>WNGI01002241.1_pt1 | contig 16661 bp, 14 predicted proteins | sample 5400621 | NCBI WGS metagenome assembly WNGI01 (sample SAMN13153374, study PRJNA577476) | soil metagenome | isolation source: 20 cm soil or saprolite under Garry oak tree replicate 1 | place: USA:California | collected 2016-06-15 | reverse complement strand
CCAGCAGGGCCAAGCCCACGATGCGTAGATCGGTGCGTTTGCTCTTGGCGTGTCCGCGCTTGGCCAGTTTCGCGGGGTTCTCCGAGGAAAGAAACGTGTCGAAGTTGGTGGTGTCGTAAAACAGCGCTTCCAGACCCACGCCCCATTCTTCCACCAGTCGCCGCGTGAGATCTTCTTCGATCCGTGCCAGCTTCTCAGCGTCCAGAGAGTGCAGGTGATCCCAAAAGCGCTGGCTGCGCAAGGCCGCCGGGGACAGCGGAAGCAGCCGGACCAAGATGGTATTCCGATACCAGGCGGCGAGTTGGCGTTTGCTCGTGGGGGCCAGGGCGCGGTTCAGGGTGGCGAGCAGGAGGTACTCGCCCACCGAAGGTCCTTGTTTTCGTTTGGGGGCCTGGGCGTCGATGGTGCGCACTAAGTCGAGTTGTTGGGCCAGGTCCCAAAGGGCCGCGGTGGCGCCGAAATCCCGCTCCTCGGCACACAGGGGACGTCCCGGAGCCTGGGAAAGAAGCTGGAGCAGTTTCTCGGCGGTACCCAGATGGCGTAGGAGGCGGAGGCGGGGATGTCCGTGCTTATCGCGATAGGATTCGACGAGGCGCCAGTAGTGGTTGCCGCGTACGACGTAGGATTGCAGGCTTGGCATGATTCGTATATACAACTCGTTTGTGTGGTTGTCAAGGGAAATCGCAATAGGTTGTGGTGCGGTTTCTAACCGCTATAATACTGGGATTTCTAAAGGGATGCCGTCCGCGACGGCGAGGGCGCCACATGCGAGTGATTCGTATATACCGATGGCGATGCACCGATCGCGCAATCGAACCACTTGCCCGCCATGACGTCAGATGCGCGAAAGGGCCGTCTTTATTGGCGATTTCGCTGATCTACTCAGGAATCTGCTGGCAAGGGAAGAATGCAGACACGCCTTTTGCTACAGTTAACCCGGAAGGTCAGGCTAGGTGAGGACCTCTCGGGGACAACGAAGAAGTTGGGGATCAACCGTAACGCGGTGGATTATCACCTAAAATAGTGTCTGGAGGTAGTCTTCATCTCTTTCGCTATGGCTGCGATGCTGCGTCCCTGGTATTTGGCATTTTCCGGGTTTTGCGCGTTCACCAGAATGATGTTTTCCAACCGCCCGAAGCCTCGACGATGCTCCACCATCCTGGCGAGCCCTTACGAATCTCCTTTTTCAACCGGACCCGGATCGCCGGGTCGGCTAGCCTCTTGAGAAGTTGCTCCTTACCACCCTCGTGTGCCCACGACGGAATAGCCGCTTCCAGCCCTGTTCCTCCGGCAGTGTAAACATACAAATCGGCTGCCACATCAACTCCGCGCGCCCGCGCCGCCTCGATATGGCGTCCGGCTTCCTTCATCAACTTGCCCCAGCCTGGGCTGTAAGCCGCCTTGAAATGAAACACCTCGCCGGGAAGCCCGCCCCTCTCGGCAATCTGGATCAGTTCATCCACGGACTGCACCAGCTCTTTCCCTTCACCGCGCATGTGGCTGGCATAAATACCGCCATACTTGGCTGCGACCTTGGCCATTTCGATCAGTTCGTCGGTCGTCGCGTAACTGCTAGGCGGATAGATCAGGGCGGTGGTCATGCCCATCGCGCCGTTTTGCATCGCCGCTTCGAGAATCGTTTTCATCTTCGCGAGTTCTTCCCCGTTGGGCTTGCGTGCATCGTAGTTGAGCACGGCCACTCGGGCCTGCGTTTCCGAAAAATAGGTTCCGAAATTCAGGCTGATGCCGTTTTTCTCAAGCTCAGCCCAATACTCGCGCAACTTGTCAGCAGGCACGGGCGTACCGCCTTCGCCTCCGATGGCCGTGGTCACGCCCTCCATCAACTTGTTCTCCGCCAAGCCGTTTTTTGGAAGCACGGGTCCGGATTGGTCCATCATGTCAATCCAGCCGGGCGAAACGTACCGGCCGCGCGCATCGATTTCGGTCTTGCCGCTTGCCTCGACCTTTCCAATTTTCGCGAAGCGCCCGTCTTTGATCGCCACGTCCGCGAATACGCACGGCACGGGTTTCCCGCTCCGTCCAGCACGCGCCCGCCTCGAATCACGATGTCATACTCGGAATCCGCTCTGTTTTTCTGTGCCGAGCCAACCTCCGGGGAAACGCACACACTTATACCGGCCACGCATGCAGCAAGGTTTTTTTCGATTCATGACCAGTCCTCTCAATGTAGGCTCCGGGAGCAGACGTTCTAACGATTCCCAGGTCCCTGCTTTATTCCCGGTACCAGCGGAATCCGCTGCGCTGCTCCTCGGCGGCCTTCTTCAACAGGGTCAGGCTTCGCCTTCGATCATGGTGACCGCACGCCGTCAGGACAGCGTTCAGGAGGCACATGGGTGCCGTATAGGAGGCCCCGAAGGAGGGCGTTTCAACGGAAACGAGGAAGCACTGATGGGCAAAGCGCGTGATAGGCGAAATTAGCGTATCTGCGATCCCAACACAGTAGGCTCCATTCACCCTGGCTTGCCGCAGCCCCTCGACCGTCTGTCTCAGGCCCCGGCGGAAGCTGATCGCGATCACTATGTCGCCCCTACCAGCGGACTGCGTCAAGTGCAGCGCATCCCCTGTGGATGTCGCGGTCATCGCGGGCAAGCCTAGCAGGATCAAATGATAGTGAGTGAAGAAAGCATGCGAGGCTCGCGGCCAGGTCCCCGCCCAAAATGATGATTCTTCTCATGCCGCGAATTTTCTTTGCCAGCGCTGCAATTCGTTCGGCATCCAGGCCATTGCGAAACCTCTGCAGATTATGCAGGTCTCGGTCGACCGCCTCGCGCACACGTGCCGAAAGGCTCGACCCCTTGGTTTTGCTGGTTTGCAGTGTGTCGAGCGAGGTGGCTTGGGAGACCGAAAGCTCGTGCAGGTAGTGCTGGAACTCACGGTAATTTGAAAATCCCAATTTCATCGTGACTCGCACCGCAGTGGCCGGGTCCACGCCCAATCTGCGGGCCAGCTGCCGGGCGCTCAGAAGCACGTAGCCTCGGGGATTCTCGAGCACTGGCCGAAATAGTTTCCGGCGTCCGGAGCTAAGCTGGGCAAACGTTTTGGGTAAGTCAGGAGGTTGTGCTGTCCGCTTCCGCGAGGAAGTGTGATTGAGTTTACGAGCCATTTCTGCCCACTTCTATCCGAAATGCATCGGAGTGTCAACGCTTGCAACAGACGTTGCACTGTGTCGGCCAGATGTTCTCATTTGTGCGCAACAGGCGTTGCACTTTCTGGTCAATGCAGCCAATCAAATAAATTGGCTTGACAGAATTGACCGTATTCCTTAGAGTTCCGCTCATTCGAGGGCCAAATCTGATGTGCAGCATTTGTTGCATGCTCTGCTTCGGTATTGGACTCTGCATGCAACATACCGTGCATGAATCTGCAATCTAACACTGGGAGGTTTCCATGGGTAGCGCGGACTTCTTTATGCGCCATCGTGCTTTGCCTTGGCCGGTCCCTTCAATAAGACTCCGCATCTGGTTCGTCACCGTTGTTCTAGGCGCAATCACTCTTCAGATACCCGGGCTGCGCGCTCAGACAACGTCAACCACTGAAGGAATCGTTGCCGACCAGCAAGGGCTACCCGTGGCTGGGGCCGAGATACACGTCCTTAACAGCGGCATGGGGATTGACCGAAGTGCCAAAAGCGAAAGTGATGGCACGTACAGAGTGTTAGGGCTGCTCGCCGGGACATACACGGTCACCGTCTTCAAGACGGGTTTTGTGCCTACGACCGTCCGAAACCTAGAAGTGACCGTCAACCAAACAGTTACTCTGAATCTGTCCCTCAAGCTCGGAGGGCAGACGGAAAAGGTGGAAGTCTCCGGTGTAGCTCCGTTGCTGGAAAGCACGACGTCGTCCTCCGGCACCACGATCCTGCCCCAGCAAATCGAACAGATGCCGATCAACGGCCGGAATTACTTGGATCTCTTGCAGCTCGTTCCGGGAGTGGCGATCAATCGCCAGCAGGACCCCTCACTCGATAGTGCAACGCCGATCCTGGGAGAACGCGGGGGTAACGCTATTTTCCTGATTGATGGAATGCCCAATCGCGATGAAGTGAACGGGGGAGCAGCCGCGCAGTTCAACCAGGATTCAATCCTTGAGTTTCAAGTTCTTACGGGCAGTTACAAGGCTGAGTTTGGACACGGTTCCGGCGGAGTCATAAACGTGGTCAGCAAGAGCGGCACAAATGACTGGCATGGCGGCCTCTCTTTCTTTCACCGCAACTACAAGTTAGATTCCTCCGATTCTTCCAAAGTGCTTAACGGCGAAGTGCCATTCCTGCTTCGCTGGGATCCCAGCGCCCAGTTCGGGGGGCCGCTTCTCAGGGACAAGATATTCTTTTTTGGCTCCGCCGAACGCATTCTCGAGAGCCGCCAACTCAACTTTCAGTTTCTTCCCACGACGCCACCTATCTTGGTGCAGCTGGAAGCTCCCTTTAACCTGCATACTAAAATCTACGACACGCGCGCTCGCGGAAAACTCGACGAGCAACTCGGCCGGCATCGGCTCAGCCAGCAGTTCAATTTGACTAATACTCACGTAACGGATTACCTGCCACTGCTGGCTGCCATCAATCTGCCTTCTACTCGAAACAACTTCGATACCCGCCGTTTGATGCTGGGCTTCAATGACACCTCTACCTTGGGCGACCAGGCGCGCCCGTACCTGCTCAACGTTTTTGTGCAGTATCGAGGTGAACCCGCGGTGACCCGGCCCGCCCATCCGGAAGCCGGAACCGCCTCGACCCTCGACAATCTGTTCAGTGGTCTTAGCACCGGGCAACTGTTCGGCGACCAGGGCCAGGTCCAGTTCGGTCCGGGGCACACAAATTTGCTAATCGACCAGAAATACGTGTCCATTGGCGCCAATCTTGCCAAGCAGATTCGGCGTCATGATGTGAAGTTTGGCTGGGACTTTCAGCGCACTCACGTGGACGGCATAGAAGCCAACAACTTGTTCAACCAGCTATTTGCCACGATTGATGATCTTGGAACATTCGGTCCGGTCAGCTCGGGCGTTTACTTCCTGAATGCGCAGGGAGGGCTGGCCGCAAGCGATAACACAATACGCTTGCGCAACAACTACAACGGCACCTTCCTTCAGGATGACTGGAGAGTGGTCAAGAACGTCACTCTAAACTTGGGATTGCGCTGGGATTATGACAACGAATTTCCCAATAAGACAAATTTTTCACCCAGGCTCGGTTTCGCCTGGTCCATTACTCCAAAAACTGTAGTTCGCGCGAGCTGGGGGCTGTTTTACGATCACTTCCGTTTGGGTTTGGCGAGAGACATTCCTGGATTCGGCGGCGCGAATCTTGTCACGCAGACGTTCCTTTCGTTCCCAAGGCTCTTCTACGGCGACCCAAGCACGATCGCTCCCTTATTCGCCCTCCTCACGGGCAAAGTCCCCTGCGCTTCGTCCGACAAGACCGATGCGCAAATCGCCGCATCGGGCGCTACATGTATGTATGCGGGCACCCCAGTCGCAACACCGTTTTACGGGATCGACCATTTGAATAGCGTGGTGGCTCCTGGCCATGCGCCGATTCCCGCAAACGCCGTGGTCAACATCAATAATGTTCAATCATTGACCGGTTTCACTCCCCAACAGTTTGCCGATGCCGCGAGTTCTGCCGTTGGGCTGCCGGCAGGCTCGTTTATTTACGATCCTTTTGACGATCTCTCCATCGGCGCTTCAGCATTTCCAACGAGCGGCATTCCCATCAGCGTAGCTCCCGGATTCAAGACGCCGTATACAAATTCCCTGCATGTTGGTGTGCAGCGCGAGATCAGGTCGGACCTGGTGATTGAGGTCGACTACTACCACAAGAATATCGATCACATTTTAGGGGTACGGGACACAAACTTGGCGTTCGAAGCACGTACGCCGGGTCATACCGGCGAAACCGTGCCTGCTGGCTCGCCTCTCGTTTTCGGTTATGGCCCCTGGTTGCACGGCACTTATGATGCGCTGACTTTCGGATTCCGGAAGCGCATGAACAAGCGTTTCACGCTCGACGCGAACTACACCTGGACCCATGAAATCGACAATGCACTCAACTCCAGCTTCATCAGCGATCTTCAAACGAGCTTCGGCGCAGGATTTACGGATATCAACGGTCCCACGGACAGCTTCGTCGGAATGACGACAATGGTCACGGACTCTGCGACAGGCCAAACCAATGCGAATGGTCCGTTCCTGGCCAGCAATGGCAATCCCGTGCCGAAAGCTGGCATTTTCTACAATGGCCCAGACTTGGATAAGGGGCCGTCGGATTTGGCGCTGAATCACACGTTCCTCATGGACGGACTCGTGCAGCTTCCCTGGAAATTTGATTTCAGCAGCATTTTTCGGGCGCAGAGCGGATTTCACTACAGCGCTTCATTCCCGGGGAATGTCGTTTCTCCAGACGTGGACGGCGACAATCTCTTTAACGGAGTGGATTTCTATTCTCGCTGTGGCGATAAGCCCTGGTCTGGCGGCTGCAGGAACAATTTCGTCGCGCCGTCCTTTGTCAACCTAGATCTGCGCATTGCCAAGCGCTTCGACTTTGGCGATCGCGTTAAGCTTCACGCTTATCTCGAATTCTTCAACATGTTCAATCGCGATAATCCGGCGGCAGTCAATGGATTGCCGCCCGTTCCAGGATCCACATCAGGTGCTCCGAACTTCGCGCAGGTCCTGCAGGTTCTCCCTGGCCGCGAAGGGCAAGTCGGAATTCGTTTGGAGTTCTAAACCTATGGACGGCAATCGGGTATGCATGTCCGCATTGTCCCTTCTGGTCAGCGTGATTTTCGTGCCTCCGGCGCTGCGCCAGGAGTCGGCGCGCCAAGGCAGCACTGTTCTGCGGGAGAGATTGACGAAGATTGCCGCCAGCTTCCCGGGTAAGGTCGGCATCTTTGTCCGCAACATCGAAACAGGCGAGGAAACCGGCGTCAACCCAAACGACGAGTTCCCGATGGCCAGTACTTACAAGGTTGCCATCATGGTGCAAGTGTTTCGCGAAGCCGACGCTGGCCACCTTTCCCTTGCCGAGCGCGTTCCGCTCTCGGATGCAGATCGCCGGTTGGGCAGCGGGCTTCTCCCGTACATGACACCCGGCCTGAACCCCACGATCCACGATTTGGTTCTGTTGATGATCACCCTGAGCGACAACGAAGCGACGGATCTCATGTTGAAACGTGTTGGCGCAAGGAACGTAACCGCCATGTTGCGGCAGCTGGGAATCCAGGATATGCGCGTTGACCGCTCGACCGAGGAACTCATCGGCGACTGGCTGGCGTCAGCCAACCCGGAGCTGCGGGGCGTGTCCGGAGCGGAGCTTTTCGCCCATCCCGAGAAACTTGCACGACTTACTCGCGACCAAACAGAGCATGCCGATCGTGCGTTTGTCGACGACGCTCGCGATCACACTTCCCCAAAAGCCATGGCGGAGCTGTTGACCAAGATCTTTCGCGCAGAGGCCGCAACGGAAAAATCATGCCACGACATGCTGGAGATCATGGAGCAGCAGCAGTTGCGAACCAGGATTCATCGCTACCTCGAAAACACGACCGTTGCAAGCAAAAACGGCACGATCGGCTATGTGACCAATGACGTCGGCATTGTCTCGGTTGGGAAGCACCATCTCGTGGTATCGGCCTACACGCTCAAGGCAAACTCGAACGTAACCACCGAGCAAGCCGAAGAACTCATCGGGCGCCTTGCTCGCGCTGCATACAGCTATTTCGAGGATACGACCCGATAGACAAACGCCAACGAATACACACTTTCGATCTACAAGCAAAAGGGCATGCTTTGTAAGGGCTCATATGAAAATCGATGAAATCATACTTCGCGAAATAGAGATGCGGCTCAGGGCTCCGTTCGAAACCAGCTTTGGCACCGTTCGCGGACGCCGGATTGCCTTGATGGAGGTCCGCTGCGACGGCGTAAGCGGCTGGGGCGAAGTGACTGCAGCAGAAGGTCCTTTTTACAACTCAGAGACAACCGACACGGCCTGGACCGTGCTCTGCAAGTTCATCGCTCCCTTGGTTCTCGGTCAAAACATCCGAGCGGCTTCCGAAGTGATGCGGCTGCTTGAGCCCGTGCGAGGGCATGAAATGGCCAAGGCGGCTCTGGAAACGGCTCTCTGGGATGTCGAAGCGCGGCAAAGAGGGCTTCCGCTGTGGAAATTACTGGGTGGTACGAGGCCGGAGATTGCCTGCGGAGTTTCACTGGGAATCCAACGAGACACGCGGGAGCTCATTGCCGCGGTTGAGAAAGAACTGAAAGACGGGTACCAGCGTATCAAAATCAAGATCAAACCGGGTAAGGACCTCGATTTTGTCGCCGCGGTGCGAAAGCAGTTTCAGAAGACCAAGCTGATGGCCGACGCCAATTCCGCCTATCGTCTCGCAGACGCGGAATTGCTGCGAAAATTTGATGCTCTCGACTTGATGATGATTGAACAACCGCTCGAGTGGGACGACCTGTACCATCATTCCAAGTTGCAGCCCCTCCTGAAGACTCCTATTTGCCTGGACGAATGCATCCATAATCCGGACCACGCCGAAGCAGCCCTCGGCATGGGCGCCTGCCGGATCATCAACATCAAGCTGGGCCGAGTCGGCGGATACGCGCACGCAAAACAAATTGAGGAGTTCTGTCGGTCACGAGGGGCTCCAGTATGGTGCGGGGGAATGCTGGAAACTGGCATCGGGCGTGCCCACAACATTGCCATGTCTACCCTGCCTGGGTTTGTGCTGCCGGGAGACGTCTCCGCCAGCCAGCGCTATTGGAATGAAGACTTGATCGAGCCGGAAGTGCAAGTGACGCCCAATGGGACAATTCAGGTTCGAACCGCTCCGGGAATTGGTTACGCAGTTCGCAGAAAGCGAATTGAGCAACTTACAACGCGACAAGAAACATTGCGTGCGGTCAACCCTCGCCTTTCTGTTGCAGGTTGAGGAGCCTTTGCAGGGAATCTGCGTTCCATCAGCCCAACGGCGTTTTTACTGCAACAAGAAAGTAGCCAGATGATTTTTCTAAGAAGAGGTTGAGATGGCTCGAAGGCTAGCTCGAATCACCGCCGTGCTCCTGTTGGCAGCCACTGCTGTACTTGGTTTCCGTGGCGTTTTTCTTCTTCGCGCGACTCCCGCCTTTCCGCAAGCGGTTGGCCCGTCGGAAAACTATACTTCTGTTGGCACCGCATTATCGAAATTCGTCCAGCATGAGATGGAGGACAAGAAGCTTCCTGCCTTTTCGATCGCCCTGGTCGATGATCAGCAGGTTGTTTGGGCACAAGGATTTGGCTACGCCGATCCGGACAAAAAAATTCCCGCCAGTCCAGAAACGGTCTACCGCATCGGCTCCGTTTCCAAGCTCTTCACGGATATCGGCGTCATGCAGCTTGTGGAGCGCGGTGAACTCGACCTGGATGCTCCCATCCAGAAGTACTTGCCCGATTTTCAACCTCACAACCCGTTTCACAAGGACGTTACGCTCCGTCAACTAATGTCGCATCGTGCCGGTCTACTTCGGGAGCCCCCCGTTGGGAATTATTTCGACCCTTCGGAGCTTTCTCTATCCGCAATGGTTCACAGCCTGAACGACACCACACTGGTCTATCCGCCCGAATCGCACACCAAGTATTCCAACGCAGGAGTTGCCACCGTCGGATATGTCCTTGAGAAGCACAGCGGTCAGCCCTTCGCAAGCTATTTGCGGCATGCCGTGCTTGAGCCGATGAGGCTTCGCAACAGCGCGTTCCAGCCCGAACCGGAGCTGATCGCACGCCTCGCGAAAGCCTATATGTGGTCGTACGACGGGCTTCAGTTCCAGGCGCCCCAGTTTGAGCTCGGCATGGCCCCGGCCGGCTGCATGTATTCCACCGTCCTTGATCTTGGCCGCTTTCTCAGCGTTCTTTTCAACCAGGGCCAAGGGCCGAACGGTCGCGTTCTGCAGGCGGCCACTCTCGAAAAGATGTGGACTCCGCAATTTGCCAAGCCGGACGAAAAGTCGGGCTTCGGTATCGGTTTCTATGTTTCTCAGCTCGACGGCCACCGTGTTGTCGAGCACGGCGGCGCCATCTATGGATTCGCCACCCAAGCCGCAGCCCTGCCCGATGACAAACTGGGTGCGGTCGCGGTGACGACGATGGATAGCTCCAATGCGGTGACCAGCCATGTCGCCGAAATGGCCCTTCGCCTCATGCTCGCCGCGAAACAGAGGCGGCCGCTCCCGGAAATTCCCGAAACTTCCCCAATCCCGGCAGAACGCGTTCGCCAACTGGAAGGGCGCTATGGGACAGGCGACTCCGCCGTGAATCTCATCGCCGCGAATGGCGAATTGTATCTTCGGGCTGGCGCGGGCGAGCAGGTGCGGCTCCGCCAATCCGGAGATTCCCTCATCGAGGACGGCCGCTTGGGCTACAGTTTAAAGGTCACACCAGTTTCTAACGGCATTCGCGTCCGCGACCATCTCCTCGAACGCGTTTCCTTGGACCAGCCCCCGCCCGTCCCTTCTCGGTGGAAGGGACTCATCGGCGAATATGGATGGGATTACGATACCCTGTATGTTTTTGAGGAAAACGGCAAGCTCTCTGCACTCATCGAGTGGTTCGACTTCGCCCCCCTTGCCGAAGTTACTTCTACCGTCTTCGATTTCCCTCACTCCGGCCTATATGACGGCGAGCAAGCGGTCTTCACTCGCGACGCTTCCGGCCAAGCCACTCAGGTTAAAGTTAGCGGCGTCATTTTTAAGCGCCGTTTCCTCAGTTCGATCCAGGGCGGCATCTTTCATGCCAGCCCTCAGGAACCTCTCACTGACTTGACCAAGAAGGCTCTCGCGGCCCAGCCTCCTCATGAATCGGGCGACTTTCTCAAGCCCGACCTGGTCGATCTCTCTACGTTCGATCCTGCGATTCATTTCGATATTCGATACGCCACCAAAAACAATTTTCTTGGTCAGCCCGTTTACTCTCAGGCGAAAGCCTACATGCAGCGCCCCGCAGCCGAAGCTCTGCTTCGAGCAAGCCGGAAGCTGAACGCGCTTGGCTATGGCCTGCTCATCCACGACTCCTACCGTCCTTGGTATGTCACCAAAATCTTCTGGGACGCCACGCCCGAGGACAAGCGCATTTTTGTTGCTAACCCTGCGGAAGGTTCCCGGCACAACCGTGGCTGCGCCGTCGATCTCACCCTCTACGGTCTAAAGACAGGTGCCCCCATCGAAATGACCGGCGTCTACGACGAGATGTCCGAGCGCTCCTATCCCTTTTACCCTGGCGGCACCTCCCTTCAACGTTGGCACCGTGATCTGTTGCGCCACGCGATGGAAGCTGAGGGCTTCGATGTCTACGAATTCGAATGGTGGCATTTCGACTACAAGGATTGGAGCCGCTATCCCATATTGAATCTTACGTTCGACAAACTGGGCAGCGCTGGATCGGACAATCAGAAATCTCAGTAACTATCTTAAAGAAGAAAGGGCACAATGCAGACAGCTTTCATCACGGGCGAAAAACTTCCTTCTGTTGCTACTAGTTCACGGTGATCGGGCCCACTCCAGTGTTCGGGACTGTGTAGGAGTGTGGCGTGCCGCATTCTATCGTTACGGTGACAGCCGAATGCACTACCGTTGAGCTACCGGGGATCTGTTGACTTCCTCCCCTCCCTGAAGGGTCCCTGAAGGGAGGCGATTCCTACTGGTTCCCCCTGGTTCCCCGCCTAAGCGTTGACAAACCCCTGAGGCAAATGCTATTAAACAACTAGCCATGTTTCGAAGAGTGCTCGTCGGACTGATGCTCCTTTTCGCCTTCACGATTATGTTTGTTCTCGTCACACCCGATCCCACTGACGATGTGACCGCCGTCGTGCGACCGAGCATTCTCCACAAAGCTTACCCGCGCACAGAACCCTTACAAAAACTCTCTGTTCCCCTCGTTGAACCGTCGAGTAGCCAAGCCGTGATATTCCCATTGCTCGCAACCAAAAGTCTCCCGTCACGGTTGAACCCTTCGAAGTTGGTTGATCTCCTCTGTGAGTACCGCTGCTAGGCAGGACGAATCGGGACTCAAATTCTCCATTACCTTTCTCTGACCCGCCGGGGTACCTGAGTCACCAAACGACCGTGCCTCAGGTCCGACCCTAACAGAGCCGATTCCACACATTACCTACCAGCGAGACTGTCAGGAGGAGTCCGATGCCCACACAGCTTCCTTTGAATGATCAAACCTTAGTGGATGCTATGTACTGTACCTCATGCGGTTCAAAAAACCTAGGCAGGTTTACGGCAGAGATGCTCATCCACTTTCACGGGTTAAAGAATATCGATAGGCGCGATGTTTTCGTGTTTCCTGAACTAATGATTTGCTTCGACTGCCGTTCCGCTCATTTTGTTGTCCCGCAAGCTGAACTGAGCGCCCTCGCACAGGATCTTCCAGCACGGTAGGGCAGCTCACATGTCGACAGCGGGGGAGTGTCGGTGTCAGCGTGCTGGTCGTCGAAGACTTTGCTTCGTTTCGTCGATTCATCTGCTCGCTACCGCACGGAGCCGTCCAACAACTCGCACACCGTCCGCGCGACGGTGATTAGGACTGCAAAAATCTCCGCGTGGCTGGACAGTTTCACGCCGCAGCTTGCCGGGGCGAAAATGATTTACTGCAGCGTGGACTGGAAGGACATCCAAATTCACGGAGACCTGGCTTATGAGTGGGGCATCAATCGGCAAAGAATCTTTGATGACTTTGCCGTGAGGCTTCTGCTCCCGATCCATGCGACCTCGCCCGGTAGTCTGCCCTACATAGATCCAGTTGGCCGTGCGGTAGCAGGTTCCACAAAGGACTGGCGAGCAAGATCCTGGCGCACGCTGCGCGGCAACTTCCAGCGGATTGAGAAACTTACTACGGCCACCGTCCGCTGCTGCTGGAAACCCTGTTTGGAGGACTGTAGAGCTGACGGCGATACTTGTGGGGCGTGGTTCCGACGGATCGCCAGAACGCACGCCGCATCGAATCAGTACTTCCGAATCCGCAGGCAACAGCGATTTGTTTGAGGCCTTGGTCCGCACTCTCTAGACTAGCTGCCGGCGCGCAGCTTCGGCTCGCATTTGCAAAACATAGTGGGAGGGTGTTTTTCCCAACTCGCGCGTGAACACGCGCTCGAAATTCCGAACACTCATAGCGACGCGATCTGCAAGAACTTGCACCGACAATTTCTTGCGTAGATTCTCCATGATCCAGACCTGAAGCTCCTGGATGGCCTTCATCTCGGACGCCTGAGCGGACAGAGTAACGCTCAGTTGTTTCTGTCCGCCGGATCGGCGAAGGAAAAGGACGAGTTCACTCGCTACTTCCTGGGCAATAGTGGCGCCGCAATCCTCCTCGACCCAGGCAAGAGCCAAATCGATCCCTGCGGAAATACCCGCGGAAGTGTAGATGTTTTCGTCTTTGACCCATACCAGTTCGGATGCGACCTTCACTGTGGGATATCTAATTCCTTGCTGAATCTCCAATGGGAAGTCGCTCTTTTTCCGTTGAGCAGGCCAGCTTCCGCGAGGAGAAACGAGCCGACGCAAACCGAGCCCAGGCGGCGCACACTCGGAGCAACACGTCTCAGCCAGGCAAAAAGTGCCGGGTGACGAACGTTGCGCGTGCCAAGGCCGCAGACTAGCAATAACGAATCGAAGCCTCTTTTCAGGCCCTTGTAGTGGGTTTGTGCAAGAAACGAGAGCAGGCCCCCCTCACCTTGTACCTTTAGTTTTTTGCGGTTCGTTGCGATTTCAACGCTGTAAATGGATTTGCCAGCCAGTCGATTTGCGGCGCTGAAAACTTGAATTGGACACACCAGATCGAATTCGTCGACCGGGGGCACAACGAGGACGACCACGCGACGATTCGATGGTGCGGCCTTGCGCCGCAAATTGCCGTTTCCAAGGGCCATGATTTGGCGCACGTAACTATGCAACGCCTCAAACCTGTTTGCCAACTATAAGCTCACAGTTTTGGCGGAAAACGAAAGCGGCGACGTCTATACTTTTGGGGCGGAGAAGCCTTCGGGCATTGGAACATTGTCGCTTTCGTCGGAGGACGAAATGAAGGAAACACCGCAGCAATACACGCAGCGCATTCTTGGCTATGTGGACGGCAAGCAGCCTCTGGAAGTTCAGGCCACTACGGCAGAAAAACTTGAGCACCTGGTCAAGGACGTGCCAACGACCAAATTGCGCGAGCGCCCGGCTGGTGACAAGTGGTCGGTTAGCGAGATCGTGGCACACCTTGGCGATGCGGAAATCGTGACTGGATTCCGCATGAGGCTGATTCTCGGCGCGCCGGGGGCTCCCATCGCGGCCTACGATGCGGATTCGTGGGTGGCCAGCGGGCATTATGAGAAACGCGATCCACGCAAATCAGTCGAGCAATTTCGCGTGCTCCGCGAAGCCAATCTTGCCTTGCTTGAGTCACTGACACCGGAGCAGTGGAAACACTACGGGATGCATTCCGAGCGCGGACAGGAAGCGATTGAGCTTATTGTCCGCATGGCTGCGGGGCACGATATCAACCACCTCCAGCAGATCGAGCGGATCTTGCCCGCGAAAAGGATATAGGCGGAGCCGCTCAGCCGACGGCCTCGACCAGTTCTTTCCGAGCAAAAGTCCGGCAGCGCGTCGATGGCGCCAACCGTCACATGAAGGTTATGGAAATTCGCGATAAGTTCGCCGTGGACTGCTTACAGCTCGTGGAGCGTCCCGATCAAGTGCCAGGCCCGGGGCAAGTCGTCCTCAAAATGAGAGCATTCTCCGTCAACTATCGGGATCTTCTCGTTGTCAACGGCGTGGGGCGATGGAAGCCACCTCTCGGGCGGGTTCCCGTGTCTGACGGCGTTGGTATCGTTGTCGCTACGGGAAACGGCGTATCCCGAGTAAAGGTTGGGGATCGAGTCGCTCCCATTTTCTATCCGAACTGGTTGGACGGCCGAGTCGCAGGCGGGAAGATGGGGCAGGCCTTGGGCGGCGCGGCCGCTGATGGTGTCCTCGCCGAATACACGCTCTTTGATGACGTCAGCCTAGTGCATGTGCCCGCACACTTGACCGATGAGGAAGCAGCTACACTGCCCTGCGCTGGAGTAACCGCGTGGAGCGCTGTTATCGCGCTCGGGGATATTAGACCTGGCGATTCCGTTGTAGTTCTGGGGACCGGAGGTGTTTCGATTTTCGCGCTCCAATTCGCGAGATTTCTCGGAGCCCGCGTCATCGTAACCTCGAGCAGCGATCAAAAGCTCGTTCGGGCAAAGGAACTGGGCGCCGCTGAAGTCATTAACTACAAGACGGATCCTGACTGGCCAAATGCAGTCATGGAGTTAACCGAAGATATCGGGGCGGACTATGTTGTGGATACCGTGGGAGGGCTGAAGGAAGCCATTGCAGCTGTGCGGCTGGGAGGCACGGTGGCATTGGTGCGACTGCTCATTGGTGTGACTTCGGAAGTCGACCTCGTTGCGTTCATGGGCAAATGTGCTCGCGTAGAAGCGGTCGACGTGGGCTCGCGGGAAATGTTCGAAGCGATGAACAAGGCGATTGCATTTCACGCTATGCGTCCGGTGGTGGATCGGGTCTTTGGTTTCTCCGAGCTGCGAGAGGCCCTTAACTATCTGAGGGAGGCTCGCCACTTCGGCAAGGTTTGTCTGCGGGCTTAGCTCGAAAGACTTTCCTCGACGTGACGGAAGGAATTGAGATGTAACCCGCAAGCCGCGCCATTGGCTATAGAGTCGCAACCTTCCTTCATCGAGTGTGCTCTCCCTTGGAGAACTTACGAAAAAACTTTGGGCGCTATACGAACATCAACTAGTCCGGGTGCCGTGCCTCACGAATTCGCAGGCCTCCTTAGAACGACCGGGGCAAACCGGGCATCAATCTGCCCCGCTTTCGGTTTGTTTTTCTCTTCGGTCATGAGTCCCCGACTCCATGCTTGGAGCGCGCCGTTCGGAACTGATCCTGGCTCCGTAGGCAATCTATCCCGCTTCGCTCGATATGCACAGCTACAACTTTCTGATGCAAGAGGTTCCCTTCGAAACCAGATGAATAAACCTTGTTGTTGTGATGAGGCCTGTGAATCTGTGGAAACTACAACAAACCTTTTTGCCGCGTGCACTTGGAGAGTTGAGCCCCAGGTGGCTTTTTGTGAAAACAGCGGAAAACTCGACCCACTTGGCTCGGCACACCAGCAGGTCACCGTTTTATCCGGATCCGTCAACAAGTTCTCCGCACCTTTTTCAATTCTTCTCCACAGGATATCTCCATCGAGGGCCTGTAGCTCCATCACCGGTCTGACAATCTGCTGGCCGACGTGTTTCTGCAGCCGCTGCCGATTGCGAATAACGCGCCGCAACCCAGATCACCTCTTCGCGAGGCAGGTTTGACCAGCCAAGCCCCTTTCAAGCATGCAAACTAAGCGCTATAGCTCTGTCGAAGTTGAAATAAATCTCCGCGCAGATGCACTGCGTGAACTCTTTTATTGCCCACTGGGTCCGGCGGATGAACTTCACCGACGACATATCTGGGCCAAGATTCGAAAAATCAGCGACAGCTCGCACGATCGCGGTCTCATTTGCCGGCCTGGGCGCTCGGTACAATCACTTTCCTACCGAGCTTTCTAGCGGGGCAAAAATGCG
>WNGI01002949.1_pt1 | contig 16669 bp, 18 predicted proteins | sample 5400621 | NCBI WGS metagenome assembly WNGI01 (sample SAMN13153374, study PRJNA577476) | soil metagenome | isolation source: 20 cm soil or saprolite under Garry oak tree replicate 1 | place: USA:California | collected 2016-06-15 | reverse complement strand
TCGCGGCCTGTTTCGTCATGTTCATGCAGGCGGGCTTCGCGATGCTGGAGGTCGGCTTCAGCCGGATGAAGAACGTCGGCACGGTGGTGGCGAAGGTCATCACCAACCTCAGCGTCAGCTCGATCGCTTACTGGGCCGTGGGATTTGGCGTGGCCTTCGGAGCCGGCGGGGCCTTTGCGTTCATCGGAGGCAGCGGCTTCTTCCCGACATTCAGCCCCGGCTCGACGATGGATCTGCCGGCGATCGCCGCCAGCACGGTTCCAGCCGCCGGAAAGTGGTTCTTTGAGTTCGTCTTTTGCGCGGTCTCACTGGCCATCGTGTGGGGCACGATGCTCGAGCGCACCAAGTTCATCGTCTACATCCTGTTCGGCGTTCCATTTGCTGCCTTCATCTATCCACTGATCAGCCACCAGCTGTTCGGTGGCGGATATCTCATGGCGACCCTCGGCTCGCAGGACTTCGCCGGGTCGACAGTCGTGCACCTCACTGGCGCGACGGCGGGGTTGGCCGGCCTCCTTCTGCTCGGCGCACGAATCGGTAAGTACGAGAAGGGCAGGTCGAATGCGATCCCGGGGCACAACATGCCACTCGCCCAGCTGGGCGTGCTGATCCTCTGGTTCGGTTGGTTCGGATTCAACCCCGGATCGACCCTCAACGCGACCAATCTTCACTTCGCGGACGTCGTCGTGGTCACCAACCTGGCCGCAGCGGGTGGCGCGGTGGCGGCGCTGGTCACGGTCTACCTGATCACCAGGACGATGGACGTCGGCATGATCGGCAACGGCGCCATCGCCGCGCTGGTGGCGATCACCGCTCCCTCCGGCTATGTGGAGCCCTGGGCCGGTGTTGTCATCGGTGTGGTCGCCGGCGTGATCGTCGTCGTGGGCGTGCTTGCGCTCGACCGAGTTCTCGATGACCCAGTGGGCGCGCTGCCGGCGCACGGACTCGCCGGGATCTGGGGCACTCTGAGCTGCGGTCTCTTCACGACTCCAGCGCTGGCCAAGTTCAACGGGGTCGGCCAGGGCGGACTCTTCTACACCGGCAGCTTTCACCAGCTCGGAGCGCAAGCGATCGCGGTGGGCGCTTCATTCGTCACCGTGTTCGTTTTGAGCTACGGGCTTTTCTGGATCATCAAGAAGACCGTCGGCCTGCGCGTCTCGGCGCGCGAGGAGATGGAGGGTCTGGACATCAGCGAGCACGGCATGTGGGGTTATCCCGAGTCGTTCATGCCGGTGCCGGGCGGGGTGTACCGCCCAGCAGATACGCCGACCGTCAACCCGCACCCGGCACATGAACCGGTGGGGTCGACGCAGGGGGTGGCATCAGCATGAAGATGGTCATGGCGATCATTCGCCACGAACGTCTGCAGGAGGTCCAGGACGTGCTGGACGAGTGCGGCGTGTCCGGAGTCACCGTGACGGAGGTCAAGGGGTGCGGCGCCCAGCGCGGATACACGGAGAAGTACCGCGGCGCGGCCGTCCACATCTCGCTCCGTCCGAGGCTGAAAATCGAGGCCGTGATGCGGTCTGAGATCGTCAAGACCGTCGTCGACAAAATGGCCATCGCGGCGCGCACCGGCGAGGTGGGGGACGGAAAGATCTTCGTTGTCCCCATCGAAGACGCAGTACGCATCCGCACTGGCGAGCACGGGGCGGAAACCGTCCAGCACGCCGAACGCGCGATGTGGGGCCACTGACGTATGAGGGAAAACCCGGATGGTTTTCCCTCATCGCACGTGCGGCTACGCCGCAGGTGCTGCTCCCATTCCGGTATACGGATGGGGCTTGACTAAGAGTCTGAAGAGAAAGCGGCCGGGGATTTCCCCCGGCCGCTTTTGTTTTCCTGAGGCTCGGTTAGTTGGTTGCGGTGGCTTTGGCCTCGGTGGCTTCGGTCGGGACGTTCTTCTCGATCCAGGCCTTGATCGGGGCTGACCCACCGGGGAAGCCCACCAGCCGGTCGACCAGCTTCCCGTCCCGGAAAAGGCCGAGGGTCGGGATGCCCATGACGCCGTACCGGATCGCGATGTCCTGGTTGGCGTCCACGTCCAGCTTGCCGATCGTCACCTTACCGGCGTACTCAAGGGCAAGCTGCTCCACCACCGGCGTCATCATCCGGCAGGGGCCGCACCAGTCGGCGTAGAAGTCCACGACCACAGGTTCGCTGGCTTTGAGCACGTCGGCCTCAAATTCCGGGCCGTCAAAGTGCTTCATGTTGTTCATGACTAATACAAAGGGCCCGGCCCCTCCCCTATTCCGAACCCGGGAGCACCCCATAATCGGTCGGTGGCCACAGTACCGGTGGAACGTCCGGTGTCGGCGCTCCACCAGGCGCTGAGCCAGTTCGGAGCACGCCTTTTCGAAGCTGCGCCGGGCCTGGTCACCTGGATCCTGCTCCTGGCTCCGGCCTGGATTCCAATCATCTTCCAGACGCCTGGCGCCATCGCCGTGGCGGGCGCCGTCCTGGTTTTCGACGTCTACTGGCTCTTCCGCTCGATCACCGTCGTCACCGGGGTCTACAGCACCCTCTGGCGGATGCGGCGAGACATGGCCAAGGACTGGCTGGCGGTGTGCCGCCTGGACCAGCAAGCGGGCCTGACCGACCCGCTCCAGTACTACCAGCTGTGCGTCATCCCGACGTACACGGAGCCGTACAACGTGCTGGAGCGCACCGTACAGGCGATCGTCGATTCCAACTACCCGCCCGAGCTCAAGATGGTCGGCATCATCACGCGCGAGACGGACAAGCCCGGTTGGGAAAACGTCGCCCGGCTGAAGGAGAAGTTCGGCTCGCAGCTGCGTGGCTTCTATCACATCAAGGATCCGCTGGAGCCGGGGATCGTGGTTGGGAAGTCGGCCGCCATGAACTGGGGCGGCCGGTGGATGGTCAGGGTCCTTACCGAGGAAGGCCTGGACCTCGACCGGGTCTTGATCACAGACCTGGATTCGGACTACCGGGTCCATCCCCAGTACTTCGCGTGGATCTCCGCCCACCACGCGCGTGAGCAGCTCCGGGACTATGTCATCTGGCAGCCGGTGCCGCTGTTCCACAACAACTACTGGCAGGTCCCGATGGCCGTGAGAATCATGTCCGCGAGCACGTCGCAGTGGCAGATGTTTCTTCACTCTCGGCCGCACCGTCTGGTCGCGTTCAGCAGCTACACGTGCAGCCTGGAGTTCGTGCGCAGGGTCGGCTACTGGGACAAGGACGTCATTCCCGAGGATTCGCGTTTTTACTGGAAGGCGTTCTTCACGTTCGGCAAGAGGTTCTCGGTCAAGTCCGTCTACCTGCCTCTGTACGGCGACTCGCCCAACTCGCGTGACTACGCCTCCACACACATGAGCCAGTACAACCAGATCAAGCGCTGGGCATGGGGAATCACAGATGTTCCATACGTCCTTGCGCGCCTGTTCAAGCATCCTGAGATCCCGCTCACCCTGCGCATCCGGCGGTTCATGAACCTGTTCTTGAACCACATCAACTGGATCTTCCTGCCTCTGCTGTTGATGTTCGGCGCGTCGGTTCCGCTCTGGGTCAGCCAGGACTTTTCGCTGACCGACCTGGGCCAGACGTTGTGGTCTTACTCAGGCATTCTTCTTTCAACGACGCTGTCGACGGTTGTCTTCTTCCTGTACTTCGAGATCCTGCTGCTGCCGCCCAAGCCGGCCAACTGGCCGCTGTGGAAGAGGGCGGGCGTTTACGTTCAGTACTTTGCGTATCCGATCGTGGGACTCGTGCTCAGCGTGCTGCCTGCGCTCGAGGCGCACACGCGACTACTCTTTGGCCGCTACCTCGAATATCGCGTGACGGAGAAGGTTTGATGGATGAAGCCGGCGCGAAAGCAGTCGCTACGACGGTCGGCGCCCTTTTCCACTCGGTGCACGAAGAGATGCGCAAGCAGGTCCGGGGTCTGGACCACGGCACCATCAACTGGAAGCCGCTCCCGCTGGCCAACTCGATCGCCGTCCTCATCGTGCATACGTTGGGTTCCGAGCGGGAGATGATCCGCGCCGTGCGGAAGGTGGCGACCGAGCGTGATCGGGACTCCGAGTTCAAGGCTGAGCTGGACGCTGACGACTTGATCGCGCTGCTGGATCAGACCGATCGAGAGCTTGACGAGCATCTACAGGCGCTGACCCCGGCTGACCTCACCGAGATGCGGCCGCGCGGAGACAGGCCTCCTAAACCAGGGCTGGAGTGGTTGCTCTCAAACTACGGCCACGCGCGCGAGCACCTGGCTCAGATCGAGCTGACCAAGCAGCTGTACGACAGCCGGACCTGATACGGGGCGTTTCGTTCCGTTTTTTCCACCCTTTGCCGGCACTCGTTGCGTTGGCTCGAGTGGGAAGGTAGCGCGAGCCGGCACTGGCACTTAAATTCGGTCTTTACGGGCAAGGTTTCTTTCCTTTTGAGCAGATTCCATCCTTTCTCTCATGGGACGGAAGGCTCTGGTTCCGGCGGAGCTCACGGCGGGTCCTTTCACGCTCAAGGACGCCATCCAGGCTGGGCTCGATCGCGGGCATCTCAAGGGTGCGAGCTGGCGTCGCATTGGCCCCGCCGTTTATGTGTGGACAGGCCTGGCTGACGCTCCGGAACTCAGGATCGAGGCGGCTCGGATGCGGCTGCCGCCCATGGCGGTATTTTCCGGACTTACGGCAGCCTGGCTCCATGGCCTCGACGTCGAAGCATGCCAGCCGATTGAGGTGACAATTCCAAAGGGAAGCGGGGTTTCGGCGCGATCGGGACTCGCTGTTCGTCGCGATGCGATATCCGCGAAGGAAGTGGTCCGAGTTAGTGGGAAACGAGTTACCACCGTGCTTCGTACTTTGTGCGATCTCAGCAGCAGGTTGAGCGTGACCGAGGCAGTGGCAGTCGTAGATATGGCTTTGCACGCGGGATTAGTGAGCCTTGACGATCTGAGAGGTTTGTGCGCGAAACGTAAGCACGCTTTCGGAGTCGCACGTTTGCGACGCGTCGTCGGGTTCGCAGAGCCGGCCGCCGAATCGCCAATGGAGTCGCGGCTGAGGATGGTGCTATTGCTCGGTGGGTTGCCCCGGCCGGAGGCGCAGGTGCCGCTCCACGACATGAAAGGTCGATTCCTTGGCCGCCCCGATCTCTACTACTCGAGTCACCGGCTTGCACTCGAATACGACGGGAGCACCCACCGTACCAGCCTGGTGGAAGACAACCGGCGCCAGAATCGTCTGTTAGCTGCGGAGATTCGACTCCTCCGATTTACAGCCGGCGACGTCCTTCACAACCCGGACTCGGTCACATCACAGGTCCGCGGCTATCTTGCGAGTAAGCCGGCGTCCCTGCCGAGGTAGCCGGAACTTTGCTGCTCTCAGGCTCCGCAGACGGGGCCGGTCAGCCAGGGTAAGCAGAAGAGCGGCCCGGCCAGGGCCCACAGCGTGAGTCCCAGGATCGTCAACAGGAAGAGAACCCAGAGCGTGCCCGTATAGATGTTGCGCCCGGGCACCGGCCACTTCTTCCAGCCGAGGCGCTTGGCAATGCGCGGCCCGGCTATAGAGTCGATGAACGGCCATAAGATCAACCACCCGACGAGGATGGCCGGGGTGCCCAGAGCCATCAGGACCTCCGGGCCGAGCTTCAAGACCTGGAAGAGAAAGAGGAAGTACCAGTCAGGTCTCGGGATGGTGACCGCACGGGGATCGGCCGACGGCTCGAGCTGAAGGTTCTTCTGCACGAACGCGGCGAGCAGTCCGACCGCGACGAGCATGACCACGGCGATGATCGGATAGGGCCAGAAGTGGTCTGGGAAGAACGGATGGGTCTCGTCGTCCGGCATGTCGTCCGCCAGGTGATGACCCGCGTCGCCCATGAGGATGGGGAAGAGGGCGAGCCCGACGAGGACGGGATACAGGATGTGGTCCGGGCCGATCGGCAGGCGCTTCCATTCCGGCTCGAGCGTGTGGCCGGTGTGGCCGTCGACCTCGATGATCGGAATCTCTTTGGGGGCGACGACCGCCGCTCCCGGACCTTCTTTGGTGATGTCCTGCTCGCTCACATCGGCTCCGAGATTCCGTGCGCGCGGATAAACCGGAAGTGCACGTACATAAGAAGGACGATCAGAGCCGGCAGCAAGAAAACGTGGATGGTGAAAAATCGCTGGAGGGTGGCCGGGCCAACCACGGCGCCGCCCTGGAGGACTTCGCGAATCAAAGCGCCGAGCTGAGCGGGTGGGGTCAGGCCGCCGATCTTGATCGTGACCTGGGTGGCGAAGTAGGCCTTGTTGTCCCAGGGCAGCAGGTAGCCGGTCAGTGACAGCCCGAGGATGCAGAGCAGCATGATCACGCCGACGATCCAGTTGAGCTCGCGGGGCGCGCGGTAGGAGCCGGTCCAGTAGACGCGCGCCATGTGGATGAGGACCATGATGATCAGCAGGTTGGCGCCCCAGAAATGGACGCCACGGATCAGCCAGCCAAGGTACTGGGTGTTCTGGATGAACAGCACGCTGTTGTAGGCCGGCGAGTTGCCCGGGGTGCCTGCGTCAGGCACGTAATAGAAGGATAGAAAGACGCCGGTCAGCAGCTGGAAGACGATGAGGATGAACACCATCCCGCCGAAGCAGTAGTAAAAGGCGTTCGCAAAGTTCGGCACGCGCTGGTAGAGCGCTTCGTCTACGGCCTTTGTGAACGGGTAGCGCTCATCGAGCCAGTTGACTACCGCCAGCTGGATGTCGCGCGGGTGGGGGATGGCCATTCGCTAAAACCCCAACACGATGCCCTCGACCTGGATCGTGTTGGGGTCGGTCCCCTCTTTCCAGGTGAGGTGTGAGAGCGGGGCGGGCGCAGGACCGCGAAGGACAGTGCCGTCGAGATTGAAGCGTGATCCGTGGCAGGGGCAGTCAAAGCTCCGGTCCTTTTCGTTCAACGCGATCGAGCAGCCGAGGTGTGAGCAGTTGATGGCGAAGACATCGATCTTGCCCTTGTTGTTGACGGCGTACCCGCCGAAAGCGAGCTCGCCCGCGGCGTTGTCGCCTCCCCCGTCCGCCATGACGAACGCCGAGTTGGGGTTCGCCGGGGCGTCGAACTTGAGCGCCTCACCATCCGCGATCTGACTCATGGGCTTAGGGACGCTGATCGTCAGGAGGCCCTTCTTCTGGCCCTTGGGCGGGGCGGGCCACAGATAGAGCAGCAGCGGTGCGAGGGCCGTTACGACGGTGGACGTAAGTAGGGCTGCCATCCACCATCCGAGGAAGGTGCGACGGGTGACCCGCTTGGGCGCCGCAGCGTCTGCCATCCGGCCCAAATGTTAGCGGGAACGTAGCAATGGCAGGCCGACCGCCTGGCGAACCTCCGCCATCGTCTGGCGCGCCACCTCGCGAGCGGTCTGGCTGCCCTCATCGAGGACGTTCGCGACCAGCTCCGGGGTCAGCTCGGCGCGAGCTTCGCGGAAGGGCCGGAATGTTTCGATGATCCGTTCTGCGAGCAAAGCCTTTTTCTCGCCGCACCCGATCTTCGCCTGACGGCACAGGTCCCAGTAGTGCTGCCAGTCGTCGAAGAAGAACTTGTAGAACGCGCACACGTTGCATGATCGCGGATGCCCAGGCTGGGTCATATAGGTTCGCTTGACGTCGGTCACCATGCTGCGTACCTGCTTGCGGATCACGTCCGGATCGTCGGTCACGCCGACGATGTTGCCGACAGTCTTGGACATCCGCTGCTTGCCGTCGGTGCCCTTGATGAGGGGCGTTTCAGTGAGCAGTACTCGCGGCTCGGGGAAGACCGGCGTGTAGGTGCGATTGAACCTGCGCGCGACTTCGCGGACCAGCTCTACATGAGCCTGCTGATCCTTCCCAACCGGGACGCCGATGCCCTTGACGATCAAGATATCCGCGCCCTGGAGGATCGGGTAGGACAGCAGCCCGAGGTTCACGTTCTCCGGGCTCTGCTTTGCCTTTTCCTTGAAGGCCGGCGTGCGCATGACCCAGCTCAGCGGGGTGACCATCGAAAGCATGAGAGACAGCTCTGCGACCTCAGGCACTTGCGACTGCAGGTAGAGAACGCTGCGCTTGGGATCGATCCCGACCGCAAGCAGGTCCGCCGCGAGGTCGAACACTTTGCCTTCCACCGTGTGGCCGTCCGGCTCGGTGGTCAAGGCATGGTAGTCCGCGACGAAGTAGTAGCAGTCGTACTGGTTCTGCAGCTCGACCCAGTTCTTCGCGGCGCCCAGGTAGTTGCCGAGATGAAAGCGCCCGGTCGGGCGCATGCCGCTGAGAATACGCATCCGCTCTGCCATCGGCTCAGGAGTCTATCGTTGCGGGGCGATACGATTTCGCGAGTTGCCTGATCACGACCTGACCTCCGACCTTCCGGCGCCGAGCACCGGGCTGGGTTCGCGGGCGCTCCGCAACACGATTCTCGTCCTCACCGCCAAGGTCATCGCCCGCCTGATCGCGTTGGTCACGGTGCTCGCGATGATCAAGTACCTCAAGGCCGCCCCGTATGGCGCTTTTGCGACCGTCGTCAACTACACGGCGATCGTGAGCGTCGTGCTCGATCTGGGTTTCAACGTCCTCTTCGTCCGCGAGGGCGCGCGGCACCCGAGCGACATCCAGCGTTATCTGCGCAACGTCATGTCGGTGAGGCTGCTGATGTCGGTGGTGAGCTTGGGGCTGCTTGCGATTGCGCTGGGCCTCAACGGGCTTGGCAACCTGCTCGTCCCAGCCTTCCTGCTCATGGTCCTGACCTCCTACTCGACGCTGCTGCGCAACACCCTCTACGCGGTGCAGAGGCTCGGATTCGAGGCGGTAGCGGTGGTGCTCGAGAGCCTCGTTCTCCTCGGCCTGGTGCTGTACGGCGTCAAAACCGGACGCGGCCTCACGTACTTCCTATGGGCGTACGCGGCGCAATACGCATTCAGCTGCGCTTACTTCGTGGCCGTTCTCGCAGCCAAGCGCCTGGCCGTGATCGGGTGGAGGCTGGAGCTTCCCCTGGTCCGCGAGTGGTTCTGGAAGGGGCTGCCGTTCGCACTGACGTTCGTGATCACGATCCTGTATTTCAAGATCGACCAGCCGCTCGTGTATGCGCTCCGACCGCATTACGAGGCCGGTTGGTACGCCGCAGCCTACAAACCGTTCGAGGCGCTGCTGTTCATCCCCATCACGTTTCTTTCGATTGTGTTTCCGGTGCTTTCCGTCTACCACCGCGAAAGACGAGCCGAGATGCTCGACGCCGTGAACCGGTTTTTCAAAGCCCTCCTGCTCATTGGGTGGCCGATGAGCGTCGGCATCTTTTTGCTCGCACACTCGCTCACGCGAGCCCTGTTCAGTCCCGACTACGCCAACTCGGAGTACGCGCTGCGAATCCTCGCCTTGGGGGTGGGCATCGCTTTCGTCAACAACGCCTTCATCGGAGCGCTCAGCGCGTCGGATCGCCAGTCGTCTTTCACGTGGGCGGCGGGGTGGAGCCTCGTCGCCAACCTGGTTGCGAACCTCGCGCTCATACCGATCTTCGGCTACCTAGGGGCTAGCGTGGCCACGCTGATGACTGAGATCGTCCTGGGTGTGGCGGGTTGGGTGCTCACCGCCCGGTACGTCGGCCGTGTTCCGGTGGTGAACCTCAGCTGGCGCGTCCTGGTTGCCGGTCTCATCATGGGAGTCGCGGTCTTTCCTCTGCGTGAAATGGGCGGTGTGGCGATGGCGATTCCGATCGTGGTCGGAGTTGTGGTGTATGGCGCCGCTGTGCTCCTACTGCGCGGGTTGACCATGGATGAAGTCGCCTGGGCTCGGCGGGCGCTGGCACAGGCCCGATGACCTCCAAGCCCTTTTTCCTCAAGCCTCGCGGGGCGGTTGAGCCCGTTCCATGGGAGGAGATTGCCGTTGATGCGCCGGACGTCAAGCCCGATACCAGGCTTGACCAGGCGCAGTTCGTAGCTCTGGACGTCGAGTCGACAGGCAACTCGCCGTTTCTCGTCCTCGAGATCGGGGCGGAGCGCTTCCGGCTCGATGGGCCGCTGTCGTTTTTCGACACGCTCGTCGACTGCCAGGCGCCCATCAACCCCTACGCCCATCGCCGGCATCACATCGACCGATCGATGTTGATTGGGGCGCCCGAGTTTCGCGACGCTCGCCGTGCCTTCCTGCGTTTCGCCCAGGGGGCGGTTCTGGTCGAGCACAGCCATGACGCGTTCGACACCTGGCTCGTGGGTCGAGGCCTGGAAAGCCCGCTCGAGCACCCGATCATCGACACCTCCGCACTCGCCCGGCTGGTGCTCGACCTTCCGAAAGGCCAGACCCCGGGCCTGGCCCGCCTCGTCGAGGTGCTGGAGCTCGATGTGACTCCGGCGCATGCGGCGCTTGACGATGCACGCGCGACCGCGATGGTGTTCCGCGCGCTGATCAGTCGAGCTCAGGAAACGCTGGGCTGGACCACGGTGGGTGATGTGCTCGCCGCGCTCCCCCGTCCGGTCGTGGACCGGACCGCACCTAGTCGAAAAGCGTCAGCTGCAAGTCGGGCGCAGGGTGCTCGAGGCCCGAAAGCCCCACCCCGATCAACCGCACCGGCCGCGACTCCGCGTGCGACTTCTCCAGCGCCGAACGCGCGGCGCGGAAGATCGTCTCGACGTCGTCGGTCGGGCTCGTCCGGCTCACCTGGCGGCTCACGAGCCTGAAGTCGGGCAGCTTCAACTTCACGTAGATCGTCCGCGCCCGGACACCTTCGGCCTTCAATCGCTCGACCACCCGCTCGGTCAGGTCGCGCAGGGCGGCATCCAGCTGGGTGAGGTCACTCACGTCCTGCTCGAAGGTCGTTTCGGCTGAGATCGTTTTCGCGGGCTTGCTGCCATCGACAGGTGCTCGGTCCCGACCCTGCGCGAGCCTTTGAAGCACAGCTCCGCCCGTACCCAGCGCCTGGACCAGCCTCTGGGTTTCGTAGGATGCGAGCTCGCCGACAGTGCGCAGGCCCATGGCGTGCAGCCGCTCCTCAGTCTTGGGTCCTAGCCCTGGGATCACCCCGATGGGCAGTGGCGCCAGGAAATCCGCTTCCGCTCCGGGGGGCACGAGGACGAGGCCGTCCGGTTTGCGCGTCCCACCGGCCACCTTCGCGACGAGCTTCGACGTGGCGCCGCCGACCGACGCCGTAAGGCCGACCTCGGTGTGGATCTGGAACTTGATGCGTCGCGCGACCTCGTCAGCGTTGGAGGTGCCGTGGCGGGTCCGCGCCGTCACGTCCATGTACGCCTCGTCGAGCGCGACGCCTTCGACGAGCTCAGGCGACGTGAAGCGGCGAAAGATCTGATGCACCAGGCGGCTTGCCTCGCGATAGCGAGCGCCATCTGGCGTCACGACCATCAGCTGCGGGCAGAGCTGCAACGCCTCGTGCAGCGGCAGGGCGGAGTGAACTCCGAACGATCGCGCCTCGTACGACGCGCCCATGACGACCGCCCTTTTCGACCTTCCCGCCACGGCGACAGGGATGCCCCGAAGCTTGGGGTCGTCTCGCTGGTGGACGGAGGTGTAAAAGGCGTCCAGGTCGACGTGGAGGATCGTTCGCGGCCAGTTATCGGGTCTCGGCATGCTCTGTGTCGGCGCCAGTCTGCCACAACACCTTGTGGCCTACTTCTGCTTCGGCCGCCTTGTTTAGGGGCTGTTGAGCGCCGCCGCCACGTTGGAGAACACGTTTGAGATCTGGCCGCCCATCGAATACAGGATCACGACCGTCACGAGCGAGACCAGGACGATGACCCCCAAGAAGATGGCGATCGTGATCCCGATCGCCGCGCCGGCGCCTCCACCTCCACGGCCCGCGGCTGCGGGCCGAGCCGGCTCCCATGCCTGCCCGTTCCACCGCCATAGCCTGTCCTGAGAGACCGCCGGCCTCCATTCCGCCCCGTCCCACCACCAGAAGCCGTCGGCGGAAAAGCGGGTTTGAGTCGGGGCGGGTGCCGGTGCGTTCGGATCTCCCACTCTCGAAGCCTACCCGACGCCGCAAGTAGAATCCGCCAGGTATGAAAGGCGTCATTCTTGCAGGAGGAACTGGAAGCCGGCTGCACCCGCTGACGCGGATCACCAACAAGCACCTGCTTCCGATCTACGACCGGCCGATGATCAGCTACGCGATCGAGGCCCTGGTCAAGGCGGGCGTCACCGAGATGATGCTGGTGACCGGCGGCACGCATGCGGGCGAGTTTCTGCGCTTGCTCGGCAACGGGCAGGAGTTCGGCATCGACCGGCTTTTCTATGCATACCAGGACAAGCCGGGTGGCATCGCCGAAGCGCTCGGCCTGGCGGAGAAGTTCGTGGGCGGCGATCGGGTTGTGGTCCTGCTCGGAGACAACATCTTCGGCCGGTCGATCCGCCACTGCGTCGAGGCATTCCGCATGCAGCCGCAAGGGGCTCGCGTCGTCCTCTTCAAAGAAGGTGACCCGGAGCACCTGCGCCACCTGGGCGTGGCTCAGCTGAACGGGAGCCGCCGCATCGAGCGGATCATCGAGAAGCCGGAGCACCCACCCAGCGATTTCGCGGTCACCGGCGTGTACTTCTATGACGAGACTGTGTGGAAGGTGCTGCCCGAGCTCAAGCCTTCAGGCCGCGGCGAGCTCGAGATCACCGACGTCAACAACTGGTACCTCGAGCGCGGCCTCATGGAGTACGACATCCTCGACGGCTATTGGGGTGACGCGGGCGAATCGATGGATGCGTACTATGCGGCGCACGATTTCGTGCGCGCAAACGGAGCCAACAAAGAATGAACGCCAACTCCAACCCCATCGAGGGCGTTGTGCTGAAGGAGCTGGTCACGCACACGGACGAGCGCGGCTTCTTCCGCGAGGTGATTCGCGAGACGGACGAGTTTTTCGATCGATTCGGCCAGTGGAGCCATTCCCTCATGTACCCGGGCACTGCCAAGGCCTGGCACATCCACCAGCGGCAGACCGACTGGTGGTACGTGCTCGGTTCGCTGAAGGTCGCGCTTTACGACACGCGCGAAGGATCGCCGACGAAAGGCAAGCTGATGGAGTTCTTGATGGGTGATCTCAACGCGACCTGCCTCAAGATTCCGCCGGGCGTCGCTCATGGATGCCGCGCACTGGAGCTGAGCCACATCCTTTATGTGACCTCCAGCGTTTACGCGCCGGATGACGAGGGACGGATCCCGCACGATGATCCGACGATCGGATACGACTGGACCGCGGGACCGACGATCAAGTGACGTCGCGTTCTTTGAACCGGCTCCTGGTCGCGGGAGCCGCGGGTTTCATCGGCTCCAACTTCGTCCGCCTGATTCGGACCACGCGCCCGGACGTCCATGTCACGGTGCTCGACAAGCTGACCTACGCGGGAAACCTGGCCAACCTGAAGGAGTTCGAGGGCCAGCCCGGTTACCGATTCGTGCATGGCGACATCTGCGACCCGGAGGTCGTCAATTCGCTCGCCGCCGGCGTCGACGCCATCGTCAACTTCGCCGCCGAGACGCATGTCGACAGATCGTTGATGGACCCGTTCGCGTTCATCGAGACGGACGTCCGTGGCACTGCGGTTCTGTGTGAGGCCGCACGCACGCACAGTCACGAGGTCTTCCTGCTTGTCAGCACCGACGAGGTCTATGGCGACGTGGCCACGGGGCGCTCGCGTGAGGATGACGGGCTGAAGCCACGAAGCCCGTACTCTGCGAGCAAGGCCGGAGGCGAGCATCTCGCCCGCGCGTATGCAGAGAGCTTTGGGCTGCCGCTGCTCGTCACGCGCGGGTCGAACAACTACGGTCCTTACCAGTACCCGGAGAAGCTGATCCCGGTCCTGGTGACGAACGCAATCGACGACCTGCCTCTTCCGCTGTACAACGACGGGTCGGCGGTCAGGGACTACATCTACGTCGAAGACCACTGTCGGGCCATCGACACCGTCCTTCATGAGGCGCCGATCGGCAGCGTGCACAACGTGGGTACAGGTGTTGAGACGTCCGGTCTGCAGGTCGCGGAGGCCGTGCTCGAGATCATGGGCAAGCCAAAGAGCCTGATCGAGTTCGTCGCCGACCGCCCCGGCCACGACTATCGCTACGCCGTCGACATCACGCGTGTGACCGAGCTGGGCTGGGAGCCCAAGGTCGACCTGGCAGATGGCCTGGAGCGCACGGTCAACTGGTATCAGAAGCACCCGGAGTGGTGGCGCCCCCTCAAGTCCGGCGAGTACTGGGACTACTACAAGCGCAACTATCGGCCGCTGAAAACAGGCAGCTAAGGCAGTGGGCGCCATTCGGCGCCGTCCCACCAGAAACGACCGTCGGCTGACCGTCTGGCGGTTGGCGGAGCCTCCAGGAGAGTGTCCTTCCAGAACTGACCGTCCCACCAGTAGCGCCGGTCCGATGTAAGTCGCACCGCCACGGGCCGCTGCTGCTGTCGCCGTCCGACGAGGATCGCCGTCAGGCCGACAACTCCCGCGATGAATGCGATGACGAGCACGAAGACCAGGAGGCCGCCGATGGCAAGCGCAGGCTCTCGGGTGTTGCCGGTTCCGCCATTTTCGGGCCAGTCCGCGGGCAGGATCGTCGAAGCCGGCGCCGAGTTGTACAGGTTCTTGGCGTATGCGGTCGTCAGGTCCAGCACGTCGTCCCTGCCGGATACGAATCCGACGACAAACAGGTCGTTGCCTTTGACAAAGGCGAACGCGTCGGAAACATCTCCGCTCGGGTAAACGTCGTGCTCGCCCCAGTACGGGTCGATTCCGGTTATGGAGTTGGCATGCTTGTATGCCGGGTCCTCTTTGCTCGCGATGTTCGTGTAGGAGAGGAAGCTCCTCGCACCTTTGCCACCAGAGAAGGCCATCACGTATTCGATCATTCCTCGCTGGGTCACCTTGTTGATCCACAGCGTGCTGAAGCCGTCGATGAATCCGTCCTGTTGCATGACGATCTCGACTTCGGCGATTTTCGGACCATAGGTCACTGCGAAGTCGTGGATGGTGAAACGCCCGTGGGGCAACGTGGTCAAAGTCTGTTCGGTATAGCCGAGCGGCGGAGCCAGCAGGATCTGGTCAAGGCTCGGCGATGGCGTGTATTCCGCCGCCGCCGTAACGGGCAGCAGTGCTGCCGCAATGATCGGCGCGACGCAGAGGATCCGCTTCACGGGCGCAATCCTATCGATTGGGCCTGAATCTTCCTCTCATTCCGCGCCAGTACCACTTCAGGTAGCGCGGCAGCCACTGCCAGAGGCGGAATCGGCTCTGGCCGGCGGTGCGGTCGCGCCAGGTCGTCGGCACCTCGGCCACGCGCATTCCAAGCAGGTGTGCCTTGACTGTGAGCTCGATGCCGAGCTCAAAGCCGCCGGTCGACTCGATCGTGACCTGGTTGAGCAGGCGCTTCGAGTAAAGGCGGAAGTTGCTCGTCGCGTCGTGGATCGGGACTCCGCCCAGCCAGTGGAGTGACAGGCCGGCCGTGCGGGACATCGTCCGCTTGAGGAGGGGTCCGCCCAGCTGGTGGCCGCCGCGCATGTAGCGCGAGCCGGCCACCACATCGGCTCCTGCGCGCGCCAGCTCGTACATGGGATCGATGTCCTTCGCGTCATCGGAGCCATCGCCCATAGTGACCACGACGTAGGCCGCTCGCGCCGCGCGCAGGCCGGACTTCATCGCGTTGAGCACGCCGCGTCCCAGCGTGTTGCGATGCAGGCGCAGCTCGGGGATCTCGGCCTGGAGCCGCTTGACCACCGGCACCGTGGTGTCTTCGTCGAAGTCGTGTACGACCAGCACCTCGAGCGGTCGCATGTGCGTGCTTTCCACGACGCCGCGCAGCGTCGGGACGACGTTCTCGCCCTCGTTGTAGACCGGGATCACAACGCTGAGGACGGGGGTCTGCTCGCTCAGATGCGGCCCACCTTGATCTCTTCTTGAATCCAGGGGATCACCTCGTCGAGCATCTCCTCGAGCGAGGTAGTGGCCTCGAAGCCAAGGACCTCGCGCGCCTTGCGCACGTCGGGTACGCGCATCTGCACGTCGTGCTCGTATGGGGGGTCGGAAACGAAGTTGAGGGGGCGGGCCGCGCCGTTGACCTTGCGCCAGATCACTTCGGCCAGCTCGCGCACCGTCGTGGATTGAGCGGTCGAGAGGTTGAAGTCGTCGTTCAGCGCCTTCTCTGACTCGATCGCGAGGCGGATGCCGCGGGCAAGATCCCCACCGTAGGTGTAGTGACGCACCTGGCTGCCGTCCCCGAGAATGTGCAGCGGGTCCTGTCCCTTCAAGACCTTCTGCGCGAGGTCGGGCACGACGTGGCTCATCGCCAGCTTGACGTTGCCGCTCATGACCTGGTGGTCGCGCAAGGCTCGGCGTTCGCCGATGCCCACACAGTTGAATGGGCGAACGATCGTGTAAGGAAGGCCGTACTGCTCGTGCGCTCCGTGGGCGAAGAACTCGGTCGCCAGCTTCTGGAAACCGTAGGTCGATCGTGGCGGCGGGCTCTTGAGCTGGGCGCCTTCGGGCGTGGGAAAGACGTCTGACGATTCGAACACCATGCTGCTCGAGATGACCGTGATCTTTTTCAGCCGGCCGTGCTTGTGGGCGCTGATCGCGGCGTCGAAGGTGGCGGCGCAGATGCGCTCGTTTTCGGCCAGCAGGTCGTACGCAAACTCGTGGAAGTAGGAGATACCGCCGATCATCGCCGCGCCCGCGACCAGCTGATCGCAGTCCGCGGCCAGCTCGGTCAGCAGCTTCGCGTCTTTC
>WNGI01004227.1_pt1 | contig 16670 bp, 17 predicted proteins | sample 5400621 | NCBI WGS metagenome assembly WNGI01 (sample SAMN13153374, study PRJNA577476) | soil metagenome | isolation source: 20 cm soil or saprolite under Garry oak tree replicate 1 | place: USA:California | collected 2016-06-15 | reverse complement strand
GCGACGAGCTCGCAGGCGGCGTCGCGCCGGACGGCAAGGAGCTCGAACTGGACGGGGTCCGAGCGCTCCTCAACCCCGGTTCGGTAGGGCAGCCGCGCGACGGCGACCCACGTGCCGCCTACCTTCTGCTGGATCTCGCCGCGCAGCGCGCCGCCTTCCACCGCGTCGAGTACGACGTCGAGACGACGCAGCGCGAGATGCGGGACGCGGGCCTACCGGAGATGCTGGCCGCGAGGCTCCAGCTCGGGCTGTAACCGGGTCAGGCCGCGGGCAGCGCCGGCGGTGCGAGCACCGGCACAGGCACGAGCGTGGGACCCGGAGGCGCGACGGCCGTCGCCGCGACCGTGGGGATCTCGCGCTCCTCGAAGATCTCGATGCCCTCGCGGGCAAGCGCGAGCTGGACGTCCTCGCGTGCCTTCCAGATCCGCCACTTGACGGTCGCGAGCGTCACCTCGAGCGAGTCGGCGATCTCGGTGTACGACAGCCCGACCACGTCGCGCAGCAGGAGCGCCATCTTCAGGTCGACGTTGAGCCGCTCGACCGCGCGCCAGACGGCGTCGATCGCCTCGAGCCGCTCGAACGGCGCGTCGACGACCTCGAGCGGCGGGATGTCGTCGAGATCGACGACCGCCCGCGGCCGCCGCTCGGTGGCCCGCAGCTCGTCGAGGACGCGGTTCTTCGTCACCTGGAACATCCAGGTGGTGAACTTCGAGCGGAGCGAGAAACGCGGCAGCCCCTGGTAGACGCGGAGGAAGACCTCCTGCGTCAGATCCTCGGCGAGAGAGCGGTCGCCGACCATCCGGAGAACGTAGTTGTAAACCGGAATCTGGTACGCGCGGACGATGATCGAGAAAGCTCGTTCATCGCCCCGCTGCGCCTTCCGCAGGACGCCGTGGTCAGGCTGGGGCAGCGACAATGTGGCGGCAGTATAGACCGAAAATTCACGGGATTTGTACGAGATTTTTACCAACCATCGCAGTTGGCCCATCTAGGCCTAATAGGGCCAAAATCGTCGGAGCGACGTCGGCGAGCTCGCCGTCCTGCAACCGGGCTTCCGGAGCCGTAAGCACCACCGGAACCGGGTTCGTCGTGTGGGCCGTGTGGGGGCTGCCGTCCTCCTGCAGCAAGGTCTCGGCATTGCCGTGATCTGCGATCACGAGCGAGACGCCGCCGGCGCGCTCGACCGCATCCACCACGCGCCCGAGGCACTCGTCCGCCGTCTCTACGGCCCGCACGACCGCCGGGATCACGCCCGTGTGACCCACCATGTCCGGGTTCGCGAAGTTGACCACGACGAAGCCGTACCCGTCCCCCTCGATCGCCTGCACGACACGCTGCGCGACCTCCGGCGCAGACATCTGCGGCTTGTGGTCGTAGCTCGGCACGTCGCGCGGCGAGTCGACGAGGATCCGCTCCTCGCCGGCGAACGGCTCCTCGCGGCCTCCGTCGAGGAAGTACGTGACGTGCGCGTACTTCTCGGTCTCCGCCGAGTGGAGCTGGCGGATGCCGTGCGCCGAGAGCACCTCGGCGAGCGTGTGCTCCACGATGTGCTCCGCGAAGGCGACCGGGAAGTCGAAGTCGTCGCGGTACCGGGTCATCGTCGTCAGGTCGACGCCGAGCTCCCCGAGCTTCTCCGAGAGCTGCCGTGTGCGGTCGGGGCGGAAGTTGAAGAAGATCGCCGTGTCGCGGTCGGGATCGAGCCGTGGGCGGCCGTCGATGACGACCGGCTCGATGAACTCGTCCGTGATCCCGCGGTCGTAGCTCGCCTGCACGGCCGCGATGGGATCGTCCGCGTGCTCGCCGTCGCCGTTGACGATCGCGCGCAGCGCGCGCTCGGTGCGGTCCCAGCGCTTGTCCCGGTCCATCGCGTAGTAGCGGCCGGCCACCGTGGCAATGCGGTCGACGGGCAACTCGGCCAGGTCGTGCACCGCCGAGTGCGGCGACACGTCGCGCCCGTCGGTGAACGCGTGGATCCAGGTCTTCTCCGGCGCGAACGTCAGCAGTGCCTGGAGGTGGTCGATGTGCGAATGGACGCCGCCGTGCGAGACGAGCCCGAGCAGATGGACGTTCTCGCCTCGCTCGAAGGCGCCGCGCAGCGCCTCGTTCTCGAACAGCTCGCCGGACTCGATCGCCCTGTTCACACGCACGAGGTCCTGGAAGAGGATGCGGCCCGATCCGATCGTCAGGTGGCCCACCTCGGAGTTCCCCATCTGGCCCTCCGGCAGGCCCACGGCCTTGCCCGACGCCGCGAGCTGCGCGTGCGGGAAGTCGCGCCACAGGCGGTCGAAGACGGGCGTCTCGGCGAGCTCGATCGCGTTGCCCGGGCCGGGCGGCGCGATCCCCCAGCCGTCGAGGATGACGAGCGCTACGAGGGGATACGTGCCGCCGTCTCGCATATCGCCTTGAAGGAGTCGACCTCGAGCGACGCGCCGCCGACGAGCGCGCCGTCGATGTCGGGCTGGGCGAGCAGCGTGCCGGCGTTGTCCGGCTTGACCGAGCCGCCGTAGAGTACCGGCGCGTCGAGGAGGGACTTGATGAAGGCGTGCGCCTCCTGCGCCGTCTCGGGCGTGGCGGTGAGCCCGGTGCCGATCGCCCAGACCGGCTCGTACGCGAGTACGAGGTCGGGATGCGGTTCGAGCACCGACAGTTGGCGGCGGAGGACTTCCTCCGTCTCCCCCGCCTCGCGCTGCTCGTGCGTCTCCCCGACGCACGCGATCAAGCGCAGCCCCGCGTCAAGCCCGGCCCGGGCCCGCCTGGCGACGGTCTCGTCGGTCTCGCCGAAGTACTGCCGCCGCTCGGAGTGGCCGACGAGCGAGCCGACGACGCCGAGCTCGAGCAGCAGCGGCGCGGAGATCTCGCCCGTGTAGGCGCCTTCCATCTCCCAGTGGACATTCTGGGCGTACGTCGTCAGGCCCGCGTCGACGCAGTCGCGCAGCAGGGTGAACGGCGGGCACACGACGGCGTCGAGCCCGGCGAGAGCCGCCGGATCCGGCCCGCGGAACATCTTCCAGTTGCCGACGATCAGCATCGGAGGATCCTATGGCTGGGCAGCCGGGATGGCCGCCACGCCCGGTAGCTCCTTGCCCTCGAGCAGCTCGAGGCTCGCGCCGCCGCCCGTCGAGACCCAGGACACCTGGTCGGCGAGGCCGAGCTCGTTCAGGGCCCGCACCGAGTCGGCGCCGCCGACGACCGAGTAGGCGTCCTGGTTCGCGGCGACCGCTTCCGCGACGGCCCTCGTTCCCTCCGCGAACGGCGGCCACTCGAAGACGCCCAGCGGGCCGTTCCAGAAGATCGTGCGGGCCTCCTCGATCCGCTCGCTGAAGCGCGTCCGCGTCTCGGGCCCGATGTCGAGGCCGAGCCAGCCGTCCGGAAGCTCGTCGTACGCGCAGAGACGTCTCTCCGCGTCGGCGGCAAACTCGGCAGCGCCGACGACGTCCACCGGCAGCTCGACCTCGAAGTCGAGCGGGCTCCCGTCGCGTAGCTCCTCGGCCATCTTGCCGCCGATGAGCACCGTGTCGGCCCGTCCGCCGAGGTTGCGGAGGACGCCGAGCTTGTCCTCGACCTTCGCGCCGCCGGAGATGAGCACGAACGGGCGCTCGACCTCGCCGAGCAGGCGGCCGAGATGCCCGAGCTCGGCCAGGAGCAGCAGGCCCGCATAGGACGGCAGCAGGTGCGCGACTGCCTCGGTCGAGGCGTGCGCCCGGTGTGCCGAGCCGAACGCATCGTCGACGTAGAGGTCGCAGCCGTCCGCGAGCTCGCGCGCGAAGCGCTCGTCGTTCTTCGTCTCCCCCGGGTCGAAGCGCGTGTTCTCGAGCACCTGGACGCGCTCGTCCGGCAGGAGCTCGCGCAGCGCCGCGACCGGCGCCAGCGCGTACTTCGCCCGGTCCTCCTCCGTCTTCGGCCGGCCGAGGTGCGAGCAGACCCGGACCTCGGCCGCGTCCTGCTCGAGCAGGAGCTGCAGGGTCGGCAGCGAGGCGCGGATGCGGGTGTCGTCGGCGACGCGGCCGTCCTCGAGCGGCACGTTGAGGTCGGCGCGGACGAGCACGGTCTTCCCCGCGACGTCGGCGTCGCGGACCGAGCGCGGGAGCCCCACTAAGCGGCTACGGCGGCCGGCAGCGTCTGGCCGATCTTCGCGACGAGATCGACGAGCCGGCAGCTGTAGCCCCACTCGTTGTCGTACCAGGAGAAGACCTTGACGAGATTCCCGTTCGCCATCGTCAGGTCGCTGTCGAAGATCGACGAGTACGACGAGTGGACGATGTCGCTCGAGACGATCGGCTCGTCGGTGTACTGGAGGATCCCCTCGAGGTCACCCGTGTCGGCGTGCGAGCGGAAGAGCTCGTTGACCTCCTCGGCCGTGGGCTCCGCACCGATCTGGACAACGAGGTCGACGATGGAGCCGATCGGCACCGGCGCGCGCATGGACATGCCGTCGACCTTACCCTTGAGGTCGGGAAGCACGAGCCCGATCGCGCGGGCGGCGCCCGTCGAGGTCGGGATGAGGTTGATCGCGGCGGCGCGGGCCCGGCGCAGGTCCCTGTGCGGGAGGTCGAGCGTCTGCTGGTCGTTCGTGTACGCGTGGATCGTTGTCATGAAGCCGCGCTCGATCCGGTACGCCCCGTGCAGGATCTTGGCGACCGGCGCAACGCAGTTCGTAGTGCAGGAGGCGTTCGAGACGATGTGATGCTCCTCCGGGTCGTACTCGCGATCGTTGACTCCGAGGACGATCGTGAGGTCCGGATCGGTGGCCGGAGCCGAGATGACGACTTTCTTGGCGCCTGCCTGGAGGTGCTTCTCCGCATCCGGGCGGTTCGTGAAGAGCCCGGTCGACTCGATCGCGACGTCGACGCCGAGCTCAGCCCAGGGTAGATCGGCGGGGTCGCGCTCCGAGACGAACTTGATCTCGTGCCCGTCGACGGTGATCGAGTCGTCGCCCGCCTCGACCGGGACGTCGAGATTCCCGAGCACGGAGTCGTGCTTGAGCAGGTGCGCCATCGTCTTCGTGTCGCCGATGTCGTTCGCGGCCACGACCTCGAAGTCGCCGCCGTGCTGGAGTTGGGCGCGCAGGAAGTTCCTGCCGATGCGGCCAAAGCCGTTGATCCCTACCCTGGTCTTCGCCATCTCCAAGCCCCTCTCGTCGTCGCTTGCCAATCGAGTCTAACCGCGCCGGTCCGGGAGAAATCCGTAGCTCTCCGCAGTCTTCGCGCGGCTTGCGTGCAAGCTGGCGGGCGGACCGGGAAGCTCCGAGGACGACCCTCCCGGTCCCTCACCTGCCCGAGACCAGACGGCAGACGGGGTCTGAATCCGCCGCCGGACGAACAGGAACCCGCCGAGCCGAGTATGACTCGTGCATTGTTGCCGCGCTAGACGACTTGCAACGCATAACGAGCTAGTTCAGGGATCGGGAAAGTTCCTGCAAACGACGCAGCCGGCGGTACGCGGCCGCCTTGGACAGGCCGGGCTTACAGCGGCGCGCGAGCTCCGCGGTCGAGGCGGTCGGATGGCGCAGGCGGAGCAGCGCGATCTCGCGCAGATCGTCGGGAAGCCCGTCGACGTCCAGACGGTGGAGCGCTTCGAGCTGAGCGTGCGCGGCGCGGCCCGTGCGCACGAGATTGGCGTGGTCCGCGTTGGCGAGCCGGTTCGCATCGGCGCGGGTCGCGGCGAGCACGGCCTGCTCCTCGAGCCCGAGCACGAGGTCGACGGCGCCGGCGGCGACCAGGACGTCGGCGATCGCCTCGGTTCCCTTGGCATAGGCGGTCGAGTGTGAGCTCCGCTCCTGCACGTGGAGCTCGCCGCCGAGCCGCGCCGCGATGCCGGCGAGGAAATGGGCTCCATCGGACTCGGCGGTCCGGATCTCGAGGTGCGGGTCTCTCGGCCCGCTGAGCGTCCCGGAGCCGAGCAGCGCGCCTCGGAGGTAGGCCGCGGCGCAGCAGCGCCGGGCCACGACGCGGGTCGGGGGCCGACCGAGCGGCCGGTGGGAGCGGTCGAGCACGCCGGCCTGGTGCAGCGTCGCGTACGCGTCCTCCGAGCCCTCCACGTGGAGCTGGTAGCGGGTCGCGCGGTCGAAGGCCCGCCGCGGATAGGTGCGGATCTCCGATCGGACACCACCCGCGCGCAACAGGGCGAAGGCGCGGCGCGCGACCGTCGAGCTCGAGACGTCGAGGTGGACGTCGACGCTGCCTCGGCCGCGGAGATGCGCGCGGCCGGCGACGTGGAAGAGGCCGGAGAGCTCGGCGAGCCGGTCGCATTCGTTGCTGGGCGAGATCGCCGCGAGCTCCTCCCGCAGGTCGTCAGAGAGCGCCATAGCCCTCGAGTGCGAGCAGGCGCCGCTTGTAGCCGGTGCCGTAGGAGCCGTACGGGCCGAGGCCGCCCGCGGCGACGACGCGGTGGCACGGAACGAAGATCGAGAGGTGGCTCCGCGCGCAGAAGCCCCCGGCTGCGCGCGCCGCCCCGGGCGCGCCGGCGAGCGCGGCGAGCTCGCCGTACGTGACGACCTCGCCGCGCGGGATCGTGCGGAGCGCTGCCGCGCAACGCGTCAGGAACGGAGTCTCGTAGTCGAGCTCGACCGGCACGTCCTCGAGCGGCACCCGCTCACCCTCGAAGTACGCCTGCAACAGCCGCACGGCTTCCGCGACGAAGCCGCGATCTGGGCTTGACGCCTTCCGTGATACGACGGAACCGCGCCCTTGCCCCGGGTGGGTGGGGGTTTGGGATGGGTCCTGTGGCCGGGCCGCCCTGTCCCGCGGCGGCCGTCCCGCGCGCGGCCAGGGCAGCTCGTGCCACACGACGCGCGCGTCGGCGACCACGAGCTCACCGACGCCCCAGCCCTCGACCTCGTAGGCGACCTGCGTCACCGCCACGACACGAATCCTAGGGAGGGGCAGCGGGGCCGTGACCGTGCCGCAGAGCCGCGCTGAGCGCCCCTGCGACGAGCACCGCCCCACTACCCCTCCCTAGAATCGCAGCAGTGAGCACCCACGGCATCTTCCGCGTCCCCGAGCCGCGCAACGAGCCGGTGCTCGGCTACGAGCCCGGTAGCCCCGAGCGCGACGAGCTCCGGCGCCGCCTCGACGAGCTCTCCTCCGAGCGCCTCGCGATCCCGCTCGTGATCGGCGGCGAGGACGTCCAGACCGGCGACACGTACGAAGCGGTCATGCCACACAAGCGCAGCCACGTCCTCGCCGACGTCCAGAAGGGCGGCTCCGCCGAGGTCGACCGCGCGATCGCCGCCGCGGCCGACGCGTGGGAGGACTGGTCGCGCACGCCGTGGGAGGACCGCGCCGCCGTATTCCTCCGCGCCGCCGAGCTCCTCGCCGGCCCGTGGCGGCAGACACTGAACGCGGCCACGATGCTCGGCCAGTCGAAGACCGCGCACCAGGCCGAGATCGACGCAGCCTGCGAGCTCATCGACTTCTGGCGCTTCAACGTCCAGTACATGACGCGCATCTACGAGGAGCAGCCGATCTCCTCGCCCGGCGTCTGGAACCGCCTCGAGTACCGGCCGCTGGAGGGCTTCGTCTTCGCCGTCACGCCCTTCAACTTCACTTCGATCGCCGGCAACCTCCCCACATCGGCGGCGCTGATGGGCAACACCGTCGTCTGGAAGCCGGCCTCCACAGCCGCGGTCAGCGCGCACTTCCTGATGCAGCTCCTCGACGAGGCCGGCCTGCCGCCGGGCGTGATCAACCTCGTCTACGGCTCCGGCGCCGCCGTCGGCGACCCGGCCCTCGCGAGCGCGCACCTCGCCGGCATCCACTTCACCGGCTCGACCCCCGTCTTCCAGGGCATGTGGCAGACCGTCGGCGCGAACATCGGCCGCTACCGCAACTACCCGCGGATCGTCGGCGAGACCGGGGGCAAGGACTTCATCGTCGCGCACCCGAGCGCCGACGCCGAGGCCCTCGCGACCGCCATCCTCCGCGGCTCGTTCGAGTACCAGGGCCAGAAGTGCTCCGCGGCCTCGCGCGTCTTCGCCCCCGCGAGCCTCTGGCCGCAGGTGCGCGACCAGGTGGCGGAGGAGATCGGCGAGATGAAGATGGGCGACGTCGCCGACTTCTCGAACTTCGTCGGCGCCGTGATCGACGCGAGCTCCTTCGCGACCCAGAAGGAAGCGATCGAGGAGGCGAAGGCAGCCGACGGGAAGGCGTCGATCGTCGCCGGCGGCGGCTACGACGACAGCGACGGCTGGTTCGTCCAGCCGACCGTGATCGAGACCTCCGACCCCGATTTCCGCACCATGAAGGAAGAGCTGTTCGGGCCCGTCGTCACGGCCTTCGTCTACGACGACTCGCGCTACGACGACACGCTCGATCTCGTCGACCAAGGCACGACGTACGGACTCACCGGCGCGGTCTTTGCGCGCGACCTCGACGCGATCGAGAAGACGCGCGACCGCCTCCGCTACGCGGCCGGCAACTTCTACGTCAACGACAAGCCGACCGGAGCAGTCGTCGGCCAGCAGCCGTTCGGCGGTGCCCGCGCCTCGGGGACGAATGACAAGGCCGGCTCGATGTGGAACCTGATCCGCTGGGTCAGCCCGCGCGCGATCAAGGAGACGTTCGTGCCGCCGCGCGACTACCGCTACCCGTTCCTCGGGCCGGACTCCGAGTAGTCAGGCGCGCCCCGCCCCACCGCCGGCTTTGTGCAGCTGGGCGTAGACGCTGCGTGCGACCTTGGCCGGCACGCCCGGGACGCCCTCGAGCTCTTCCGGCGTCGCTGCGAGCATTGCGTCGACCGAGCCGAAGTGGTTGAGGAGCGCCCGCCGCCGGGCCGGGCCGACGCCCTCGAGCTCATCGAACAGCGAGGCAAAGCCGCGCGACTCGCGCCGCTGCCGGTGGAAGCCGACCGCGAAGCGATGTGCCTCGTCGCGGATCCGCTGCAGGAGCTGGAGGCCGGGGTCGTGCCGCGAGAGGACGACCGGCTTCGCCCGACCGGGCACGAACACCTCCTCCTCCCGCTTCGCGAGCGCGATCACAGCAACGCGCGGCAGGTCGAACGCCTGCATCGCCGCGAGCGCTGCGGCGAGCTGGCCCTTGCCGCCGTCGACGACGACGAGGTTCGGCGTCGCGGCGAACGACTCGTCGTACTCCTCCGCGGTCGGGCCTGCGGCCAGCCGCGCGAAGCGCCGCGAGATCATCTCCCCCATCGCGGCGAAGTCGTCCATCCCCTGCTGGCCGCGGATCCCGAACTTGCGGTAGTGCGCCTTCTTCGGCAGCCCATCCTGGAAGACGACCAGCGAGCCGACGTTGTCCTGGCCCATCGCGGTCGAAATGTCGAAGCACTCGATCCGGATCGGCAGCGACTCGAGGTTGAGCGTCTCGCGCAGCTGCTCGAGCGCCTCGACGCGGCGGAGCCGGCGCTGCTCGCCCTGCGCGAGGTCGCTCGTCAGCACGTGGAGCGCGTTCTCGTCGGCGAGCCGCTGCAGGCGGCGCTTCTCCCCCCGCTCGGCCGTCCGGATCTCCACGCGCGCTCCGCGTCGCTCGGACAGGAGCTCCGCGAGCGCCGAGAGATCTCCCGCCTCGCTCGGGACGACGATCTGCGGCGGCACGCTCGGCGCGCTGCCGTAGTACTCGAGCCCGAACGACTCGAGGATCGTCGTCACGTCCTGGCCGCCGACGTTCTCGAGATGGAACGAATGGCGGTCGACCATCTTGCCGCCCCGCAGCGGGAAGATCTGGACGACGGCGCGGTCGCCCTCGGCCGCGAAGCCGATCACGTCGACCGTCCCGACCGACTGCCGCTCGACGGCCTGCCGCTCGACGAGGTGCTGGACGGCGAAGAGGCGGTTCCGGTAGCGGGCCGCATCCTCGAACCGTTCGTCCGCCGCCGCCTCCTGCATCCGCCGCTCGAGCTCGCGCTGGATCGGCTTCACGTCGCCGGAGAGGAACTCGATCACGCCGTCGACGATGCCGCGGTAGTCCTCCTGCGAGACGTAGCCGACGCAAGGAGCGAGGCAGCGGTCGATGTGGTAGTCGAGGCACGGGATGCCGCTGTGGCGGCCGGGCTTCGGCCCCTCGCAGGGCCGGTAGCGGAAGACGCGGTTGAGCACGTCGAGCGTCTCGCGCACCTTCTTCGCGTTCGCGTACGGGCCGAAGTACCAGACCCCCGGCCGGTGGCGCTCGCGGGTGAACATCACGCGCGGGTACTCGTCCTCGACCGTGACCGCGATGTAGGGGAAGGACTTGTCGTCGCGCAGCCGCACGTTGAACGGCGGCCGGTGGCGCTTGACGAGGTTCTGCTCGAGGTGGAGCGCCTCGACCTCGCTGCCCGTCACGATCACCTCGACATCCGCGACGCGTGCCGGCAGCGTCTGGATCTGCGGCCGGCCGTCCGTCGTCCGCTGGAAGTACGAGCGGACGCGCGGGCGCAGCGACTTCGCCTTGCCGACGTAGAGCACGTCGCCGTCCGCGTCCCGGAACAGGTAGACGCCCGGCCTGGCGGGGAGGGATTTCAGCTGGTTTTCGACCCGGGCGGCCACGACCGGCACCGTAGCCGTGTGCGTTGCGGCTAGACCGCGGCAGGCACCGGCTCGGGCGCGGCTCCCACGACGAGCCGGCCGTCCTGGTAGACGCGCTCGATCCGCGCCGCGAGGTCGCGGAAGTCGAACGGGTCGCCCGAGACGACGACCAGGTCTGCCCGCTTCCCCGCCTCGATCGTGCCGAGCTCGCGGCTCATCCCCATCAGCTCGGCGGCGGTCCGCGTGGTCGCGACGAGCACGTCCTCGGGGCTCATGCCCCCGTGCTCGGCCATCAGCTGGAGCTCGTCGAGGTTCGTGCCGTGCGGGACGACCCCGGCGTCGGTGCCCATCGCCACCTTGACGCCCGCCTCGACCGCGCGCCGGAAGGAGTCGCGGTGCGCCTCGACCACCTCGCGCGCCTTGATCACGGCCACCTCGGGGATTCCCGCGCCCGCCTCTGCCGCCTTGATCACACCCAGCGGCGCGACGAGGGTCGGCACGAGGTACGCGCCGTTGTCGAGCATGAGCTGGATCGCCTCGTCGTCGAGGTAGATGCCGTGCTCGATCGAGCGCACGCCCGCGCGAACGGCGCTCTTGATTCCCTCCGTCGACTGGGCGTGCGACATCACCCAGAGCCCCGCCGCACGCGCCTCGGCGACGATCGCCTCGATCTCCTCGACGTCGAAGCCGGGCTGTCGGGGGTTGTCGGTCGGGGATAGAACCCCGCCGGACGTCGCGATCTTGATCACCTCGGCGCCGGCGCGCACGAGCTCGCGCACCTTCCGGCGGATCTCGTCGGGCCCGTCGACGATCCCGCTCGGTGCGCCGTGATACGAGGGAAAGAGCTCGACCTGCGCGCCCGAAGGGAGCCAGCCGTCACCATGGCCGCCCGTCTGGCTCAGCATGGTGATCGAGATCTGGATCCGCGGCCCGCGCACGATCCCCTCCTCGAGCGCCCGCTTGACGCCGAGGTCCGCGCCACCGGCGTCGCGCACGGTGGTGATGCCGATGCGGAGGGTCGAGTCGAGGTTCCGGATCGCCTCGTAGAAGCGGTACGAGAACGGCTCCTGCATCAGCCTCCAGATGTCCACGTGACCGAACATCACGTGCACGTGCGTATCGAAGAGGCCCGGGAGGAGCGTCGAGCCGGCGACGTCGGTCTGCTCGTCGCCGTCCAGCCCGACGCCGACCTCCGCGATCTGCCCGTCGACCACCGCGACGTCGGCCTCTGCGACCGGCGCGCCGGTCCCGTCGAACACCCGTCCGCCCGTGAATACCGTCCTCACCTCGGGCTCCTTTCGCTCGCTCGTGCAGGAGGGACAAGCCTATCGCCGTGGCTAGCATTCGAACCGTGGACGGCCAGTACGTCGCGTACAGCTTCTATCGCGTCGACCCCGCCTGGCGGCGGCTCCCTGTCGAGGAGCGCCAGGCGCACAAGGACGAGTTCGCCGAGGTCGTGGATTCCCTCGCGGAGCGCTTCGAGCACCTGCGCGCGTACAGCACCGCGGGCGTCCGGCCCGACTCCGACTTCTTCCTCTGGAAGATCACGGAGCGCTACGACGACCTCGGCGAGCTAGGCACCGCGCTGAACGGCACGGCCCTCGCCGGCTGGCTCGAGACGACCTACTCGTACCTCGCGACGACGAAGGCGTCGCAGTACACGAGTGCCCGCAAGGCGCGGAAGATCACGCCGCACGGCCTCCCCTACCTCGTCGTCTACCCGTTCACGAAGGTGCGGCCGTGGTACGCCCTCCCCGAGGCCGACCGCCAGCGGGCGATGGACGAGCACATCCGCATCGGCCGGGAGGAGTTCCCCGGGATCAAGAACCACACGACCTACTCGTTCGGGATCGACGACCAGGAGTTCATGACCGCCTTCGAGTGCGAGGAGCCGGCTGACTTCATGCACCTCATGCTGCGCCTGCGCGACAGCGAGGCCTCGCGCTACACGGAGCGCGACACGCCGATCTTCGTCGGCCGCTTCGTGCCGATCCGCGAGGCGCTCGCGGCGCTCGACGGCGCCTCCGCCCGCGTCGAGGCCTAGCTCCCCGCCGCGGCGCGCGCTACACTCGCGCGGCCGGCCGTCTACGACGAGAGGAGGCCGCGACATGTTCAGCGAATTCAGCGCAGTCGCCCTCCCGACCGGCCCGGCCGCGCGCTAGCGCGCGTGACGAGGGCTGCCTGCGCCCCTCGTCAGCCAGTGAAAGGATCGCTCGTGCGCAGAGCACGCAAGCCCGGCCGCCCCGCGCAGGTTCGGCGGGTCACGGCACGGATCAACGAACAGATCGGCGCACGGCCCGTGCGGCTCGTCGCCGAGGACGGCAGTCAGCTCGGCGTGATGGCCGCGGACGATGCGCGCGCCTACGCATACGAGCGCGGCCTCGACCTCGTCGAGGTCGCCGCGGCGTCAGACCCACCGGTCTGTCGCGTGCTGGATTACGGCAAGTGGCGCTACGAGGAGGAGCGCAAGCTGCGGCAGAGTCGCCGCAACCAGGTGCACGTGTCCCTCAAGGAGGTCCGCCTGCGACCCAAGATCGCGACGCACGACTACGAGTGGAAGCGCAACCAAGCGCTCGTCTTTCTGAAGGGCGGATCGAAGGTGAAGGCGACCGTGTTCTTCCGCGGCCGGGAGCGCGAGCATCCCGAGCGCGGCCGCGAGCTGATCGATCGCCTCGCGGCCGACGTGGGCGAGGTTGGGAAGCTCGAGGGGGGACCGGTGTTCGAGAGCCGGACGATGACGGCGGTGTTCGCCCCCCGATGAACCGCCGTCACCTCCACAACCTGTGTGCGCTGCTCGGCGAGGACCTCGACGTCGAGCGGGCGCGCGACGAATACCTCGCGTCGCTCGATGCCGACCAAGGGCTAGCGGTGCTGCTGATCCCAGGCGACGAGATCCTGCGGGCTGCCGCGACCGCGCGGCCGCCCGTCCCACGCTGCGAGCGGTGCGGCGCACGCCTCTCGCGCAAGCGGCATCGGTGCAGCCGGTGTGGTCTCCGTCAGACGTAGGTGACTACGGGCGCCAGAGTCGTCTGCGATCAGACGTACCTGTGCTGGTCGCGCCACGTGCGCCACATGGCGATGCCGCAAAGAGCGAGGATGGCGACGAAGGCGAGGACCTCGTAGCCGACCGCTCCGCCGTACCAGTAGAGGCCGACGTCCGCGACCGCCACGACCGCCGCGCCGTAGAAGACCCACCGCGCACGCTGCGGCCACAGCGAGATCCCCTCCCGCCGCTCGCGCCAGGTGAGGAAGATGAAATACGCGATCGCGAGCACGAACGCGATGCGCGCGAGGAGCCCCAGCGCCACCAGCGTCTGCTCGAGGTCGAGGACCACGATCACCCCGGCGATCGCCGCGAGGATCAGAAGTCCTCGCAGGAACGGGTTGATGCGGGAGAAGAACCGGCTCATGTTGCGGTCAAGTACGCCCGAACCGCGAGCGCTCCTGCCACCACGGTAGCGCCGGTGAACCACGCGAGGCGCCCGCGCCGCTCGGCAGGCGCGTACATCCAGGGCGCGAGCACCGCGAGCAGCGAGAGGGTTCCGTACAGGTAGTGGAGCCTGTCGGCGGCGCGATGGTGGCTCGACAGGAGCAGGAGCCCGATCCCGACCTGCGCGACGAGCAGGGTCTGGGCGAGCGCGAGGAGGTGGGTCAGAAGCCCGCGCGGCTCCCTGCGGCGGTAGTACGTCCACGCTCCCACCGCCGCTGCCCCGAACGTCGCAGCGAGGACCGCGAACGCGACGGCATGGTGGACGCCGACCATGGCGCGGCGCAGCCTAGCTGCGCCACACGCGGGTACCTACTCGCTCTCGGTCTGGCCCGGGTCCGGCTCCGGCACCGGCGGCGTCCCCTCGTCGGGAGGCGGATACGGCTCCGGGACTTGGGCCGGCTGCGGCGGGTTCCCCTCGTCCGGAGGCGGATACGGGGCACTCGGTTCGTTCGGTGTCACCATCAGCGTGTCCTGTACCGGAAGACGGGCACGGCGAATCCTCTCGTCGGCGCCGGCGAGCCGTACCGCGAGCTCGTCCTCGATCCGCTTCCCCTCCTGCTCGAGCGCCACGAGCCGTTGTCGCGCCTCGCGCTCTGCAGACGTGTCGCCCCGCCAGACCGCGTCGCCGAGTGCCTGCAGCGCCGGGCCACGCTCGACGGAGATCGCGTCGAGCCGCGACCGCGTGCGCCAGCGGTTGAGCGCCGCGTCGAGCCTCGTCCGCCACACCTCGGCCGTGGTCGCGGCGTGCGCACGGCCGTCGGCGGCCAGGCGCGAGGAGTGCTGCATCCAGGCGTCGGCGCTGCGGCGAGTCGCCTCTCCGAGCGCGGCGAGCAGGACGATCGCCAGGAGCAGGAGGACGATGCCCCACGCCCAGCTCCCGGTGGCGAAGAGGCCGATGGCGGCACCGAACGCCGCGAAACCGAGGCAGAGGAGGACGAAGCGCGCGGGCAGACCGAGCCAGCGCTGCTCGACGCTCTCGTGCACGACGGGCCCGGGGACGGTCTCGACGGGAGGCAGCTCCCCGACGGGTGTGCCGCAGCTGGAGCAGAAGCGCGCGCCGGGCGCGAGTTCCTCGCCGCACTCACGGCACGGGCTGTCCTCGATCGGCGACGCGCTCATGGCGGGTTTGTTCCCCACCCTCCAAGGCTCGTAACACTTCCGCAGCCCGCCTGCGCAGCGGGCCGACCTGGGCGCGATAGTCCTCGTCCGAGACCTTGCCCGTGCGGTGGTCGAACTCGAGCTCCTTCAGCGCCGCGAGCGCGCGATCGCGTTCCTCCGCGAGTGCGAGCCGCTCCCGCGCCTCCGGCGCCAGCTCGTCGAGCCGGTCGCTCGCGGGAGAGGGGTCGCGGAGGAACGGGCGCGCGACGAAGACGACGGCGACGACGGCGAGCATCGCCGCAATGGCGAGCGCCCACTGCACGTCAGATACCCGCGGGGGCGGCGCCGGCCGCGTAGCGCGCGGCGAGCCGGCGCTGCTCGACCGCGTCGGGCCACATCGCAATCAGTGCGCCTGCCACGAACACGAAGCCGGCGACCCAGATGAGGTTGACGAGCGGCTTCACGAAGATCTTGAGGTCGATGTTGGTCGTGTGCTTCCCGGCGACTTGCGCCGTCGTGAAGACGTCGCCGATCGAGCGCGGGTCGTGATAGATGGACGCCTCGTTCGCGACGCCCTCGATGAAGTAGTGGTTCGCCCCTGGATCGAGACGGAAGTGCTCGCCGTGCCCCGACACCGCGAGCAGCGCGCGGTAGCCCCTGTAGTTCGGTCCTTTCACACCGTTGAGCCCCGTGTACGTGAACGTGTAACCCGCGGCTTCGGCCGACTGTCCCAGTCGCAGGATCTGCTCGCGCTGCGTCTGGTACGCACTGGAGCCCGCGATCCCGATCGCGAGCAGGACGATCGCAGCGTGCACGACGTAGCCGCCGTAGCGCCGGCGGTTTCGCGCGATCAACCGGAACACTCCTCCTGCGGCGGCCCGTCCGCGCACGAACTCGAGCACGATCGAGGCGGCGACGAAGGCCGAGAATGTGTACGTGAGAAGGCCCGGCCACGAGCTGCCGAAGCCGAGCGCGAGCAGCACGACGCCAACCACGACGGCCGCCGTGAACGGGATGACGAACGTCTTGCCGAGCGAGCGAAGTGACGCCCTTCGCCACGCCACGAGCGGGCCGAGCCCCATCAGCAGCAGCAGCGGCAGCCCGAACGTGTGGAGGAAGAAGTCGTAGTACGGCCCCGCGACCGAGCGCGACTCGCCGCGCACTGCCGCGGTGAGGATCGGGTAGAGCACGCCCCAGAGGATCGTCAGGCAGAGCGCCACGAGCAGGAGGTTGTTGTAGAGGAACGTCGCCTCGCGCGAGACGAGCGACTCGAGCTTCGTCTTCGTGCGCAACAACGGCAGGCGCCAGCGGATGAGCGCGATCGAGCCGAACACCATCAGGCCCAGGAAGGCGAGGAACCAGCCGCCGATCGAGCTCTTCGAGAACGAGTGGATCGAGTTGATCACGCCCGAGCGCGTGAGGAACGTGCCGAACAGCGAGAGGTTGAAGGCGAGCGCGACGAGGATCATGTTCCAGACCTTCAGCATCCCGCGCTTCTCCTGGATCATCACCGAGTGGAGAAATGCGGTCGCCGCGAGCCACGGCATGAGTGCGGCGTTCTCGACCGGATCCCAGGCGTAGTAACCGCCCCAGCCGATCTCGACGTAGGCCCAGTGGGCGCCGATC
>WNGI01002240.1_pt1 | contig 16670 bp, 13 predicted proteins | sample 5400621 | NCBI WGS metagenome assembly WNGI01 (sample SAMN13153374, study PRJNA577476) | soil metagenome | isolation source: 20 cm soil or saprolite under Garry oak tree replicate 1 | place: USA:California | collected 2016-06-15 | reverse complement strand
ATCGATCCGCCTGGCATCGACGACAAGACGGCGATGCCGAATCTGCACGTCGGCGCCGCCGAGGCGCGCGACATCGCCGCCTATCTGTACACGCTACAATAAGCCGTCGACGTGAAGCGCTGGTTAGGCATCGCGCTCGGCATTGTCACGAGTGTCGGCGGCTTTCTCGAGATCGGCTCGATCACCACCGCCGCGCAGGCAGGGGCCGACTATCGCTATCAGCTCGCCTGGGTGATCGTGCTCGGCACGCTGTGCATCGCGCTCCTCGTTGAGATGGCGGGACGATTCGCCGCGGTCAGCAAACACACTATCGCCGACGCGCTGCGCGAGCGCTTTGGCTTGCACTTCTTCATGGTGGCGCTCGTCCTCGTGTTCTTCGTGTCGCTCCTCGTCCTCGCCGCCGAGCTCGGGGGCGTCGCCGTCGCCGTGGAATTCGTGACGGGCGTCCACTATCCCGCCTGGGCTATCCCCGTCGGCGTGCTGGCGTGGGGACTTCTGTGGTACGGCACGTTTAGCATGATTGAAAATGGCGTCTCGACACTCGGCCTGATCGCGATCGCCTTCGTCGTCGCCGCCGTTCGTCTCGGACCGGATTGGCACGCGTTCGGCGCTGGGCTCATTCCTTCGCTGCCGTCGAAAGAGCCGGCGCACTATTGGTTCATCGCCGTCAGCATTCTCGGCGCGTCGATCTCGCCTTACTTGTTTTACTTCTACTCATCGGGCGCGATCGAGGAAAAATGGGACGTGACCTATCTCGGACCAAATCGGGTCATCGCGGCAATCGGTATGGGTTTCGGTGGCTTCCTGTCGATCGCCGTGCTCGTCGTCGCCGCCCTCGTGCTCGCGCCGCGCGGCGTATCCGTCGACGACTACCATCAATTGCCGCAGCTTCTCGCGTCGCCGTGGGGACGCGTCGGCTTTTTTCTCTTCGCCGGCTGTCTCTTCGTCACCTGCCTCGGCGCGACGGCCGAGATCGCGCTCGCCCTCGCATACCAGATCGCGCAGGGCTTCGGCTGGAACTGGGGCGAAGATCTCGAGCCCCGCGAGGACGCGCGCTTCAGCCTCACGTATAGCGTCGTGCTGGTCGTCCCCATGCTGTTGGTGCTCATCGGCCTCGATCCGCTCAAGCTCACCACGCTCTCCATGGCGCTGACGGCGGCGTCGTTGCCGATCGCGATCGTGCCATTTCTCGTGCTCATGAACGACCGCAAGTATCTCGGCGAGCACACGAACGGTTGGTTGGGCAATTTGTGTGTGCTCATCATCACGCTGCTCGCGGGTGCCGTCGCCGTCGTGTCGATTCCACTCGAGATCATCGGAGGCTCATGATGCGCGTCTGTCTCGTGCGTGACATCCTCGACAACCAGCTCCTCGACGCGAGAGGCCAGAACGCAGGAAAGGTCGACGGCATCGTGCTCGAGCTGCGCCAGGGTGAGCCGCCGCGCGTGCGATACGTCGAGGTCGGCCCAGTTACGCTCGCCCGCCGGCTCAACCGGCGGCTCGGGAAGTGGGTCGCGCGCCTCGATGCCCGGCTCGGCGACGGACGCGGCGTCCCGATTCGCATTCCGATATCGCGCGTCACACTCGATGCGCCGTCGTTAGGCCTCGACGTCGCCGCGGAAAGCACGCCGATCATGGCGCTCGAGCGCTGGTTGCGTCGGAAGATCGTCTGTCGGATCCCGTGGTCATGAGCGCCACTGTCTTTCCAACGTCAGGCGCTGCCATCAGCGACGCCTTCCGCGAAGCACGCGTCGAGGAGCTCCTCGGCAAACGGCTCCGCGATGTCGACGGCCGGTCAGTCGGCCGCATCGAGGAGCTCATCGCCGAGCGTCAAGGCACCGATCTCATCGTCGTCGAAGTCCATCTCGGTCGAGGTGCGCTGCTCGAGCGTTTCGGCGAGCTGTCGACGCTCGTGCCACTTTTCGGCGGGCTCCAACGTCGTCTGGAACAACGTATCCGCGTGCCCTGGCATCAGCTCGACCTCACCGACCCCGACCATCCGCGCGTAACCGTTAGGCGGGCCGAGCTCGAGCGGACTGCGCCATGACGCTCACTCTCTCCGCAGTTGCGCTCTCCGCAGTTGCGCACTTATGGCTTCTCCCCATCCCACCGGTAAACCCTCCCCCCTTTCATCACGAACACCACGCGCCGAAGCGCTGTAATATCCGTCGACGGATCGCCGTCGACCGCGATCAGGTCCGCCTGGAGTCCGGGCGCGATCGAACCGATCAGGTTCGCCATGCCTAACGCTTGAGCCCCGCGCGACGTCGCCGAGACGATGGCCTCCATCGGCGTCTGCCCGCCATCCTGCACGCGGCAAATCAGATCCTCGACGTTTCGTCCGTGCGCGCCGGCGACGGCATCGGTACCCCACACGATTTTGAGTCCCGGCGTCGCGCGGGCGCGCTTGAACGCCGCGACCGCGAGCGGAATCGCCTTCTCCATCGCCGCGAATCCGGCCTCGTTGTAATTGCCGATCCCCTCGTATTTCGCGCGATTCTCGAGATAGTTGCGGAAGACCAAACCGCATTGAGGATCGAAGTACGTCCCGCGCTCCGCCATCAGCCGCAGCACCTCATCCGTCGCGAAGACGCCGTGCTCGATCTGCGTACAACCAGCAAGCGTCGCCGCCTTCATGCTCTCGGCGCTGTGCGCGTGCACGAGCGTGCGCAGGCCCTGTGCCTTCGCTTCGCCGCAAATCGCATCGAGCTGCTCTTGCGTCAGCGTCTGCGTACCGCCGTCGCGAATGCTCTGCGACGCGAAAATCTTGATGAAGTCCGCGCCCTCCGCCTTACGCTGACGCACGATCGCGCGCAGCGTGTCAGGCGTTAGGCGCGGACTGCTGATCGGCTGCAGGGAGGTGAGGATTCTCGGACCCGGTATCGAGCCGGACGCAATGAAGTCGCGTAGGTCCTTGTCTTCCGGCGAGCCCGGACTCTGAACCGTCGTCACGCCTGACGCCAGCGTCGCGAAGGCATTCCCGGCCATCGCCAGCATCGACTGCACCGGCGTGTCCACATCGCTGGGCGTGTGATACCGGCCACTCCGGTTGAAGTACCAGCTCGGGTGAGCGTGCCCGTCGATCAATCCCGGGAGCACGGTGTAGCGACCGAGATCGTACGTCACCGCGCCTTTCCTCGCACCTCGATCGACGCGGGTGATCGCCCCTCGCTCGACGACGACCGTCGCGTTCTGCATCACGATGCCTTGCCCATCGAGGAGCCGCCCGGCGCGGATCGTCACCATCGAAGACTGCGCCGCGAGAGTTCCCGGCACAACGAGCATCATCATCACCGCCGGTCGGATGTCATTCATGGTCGGAACGCGGCTGATGTCCAGAGGAATTGGTCCGAAAATGTCTTGTGAGCTCGGGCAATTATACGCACCAGCCTCATAGTTGGAGAGTCCTCGGGCGACCGTATCGCCTCATTCGCGGCGCCGGCGATAAATTTCGTCGGCATCATCGCGCTTTCATCTGCGTCCTGGCTTTCATCCGTCAGGACTCACTCCATTGGTAATCGTGATCAGTCGCCTCTGCCTACCCGCCCTGCTCTCGCTCGGAATTGCCCGAGGCTCTCTCGGACAATTCACCGCCGCCGAGTACGCGCAGCGACGCACCGCCCTGCTCGCCCAGATCCCTGAAGGCGTCGTCCTCGCGTTAGGCGCGCACGAACCCCCACAGGATTATTTGTCCTTCTATCAGTCACCGTCGTTCAATTATCTCACCGGCCTGCTCGAGCCCGATGCGGCGCTCGTGATGGTCAAGTCCGCGCGCGGCGTGGCGAGCACGCTCTTCGTCGAGCCCCGCGTGCCGGCGCGCGAAGCGTGGGTCGGCGTGAGACTCGGCGTCGACGCCGCGCGTCAGCGCACCGGTCTCCTCGTGCGTGACAACGGCGAGCTTTCCCGCGTGCTTGACTCGCTGGCGACGACCGGCCTCACGATGTACGCCGTCGGCGATTTCCCGGGCGACGAGGGCGGCAGTCACGGCTCCCTCACGCCCGACCAACAGTTCATTGCCGGCCTCCGCAAGCGCTACCCGAGTCTCGTCGTCAAGAACGCGACGCACTACGTCGAGCAGCTGCGCGGCAGCAAGTCCGCCGGCGAGCTCGCGCTCATCCGACAAGCCGCCGCGATCACCGCCCGCGCCGAGCGCGACGCGATGCAAGCGCTCGAACCAGGGATGAACGAATTCGAGATCCAGGCGCTCGTCGAGTACATCTTCCGCCGCAATGGCGCCGATCGGCCGTCCTTCTCCTCAATCATCGGGTCCGGGCCTAACGCCACGACCCTGCACTACAACCTCGATGACCGCTTCATCGAGCGCGGCGACCTCGTCGTCATGGACATCGGCGCGTCATACAAGGGCTATGCAGCCGACGTCACGCGCACGATTCCCGCGAGCGGGGTCTACTCGCCGACGCAACGCGAGGTCTATCAGATCGTCCGCGACGCCCAAGCCGCCGCCGAACGGCAGGCGAAGGTCGGCGCCCCCGCGCACCTCATGTCCGACTCGGCGACGGCGGTTATCGCCGCGGGCCTAACGAGGCTCGGCCTCATCGAATCGCCGACCGCGACCTACGATTGCGACTTCGGCGGCCAGCCGCTGCAATGTCCGCAATACCAGCTCTACTACATGCACGGAGTCGGTCACGGCATCGGTCTCGAGGTCCACGACCCGGACCAATTTTACTACACGCAGACGATCGCGCCCGGCAGCGCCTTCACGATCGAGCCGGGCATCTACGTTCGCGGCGACGTCCTCGACATCCTGCCACCCACGGCGCGCAACCAAGCCCTCGCCGCCAAGCTCCGTAACGCTGTTCAGCGATATCGAAACATCGGCGTCCGCATCGAGGACGACTACGTCGCGACAACCACGGGCGTCGATTGGATCTCCCGCGCCCCGCGCGAGATCGCCGAGATCGAGGCGTTCATGAAAACCCCGCGCACCACCCGCGCCAGCCGCGATACAACGCTAGTCGAGTACTATCGCCGACCGCGCTGAGCGGAGCGCGGAGCGCGGAGCGTTTCGGAAACACGGCCTAGTGGCGCTCCGTTGTACCGCTCTTTACGCGGTATCCGCCGTTTACGCGGTATCCGCTGTTTACGCGGTTCCCGCTGTTTACGCGGTATCCGCTGTTTACGCGGTTCCCGCTGTTTACGCGGTATCCGCCCTCTACGTCCTAGGCCGCGTAGACCTCAAATATGCCCGCCGCCCCCATCCCCCCGCCTATACACATCGTCACCAATCCAACGCCGCCTCCACGCGCCCCGAGCTCGTGCACCAGTTGTGTCGTGAGCTTCGAACCCGTGGCGCCTAACGGGTGCCCCAACGCGATCGCTCCCCCATTAACATTCACTTTGTCTTCCGGCATTTCCAACTCCCGCACCACAGCCACGACCTGAGCCGCGAACGCCTCGTTGAACTCGATCAAGTCGACGTCCTTCATCGACATCTTCGCCCGCTTGAACGCTTTCGGCACCGCCTTGATTGGCGCGATCCCCATGACGTCCGGCTCTACACCCGCCGTGGCGAAGGTGACGAATCGGGCGAGGGGCTTGATGCCGAGCTCCTTCGCGCGCTCCCGACTCATGAGCACGAGCGCCGCCGCGCCGTCGGAGTAGGGACTCGAGTTCCCAGCCGTCACTGTCCCCTTGACCTTGAACGCCGGCTTGAGCTTGCCGAGCCCCTCGAGGGTTGTCTCGGGTCGGGGCACCTCGTCGCGTCCAAACTGCGTCGTGCATTCCTCCTTACGCGCGCCCTGCCACGTCGTCGCCGTCACCGGCACCGGCGTGATCTGGCGGGCGAACGCGCCCCGTTCCCATGCACGCACCGCCTTCTGTTGACTGCCTAACGCCCAGCGGTCCTGGTCGTCCCGCGACACGTGCCACCGTTCGGCGACGCGCTCGGCGGTGAAACCCATGCCGATGTACGACTCGGTGAGCTCCGGCGCGAGCCGCGTGTGATAGCCGGACATTGGTACTTGACTCATCATCTCCACGCCGCCGGCGATCACGATGTCAGCCGTGTCTGTCATCACCTGCTGCGCCGCGAGCGCGATTGTCTGCAGCCCCGAGGAACAGAACCGATTGATCGTCGCCGACGGCACTTCGACTGGAAATCCGGCGCGCAACGACGCCAGGCGCGCGACGTTGAGTCCCTGTGACGCCTCCGGCATCGCGCAGCCCCAGAAAATGTCGTCGATCGTAGTCGGATCGACTCCCGCCTGCTGCACCGCCGCGCGCATCACCCACGCCGAGAGCTCTGTCGGGTGCACGCTCGCCAACGCGCCGTCCTTCTTTCCCTTCCCCACCGCCGACCGTACGGCGGAGACAATCACCGCTTCTTTGAGTTGTGTCATTGATCGCCCAATCGAATTGTTACATCACTCAACCTGTCTTGTTTGGAACCGAAGTCAGTTCCGCAAAGGTTTGCCCGTCTTCAGCATGTACTCAATTCTTTCCCGGGTCTCCTTCGTGCCCAGCAGCCGCAAGAACGCATCCCGCTCCAGATCGAGAATATCCTGCTCCGTCACCTCACGCCGCGGTCCATCACCGCCGCACAGGACATAGGCGATCTCGTGCGCGAGCCGCACCTCGTAATCCGTGATTTGGCCGCCCTCGTGCATCGCGAACGCCGCATAGTGCAGATTGCCTAACGCCTCGCGGCCGAGGGCCGTTATCGTCCGCGGCGTCGGCGGCACGTAATCGGGAGCCAAATCGAGTACACGCGCCTTGGCGTCGGCAATGAGCTGATCGCGATTCATCGTGATGCGATCGCCGGGACGCAGCAACCCGAGCTTTCGCGCGTCCAGCGCGCTCGTGCTCGTCGTCGCCATCGCGATCAGCTTGAACGCGCGCTTTACCGCCTCGAAGGGATCGGCTTCCTCGTACGGCGTCAGCTCGCTCGTGAAGCGGAACAACAGCTCCTTCGTCCCGCCTCCAGCCGGCAATAACCCGACGCCCACCTCGACGAGTCCCATGTACAGCTCGGCGTGCGCTTGCACGACATCGGCATGAAACGCGAATTCACACCCGCCGCCTAACGTCAAACCAAATGGCGCGACGACAACCGGGAATGGCGCGGCCCGCAAGCTCATCGAGCACGACTGGAAGATCTCGACCGCGGCCTCGAGCTCTTTCCACTTCCCATCGCGCGCCATCCGCATCACCCAGCCAAGATCGGCGCCCGCGGTGAATGTCCGTGGATCGTCGTTGCCGATCACGAGCCCGGTCAATCCGTCGCGCTGCACCCGCCCCAGCGATTCCGTCAGCATGCGGAGGACGCCTTCGCCGAGCGTGTTCATCTTGCTCGTGAACTCGAGCACAGCGACGCCATCACCCACGTCGACGAGACTCGCGTCGCCCGATGTCTCGAGCAGCCGGCGCCAACGCTTCTGCGACGCGAGATGAATCGTGCCGGGCAGGTCGGGAACGCGCTCGTAGCCGCCGTCGTTGGTGAGGAAACGCTGCTCGTCGCCCCCCCTACGATAGAAACAGCCATCCGCCTTGGTGAGCAACGGTGGTGTCGGCAGGCCGAGCCGGGCAAAGCCGGTTTTGAGAAACTCGAGGCCGAGGAGATCCATCTGCTTGAATGGCCCCGCTTCCCACGCGTATCCCCATTCCATCGCCCGGTCGACGCTGACGAGATCGTACGCGATCACCGGCGTCGTTTGCAACACGTAGTGCGAGAAGCGAAGCAGATACTCGCGAGCAAAATCGCCATACCGTCCCTCGAGCTCGCGCACCGCGGCGAAGCGCTCGGCGAGCGGCAGCCCGGTGACGCGCTCCAGCTCCGGCGACTCCGGCTTTCGTTGCGGGCCGTAGTTGAGCGTTTTCCAATCGAGCGTCTCGATGTCCTTACCGACGCGGCGGTAAAAGCCCGCGCCGCTCTTCTCGCCCGCCCGTCCCGCGGCGACGAGCTGCTTGACCCACGCCGGCATCGCGAACGGCTCGCCGGTCGCCTGGCTCAGTCCCTCGGTGACGTGGAGAAGGACGTCGATACCCGTCAGGTCGCCGGTCCGAAACGTCGCCGATTTCGCGCGGCCGAGAATCGCGCCGGTGAGCACGTCGGTTTCGTCGATCGTGAAGCCGTAGCGCGCCATCATGTCGAGCGCCAGCACCATGCCGTAGACGCCGAGTCGATTGGCCACGAACCCCGGAACATCTTTAGCAAATACTATACCTTTGCCGAGTAGACGCTCACTGACGTGGCGCGCGGCGTCGATTGCCTCACGACGTGTGTCCGGCGTCGGGATGATCTCGAGCAAATGCAGATAGCGCGGCGGATTGAAGAAGTGCATGCCGAGGAAATTGCCGCGGAATGCCGGCGAACGGCCCTCCGCCAACACGCGCATCGGAATGCCGGACGTGTTCGTCGCGACAATGACGTCACCGCGCAGCAGCGGCTCGAGCCGCGCATAGAGGTCGCGTTTCGGCGCCGGCTGCTCGATGATCGCCTCGATGATGAGATCACACTCGCCGAGTAGTTGCAGATCGTCTTCGGTGTTGCCGACCCGAATCAACGACGCGCGATCCCCATCCATGAACGCCGCGGGACGCGCCTTCTTCGCCCGGTCGAGGCCTTGCCTAACGACCGCGTTCCTGTCGCTGCCCGCACCCGGCACGTCCAGCAGCACCACCGGCAGCCCCGCCGACGCCGCAAGCGCGGCGATCCCGCTTCCCATCGTGCCGGCCCCGACTACTCCCAACTTGGTGATGCGCATCCGGGTCTTCTCCGTGAGAGCCGCCAGTCAACTGCTGAAAGGTATTATACTCGTCATCGCTTGGCCCGCGGCGCGTGGCGCGGGCCAGCGCACGCGGATCCCCTCACGACGCCCAACATCGCGGCGCGAGAAATGGTAAGATTCTCGCAAGCTCGATCAATGTGAAAACGCCGCTTGGCGCTCCTCGCCAAGCCCGTCCACCACGAACCGGTCCCACGCATGCTCCACCTTCGTCAGATTCTCGTTGCGACGGTCGCTCTCACGACTGCATGCGCGAGCGGACCCCAGATCCGTCGTCTTGGCGACTACCCGACAAGCCAGCCGCTCTTCACGACGCCGCAGAATCAGAAGACGCCGTCGCAAATGACGGTGAATCTCACTCGCCCGGCCTATGTGGCGGCCTTGTTCGTTGTCCCTGGCCGCGGCGCCGTCATCGTATATCCGACTGACAGCGCGATGGACACGCATCTCGACATGGGCGCGCACACGATTCCCCTTCGCTTCAGTGAATCGCCGTTCAATCGCGACAGCATGATCGCGGCCATGCGACGCGAGCAAGGCGGCCGCACGAATGCTCCGCCGCGCATGCCGCGCGACACGATGCGTCGGGATACGACGACGCGCATCGTGCGCGGTGACTCGGGCACACGTTTCGGTGTCCTTCGTGAGCCCGGCCCTGGCGCGAGCCCCATCGGCTATCTGGTACTCGTCGCTTCATCGACGCCGATCCCCTTCGACGGCCTCCGCCACCGCGTGAACGGCGTCACCATCCCCATCGACGATGATGAGGCACTCAGTACGGTGATGAAGCTGGTGAAGTCCACGCTACCCGACCGCGCGACGCTGGCGGCGTACGCCAAAGAATTGGATAGAGGCTAACGGGAGCGCAACTACGCCCTCCGCCCTTCACCGCGCTCCCTTCAAAATGCCATTCCTGATCCTCACCGCCTTCGCCGACGCCTTCGGATCCGCGTCGAGCAACAGCTCCGCCGGTGCAAAGCGGAGCTTGCCGGTGAGCGTGAGCGTCGATCCGCCGCGGCGTACGCGCACGGCGAGCGGCGAGCCCTCCGCCGCCGCGCCGAACTTGGCGCGAAAGTGCTCGCCGAACTGCTCGTCCGTCACCGGAATGTCGCCCACCGCGAGCAGGTAATCACCTTCCCTCACACCAGCCGCGGCCGCCGAGCTTCCCTCTTCGATTTTCGTCACTAGCACGCCGCTGCTGTCAACAAACGTGTAGACGCCTAACCGCGGCGCGTTCTGTCGCGTCGCGCGCATGCCGGCGAGGGCGAGCACGCGATCCCACGGATATGCCTCTCGGCCCTCGACATATCGCGACGCAAAGTCGGCGAACGATCGCCCACCGCCGGCTTTGCTCACCGCCGACCACCAGTCCGGACCTGTAAAACCACGACCGCCCTTATAGACAGTCATATAGAGTTCTCTCATCACGTCGTCGAGGGACTGCCGGTTGTCGCTCGCGTCACGGATCATGATGTCGAGCATGAACCCGGCGAGTGAGCCCTTCGGATAGTACGTGTATTGGGTGCCGTCGACCGGATGGATCCATGTATCGATCGATGCATCATCCAGCGAGACCGGTTTTGTGTCGGCGACCTCTCGCATCTTTGCCGCTGTCGCCGTGTAGAATCCCTTCTCGTCGATGACGCCGCCGCGCACTTCGGCGAGATCGGCATAGTAGTCCGTGATCCCTTCGCTCACCCAAAGCCATGGCGTCGGCTGCGCGTGATCATATGCGTACGGCCACATGTCCTGCGGGCGCAGCCGCTTCACGTTCCATGCGTGAAAGATCTCGTGCGCATAGAGCGACGGCTGAAACGGACTGCCGATCGCCGCCGGTGTCACGACGTCGACGTGGGAGCTTTGATGCTCGAGACCGCTCGCTCCCTGGTACGACGAATCGGCGATCTGCATTACCGTGTAGTTCTCCCACGGCGCTTCCCCGAATACGGCCACCTCAGGCGGAATTACCCGCTTTAGTTGATCCCAAGCCGTTAGGCGTGCCGCTCCGCTCACTGCCCCCTGCGGATACGTCGCGTAGCGAACCCATTTGCCCGAGATCTGCGCGCTATCGAAATCGAATCGGCCAACGAAAAAGGGCATGTCGACGAGGTCGTGATAGCTGCTGGCCTCATAGCTGTTCTCGCCGTTCGCGTGCATTCCCGTGACTACGCGCCAACCTTGTTCGGTGTGCACGGTCACACGCGCCCCGAATGTCAATGGCCGGCCTTCCGGATAGAGGAAGAGATTGGTGCCATTGAAGAGCAAGAAGTCACGACGCGCCCACGCCATCGCGTTGTCCAACGTGTCCGCGGTGTACGTGAAGCTCACGGTGATGCTCTTTGCGCCCGCCGCCTCGACGCGCCACGTGTCGTAATCTTGCTTGCTCCACGTTAGGTCGCGCCCGTCGCCCTTCACCGCGAAGTCATCGACCCAGCGTGCGAAGTTGCTAATCTCGTAGGCTCCGGGCGTCCACTCCGGGAGCGACAACAATACCGGACCGCTGCCGGCGACGCTGAATGTCGTCGAGACTTTTACCGATCGTCGCGCCGCCAGCGACGCGTCGAACGTCACCTCGTAGCGAATGTCCCGGATCTCCGCTGACGTCGCGCGTGCTGGCGCCTGCGCTCCGCCCGACAACGCGGCGCAGAGGAGCCCGATCGTTGGGACCGAGCGTTGAATGATACCAATCCGCGACATGACGCTCCAATGAGCATTGTGGCCGGTAAGCTAAGCGTGACTCTACACATCGGCAGTGATGTGCAAGTTTCATCGTTCTGGACGTCTCCCACGGCGGGTCGAGATCCACATTCGCTTCGCGACGTCCCGGCGGAATCTTCTCGACCTCGACGTCGGGTCGCGCCTTTTCATTGAGGGATCGATGTCAGCACGCATGCGCACTCTCCTCTCGTCCACGGTCATGATCGCCGTCACCGCCCTTGCCTGCGGTCGCGAAGGCTCGGTTCCCGCGCGGAGGATGAGGGCCGACCGCCTCGACATCTTGCCCACCGCGCTGGCCGATTCGGCGTCGATTTCGGACGAATCGGCGCGCGCATTCGGCGCCGTTGGCGGCGTCCAGAAGAGTGCGCGTCCCGCGGCCGGCGTCGCCGCGGCAGCTACGCACCCCGCGGCGCAAGCAGTGCAGAATCCATCAGCGACGATTCAGGACATTGGCCCCGGCACCATGCTAGTGCGCGTCGGTCAAGCCTCACTCCAAGTCGACTCGCTCGAGATTGGCATTCAGCGCGTCCGCGAGGTGGCGCGGCGCACCAGCGCGGTCATCGCGAACACTTCGATGGCCGGCGGTCGTGAGCAGACGCGCGCCGCGTCGCTTGAGCTGCGCGTTCCCTCTGATCGCTTCGACGAAGCGGTGAATGGCCTCTCGCCCATCGGAAAGCTCGAGTCGGTGAACGTGTCCGTGGAGGATGTCGGCGAGGAGTTCGTCGACGTGCAGGCGCGCGTCACCAATGCGCGCCGTCTCGAGCAGCGGCTCATCGAGCTGCTGGCGAATCGCACCGGAAAACTTTCCGAGGTACTCAACGTCGAACGCGAGCTCGCTCGCGTGCGGCTAGAGATCGAACGCTACGAAGGCCGCATGCGGTATCTGCGCGCTCGCGCTTCGGTAAGCACCCTCACGATCGCTGTCCACGAGCCCTATCCAATCGTCGCCGATCGTCCCGGCGCGCGGCCGATGCGTGACGCATTCGTCCAGGCTTGGCGAAATCTTGTCGGCGTTACAGCCGGAATCATTGCCTCGCTCGGCGTCATCATTCCACTTGGCCTCATCGTGCTCGTGCTCTATCTCATCTGGCGCCGGCTACCTGCACGTTCGCTTCGTCTTTCTCCCAACACCTCTGGAGAGAAACCCGCATAGCGAGGGAGTGGGGCTGAGAGCCATATTGCGGTAGCATCGGGCCGCATCCACGAACCGATAGCTGGGGAGTTGAGTACGTCAGTGTAGGAGCCGTCCGCCCCGAGCGACTGGCGGTCCCTACCGGCGTCGCGCACAAGGAGTGAGCCGCGCGCACGCCCTTTGCCTCGTCGGGAGCCGGCGGTGCTTCGCTCGTAAGGCACCGCCATCGGAGGGTTCCATGCTTAGCTCGCGCTCACGGACGGCGGCGCTACCTGCTCCCGTTCGGCGTTGTTTTCCCGTGCTGCTGCTGCCGGCGTTTGGTGCGTTGGCGTCCGCGCAGTCCGTGGGCGCGATTTCCGGGAGCATTCGTGACTCCACCGGAGTACCAATTCCCGGCGTCGAGGTCGTCCTGCTTCAATTGAAGGGCGCCGTCTACTCAGACAGCGTCGGCGTCTTTCGCTTCGGAAATATTCCGGCCGGGAAGCGCGAGCTGCACTTTCGCCGGCTCGGCTTCGCGCCGAAGTCTCTCGACGCGAACATCACCGAGGGGCAGACGCTCGCTCTTGCTGTTGTGCTCGAGGCGTCGGCAACTCAGATCGAAGGCATGACCGTCGAGGAGGCTGGCCGCCGCCGGCAGATGCTCAGCGACTTCTACGATCGAAGTTCCCGCGGGTTCGGCCACTTCTTTACGCGGGAGCAGATTGAGAAGCGAAATCCGATGAATTTGAGCGACATGATGAGGCTCGTCCCCGGCGCGCGGCTCGTGCCGCTGCGTGGCGGCGGTCAGGCGACGCTTCGGTTCAGCCGCGCTCAGATGGGGAATCGCGACTGTCCGCCACAATACTGGGTCGACGGCGTCAAAGCGTGGAACCTCAACATCGACGACATCGTCCCTCAGGACGTAGAGGGGATCGAGATCTACTCCGGCGCGTCGACCGTTCCTCCGCAGTTCAACACGAGGGAAGGCACCACGATCTGCGGCGTGGTCGTGATTTGGACGCGCATTCCGGGAACGTAGGCGCAAGGACGCCCCTGCCATATATTTTCGCCCAGGCTTGCGCCTGAGGCGCGGCCCTCGACTAAAGCAGGGGGTTCATGGTCCCACCCATCGTCGGCCTCGGTCCCTCGGATGAGGTATCGAATCGGAACGACTGGCTCACACCGGAGCGTCTCGCGCATCTGCGCGGGGTGCTTCTCGGCCTTATTCTGTTCTTCGGCCTCGTCGTCTGGATCTTCCATACGCTCGGCCCGGCAACGGTGCGCGCGCCGAACTTCATCTTCAAGCTGCGCGGCGTGGGGGTGCTCACCTGGCTTTATGCGCTGATCCAGATGGTCGACATGCGGTTCTACAACAGCCGCTTCGCCAAACGTCGCCGCGCCCAACTGCGCATTCCCGAGAGCTTGAATGGCTGGCTGCTTGGGCAAATGGTCGCCTGGTTCGGGATCGTCTATTACGGTCTCACCGAGGATTTGCGGTGGTTCGTCGCCGGACTGGTCATCTTTGGATTGAGCTTTTGGGCATTTCCGGTCCGCGAGGAAAAGAGCAGCAACAGCCCCACGTAGTTCGTGGCTCCAACGGGTTGACCTGAGCTCGAAAAGCCGAACTCGGCAGTCTCGCTCAGTGTGCTGTTCGCTGTTTCTGGCCTGTTGCTGGCGTTGCAAACCCTCGCCTTTTCGGTTTGAGTTTCCGATGGCCGGTGCCTTTCGTCCTCTCACTGCACCGGGCGCCGCTGATGTCGCCGTAGGACGCGTTTCACTTTTTGCAGAACCAGAATGCTCAGCCCGTCCTCGATCACGTTTCTGAAGCGGTTGCTGGATACGCCCGGACCATCGGGTTACGAGGCCGCGGCGGGCCGCATCTGGCGAGAGGAGGCAGCGCGTTTCACGGAGCACGTCACTACCGATGTCGCCGGCAATTGCATGGCGGAAGTGAATCCGAGTGGGACGCCGACCATCATGCTCGACGGCCATCTCGACGAGATCGGCCTGATCGTGCAGTACATCGACGACGAAGGCTTTATCTACGTGTCGCCCATTGGCGGCTGGGATCCGCAGGTGCTCGTCGGTCAGCGCATTCGCTTTCTCGGCCGCTCGGGTGACGTCGTTGGTGTCGTGGGCAAGAAGCCGATTCACCTGATGAAGAACAGCGATCGCGAGCACGCGTCGAAGATGACCGATCTCTGGGTCGACGTTGGCGGAGCGAACCGCGCCGAGGTCGAAGAGCGGATCTCGATCGGCGACGCAGGCGTCATCGATTCAAAGAGCGTGGATTTTCCGAACGGCCGGCTTGTCTCACGCTCGATCGACAATCGGATCGGCGCATTCGTGGTGCTCGAGGCATTGCGCCGCTACGCCGAAAGTCCGGGCACGGCGCGCGTCGTTGCCGCGGCGACCGTTCAGGAGGAGATCGCCTGGCATGGCGGCGGCGCTCTCGTCTGCGCGCACTGCATCAATCCGCAGATGGCGATCGTCGTCGACGTCACCTTCGCCACGGATCACCCGAATCTGGAGAAGAAGGAGCTCGGCGAGCACAAGATGGGCTCCGGCCCGGTCGTGAGCCGTGGCGCGCTGATCTCGCCGGTGGTCTTCGATCTCATTCGCGACACGGCCCGCACCAAAAAGATTCCCTACTCGGTACACGCCGTGGGTCGTGACACGTCGACCAATGCCGACGCGATCCATATCGCGCGCGAGGGAGTGGCGACCGCTCTGATCTCGGTGCCCAACCGCTACATGCACTCGCCTAACGAGATGGTCAGTCTCGAGGACGTCGACAAGACAGCCGCGCTTCTTGCCGAGACGTGCAAAGCGGTCGACCCGAAGACCGATTTTACCGCTCGTTAGGCCACTGCCCCGGCTCACGCACTTCGCCCGTGAGAGCGAGCCCAGTTTCGAGAAGGCAGCAACCAGCAGCGAGCTTTGAGACTAAAGGGTCAGGAATAGGAGATAGGATTGTCCCTCTCTGTCATTCCTCACCCTTTCGACTCAAGGCTCGCATCTCGAGACTGCCTTCTCGAAACTGGGCTCGCTATTCCGGGTGCGATGCCAACGCGGCACATCGAGTTGGGCGGGATCTCACATCTCGTATCTGACATCTGAGTTTAGGCGCTGCGTGACGCGTGCTGGTACGCCCGTGCCGCCGCTTCGCGCACCTCGCGCTCCTTGTCTTCGCGCAGCACGGCGATCGCCGCCAGGGCGGCGGCCGTGCGTGCCTCGGCCAACGCCTGAATCGCCGCGATGCGGAACGAGTTCGGCTTCCGCTCGAGCAACCGCCGCTTCGGCTCGGCCGCTCGAATCAGTTGCTCCACCGCGGCCGGCGTCGCGATCTTGCCTAACGCGCCGAGAAGCGCGAGCTGAACTTCCGTATCCGGTTCGTCCTCCAGCACGGTGCGTAGCTGTGCCGTGCTCTTCTCGTCGCGCCGCGACGCCAGCGCCATCGCCGCGTGCGCGCGCGTACGCGGCGACTCGGCCTGGAACATCTCGCACACCGCCCGAAACCCAGTCGTCGTGCCGAGATTGATCAGCGCGTTCGCCGCCGATTTGCGCACGCGCTCATCGGTGTGCTGGAGCAGCGGCAGCAACGCGGACTCCGCGGACTTGACGCGCATCTCGCCGAGCAGATCGGCGGCGTTGCGCACGACGAACCAGCGGGTATCGCCGAGCATGTGGACGAGCGTCGGAACACCGGCTTGCATCCGCGGCAGGATGTCGAGGTAGACATGGCGATCCGTCGCCAATGATTCCTCGGTGAGAAGGTCGATGACAGCGTCCGCGCCTTCGGCGCCGGCCCGTACGAGCACGGCCTCCAGATCCGCCGCGATCTCGCGCTTGCGCGGCAGGAGTTGCGCGATCCCACGCAACAACGCCGGCCGTAGCAAACGCCGCAGCGCCATCGTGCATGCCTGCCTCCGACCTTCGCTCGCACCATTCGTCTCGCGCTTGACCATGCCGACGCAGACCGCCGCCAAAACGTGCGTGCGGCCGTCGCGCGACGCGAGCTCCGCGAGCGTCGCCAACTCGTCGACGAGCTGGCTCTCCTCGTTAGGCATTTTCGCCTTGTCGAGATCCGCGAA
>WNGI01002239.1_pt1 | contig 16670 bp, 11 predicted proteins | sample 5400621 | NCBI WGS metagenome assembly WNGI01 (sample SAMN13153374, study PRJNA577476) | soil metagenome | isolation source: 20 cm soil or saprolite under Garry oak tree replicate 1 | place: USA:California | collected 2016-06-15 | reverse complement strand
AGAACTTCAACTTCCAGATCATCCGGACCGAGCACTTCGAGGTGTACTACTACGAGCGGGAGCGCGGCGCGGCCCTCGACGCGGCGCGCATGGCAGAGCGCGGATACGCGCGGCTGTCACGAATCCTGCACCACCAGTTCCAGGCCCGCAAGCCGATCATCGTATACGCCTCGACGTCGGACTTCCAGCAGACCAACGTCACCGACGCCAGCGGCGAGGGTCTGGGCGGAGTGACCGAGCCGTTCAAACACCGCATGGTGCTGCCGTTCACGGGCTCGTACGCCGAGCTGGAGCATGTCCTCCAGCACGAGATGGTCCACCAATTCCAGTTCGACGTGTTCAGCCACGGCCAGATCGGTGGCGGCCTCCAGACGCTGAGCGGCATCAATCCACCACTCTGGTTCATGGAGGGGATGGCCGAGTACCTGTCGCTCGGCCCGATCGACCCGCACACCGCCATGTGGCTGCGCGATGCTTCCCTCGAGGGAAACCTGCCGTCGATCGAGCAGATGACCTTCGACCAGCGGATCTTCCCGTACTACTTCGGCCACGCGCTCTGGGCGTACATCGGCGAGCGTTGGGGGGACGAGGTGATCGGCGAGATCCTCCAGAGCTCGGTCTCGGGGACGGGGGGAATCGAGGGCGCCTTCCGGCGCGCGCTGGGACGCTCGCTACAGGAGCTGTCCGACGACTGGCGCGACGCAGTGCAGGGCGCCGTGCTTCCTCAGCTCGCCGACCACTATCGGGCCCGCCGCATCGCCAAGGGGATCCTGTCCGCGCGGCGCTCGGGGGGAACGCTCCACCTCGCCCCCGCGCTCTCACCCGACGGCAAGGACATCGCCTTCCTGACCGAAGGCAACTCGTTCTTCGTGGACCTCTACCTGGCGGACGCGGAGACCGGACGCATCAAGCGCCGGCTTGTCAAGTCCACGATGAACGCCGGCTTCGAGAGCCTGCGGTTCATCAACTCCGCCGGCTCGTTCTCCCCGGACGGGCGGGAGTTCGCCATCGCCGTCAAGCACAAGGACCGCGACGATCTGGTGATCCTCGACGTCAAGAGGGATCGCGAGGTGGGGCGCATCCCGCTGCCCCTGAACGGCGCGACGAGCCCCGCCTGGTCCCCCGACGGGAAGCAGCTCGTGTTCACAGGCTACGATGGCGGCTGGTCCGACCTCTTCATCGTCAATCGCGACGGGAGTGACCTGCGGCGTCTCACCAATGACCGCTATGCGGACCTCCACCCCGCCTGGTCGCCGGACGGGAAGACCATCGCCTTCACCACCGACCGCGGGCCGCGAACCGACTTCGCCTCCCTGCGGTTCGGCAACATGCGGGTCGCGCTGTATCACATCGACTCCGGCAAGATCGAGCTGCTGAATCACATGGACGCGGGCAAGAACATCGATCCGGTGTGGGCCCCCGATGGAAAGTCGCTGGCCTTCGTGTCGGATCGGACGGGGATCAGCAACATTTTCCTGTACGACTTCACGGACGGCGACATCTACCAGCTGACCGACGTCTACACCGGGGTCACAGGCATCACGACGTTTTCTCCGTGCCTGTCTTGGGCACACGCGGCCGACCGCCTCGCCTTCGCGTACTACCAGGACGGCGAGTACGACGTGTACGCGCTGGACAACCCCCGGTCGCTGCGGCGCCAGCCGTACAAAGAGCGCGCGACGCCGCAGGTGTTCTCGCTGGTCGTGCCGCAGACTTCGGACACCGCCCCCGCGCCGGTGATGACCACCGCCGCGACGCCCGCCCAGCGGCCCAGTGAAGCCACGTCCATCTACCGCTCCGCCGCCGGGCTGCGCTCGTCCGCCGCGAAGCCGCCGGCCGCGGACTCGGGCCACGCCGACTCGAGCGCGGTATCGGTCCGTTCGCTCCTCGACTCCGCCAACCTGGCGCTGCCCGATACCAGCGAATTCACGATGCGCCCCTACCGCACCCGATTCTCAACCGACTTCGTGGCGCGGCCCACCGTGGGGTATGCGCGGAACAACTTCGGGCGCGGCTTCTTCGGCGGGACGTCCGTCTCGCTCTCCGACATGCTGGGCGACCGAGTGGTCCAGCTCGGTGGCGCCCTCAACGGACGGCTCAGCGAGGCACAGGTGTTCGCCGTCTACGGGAACCAGAGCCGTCGCCTGGCTTGGGGGGCGGGCCTCTCCCAGGATCCGTCCTACTTCTACGTGCCGAGCTCGGTGGGTGCGGTCGCTACCCCCGGCAATCCGGGGAACACGTCCGTCCTGCTCTCGACGCGCATCCGCCGGCTGGTGGTGCGCGACGCCTTCACGAGCGCATACTACCCGTTCAACCGCTTCAACCGGGTAGAGCTCGGGCTCCACGTCATCGGCCTCAGCGACGCGATCCTCGAGCAGCAGCAACTCTTCGATTCCACCGGCCACTACCTCGGCGTGACGAACCAACAGACGTCCGTCCACCCGTCGATCGCCTACGCGTCGCCGACCTTGGCCCTGGTCCACGACGACGCCCTGTTCGGCGTCGTGGGACCGCTCACCGGCTCCCGCGCGCGACTCCAGATCTCTCCCGCGATCGGCGGGTGGAAGTTCATGGGCGGCCTCGCCGACCTCCGAAAGTACTTGTTCGCCCGTCCGTTCACCCTCGCCGTGCGCACGATGTTCTACGGGCGGTTCGGGCGCGATGCGGATCAGTTTCCCGTGTTCCTGGGCAACACCGAACTGATGCGCGGCTACACGGCGGTGTCGCTGATCAACCACGAGTGCGTCTCGCAAGTCAGTAACGCGAACGCCGTGTTCGGCATCGGTGCGACCGGGAGCACCGGGTGCGCGGCGCTGGACCAGCTGATCGGATCCCGCGTCGCGGTCGGGAACATTGAGCTGCGATTCCCGCTCACGCGTTCGCTGGCGCTGGGGTTCCTTCCCATCGGGTTCCCCCCGATCGAGGGCGCCATCTTTTACGACGTTGGCATCGCATGGCGGACCGGATCGCAACTGAAGCTCACGGCCAACTCGGGCGACGACCCGGAGGTCGTGCGCTCCCTGCTGCGCAGCTGGGGCGGCTCGATCCGCGCGAACGTGCTTGGCTTCCTCGTCCTGCGACTCGATTACACGCGCCCGCTCGATCGCGCTTATCGCACCCCTTACTGGACCGCGAGCCTCGGCCCGACCTTCTAACTCCGCGTCCCTAAACCAGTTGCGTGGGCCTCGCCGGTTGCCTATCTTGTCCGGCGAGGCCCATTGCCTACCCGTCGTTGGAGCATCCTCGTAGCCGGTCTGGCGTTGTGGGGCTGCCGGTCCCAGGCGCCGGCTGCTCCGTCGTCGCAATCCCAGTCACGCCAGGCAGTTATCCGACCGGTTGCCAGGGGGAACCGCAGCCCCGCCGTGGCGCTGCGTCTGCCCCGCAAGGGGGGAGCCGTGCGGGCATACCGGCTCCCTACGCTCACCGAACTCCCCAACGCGGTCCGCGGTCGTCTCCCCCCTATCGCCCGGGCGGTCGGGATCGACCCCGAGTCCGAGCTGGTCTTCGTCACGACCGACAAGGGCGTGCTCTTGTCCGTCGATCTCGAGACTGGGCGGGTCGACTCGCTCGCCGCCGCCATTGTGCTCGCGGCGCTCGGGCCCGACCAGACCCTGTTCGCGGTGGACAACAAGCATCGGGTGATCTCGGTCGCGCGGCGCGTCCGGCTCACCTGGCCACAGCCCCTCCCCGCGCTGCCGCACGAGCTGTTTGGTGCCGCGGACCAGCGCCTGGTGGCGGTGCTGCCCGGCGATCCGGCACGACCGTCCACGTTGCGGTTGGTCACGTTCGCCGCCGATCAACCGCCCGCCGCCCGGCCCATGCCGCTCGCGGGAGATGTGGCCGCCACGCCGTGGGGAGACCTCGTCGCAGTCGCGAGCGACAGCGGTGTGCTTCTCATCGATCCGCTGGCGCGCCGCGACCCGACATTCATTCCGCTCCCCGATCACCCGCGGGCGCTGGCCTTCTCGGCGTCGGGACATCGCGTGTATGTCGGGCGGAGGACGGGAGCGGGGCTCGCCGTCATCGACCGCTACGAGCGGGAAGAGGTGGACGGCGTCGCGCTGCCGACGCCCGCGTCGACCTTACGACTGGACGGCTTCGGACGGTGGCTCCTCGCGCGTCCATCCATCGGCGACTCGGTCTGGGTGGTCGATCTGCCGGTGAGGACCCTGGTCGGAAGCGTGGCGACCTCGTGGGACGCGGACCTGCCGACCGTCACTCCCGACGGCTCCCTCGTGGTGGGACAGGGAGACGACGTCGTCGCCTACCGGCCCGATTCGCTCAAGGAGACCGGGCGCGTGACCGGGGGAAACGGCGATACCTGGCTGTTCACGACCTGGCGCTCGCGCGGCGGGTACCGCGGCGCGTTCGCGGACGCACAGGCCGGTGCTCCGACGGGTGCGGGCGACGCCGCGGCCCCGGGGGGAGGAAGCGAGGGCCCGCTCTACGTCCAGGTCTCCACGTCCCAGAACGAGGCCTGGTCGACTGAGATGGCGCAGCAGCTCTCCCGCGCGGGACTCGCGGCGCGCGTCCTCACGCCCAAGGGTCCCGATGACGGGTACCGCGTCGTGCTGGGACCCTACCCCACGCGCGACCAGGCCGAGGCGATCGGCCGGAAGCTGGGGCGACCGTTCTGGATCTACCAGCCCGCCCCGTGACCCTCCGCCCCCTGCCCCGCTCCCGCCTCGCGAATCTGGTTCCCGCGCTCGTTGAATCCCAGGCGCTGATCGCTCTGGTGCCGGCCACGGGGGACTTGCGGTGGGCGGCGCAGGCGGCCTGGGACGTGGCGCGGGCCGCCGTGGTGGACGACCGGCGCGTGGCGCTCGTGGATTTGTGGATCGAGGAGCCGCGGCTCCACGAGGTCGTCGGTCTCGCGCCCAGCGACGGCATCGTGGACGCATTCGAGTACGGCGTCTCCCTCACGAAGACTGCGCATCCCGTAGACGGGGTCTTCTTCATCCCGGCCGGGTCGTACACCGCTAAGGCGGGCGACATGCTGGGTCACGAGCGCTGGCCCAAGCTGCACGCGGGATTCCGCGCCGAAGGCGCCCTGCTGCTACTGTACCTTTCCGCCGGTGCTCTCGCCCGGCTCTCCGCCGTTCCCGACGGACTCCTGGTGCTTTCGCCGGACGGCTTCGAGCTCGAGTCGTCGATCGGCCAGGGGATCCTCACGGCGCTGGAGCGCGGCATTCCGCCGCTGGGTGTGGTGCGCGAGCGGTGGACCCCGCCACCCAGCGCCCCGATCCCTGAGCGGACTCCCGCCCCACGCGCGGATCTGCGCAGACGCTCCGGCGCAACCCCGGTCCCGCGGCGCCGCGCGGCGCGCCCTGTGGTCGTGGTGGTAACCCTCGCGGCCGGCGCCGCGGGGGGCTGGGGACTCCTGGCGCGCGAGGCGAGGCATCCGCGTACTCCCGCGCCCATCACGACCCTCACGCCGTCCCGCCCAGCTCCCGCCCCCGCCCCCGCCCCCGCGCGCGCCGACACGCTCGCCTGGACGGTGCAGCTCGCCGCGTTCGGCACGCTGCCCAAGGCGCTCGCGTTCGCGGACGGTGTGGCCAGCGCGGACGCGGGCGCGTTTGTGACTCCCGTCCCCCTCGGGCGCGGCACGATCTGGTATCGTGTGCTCGCGGGCCCGTATCCCACCCGCGACTCCGCGGCCGCAGCGCGTGCCACACTCTGGCGGCGTGGCGCCGTGCCCAAGGGACACGGCGACCTGTTGCGGGCTCCGTACTCGCTCCAGCTCGCCCCGGCGGGCGACCTCGACAGCCTGCGCCGGCTCGGCGTGCCGGCCGTGCGCTGGCGCTCGGGCGGGCCCCGGCTGGTCGGCGCCTTCGAGTCGCCGGAGCAGGCGACGCTCACGCAGGCTCGGCTCGCCCGAGCCGGCATCCACGCCACACTCGTCACGCGGGTGGAGACCACGCCATGAGATTGAGCCGGCTGGAGCTGTCGGGGTTCAAGTCGTTCGCCGGAGGAGTCGAGCTGCCGTTCGACGCCGGCGTCACGGCGATCGTCGGACCCAACGGCTGCGGCAAGTCGAACATCTCGGACGCCGTGCGTTGGGTGCTCGGCGAGCAATCGCCCCGGTTGTTGCGGGGAGGGAAGATGGAGGACGTCATCTTCCAGGGCTCGACCGGTCGCCGCCCCGTGAATGTGGCGGAGGTCTCGCTCGTGTTCGACAACTCGGACGGCTCGCTGCCGCTCGCGTACCAGGAGGTGGTCGTGAGCCGCCGCCTGTCGCGCTCCGGTCAGAGCGACTACTTCCTGAATCGCTCCGCCGTGCGCCTGCGCGACGTGCAGGACCTGCTGCGCGGCACGGGCCTCGGCGCGAACGCCGGCGTGGTGATGGAAGCGAAGATGATCGACGCGCTGCTGTCGGAGAAAGCGGAGGAGCGCCGGTCCCTGTTCGAGGAAGCGGCGGGCATCGGCCTGTATCGGGATCGCAAGCGTAGCACGGAGCGCCGCCTCGAGGAGACCGCGGCCGACCTGGCCCGGCTCGAAGATCTCATCGCCGAGATCCAGACGCAGGTGCGCAGCCTGGCGCGCCAACGGGGCAAGGCCGAGCGATACGGCAAGATGATCGAGGAGCGGTTCGGCATCGCGCTGACGCTGGTCCGCCGCGAGCTGGAGGACTTCGACCTGACGCTCGGGGGCCTGGGCGTGCGCGCGACCGAGCTGGGGACGGCCCTGCCCGCGGCACGCGCCCGGCTCGCTCAAGGGGAGAAGGCGCGGGAGGCGCGCGCGCAGGCGCGCCACACGGCCGAGGCGACGCGCACGGAGGTGGAGCGACGGCTGGCCGATGCAAAGCTCGAGATCGGTCGGCTCGAGGGCGACCTCGCTCTCGCTGCCGAGCGGCTGCACAACGCCGGACAGCGTCGCGCCAAGGCCGGGCTGGACCGCACGCAGGCCGAGATCCAGGCGGCGCAGGCGGAGCGCGAACGGGAAGCGGCCGCGGCGGAACAGATCGCCGCAGAGCGCGATCTTGCGGGAGTGGAGGCAGAACTGGCGCAGCGCACGGAGCGGGAGCAAGGGGTGCGGGATCGGTTGACGGAGCGGCGCGGCGCGGTACGGACCCTGGAGGAGGACCTGCAACGCAAGGCGGAGGCGGTGCGGGCCTTGGAAGGCGAGCGCGCGGCGCTGGAGCGCGAGCGGGCCGAACTCAAGCAGCAGCTGGGCCAGGCGGCGAGCGAGCGGGCGGCGCGCGAGGCGAGCGACAAGGCGGCGGCGCGCGAGGCCGGCTCGCTGGCCGAGCGCGCAGCGACCGAGGCCCGTGCGGCGGTCGCGGCCGCGGAGGCGGTGGAAGCCGCCCGGCGCCAGGTGGCGGCGGCGAAGGAGCGCGAAGCGCGCGGGCGGGCGGTGCGGCGTCAGATGGAGGAGGCGCTGGCCCAGGTCACGGCACGCCGCAACGCGCTGGCCGATCTGGAAGGCCAGCGCGTGGGCCTGGCGCCTGCGGCGCACGCGCTGCTCCAAGCGCAGGCCCGCTTCGGCGCGGGTGCCGTGCTCGGACCGCTGGCGGACTTCGTCCGCACCTCCAGGCGTGACGCGGAGCTCGCCGAGCGCCTGCTGGGCGAGTGGCTGCACGCGGTACTGGTCCGGGACGCCGGCGTCGTCGACGAGGTCCGTCGCTGGCACGCGACGGAACGCCCGGGTCCCCTCCTGCTGCTGCCCTGCGTCCCCGGACCGCAGCTCGCTGCGGATGGACATCCGCTGCAGGATGAGCTGCGCGTGGACGGGCCGGCGGCAGCGTGGGTGCGCGCATTGCTCGCGGGCCACGAGGTGCTGGACGAGGGCCGCGCGCTGCGGCGTGCCAACGGCGCGGTGTTTCTCCCGGGCGCGGGCGGCGGAGCGGCGGCGGGAGGTCCGCTGCTGCGCCGGGCCGAGCTCGAGGCCCTGGGGGCGGAGGTGCGGGAAGGCGAGGCCGCGCGGTCACGCGCGGCGGCGGAGCTCGAGCAGGGGCTTGCCGAGCTGGCGCAAGCTGAGGCCGGGTACGCGGCGGGGGCGGCGGCCGCGGAGCGCGCGCGCGAGCAGGCGCTGGAAGCTGGCTCGCACCAGGGAGACGCGGTGCGCGCCGCGGCCCACGCCCACCGTGAGGCGGCGGACGCCCTGGCCCAGGTCGAGCGGTTGTCGCGGCGCCTGGCGGAAGTGGAGGAGCGACTCACCGCGTTGCACGCCGACCTCGAGCGACGGGAGCTCGAGCGCGTCCGGCTGGATGAGGGGTTGGGCGCGGAGCGCGCCCGCCTGGGCGATCTCGAGAGCCAGCAGGAGGGCGCGCGGGAAGAGCGCGTGCGCTGGCAGGTGGAGGCGGCGCAGGTGGAAGCGCGCCGCGCCGCCGCCGCGGAGCGCGTCGCACGCGCCGCCGCGGAGGCCGACGCCGCGCGGCGCCGGGCGACCGAGCTCGCGCATGAGCTCTCGGCGATCGATCACGATTCGAGTACGCTGGCGGCCCAGCAGACCCAGTGGGAAGACGCCCTCAAGGATCGCCGCCAGGCCCTTGCCGCCCTCGAGAGCGCCGCGAGGGAGGCGGAGACGCGCATCGGGGAGGCGGACGCGGACCTCGCGCGCGCCGAGGCGAGTCTCGACGAGGCCCGCGGCGCGCTCGACGCGGTGGCGGAGGACGAGCACCGGCTCGAGCTGGAGCGCTCCGAGGTGCTGGGACGCAAGCAGGCGCTCGCGGCCCGGGTCGAAGCCGAATGGCGCAAGCCCCTCGACCAGCTCCTGGCCCAGGCGCCGGAAGTGGCCGGGGACATCGACTGGCTGCGGCAGGAAAACGAGCGCCTCAGGAGCGCCATCGACCAGGTGGGACCCGTGAACGCGCTCGCGGTCGATGAGCACTCCGAGGAGATGAAACGCCTCGAGTTCCTGATGACCCAGCGGGATGATCTGGTAGCTGCCCGGAATTCGCTGCAACACGCAGCGCGGGAAATCGATCAGACGGCGAAGACGCTGTTCCTCGAGTCCTTCGCGAAGGTGCGCGAGAACTTCCGGGGCGTGTTCCAGACGCTGTTCGGAGGCGGTGAGTGCGACGTCCGCCTCGCCAATGAGGACGAGCCGCTCGAGAGCGAGATCGAGATCCATGCGGCGCCGCGCGGGAAGCGCACCCAGCGCATCCACCTGCTCTCGTCCGGTGAGCGGACGCTCGTGGCGGTGTCGCTGCTGTTCGCGATCTTCCTCACGAAGCCGAGCCCATTCTGTCTCCTCGACGAGGTCGACGCACCGCTCGACGACGCCAACGTGGGGCGCTACGTGCGGCTGCTCTCCGAGTTCAAGGACCAGACGCAGTTCATCGTCATCACACACAACCCGCGCACCATGCAGGCGGCCGACGCGGTCTACGGTGTGACGATGCAGGAGCCGGGCGTCTCCACGATCGTGGGGGTCCGCCTCGGCCAGCTCGAGCCGGCGTAAGGCGCCAGCGCGTGGAGCTCGTGACAGTCGGCACCGGGACCGTCGCTCCGTCGGCGCGGCGCATCGCGCCCTGCCACTGGGTGGAGCGCGGCGAGCTGCGCATCCTGCTCGACTGCGGCCCCGGGGCCCTGCATCGGCTGGCCGAGTTCGGGCTGCCCTGGCAGCAGGTCACCCACGTGGTGGTGACCCATTTTCACCCCGATCACTTCGGCGAGCTGCCCATGCTCGTCTTCGCCCTGCGCCATGCGACGGCGCCACCGCGCAAGGAGCCCCTCGTGATCCTCGGCCCCGTCGGCACGGTCCGCCTCGTCAAGGCGCTCGCGCAGGGGTTCGGCTCCTGGCTCCTCGATCCCGGATTCCCGATCGGCATCCTGGACGTCCGCGACCGGGAGCCGTTCCCGCTCGGCGCCGACGTCAGCCTCGAGACCTGTCACGTGCCGCACACGCCCGAGAGCGTAGCGGTGAGCGTCACAGCGCCCGAGGGACGGCTCGTCTACACGGGGGACACGGGGCCGAGCGACGAGCTCGCCCAGTGGGCCGCGGAGTGCGATCTGCTGCTCGCCGAGTGCTCGCTCCCCGAGGCCCAAGCAATCGACATCCACCTGACGCCCGAGCGTGCCGGCGCGCTCGCCCGGCAGGCCGGCGCGGCCCGCCTCATCTTGACGCACTTCTATCCGCAGGTGGAGACTTCGGACCCCGCGCAGGGCGCGCGCGCGCGCTTCCCGGGCGCGATCACGGTCGCCAAGGACGGCGACCGGTTCTCCATAGGAGGATAGGGACGTGCTCATCGTGATGCGCCACGGGGCCACGGAGCAGGAGATCGCGCGGGTGGTGGCGGTGATCCGCGACATGGGGTACGAAGCGAGCCCCCTGCCGGGCGCCCAGCGCACCGCAGTCGGCCTGGTCGGCAACGACGGGCGCGTCGACGCGTCGCGACTCGAGGGACTGCCCGGAGTGCAGGACGTCATCCAGGTTACCAAGCCCTACAAGCAGGTCAGCCGCGAATGGAAGCCCGACACCACCGTGGTCCGCCTGGCGGGTGGGGTGACTGTCGGGGGAAGCGACGTCGCCGTGATCGCGGGACCCTGCTCCGTCGAGAGCGAGCGCCAGATTCTGGAAGCCGCTCGCGTGGTCCGGGAAGCCGGGGCGGTGATCCTGCGCGGGGGCGCGTGGTAGCCGCGCACGTCGCCCTACTCGTTTCAGGGCCTCGGCAAGCCGGGACTCAAGCTCCTCGCCAAGGCCCGGGAAGAGGTCGGGATCCTGATCTGTACCGAGGCGATGGACCCCGAAGGCGTGGGCTGGGTAGCCGAAGTGGCGGACATCGTTCAGATCGGGGCTCGCAACATGCAGAATTTCTCGTTGCTCAAGGCCGCCGGCCGGGCCAAGAAACCGGTGCTCCTGAAGCGGGGTATGTCCGCCACGATCGAAGAGCTGCTCCTCTCCGCCGAGTACCTCCTCGCCGAAGGCAACCACGACGTGATCCTGTGCGAGCGTGGCGTCCGAAGCTTCGACACCGCCACGCGCAACCTGTTCGACGTCTCCGCGATTCCGGTCGTCCAGAAGCTCTCCCACCTTCCCATCGTCGCCGACCCATCGCACGGCACGGGACTGCGGGACAAGGTGATTCCGATGGCGCGCGCCGCCGTGGCCGCGGGCGCCGACGGGATCATGGTGGAGGTCCATCCCAACCCCGAAGCAGCCCTGTCCGACGGCGCGCAGACCCTGTCTCCCGAGCAGTTCGCCCAGTTAATGCGCGAGGTCCGCGCGATCGCGGACGTCATCGGGCGGCGGGTGGCGGAGCCGGCGATGGTCGGATAGTCGGATGGTGACGACGCTCGCGATGCTGCTGCTATCCGTCCAATCCGTCGATCCTCTTCCCATCCTCGACCACGCCGCCGTCGCCTTCGATTCGGTGCAGACCTTCGCCGCAGACTTCGTCCAGGTCATCACGAACCCGCTCGTGGGAGCGCCCGACACGACGCGCGGGAAGCTGTTTCAGCGGCGGCCGAGCTACTTCGAGATGCGCTTCACCGCGCCGCAGGGTGATCGCATCGTGGCCGATGGCCGGCACCTCTGGCTGTACACGCCGAGCACCACGCCCGGCCAGGTGATCCGAACCGCTATCCCGGCGGCCGGGACGACGGGACCGATCACGGGGCCGAACCTCATCGGCCAGTTCGTGGACCGCGCCCGCGAGCGCTATGCGGCCCGCTACGTACGCGCCGACACACTCGCTCCCGACGGTCCCGCCGACGTCATCGCGCTGGTGCCCAAGCAGAGCGGCCTTCCCTACCAGAGCGCGCTGATCTGGGTGGCTCGGAGCGACGGGCTGGTGCGGCGTCTCGAGATCACAGAGTCATCCGGGCAGCTGCGGGTGGTGATCCTGCACCGGCTGGTGGCGAACGGCGCCGTGCCGGACCGCGAGTTCAGGTTCGCGGTCCCACGCGGGGTGCAGGTGGTGGATCAGTAGCGAGGACGGCGGCGACACGAGCCACGGCCGCCGCTTTCATCCCCCGTTTGCGAGCGAGCTCAAGACCGGCCCGCCCCAGGGCCCGGTACAGCTGCGCGTCGTCGGGTCCCAGGGCCTCGAGATGGCGCCGGAGCGTCGCGTCGTCACCCCGCCCGATCGGCCCTGTCAGTGCGGCGACGGGGTCGCGCCGCATCAGGTTCTCGAACGTCCCTTGTACGAGGGGACGCAGCGCGGCCCAAGCGGCCGCATCCGGGACCCCGGCCTGCCGTAGCAGTCGCTGGGCCACTGCCTCGACCACCACGAAATAGTTGGACGCGAATACGGCGCCGGCGTGATAGACCGCCTTCGCCCGAGGTGGGATGCGGAACGGCCGCATCCCAACCGCCCGCGCCAGTCGCGCCGCGACCGCCGCGGCAGCCGGCATCCCTTCCACTGCGGCCCAGGCGCCGCGCAGCTGTTCCGGAGCGCGCGCTGGGTCGACGATCGTCTGCAGCGGATGAATAGAGCCGAGCGCCGCGCCGCAGGGCACCAGCGGGTCGAGCGCCTCGCGACCCTGCGCGCCCGACAGGTGGAGCACGGTCTGTGAGGCGGACACCGCGCCGGCGCGCGCCAGGGCTTCGGCCAGCGCCCGGATCGCATCGTCCGGGACCGCGAGAACGACGACGTCCGCCTCGACGAGCAAGGCGGGCGGGAGAGCGGCGGGAAGCACCGTGACCGCGAGGGGCTTCGGGACGCGGCCCCGGCGGCGCCCGTACACCCGCACGCGGTAGCCGGCGCGCGTCAGGGCAAGGGCCAGGCCGGCGCCGGCGCGCCCCGCCCCGATGACGGCGACGACGGGGCGCCGACCGCCCACCTAGTTGCGGCTCGGGGGGGGCGGCGGCAACGCGGCGGCGAGGGCGAGCAGGTCCTGGGGGGACTTGGCGCGGCGGGCCAGGGTGAGCGCCTCCTGCACCTGGTGGTCGTCCGCCACGCGGCGTCGGGACTCAACGGCACGCCCGAAGGCGTAGCGCGCCGCCTCGTACCCGAGCTCTTGCGCGATGAGCTTCCCGCCGCCGGCCGCGACGCTGTCAACCAGCGCCGCGCCGCGCTCCCGCAAGCGGCGCTGCACCTCGCGGATCATTGGGTCCGTCACCGCGAAGCCGGGATCGATCAATCGGCCACTCCCTTTGAGTTCCAGCGCGTAGCTCGAGAGCACGTCGCGGTACACGGTGACCTTGTTGCCGAGCGCCTTGACGAAGGCCCGTTCCGCCGTGTTGAGGGTGTCGGTCGGGACGAAGAGGTCGGGCCGAATGCCGCCCCCGCCGTACTCCACGCGGCCGCGATCGGTGTGGAAGACCTGCGCGGTATCGACCTTGCTCGTGTCCCGCCTTTCCTCGGAGAGCGCCACCTGCGCCTCCTGGTCGGCCTCGTTGCGGCTCTTGCGCTGGATGGTGCGGCCGCTCGGCGTGTACCAGCGCGCGGTCGTGAGCTTCAGCGCGGTCTCTGGCGTCAGGGCCCACAGCGACTGCACCAATCCTTTCCCGAACGTGGGCGTGCCGACCAGGAGGGCCCGATCGTGGTCCTGCAGCGCGCCCGCGATGATCTCGGCCGCGCTCGCGGTACCGCCGTTCACCATCACCACGATGGGCAGCCCGGGCCAGGTCTGCGCCTTCTTGTCGGTGTACACGCGGGAGCTGGTGGGTGCGCGCCCACGGGTCGCGACGACCTCCTGCCCCGGATCGAGGAACAGCTCGCTGACCGCGATCCCCTGATCGAGCAGGCCGCCCGGGTTGCCGCGCAGGTCGAGGATCAGGGATTTCATTCCTTGCTTCATCAATGCTGCGACCGCGGTGGTGAGCTCGTCCGCCGAGGTCTCACTCACCGGGGACAGCGCGATGAAGCCCACCTTATCGTCGAGCATCATCGACGTGTAGACAGACCGGATGTGAATGTTGGCGCGGGTGATCTTGAACGTCAGCGGCAGCTCCACGCCTACGCGCCGCACCCGCAGCTCGACCGCGGTGCCCGGCTGCCCGCGCAGCTCCTTGACCGCCTGATCGTTCTTCCAGCCTTCGGTCGGCCGGCCGTCCAGCGCGACGATCCGGTCGCCGGACTCGATGCCGGCATGCTCGGCGGGCGTATCGGGCAAGGGCGCGATCACCGTGATCCAGCCGTCGCGGACGTCGATCTGGATCCCCAGACCGCCGTAATTGCCGGACGTGGCCTCCGAGAGGGCGCGGAAGTCGTCGCGCTTGAGAAAGACGGAGTACGGGTCATGCAGCTGGTCCAACAGGCCGTCGATGGCCATCTGGTACAGCTGGTGCTCGTCGAGCGAGTCGACGTAATCGTCAGCGATGCGCTCGAGCACCAGGTCGAATAGCCGGGCCTGCTGATAGACCGACCCCTGGGGTTCGGCCTCCCGCTGCAGCAGCCACCCGCCCGTTGCCAGCGCGACCCCGGTGACGACAGTGACGAGCACGAGCTTGCGGTGCTTCATGAGACGCCTCGAAGTGTGGGTGCGAACGCCAGCGCGACCTCTCGCCACGCGGCCTCCTGCACCGTCTGCTTGGATTGCGACGCATCGATGTGGACCACTCCGGGGCCACCCGCTGCGCGGTACGTCTGGAGCACGCGCCGGTGGAACGCGTCGCCTTGCTGCTCGAACCGGTCCCGCACCTTGCGCGCGCGCCGCTGCCGCGCGCGCCCGACTTCCACCGGAACGTCGAGCACGACCGTGATGTCGGGGGCCAGGCCCCCCGTCGCCAGTCGGTTCGCGATTTCAACGTCCGCTCGCGACAGCCCCGCCCCCGCGACCTGGTACGCGATCGTCGAGAGGTCGAACCGGTCGGCGATCACCACATGCCCCGCGTGGAGCGCCGGCTGGATCACCCGCGCCACGAGGTCGGCGCGGGCCGCGAGCATCAGAAACAGCTCCGAGGCGGGGGTGAGCGCGTCGGGCAAGGTCAGGGCGACCGTGCGCGCAGCCTCAGCCACCGGCGTGCCCCCCGGCTCCCGCACCGCGACCACCTCGCGACCGTCCTGCCGCAGCCGCGCGGCGAGCCAGCGCACCAGCGTAGTCTTCCCCGCTCCCTCCGGCCACTCGATCACGACGAACAACCCCTTCATCCTCAACTCAGGGTGATGATGGGGCTGGCCGCGCCCTTCTTGATGCCCTCGTAGATCCGCGCGTTGACCTTGGCCATCAGCTTTTCGAAGTTGGCCTGCGCGGCGACCACTTGCTGGTACACCGCATTGGCCTGGGCGGCCTGAAGGGCGCGATCGTAGCGCTCCACCTGCTCCTTGCTCGGCTCAGCGCCCGCCTGCGCCGCGCGCTCGATCTCCTGCGCCACGCGCTCGACTTCGGCGAGGAGCTTCTGGCAGTCGGGGTCTTCCTTCATCCGGTCCGTGGACCGCACGAGCGCCCGGTACTCCTCGCTCTGCCCCAGCAGGCGGCCCAGCTCCAGCGCCCGTTCGTCGATCACGCGTCCTCCGCCGCGAAGGCGAGTGCGTAGCGCGGCCGCCCGAACAGGTCGTCACGCACGACGGTGCGGGTCCACCCCCGCTCACGTGCGAGCGCGCTGACAGCGTCCGCCCGCCGCTCGTCGATCTCCAATGCCAGCAGCCCGCCTGGCTCGAGCACCCCGCGCGCGCCGGCAAGCAACGCGCGGGTAGCCGCGAGCCCGTCCGGACCGCTTTCCAGGGCGGCGCGCGGTTCGAACCGGAGCACCGAGGGGTCGAGTGCCCCATATTCCGCGCTCGTGAGGTAGGGCGGGTTCGCGACGATCACACGGCAGCGCTCGCCGGCGAGCGGAGCGAGCAGGTCGCCTTCGCGCACGTCGACCGGCGTCGCAGGCCGGACGCGCGCCACGTTCTCCCGCGCCAGCTGCGCCGCTTCAGGAGACCGCTCCACCGCGATCACCCGGTCGAATTCGCCCTCGACGGCGAGGCTCAGCGCGATGCACCCGCATCCCGTCCCAATGTCCGCGGCGATACCCCCCTTCCCCCTTCCCCCGTCCCTCGTCCCAAGGAGTACGAGGTCCACGAGTCCCTCCGTCTCCGGGCGGGGAATCAGCGCCCGCGGGTCGAGCGCAAGCTCGAGCGTGCGGAACGCGACCCGGCCGACTGCATACGCGAAGGGCATGCCACTCGCCCGCCGCGCGACGGCGTCCCGGAAGCGGTGCGTCACCACGTCGGGCGGCGCTGCGTCGCGCCGCAGCCACACTTCGCCGCGCGCCACCCCGGCGACTGCACCCCAGAGGCACGTCGCTTCGCGCCGGGGATCCGTCAGGCCCGCCGCGGCGAGCCGGCTGGTCGCCCGGGCGAGCTCGTGCGCGATCGAGGGGCCGCGGCCCGCGAGAGCGTCAGGCACTCAAGCGCTCCTGCTCGCCGGCGAGCTTGAGCGCGCCGATCAGGTCGTCGAGCTTGCCGTCCAACACGTCTGTCAGGTCGTGGGCCGTGTAATGGATGCGGTGATCGGTGACGCGATTCTGCGGGAAGTTGTAGGTGCGGACCTTGGCGGAGCGGTCGCCCGTGCCCACCTGGGCGCGGCGGTCCCGGGCGCGGGCGGCCTCCTGCTCGGCGATCGTGCGGTCGAGGAGCCTGGAGCGCAGGATCTCGAGCGCCTTGATCTTGTTCTGGAGCTGGGATTTCTGGTCCTGGCACTGCACGACCAAGCCGGTGGGGATGTGCGTGATCCGCACGGCCGAGTCCGTCGTATTGACGCTCTGCCCCCCCGGCCCCGACGAGCGGAACACGTCGATGCGCAGGTCTTTCTCCTCGACCTTCACGTCCACCTCCTCCGCCTCCGGGAGCACGGCGA
>WNGI01002362.1_pt1 | contig 16671 bp, 20 predicted proteins | sample 5400621 | NCBI WGS metagenome assembly WNGI01 (sample SAMN13153374, study PRJNA577476) | soil metagenome | isolation source: 20 cm soil or saprolite under Garry oak tree replicate 1 | place: USA:California | collected 2016-06-15 | reverse complement strand
TCGACCGCCGGCTGAACTTGCGAGTTGCGATCGTCGGGAGCAGGCGCTTCTCTGAGCCGGCTCGCGTTGCTGACTACGTCAACGCGATGCCTCCGCGCGCGTCGATCATCACCGCGAGCGCCAGCGGAGTCGACGCTGCTGCTACCAAGGCGGCGCGGGCGAAAGGGATCGCCGTTCAGGTGATGCCGGCGAGCTTCGATGAGCTGGCCGACGCTGCCCGATCGGCGGCGCGCAACCAGCGGCTGGTGGATGCGTGCGACGTGCTCGTCGCCTTCTGGGATGGAAGCTCGAAGGGAACTCGGGCCACCGTGGATCGGGCTCTCGACTCAGGTAAAGAGGTCCACGTTTTCATCGCTGACTAACATGGGCGGCATGACGCCGGCCAACCATGTGCGGTTCCGCTATCTGGCAAGGCTCCGGGAGCTGGCTGGAACAGACGTCGAGACGATGGACATACCGGTCGGGTGGACTCTGACCGACATGTACGAAGGCGTGCGGCGAACGCATCCAGGGATGCCCCAGCGTGACGGAGTACGCGCGGCCGTCAACCAGGAATTCACAGACTGGAGCGCGACGGTTTCAGACGGGGACGAGGTCGCTTTCATCCCGCCGGTGAGCGGCGGGGCTCACGGCGTAGGCGTTTTATTCGAGCTCACGCCGGATCCCCTCGACGCGCGGCGTCTTGAAGCGGCGGTATCACACAAGGGCGCTGGGGCGATCTGCACTTTCACCGGAGTCGTGCGTGACAACTCGCGCGGCCGCTCGGTCACGCACCTGGATTACGAGGCTTACGCCGAGATGGCCGTCGCCCAGATGCGCAAGATCGGCGACGAGATCGCAGAAAAGTGGCCGGAAGCGCGCGTTGCGATGGCCCACCGCACAGGCAGCCTGGAGATCGGAGAAGCGTCGGTCGTCGTGTCGGTATCGTGCCCGCACCGCTCGGAGGCCATCGCCGCCTGTAAGTGGGGGATCGATCGGCTCAAGGAATCGGTGCCGATCTGGAAGAAAGAGCACGCCGCCGACGGCACGTACTGGATCGAGGGAGACGAGGCTAAGGCGACGGAGCATAGTTAGCGCACGGTTGTCGCCAAACGCGCCGAAAGAGGGCGTCGGAAGTGCACGTTTGGCGCCAAAGATGCGGTATTCCTACGTCATTCCTTGACGCGTGCCACCGACAGGCCGTCGCGGATCGGGATGACGAGGCTCTCGAGCCGCGGGTGCCGCGCCACCCACTGGTTGTATGAGGCAACGTTGCGCGCCTGCTGGTTCTTCGGTTTGATCACCTCGCCCTGGCGCAATGCGTTGTCGGCCATCATCAGCGCTCCTGAATCGAGTCTCTCGAGGCACAGCTCAGCGACGCGAAGCGTCACGTCTTCCGAAGAAAAGGAGTTCAGCAGGTCGATGAAGCAGGCATCGAATCGCGTCTCCAGCTTCTGAAGGCCGCCCACCGCGTCCTGCTCCAGAACTGTCGCCTGCTTGCCTAGCCCCGCTTCGGAGAAGTTGGCGCGCGCGCGCTCGGCTCGCTTGTGGTCGACCTCGAATGTAGTCAGCTCTCCGGCGCTCGTCCCGCGCAGCAGCCAGATGCCGCTGTAGCCGGTCGCGCTGCCGAGCTCGAGCACCCGTCTGGCGCCGGCGATCCTGACCAGCAGGCTGAGCAGCGCACCTTCGTGCGGGCTGACGATCGGGATGTTCTCGCGCTGCGCCTCTTCCTCCATGCGTGTCAGCACAGGGTCGCGCTGCGGCAGAAGGCTGTCGATGTATGCCTGCAGCTCTTCGGTTACCTCCACCGTTCTCATCGGGCGACTCGCTCCGGCACCAGCACGTCAAGCACTCTATCGACCTCCTCGTCGGTGTTGTAGAAATGCGGCGACAGCCGCACGAAATCTCTGTGAATCCTCGCGACTACATTCGCGGCGCTCAGGTCCCGCAGCACCGTCTGCGGCCTTGCCCCCGGCTTGCGGAAGGAAACGATTCCGGAGGACTCCGCTCGCGTGCGCGGCCAGGGCTCAACTACCTCGCAGCCAGATGAGGCCAGTCCTTCAGCGAGCCGCAGTGATAGGTCGAGCACCCGTTCTTCGATGACGTGGGTGCCGACTTCCAGCAACAGGTCGAGGGCGGCGCCGAATGCCGCTGTGGTGAGCACCGAAACAACCGATTCCTCGAAGCGCCGCGCGCCTGGCGCGAGAGTCAAGTCGTAGGTGAAGTAATCGTTTCCGGCGACGGACCTCGCGCCGACGATCACGGGCCGGATGCGCTCGAGCAGCGCGGGTGCGCAGTAAAGAAAGCCGATCCCCGATGGCCCGATCAGCCACTTGCCGCCGCCCGCGGCGCAGAAATCTACAGGCAGCCGCCCGACATCCACCCGCAGCGCGCCAACGCTTTGCATGACGTCGACAGCAAAAACGACGCCGCGCCGGCGACATTCACCGCCGATGGCATCCAGGTCCACCCGAAATCCATTCCAGAACTCGACGTGTGACAGCGCCACCACCTTTGTGCGCGAGTCGACCAGCGCGAAAACGTCCTCGGGTCTGACGCGCCCGTCGACAGGCTTCGCCAGCCGATACTCCACCTGACGCGACGCGAGCGCCATCCACGGATAAACGTTGGCGGGGTACTCGCCTACGGCGCCGACAACGTTGTCGCCCGCCTTCCAATCCAGGCCCTCGGCCAGCAGTGAAATGCCGTGCCCGGTGCTGCGAGTGAGCGCGATCGAGTCGGCCGAGGCGTTGATCAGCCGAGCGATCAGCTCTCGCACGCGGTCGGCTTCCTCCTGTGCCCATCCGTCCCGGTAAGGGCGGTTCATCGAAGCATCAACGACCTGCTCGATCGCCGCGCGTGCGCGCTGCGACATCGGCGAGACCCCGGCGTGGTTCATGTGGATGTAGTGACCGACCAGTGGGAAGAGGTTCCGCGCCTCGAGTGGATCCATGCGCTAAGCCTTCTTCAAATTGTCCAGCAGGGGCTGAAGGGTGGCTATGTAGTCCGCCATCCGGGCGGCGGCCTCGTCGAGGACACCTTCGTCCAGCTGCGGCGCCGGCAATGTCTCGTAGAGGCGCGACCAGCCGCGATCCCACGGCTCCAGCTCAGCGCGTGGCAGCTGCGCTTTCACCTCGAGCATGTGGCCCCTGAAGAAATCAAACGCCTCCTGGTTCTCCGCGGCCGAGCCTTCGAAGTGGAGGCCGATCTCCAGGCGGCCGGCTCCAGTGTGGTGCCAGGCCTCGTAATGGAACTCAGGACGCCCGTAGTGCAGCTTCATCAGGCGCCCGCGCCCGCGCGCGCTGCTGAACGAGCGAAGTGCGGCGGGCAGCCTTGCTTTCAACTCTTTTCGCAGCCCGCTGAAGAACTCTCCCGGAGCGAGTAAGGTCCCGCTGGCCAACTCGCCGAATATATCTCGTAATCTTGCTGCCAGTGGGGTACGTACCTACCGTCATCGAGAATGAAGGCAGCAACCGCGAGCGAACCTTCGACATCTACTCGCGACTGTTGAAGGACCGCATCATCCTCATCGGCCGACCGATCGATGACGTCGTCGCGAACCTGGTGGTCGCCCAGCTGATGTACCTGGCCGCCGACGACCCGGAGAAAGAGATCCAGATCTACGTCAACTCCCCAGGCGGGTCGGTCAGCGCCGGCTTCGCCATCTACGACACCATGCAGTACGTCCGAGCGCCTATCTCCACCGTATGCATCGGCCGAGCCGCGAGCTTCGGAACCGTGGTCTTGATGGCCGGCGAGAAGGGCCGCCGCTTCTCGCTGCCCAGCTCCAACATTCATATGCACCAGCCGCTCATCGGTGGTCGTGGCATGGCGGGCCAGGCAACAGACCTGGACATTCACGCTAAAGAGATCATTCGCATCAAGAAAGTGCTCAATGAGCTGATCGCCCAGCACACCGGCCAGCCACTCGAGCGAGTCGAGCGCGACACCGACCGGGACTACTTCTTGACGCCCCAGGAAGCTGTCGACTATGGGCTGATCGACGGAATCATCCAGTCGACACCGATGCCGGCTCTGGCCGCGACCAGGTAACCACACTCGCGGCACGTAGACAAACCCATCCAACCACGATCACGCCTGTCACCGCAGGCACGGGGGCGGGCAGAAACGCCGCAATCGCCGCGCCAACCGAGAGCAGCAGCCAGTCGTACCACTGCGCCTTGCCCCAGATCGCGAGCGCGACTGCTACCAGCACCAGGTCGGTGGGCAGGGCATGGGGCGCGGCCAGCACCCCGCCGGCAACCAGGACCGCGACTGCCGCCCGGACGTCGCCGCGCCGCCGTCGGGCGAGGAGGACCACGGCAGCGATCGTGATCACCGTCAAGCCGGCGACCGCAAACGCCTGGGCGCCGGATGGAAGCAGCGTGCCGAAGTGCGCGAGGTCGACCTCGCGGCTGCCAGGTCGCACGGGGCCGTTTAGCGCCGGCAGCCACTGAAAAACCCACTGCGGGTTCAAGACGGCTGCAGCCGCCGTCAATGCAACGCCGGCCGTTGCCCATGCGGCCAGCACGCGCCACTGCCGGCGCGCGATCAGCGCCACGCCGAGCGGCAGCATCAGCTGGGGCTTGAGCAGGGTCAGCCCGAGGCAAAGTCCCGCCAGATACTTTCGCGATGAGAGCGAGATCGCCGCACCGATCCCCAGAGCAACCACACCGTCGAGCTGTGCATTGAGCAGTAGGAGGGCTGTCGGCACCGACGCGAAGGCAGGCAAGATGGCCGCCGGAGAGCGTGGCCGGACGGCTAAATAGAGGCCGATCGCCAGACAGGCGAGTCCAAACAGGATCCAGAGCCTGCCGCCTAAGTCGGTGCCGAACAGCTCAAATGGGACGGCGAAGAACGCTACCCAGGCGGGAGCGACAAACGGCAAGATCCCGTTGATGCCAAGGGTGATGAGGGTGCGGCCACCCGTGACCTCGAGCTCGACACGACGCTGCACGTCGAAGTCATAGAGGTGGCCTGGATCGCTGACCAGGATTCGTGCGCCGGTCGCGAACGCAGGCCAGTCGGAATTGATTACGTCGTTGGAGCCCTCGATCAGCGGATAGATGACGAAACCGACCGCGACCGCGAGCATCGCGACCGATCCGCGCCAGCGCCAGCGCGTCATATGGCCTCGATCCGGAGACCGCGCATGACCGGGGTGAGCAAGGCGCCCTGCACCAGCAGTGAGAGCAGCACCACGCCATAGGCAACGGCTGAAACTCGGCTGTCAACGCCGTTGAGGCCGGCGACGGATAGCGCCAAAGCCACGGAGAGCGCGCCGCGCAGCCCTGCCCAGAACGTGACGTGCCTCCATCGCCAGGGGATGGATTGGCCGCGGCCGGCTGCGAGGGCCAGGAGACCGTAAACCGGCGCGGCGCGAGTGATGAGCATGATGAGGAACGTGGCCACGACAAGCCAGGCCACCGGCAGCAGGGTCCAGGCCGGCAGGGCGGCCCCGACCAGTATGAAAAGCATCGCGTTGAGCACGAAGGCCAGAAGGCTCCAGAAGCCGAGCAGCTGTGGCCCGTGGAGCCGGCCGAGCTGTGCGCCGTAGCGCGCCACAACGATGCCGGCGACCACGACTGCGACGATGCCCGAGGCGTGCACGAGGTCAGCGGCGAGGTAGCTGCCGTACGCGATGACAAGCGTCGCAAGGATCTCCAACGGGGCGTCCTCGGCGAACCGCAGGAGGGCCAGGCCGAGGAATCCCACGGCGAGACCGATGGCGGTTCCTCCGAGGGTGATCAACAAAAAGCGGACGGTGGCGTCGCCGAAGGATGGTGAGCCGCTCAGGATGGTCGCGAGCACGGCGGAGAAAACCGCGACACCTGTGCCATCGTTGAAGAGGCTCTCGCCCTCGAGAATTGCGGAGAGTCCACTCGGCGCCTTCAACCTGCGAAGCAGCGCTACGACCGCGATCGGGTCGGTGGCGGCGAGGATTGCGCCCAAGAGAAATCCGCTCGCCCAGCTGAAGCCAAGCAGCAGGTGCGTCAAGAGTCCGATCAGCAGCACTGTCAGGGCGACGCCGACGGTGGCCAGCAGCGAGACTGGAAGCATCCTTCGCCGGAGCTCGGCGAGGTCCAGCGTCAGGGCGGCCTCGAAAACCAGGCCGGGGACGAAAGCCAGGAGGATCACGCTCCCGCCGAGGCGGGGAAACTGGCCCCCGGGCAGCAGCCCCACTGCAACGCCGGAGGCGGCGAGCACAACCGGGTACGGCAGCAGCCGTGCGCGACGCGATACCAGGCCCAGGACGGTGGCGAGGGCGCCGACGAGTATGAGCAGGAGCAGAAAGCGCTGTTCGCCGGTCACCTACCCAGTGGTTCTCATTTAGAGCTCGATGCTCATTCCGTCACGGGCGGCCTTGACCTCGGTGCCGATGCGCTGCGTGAGGTCGGCCGCGATTTCCCAGGGGTGGGCGCGCCAGACCGTCATGCCGTAGTGGGTGAGGATGGCAAGGCGGGGCCTGGCCTCACGGATGATCCGTTCCGCATCGGCAAGGCACAGGTGCGGCAGCTCGGCGCGGCAGTCCATGAGAACCGTATGGATCACCATCACCTCAGCCTTGTGCTGCTCCGCGATGCCGTCGTAATAAGCCGAGTCGGTGACCCAGCCAAGCCGGTCACCGAAGCGGAATCCATACGTCTCCACCTGGTGGAGGTGACGAGGCGAGGTGGTGAACGTCACGCTCCCGACGTGGTACTCGGTCTCTGGTTCGAGTGGAACTATCTCCTTCGGAAAGTGACGCAGGTAGCGAAGCACGACCGGGTCACCTTCAAGTGCATCGCCTGGGCAGAAGAGCTGCCCGCGATGGCGGAAGCCGCCCTCCGTCATCGCCTCGATCATCACGTTGACGTCGCTGCTGTGATCCAGGTGGCGGTGGCTGATGACGATGGCGTCGAGCTTGGTCAGGTCTACCTTGCGCTTGGCGTACTGGACGATTGCCCCCGGTCCCGGGTCGAGGCTGATGCGCGTATCGCCGTCTTCGAGATAGAGGCCACCGGAGGCCGCGAGCTGCTTCGCGACCATGAACCGCGCGCCGGCGGTGCCCATGAAAGTGAGCTTCACGTCTCGGCCACCTCACTGAGAGGCACCTCAGACTTCTCGCCAAAGTACCGGTCGTAGAGCTCGGTTACCCGGTCGAGCGTGTCGATCTCGTCGACCGGCTTGTCGTCGCGGATGCGAACGATGCGGGGAAATCGCAGCGCGTACCCGCTCTTATGGCGAGAGGAATGCTGGATCGAGTCAAACGCGACTTCAAGAACGACCTCGGGGTTCACCAACCGCACATGACCGTGGTCTTCGATCGTGATCTCTAGAAAGCGTTTGGTCATCTCGGCGATCTCCGCGTCCGTCAATCCTGTGTAGGCCTTGCCGACGTTGAGGAGCCGGCGGGTACTCGTGTCGTTGACCGCGAACGTGTAGTCCGAGAGCACTCCCTTACGCTTGCCGTGGCCCCACTCGACCGCGGTCACGACGACATCCAGCGTGGCGAGCGGCCGCTTCAGCTTCAGCCACGCGAGGCCGCGGCGTCCGGGAGTGTAAGGACTGAGCGGGTCCTTCACCATCAAGCCTTCGTTGCCGCGCTCGCGGGTCTCGGCGAAGATCCGGTCGAGATGGTCGGGTCCATTTGCCTCCTCGACCCTGGCCAGGAGAAACGGGTGCTTGAGGTCAAGGCCCTCCATCAGCCGGCGTCGGGTTTCGAGTGGCTCGTCCACCAATGGTCGTCCGTCCAGCCACAACAGGTCGAAGACCACCAGCACGACGGGCACCTCTCCGCGCAGCTCAGCCGATACTTTCTTGCGGCCGAGCCGGCGCTGCAGCTCGAAAAACCGGAGCACCCGGCCCTCGCGATGAGCCAGGACCTCGCCGTCGAGCAGCACGTCGTGACCGATCGCCGTCGCGTTCTCCGACAGCTCGGGAAAAGCGCTGGTTGTCTCTTTCAGGTCTCGTGAAAAGAGTTCGACACGCTCAGCCTGCCGGTGAAGCTGACACCGCACGCCGTCGTACTTCTCCTCGGTCCAGACGCTTTGGGCTCCCATGCGCTCAAAGGCTTCACCAGGAGTTTCCACGGGGCTCGCGAGCATGAAGCGAACAGGCTGAAACAGGGTGATGGTTGTCGTGTCGAACTGCCTGTGCTTGCAGCGAACAGCGGTTTCGCCGATGTCGCCCGTGATGAGGTGGACCCGCTTGACTTGCGTGATAGGGACGTCGAAGGCTTCCGCTATCGCTGCCTCGACCAGGCCTTCGCTCAGTCCGATGCGCAGCTCGGCCGAGATGATCTTGACGAAAAATCGCGCCGCTTCGGGGTCCAGGCGTCGCAGGAGCTTTTCCAGGGGCTCGGATTTCTTTGCGCCTCGAGCGGTGCGGATTGCTTCGAGCGCTTCCTCGATCTCTTGCAGCGTGACCGGCTCCGCCTGGGTGCGGCCGGCCAACGCTTCGCCGGCCCAGTCCCCCAAGTCCGAGTGTTTGCGAAAGATGCGGCCGAGCTCGTCCTCGTCGAGTCCCGAGATCGAAGTCACGGCCTTGCTCACGGCCGCCCAGCCGAGCCCGAGCGTCCTTCGCTTGGAGGGACTGAACGCCCGGCCACTCATGAACACCGCAGCACGGCGCAGATCGTCATCGTCAAGAGTGCTGAGATACGCGGCGAGGATGTGGGTTTTCTCGAGCGTGGCTGACGTCGATCCGATTGAAGCGCCAGCACGGGCGAAATCGAGCATCGGTGGCCTATCGTAGATCGCGATGCGACGCTGCCCCTACCTGGAGGAATACCTGAAAGAACGCAAATCGGTGCTTCGGATCTACCGATTTGACTGCCATGTCGATCGCATGTCGAAACGCAAGTACGCGTTGAGCGACAGCCCGCCGATCTGCGTGCGCAACTATGAAGACTGCCCGCTATACCAGGCCGAGAAGAGGCGCGAGGACCAAACCATCACTCGCTACACCGATTGAACTGCGCCGTCTGCTCGGCGCCTGCGCTGCCGCTGGAAGGCGCCTGCGTCTTCTGCCACGCGCCGCTGAGCGGTGATGAGGACACGTCCGAGCTGCTCGACTACCTGGTCGAGCGAATCCCTTTGGCCAAGGTGAAACGCGGACACCTCAACCGTGGCCCGATCACAGAGCTGGTGCTCGACGTCGCCGGCCGCAGCTTTCGTGCGCGCGTGCGAAACGACGACCTGGACCTGGTGCCGCCGGTGCACCTCACCGCATGGGTGGACCTGCTGCTCACGAAGCTAAGCGACGCCGCGCAAGCGGACCCGGATCTACGCCGAGCAGTGCTCCGTTCGGGCTGGGCCCTCCGCTAGAAGCCGACGTAGGTAATCGCCCTACATCGGTGATTGAGCGCGATACGACCATCGGGGCCCGAATGACCCTACCCAGGGCTCGGGATGTAACCATTGGGGCCCAAGTGGCCCCATCCTCGCTACAGCGCCAGGGCGAGCTGCTCGGTTGCTTCGAGGGCCGAGGCCCGGATGCCCTTCTTGCGAAGGCTGCGCGCGAAGTCCGCGGTGTAGCCATGCACCGTGTACACCTGGTCCGCGCCTGAGCGCTCGACCACATCCATCAGCTCGTCGAAGTCGCAGTGGTCGGAAAGGTCGAAGGCCGCGTCTGCGCCGAACATGCGTGAGAACTCTGCGTCCTTGGCCCATCCGGAGATCAGCGCGGTCCTGTAGCGGCCAAGGCGCCGGACCTCGTCTTTGCCGGCCGGCGGTGCGATCACCACCCGCCCCGGCTCGACCTCACCGTCGAGCTCGACCCAGTCAGGCAGAGGGCGGCCGGCGTTTGCATACTCGCGCGCGCACGGAGCGCATCGCTTCTCGAGGGCAAACGTGAAGCCGTACGGCGCCAACGCCAGCATCACCTCTTCGGTCTTGCCGAGGGCGTGGCAGAGCAGCACTGGCGTCACGTGGCTGTCCAGCGCGCGGCGGCACCACATCGCGATCGATTCAATCGTCGAATCAGGGTCGCCGAAGCGGAAGTGGGGCCGGCCGTAGGTGGTCTCGATGATCAGTACGTCGGCCTTCGGGATGAAAGTTGGAGGCTCGCCGCCGGCCTGTCGCAGCTTCAGGTCGCCCGTGTAGAGAAGAGATGTGCCGTCGTGCTCGAAATGGAGCTGGGCAGAGCCGAGCATGTGGCCGGCCGAATGAAGCGTCACGGTGGCCTGTCCGCGTCGCATCGGCTCGCGGTAGCCGAGCATCCTCCAGCCTCTGGGTCGGCGCGACTCCGGAATGAGAGCGAGTGTCTGAGGCGTCAGCAGCGCTTCCTTGTGCCTGCGCGCATGGTCGGTATGCGCGTGTGAGATGAAGGCGAACGTCCTCACCACAAGCGGGTCCAGCCAGAGCCGGTGGCCGGGCAGCGAGACTCCGTGGTCCCAGACGACCTCTCGCGTCACCGGAACGAATCCAGGCGCACCTGATCACCGCGCGCAAATAGGCCTTGAGGCACTTGCAAGCCGAGTGCGGCGTAGACCTCGAAAGGTACGCCGATGTCCGCTACCCACACCTCGCCCGCAAGTCGCGGCCCCTCGCCGGCCAGCAGACCTGGTTTCGGAAGCCCAAGGGTCACTGTGGATTGCGCTCGCACAGTTGGAGCGTAGGCGACGCCAGTGTCCGCGTCGAGCCCGGATGGGACGTCAATCGCTATCACCGGAATTCCCGACGAGTTGATAGCTTCGATCCAGGTCGCGAAGGCGCCCTCGGGTGGCCTGGAAAGGCCGGTGCCGAAGATGGCGTCGACGACCGCCTTGGCGCCGTCGAGCCGCAGGTCGCTCGAGACTTTGATCCCGATCCTGCGGAGCGCCTTCAGCTCGCGCTCTGCCGCGTCGCGAAGGCGCATCGGGTCCAGGCAGAAGACGCCCGCCAGCTTGCCCCAGCGATGAAGATGACGGGCTGCCGCCAGACCGTCCCCTGCGTTGTTCCCGACCCCGCACACCACGGCGGTGCCACTGGGGCAGAAACGCGCCACCTGCCAGCCGGCGGCTTCCATGAGCCAGTCAACCGAGATGGCGAAGCGCTCGTGCGCGAGCGCGTCGACCTGCTTGACCTGGTGGCTAGTGAGGGTGGGTAGGGCGCTGGACGACAAAGGAGCAGTAAGGATCGTGCCGGTGGATGGAGTCGGCCTGCGAGATGTTCGTGCCGAGCAGCCTGGACATTAGCTGCGGGGTGATCGTGCAGACCTGGGGGAACTTGAGCGCCGTGTTGCGGAACGGGCAGTTATGGATGGTGACCTTGACCCCCTCGGCCGTTTCGGTCTGCTCGGCGAGGGTGCCCGCGCGGCCGATCCACGCGACGACGCGCCGCAGCTTCTCGTCGAACTCGAGCCCGTCCAGGGCCGGCTGGAGGGCACCTGCATGCCGGGCGGCAACCCTGGAGAAGACTTCGTCCAAAGCCTCCGGGCCACCCATCTCCTGGACCTCCTGAAGCACCATCGTGGCGAGCTGCCCGTAGCGTTTGGGGAACACAGAATCAGCCCGCTCGGTGAGCGAGAAGAACAGCGAGGGGCGGCCTCGTCCGCTTCGTTCGGGTTGGCTGACCACAAGCCCGTCCCGCTCGAGGTTGGTCAGATGCTGCCTGACGGCGTTGGGCGTGACGCCAAGGTCGCTGGCGATGGTTTCCGCGCTGCAGCGGCCCTTGCGCCGGAGCAGCTCCAGGACTTCCATACGGGTCGAACGGCCGGGGATCATAGGGGGCACATTCCGGTCGATGGCCGACCATCCTAGCACGGGTAGGCTATTTATTACAGATCATCCTTGACAAATCCGAAGGCCACCCTAAAATGTTTGCCGGGAGAAGAAAAATGACGATGATCAAGCAAGCGAGCCGCGCCATCGAGCATATGACCGCCCGGGAGCGTCGGATCCAGCGCGCCAAATATGCGCGCCGGAACAAGATGCATCACATCGACAAGCTCTTGAACGAGCTCGAGATGCTCAACCTCGCCGACCAGCGGCAGATGCCGCCGGTGCTCTCGGTCGCGATCAACAAAGTCATCGAGGATTCACCCGAGGTGACCGTCCTGGCGCAGGCCAAGCCGGCTTCAGTGATGGAGGCGATGGACGCCCTGTACGAGATCCAGGACAGCTTGATGTACAACCAGATCGAGGACGAATAAGGCCCGCTTTGATAAGTCACAAACGAGGCCGGGCCCTGACCGGGCCCGGCCTTCTTTTTTAGGCCCGCCCCAGTGCTGGTCTAGCAAGCCCAGCAACGCCCGGCCCTCAGCGCGGCGCCATCGAGTTGAAGATCAGGGTCTTCTGGCCAATCTCCTGGTCTCCCGTGACGACCAGCAAACGCGAGCCGTCCGGTGTCCACGCCAGGCCTCGAGAAAAGATGAGGTTTGTCTGCGAGCCGAACTCGCCGCTATACAGATAGTGATCCGGACGCCCGACGAGGTACTCGCGGAGGGTCCAGCCGGTCGGTAACCACAGCCCACAGGCGAGCTTGCCGTCACGATTCAGCGCCACCGCGATCGGATAAGGCATGCCCGGATAGATCACCCCATCCTGGGTCAGGTCGGAAACTCGCCACTCGTCAAACTCGTAGGGCGCGCCCGATGCGGTGATGAAGAGCGATCCGTCGGACGTGATCGCAATGCCCTGAAGGTTGCCGAGGGTCTCCTCCCGCCGGCTGACAACAAGTACGGGCTCACCCGTCGAAACGTCGATCTCCGTGATGGTCGCGGGAGAGAGGCCGCGATCCCAAGCGAGCAGCGTGTTGGGCAGGGTCAGGCTGCCGGCAAACGCTGCGCAATACGAGAGGTTGGAGTTCGCCGGCGGGGGATATGTCTTTGTCTCTCCCGTCACCAGGTCGACGCTCACGAGCTCGGTTGACCAGCTCGCACATGCACCTGTGGTGGTCCAAAGGCGGCCACCGGCCAAAGCGAGATCCGCCGGCTGGACCAGACCGCCGGTCAACGTCCTCGTCCTCGAAAGCTGCGTTGTGCTGATTTCATCGATCGCCCCAGAAGTGGTGAGCGCTACGTACAGCGAGGAGCCGCTCACGACCATCGCATCCGCGCCCGCTTCGTTGGAGATCGTCCCCAGGATGTTCGCCGAGTAGTCGAGCACGACGATTGCGCTGGCTTCTGGGCTGGAGATGAAGACGTGCTTCGTCTTCGGATCGACGACCATGTGGCCGAACGTCGTCACTGGAAGCATCGTCACGTGATCACCCTTGTCGGGAGTTGGAGACGCGACCTGCGGGGGCGATGTTCCCGCTGTTGGGCTCGAGGAAGCGGTAGGCGTCGCGGAGCTGCACGCAGTAGCCGCGACCAGAGCGACGAGCCACAGGCGGGGGCGAAGCATGCCCGGTCTAACTCCGGGAGGACCGGTTCCCAGTGGCCCCTTTCGGGCTACTTGTCGCTTTCGGCCTGGCGCACTCGCTGGCTGAGGACCTGGAGGAGGCGGTAAGTCACCTCCGGGTGCTCCTTCAAGAATGGCTTGAAGCCCCACTCGGGGATCGTCGCCAGAGACACGTCGGTGTCCGCCTTGATGTTGGCGCTGCGGCCCTCGTGGTCGAGCAGGGACATCTCACCGAACGAGTCGCCAGGTCCAAGCTTCCGCGATTTGCCCTGGACGGTCGTCACCGTCACGGAGCCGTCGAGGATGACCATGAATCCGACTCCGTTCTCGCCTCTGAGCACGATCTCGTGTCCGGCGGGGTGGTTCACTGTCTTCATCTGCTTTTCGATGGAGCGGAGCTCTGAGTCCGGCAGGCCTTCAAACAGCTTCGCGTGCTTGACGTCCGTCACAGTCCAGATACTAACGCCCGGCCTTTTTGCCGTCCAGAAACTCCTGGTATAGGCGGTACGCATCCTGCTTCCGGCTGTCGACGATCTTGGTGTAGCCCTGGAGCGTGTTGAGGTTCGCGTGGCCGAGCACCTCCTGGACCAAGCGAACGTCGCCGCCGGTCACCTCGAGGAGGGTGGTGGCCGCGGTGTGGCGCGCCACATGTGGCGATTTGAATGACCAGGCACCCAGCTGACGCCGGATCTTGCGCACGATGAAACGCGCGCCGGCCGGCGTGAGCCGGCGGCTGCGATCGTCCGACGCGGCACGGTCGAAGTTGACGAAGAGGGCCATGCAGGCGTCCTCACGGGCGTCGAGATAGTCCTCGAGCGCCTCTCGGGCGTCAGCGGTGAGGTACACCGAACGCTGCTTGGAGCCCTTGCCTGTGACCACGAGCCGGTTGCCGCTGCGCGGGAAGTCGGTCCGGTCGAGCGCGAGAGCTTCAGAGATGCGGCACCCGGTGCTGATCAGGAACTGGACCATCGCGCGGTCGCGTTTTTCCGCAGTCGTCGCGTGCGGCAGCGCGGCGAGCAGGCGCGTGAGCTCATCCGGGTCGATTGGCTTGGGAAGACGCTGTTCGAGCTTCGGCAGTGTGATGCCGTTGGACAGATCTTTCTCGATCAGGCCTTCGCGGGCCAGCCAGCGCAGCCACGAGCGAATGGCGACGAGGGCTCGCGCGCGTGACGCGGGACTTTTCAATCGTCCGGCGAGATGGCGCTGATAAGCACGTAGATCGTCGTGACGAAGCTGATCGAGAGAAAGCGAGTGGGCGTTGGCCGTGAGGAACTCGATCAGCTTGCGAAGCTCGGACTCATATGCGCGGACCGTGTTCGGGCTGCGGTTCGCTTCGAGCTGAAGCCAGCCTAGATATTCGGTAGCGCCGGCCTTCAGATCGAGTGGCATGTCGAGGCCGACTGCATGTTGCCATAATCGATCGTGAGTGGGGGCTCTTCGTGCAATGAGCTCCAGCGGTCACCTGGAGCACCAACACGACGACTTCGGATTCGATCCGGAGTTCACCGATCGGGTTCAGGGTATTGCGCTCTGGTTCTATCGAAAGTACTGGCGTGTCGAAGTCGATGGAATTCGCAACGTGCCCGCGCGTGGTCGGGCGTTGCTGGCTGCCAACCACGCGGGAATCGTTCCTTATGACGGGGCAATGATTCGCGCCGCGATCATCGCCGAGCACCCAAAGCCGCGCCACGCACGAATGCTGGTGGTCGACTGGGCATTCGCCATGCCGTTCGCCAACATCCTTTTGGCCAAGACCGGCAACGTGCTCGCTCATCCCGATAACGCGACCGCGCTCCTCGAGCGAGATGAGCTTGTCGGAGTTTTTCCAGAAGGCGTCAAAGGAGCGTCGAAGCGCTTTCGAGATCGCTACAAGGTGCAGCGAATGGGTCGTGGTGGCTTCGTACAGGTGGCGTTGCGGACGGGGTCGCCCATCATCCCGGTCGCGGTCGTCGGTTCGGAAGAGCTGCATCCAGTGATGCTCGACCTACAGCCCGTGGCCAGATTGTTCGGCCTTCCCACGGTCCCAATCACGCCGACCTTCCCCTGGTTGGGTCTGGCCGGGCTGATTCCGCTTCCGTCGAAGTGGTTCATCGCGTTCGGAAAACCCATCGAGGTTGCCCACTTCGGTCCCGAAGCCGCCGACGACCCGCGGCTGGTGCTCGAGCTGACTGAAGAGGTTCGCGACTGGATCCAGGGGGCTCTTCGGGATCTGCTTCCGCGACGTCGGACGATCTTCTTCTAACGAATTCGGTGGTCGGCCCATGGCTGTCAAACTGAGGCCCGTGCTTCGAAGATTGCTTGCCGGACTGGCTGTCATTCTCATGGCCGCCGCGTGCGGCGGCAGCTCACCACTCGCGCCCAGTGGCCCGACCGCAGCGAGTGTCGCGGTACAGCCGGCAGACCTCCCGAGCGATATGCACAAGTGCGACCTTTCCGGCGACATCGACAGCTTCCTCAACAAGTCCAAGACCAAAGACCCAAACACATACAACTCGACGAAGACCGAATGGGACTCAGCGAAACAGAAGGGCGCGACTGCGGCTTACACGGCCTTCTACACAGACAGCACCGCGCACTGCGCGAGCATCGAGTCCAACAGCTCTGACATCAGCTCCGCGACGTACAGGCTGGTGGTCAACTTCGTCGTCCAGTTCAAAGACGAGGCCAGCGCTAGCAAGGGCTATACGAGCGAATCGATATTCGGCTTCAGCGCTGCGTCGCTGAAGAGCGGGGGCGCCCCCGTGGTCGAGGGCACCGCGACAGGGTTGACCAAGAACTCGATCGTGCTGAGCATCTCGGTCTCGAACCAATCGTTTTACGTTGCCGTCTGGCAGAACAAGATCTTCATGGTCATTCTCGCGATCCTCAACATCGATACGGCGACAGAACGGAAGAGTCAAGTAGCTCGGCGTCCGTGACGCTAAACTGGCCGGGCCGATCGCAAACGCTCGCCACGTCCCACAACGCACTCGGCGCCGTCGGGGCTCGTTGCCCCTGCTTCGCACAGCGCTCGTACTGGCGCTCGTGTCCGCGCTCGTCTTTGGCGCGACTCGGCTTTATGCGCTCATAGGCACCCCGATCGCCGTCGCAGCGAACCTCAAGCAGGCGGTAGAGGCGCCCGCACCGAGCCAGCTCTCGCTGCCCGGCCTGGAGGCGGGCGCATGCCTGAGCTTGCCGCCGAGCCACGCGGGGTCAGGACACACGGTGTTCATCGACCCGGGCCATGGAGGGCTCGACCCCGGCGTGGTGGGTGGTTCGGGCGGGCGCCAGGTGCTGGAAAAGGACGCCGCCCTAACGGTCGCGACCCAGCTCAGCACTCTGCTGCGAGCGGATGGCTATCGCGTGGTCATGGCCCGCACGCAGGACTCGACGATGCTCAAGCTCTCGCC
>WNGI01002236.1_pt1 | contig 16672 bp, 15 predicted proteins | sample 5400621 | NCBI WGS metagenome assembly WNGI01 (sample SAMN13153374, study PRJNA577476) | soil metagenome | isolation source: 20 cm soil or saprolite under Garry oak tree replicate 1 | place: USA:California | collected 2016-06-15 | reverse complement strand
GTACTCGAGTGCGATTCCGGCCGAGGTTGCGAGCGACTCGGCGTATCGCTCGTCATCCGCCCGAAATGGTCCGTCGGCACGGTTCACCGCCTGCAGCACACCGAGGCGCCGGCGGTCCCGGGAGTCGATCGGCACGACCAGGATCGAGCGTGTTCGGTAGCCCGTTCGAGCGTCCACGCTCGCGTCGAAACGCGGATCTCCATACGGCTCATCTATACGAAGTAACCTGCCCGTTCGGGCCACGTCGGCGGCGAGGCTCGTGCCATCGAGTGGAAGACGGATCTCGTTGATCGCGAGGACGCTGTCGCCGCGCTCGCCGCCCTGGGTGAGGGCGCGCGACCAGAGCTCGTTGCGCGCCTGATCGACGACGTAGAGGGTCGCGCGGTCTGCGTCGAGCATGAAGGTGGCGGCGAGGGTGATGCGCAGGAGCACCTTTTCGACATTCGCCTCGAGCGCGAGCTCGCGCTGAAGCTCGAGCAGCGTCTCGAGCTGCTTGGCCTCGCTCAACGGTGCCATTCGTCGCGGATTCTTGCTCAATTGCTCGCCCGCGGCGAGAGGTCAGACTCTTCGGACATGATCGCGCGCCGCGGCCTGGTTTTCGTCCTCGCGGCCCTCCTCGCGGCGAGCTGCGGACTCCAGTCGCTCATTCCGCGACCGCCGCCGACCGAGGCTCCTTTTTGCGCGCCGCTCGACGACGTCCTGGGAAGCATTCAACTCGACTACGCCGTGGTGTTCCCCACGCAACTCGCCACGTCAGCGGCGGATGCCGAGCGCGTCGGCCGATCGATGATGGGCGACCAGGGCACGACCTGTTCTGTCAGGCTCGCCAAGTACGACAACCTCGCCGACCATCGACCACTCGTTTGGGTCGTGCACCTAGACGGCCTCGCGATCGAAGGGATCGGTGGATCGATGACTTGGAGCGGCACGCAGCCGCCGCCGCATTACATCCGTCGCGCCCTGGCGATCGTGTCGACGGATGCACCACCGACGCCACTCTTCAGCATTGCGACCGGTCGCTGACTTCGGTCGTCGCTAGCGCCCCGCGATCTGACGCACGGTCTCGAGCGTGTCGATCTCGCTCACGGGCTTGTCCGGTCGAAGGCGCGCGATCCGCGGGAACCGCATCGCGTATCCAGACTCGTGCCGATCGCTCGGCTGGATCTGATCGAACGCGACCTCGATCACCGTGTCCGGAACGACCGTCCGCACCCGCCCGTAGTCCTGAATGGTGTGTTCGAGGAAGTACTTCGTCATCTCGGCGATCTCTTTGTCGGTGAGCCCGGAGTAGGCCTTGCCGATGTTGAGAAGCCGCTCGCCGTCACGGATGGCGAACGTGTAGTCGGAGAGAACGCCGCGGCGCTTGCCATGTCCCCACTCGACGGCGGTTACGACGACGTCGATCGTGCGCAGCGGCCGCTTCACTTTGAGCCACTCCATCCCGCGCCGGCCCGGCCGGTACGGCGAGCGCGGGTCCTTGACCATGAGACCTTCGTTGCCGCGCTCGCGCGCCGCGATGAACTCGCGATTCAGGATCGCGACGAGGTCCTCGCCCGACGACTCGAGGCGCTGGTGCTCGGCGAACATGACGGGCGGGACGATGGGCAGCGCGCGCAGGATCCGTTGGCGTTCGTCGAACGGCGCGTCCAGCAGCGCGCGCCCGTCGCGCTCGAGGATGTCGAAGGCGACGAGCGTCGACGGCATCTTGGTGCGCAGCTCCTCCGCCACGTTCTTGCGCCCGAGCCGCGTCTGGAAATCGGTGAACGGGACCGCCCTGCCCTCGGCGAACGCCAGGACCTCACCGTCGATAACGTAGCTGCCGGGGATCGCGAGCAGCGGCGGCACGAGCTCGGGATAGCGGTTGGTGATGCGGTCGAACGTGCGCGAGTAAAGCTCGACGCGGTCGCCGGCTTTGTGCACCTGCGCTCGGATGCCGTCGTACTTGTCCTCGACGACATAGGGCGGCGGAAAGCGCTTCTCGACCTCCTCGAGCTGCAGCACCGGCGTCGCGAGCATCATCCCGATCGGTAGGAAGTGCGCGAGCGTCGGCTCGGCGAGCGTTCCGTGCTTCGCTCGGAGGGCCGTCTCGCCGATGTCGCCGGTCAGCATGTTCGCGCGTCCGACCTCCTCGCGGTCGTGCCCGAACGCGCGGGCTATGGCTTCCTCAAGCAAGCCCTCCCGCAGTCCGATGCGCGTCTCGCCGCTCACGATCTTCACGATGTAGCGCGCCTCGTCGGCCGTGGCCCGCGCGAGCGTCGCACGCAGCAGATCGCGCTTCGGGGCCACGCCGCGAGCGGCCGAGACGGCGTCGAACGTCTGCGCGACGTCGGCCAGTGTCAGCCGCTCTCCCGCCGCGGCGCGCTCTGCGATGAGGTCGGCGGCGACGTCGCCGAGGTCGGCGTGGCGCTGGTATGACTCTGCCATCTCGCCGCCGTTCTTCCCGGAGCGCTCGAGCAGAATGTCCGATAGCGCGCTCCAGCCCACCGAGAGGACCCGCTCGTCCCGGCGTGGGAACGGCGCCCCGGCAAAGAGTCGCGCCGCGATCTGCAGATCGGAGTCGTCCAGCCCGCCGAGGTACCGCTGCAGGGCCGCATGCTTCTCGAGCTTCTTGGGGGTCGCGCGCACGGCATCCGCCGTGCTGACCCAATCGGCGAAGGAGGTGCTCACGTGGGACTTTTCGAGCTGATCATCGTCATCCTGGTCATTCTCTGGCTCCTCGGGTATTTCGGCCGAGGCCGTATCAACGCCCCTGTGTTGAGCGGAAATGCCATCCACACCCTGCTCGTCATTGTCGTGATCCTGGTGATCCTGCGTCTGCTCCACGTCATCTAGCGTTTGTCGGGCCGGTCGGCGTGCACGGCTAGTCTCTAGCCGTGGCCGACCGCCCTCGTTATCTCTCCGTCCCCTACGCCGAGGACGAGATCGAGTTCATGCTCCAGCCCTGGTTCGACCTCGACATCGTCGAGTCGGGCACCGCCACGCCGGTCGACGACCTCGCGGCGGAGACGGCTCGTCGCCTCGCGTCGCCGCTTGGAGCCAAGCGGCTCAGGGACCTCGCCGCCGACGCGGTCCGGAAGACACCGCAGCCCCGCGCCGTCATCGCAGTGACCGACCTCACGCGTGCCTCTCCGGACGCCGTGCTCGTCCCGCCGCTCCTCGATGAGCTGAACGACGGAGGCATCCCCGATGCTCAGATCACCGTCATCGTCGCCGTCGGCCTGCATCGGGCGACGACGGACGCGGAGAAACGGGAGAAGCTCGGCTTGGTCGTGGATCGAGTGCGGGTCGTCGACTCAAACGGGCGCGACCCCGCCATGTGGGCCGACCTTGGGACGATCCCTCCCTACGACGTGCCGGGTTTCACCCAGAAGCTCGTGAAGGAAGCCGACCTCGTCGTCGCGACGGGGATCGTCGAGCCCCACCAGTACGCGGGGTACTCCGGCGGCCGCAAGACCGTGGCGATCGGATGTGCGGGCGAGCCCGTGATCACGGCGACGCACGGCATGCGCTTCCTCGAGGATCCCGCGGTACGGCTCGCGAGGATAGAAGGCAATCCGTTCCACGAGACGGTGCGCGAGATCGCACGCCGTGCCGGCCTCCGGTTCTGCTTGAACGTCGTCACCGACGATCGAGAACGTGTCGTCGCGGTCGCGGCGGGGGACCCCGATGCGGTTCTCGCCGATCTCGCGGCGACTGCCGAGGCGCTGTACACGCGTCCGATCCCCAGGCAGTACGACATCGTCATCGCAGGAGTCGGCCATCCCAAGGATGTGAACCTCTATCAAGCCTCGCGCGCCGCGACGTATTTGCGGTTCGCGCCGACACCGGTCGTTCGTGAGGGCGGCGCGATCATCATCCCGGCCCGGCTCGAGGAAGGCGCGGGCGAAGGCGCAGGCGAGCAGCGCTTCCTCGCGGCGCTCGAGCGCGCCGATTCACCTGCCGCGGTCGTTGAGGAAGCGCGCCGCCACTTCGCCGGCGGCGAGCAGCGTGCCGTGATGGTGGCGCTCACGCTCCAGTGGTGTCAGATCATCATCGCTGCGTCGGAGGCGCCGGAGGTCGTACGCCTCGCAAAGCTCCGCGCGGCCGTCGACGTCGAAGAGGCACTGGACATCGCATACGAACACATCGGTCGGCCGGAGAGGGCATCTGTCTTGCTCGTGCCTCGCGCCCTACACACGCTCCCTGTTGTCCAGTCCGGCGTCAGTGTCTAGTCGGCGTGAATCTTTCAGCCGCTGAGCGACGTCGCCCGTTAACGGCGCGCGAAATCTCGCGACTGGCGCGAGTGCTCGGCGACGAGATCGTCGAGCTCGAGGCCATCCCGCTTGTGGGAGGCATCGATACGGCGACCTATCGGCTTGATGTGCGCGACTCCGGGGGCACCACGAACCGCCTCGTGCTCCATCAATATCGGGGCTGGGAGTCCGGCCGCGCGAGTGAACGGGTGAGTCGTGAGGAGCATCTCCTCGAGGCGATCGGTCCGGTCTTCCCGTGGGCGCCCCGCACCTTCCTCTCCGATTCCAGAGGCGAGCTATTGGGTGATCCCGCGAGCCTGCTCACGTATTTGCCCGGCGACCCGACGCCGCCGCCCCAAGTCGCCGCTGGCCCGGCACGCGCTCGGTGGATCGAGGAATTCGCGCGCCCGCTCGTGGCGCTCCACCGCATTGCGCTCGACCGGCTGCCTTCTGACTGCCGGATCGACGAGCCCGACGGCGGTCTCGAGGGCATCGCCCGGGAGGCACGTGAGGATGAACTCTCGCGAGCACTTCTTTCGGCGCTACGTCGGACGGGACCACCACGTAGTGCGTCTCGGTCACTCCTGCATCACGACTACTGGTACGGCAACACGCTCTGGTCTGATGGCGGTCTGACGGGTGTGATCGATTGGACGTCCGCGCGAATCGGTGATCCTCAAAAGGACGTCGCGCTTGCGCGATGCGACCTTGCTGTGACGCTTGATCTAGAGGCGTCGAACGAATTCGTCGATCAGTACCGCAGTCTCGGCGGCGGGACGGGCCCGCACGTGTACTGGGATCTCCTCTGGGCGCTCATGGGATATCGGTGGATCGAAGAGTGGCTCGCGGGTTACGCCGAGCTCGGATTGCCTCACCTTCCACTGGCGGAAGGGCGCGCGCGAATCGTCGCGTTCGCTGAGAGCGCGCTGGCGTCGTGAACCGCCGACATGGCACGTGACTCGCTAGAGTCGGCCCGTGGGCTGCTGCTTGGGCGGGTGCGTTCGCTTACTCGCCTTCACGTTGTGGCGGGCGATAGCCGCGGCGTTGCTCGCCCTCCTGCTCACGCGTGTCGACACCTTCGTCGAGGAGCGGCACACCGATTCAATGACGGGCAAAGCGTGGCGGGCTTATCGCAACCGCGGGAAGAAAGCGGTGCGTCGCGGAACGCCGCCGAACGCGGGCGGCGCGATCGACACGAGCGGGCGACCGCGACCGTAGATCGCCGGGCCTTCCAGCCGTGAAGCGCGCGTTCGCTCCGGGAGAACTCGAGGCGCCGTTCTGCGCCCTGCCCTGATGCTGGGCGCCGCGAGCGTCATCCTCGACGACCATGGGCGCATCCTTCTCGTGAAGCACGGCTACGGCGAGCTGAACTGGGAGCTGCCCGGCGGCCGCGGCGAGACCGGTGAATCAGTGGAGGAGACCGCCCGGCGCGAGGCCAGTGAAGAAGTCGGTGTCGAGCTCCAGATAGACCGGCTCACCGGCGTGTACTGGGAACCGGAAATCGACGCGCATCATTTCGTGTTTCTCGCGCGTTCGAGCGGTGACGCGCGGGTGCACGACCGCAGTGAGATTACTGAGGTCGGCTGGTTCGATCCGGCCGATCTCCCGCGACCGGTGAGCGACTTTACGGAGCGACGGATCGCGGATGCGATCAGCGCGGCACCGGTACGCCTGCAGACGATCGGACCTCGCGTTTGGCGGCGATAGTGGCGGCCTCGCCGCGGCCCGCCGTCGCCGGGGACATCTGCGTCCTCCTCGCTCTTTCGCGCCCACTCTCGGGGCGCGGCGCAGCGTTCATCGATCGGCTGCACGCCGACCTCGGAGGGGAGCGCGTCGAACCGCTCCACGTGACGGTCGATCGGGTCGCCACAAGTGACCCGGCCACGCTCGTGCGAGCCGTCCGCGAGTCGGTGGCACGTTTGCGCCCCGCTCGGGTCCGCGCCGATCGGCTGTACTTCCTGCCGTCGCAGTCTCGCGGTCCGGAGATCGTGAAGCTCGAGGTCGGACCCGACGCAGTTCTCGACCGCGACGTCGACGAAGTCCTCGCGGCGCTCCGCCGGTGCGGCCTTCCGTCGCTCTACCCGGAACATCGCGTAAAGCCGACGATCACCACGCTCCAACGAGTGACGCGCCGCGAGTCAGTCGAGCCGGATGTATCCGGGCTTCCGATCGAGCTCTTCGTCGCCGACCGCGTCATCGTCTCGCGCATCACCGGTCCCGCGCGCTACGACATCGTCGACAGCGCGAGCATCCCCGCGAGCGGATAGCCTCTCTCGCCGATGGCGGTCGCGATCTTCGACATGGATGGAGTGCTTTACCGCGGCTCGCTCGTGATGCCGTACGCGAAGGAGACGCTCGATCGACTGCGCGGCGCCGGGTGGGACATCTTCTTCGCGACGAACAACTCGACCGCCACACGACTTGACTACCTCCGACGTCTCGGGACCCTCGGTCTGGGCGGCGATCTCGATCACATCGTCACGAGCGGCTACGCCACCGCGCATTACTTGGAGCGTCGCCGTCCGAAGCCCACGGACGTTCTCGTGATCGGCGCGGACGGGCTGCGCCAGGAGATCCGCGAGGTTGGGATCAGCGTGCGCGACGCGGATACGCTCCCCGGCTCCCGTCCCCCGCCGGCAGCGGCCGCCGATGGGGTCGATCCCGGCGCGATGCGGCGCTACCTCGTGTCGCTCGATCTGCCGCCCGCGCCGGACGCGGTTGTCGTCGGCCTCGACCTGCACCTGACGTACGCGAAGATCGCCGAGGCCCAGCGCGCCATCCTGGCCGGGGCGGAATTCGTTTGCTCGAACCGCGATCGGGCCTACCCGGTCGAGGGGCGGCTCCTGCCGGGCGCGGGAACGATCGTCGCCGCGATCGAGGTCGCGACGGGCGCGAAGGCACTCTGCATCGGCAAGCCAGAGCCATTCCTCTTTCAGGAAGCCATCCGCCGAGCTGGTAAACCGGGCAGCGACCGGGTCGTCGTCGTGGGGGACTCGACCGATTACGACGTGGTGGCCGCGCATCGCGTCGGCGCCGTGGGTGTGCTGATCACGACAGGCCTGACCGAGAGGGACGCGTTGGACAAGGCGTCAGGCGATGCGGTCCCCGACCGCGTTATCCACTCGCTCGAGGAGCTCTTCGACCTCCCGGAGTTCGCTGGGGCCTAGAACGCGAGTCCGAACAGCTCCCAGCTGATGCCGAGATCCGGCAGGTCTGTGTCGCCCACGTCCGTCCACGATGTGCCCCGTTGGAGCACGTCGCTTCGCGCCCAGGCCGTACCCGCTCCCGCATAGAGCGAGGCTGCCACCAGCGACACGACGAGGATCGTCTTCAGTCTTCGCATTCCTTATCCCTCCCGTTAGCTCGCGACCTTCACGGCCTCGAGCGCTTGCTGGTACATGTGCTCGTGCTGGTGTGGGTGAACGGTCTCCTTGCCGCGCGCTCTGCGACGGCGCTCCTCGATGCACACCTGGATGAACGCTTCGACGACGACCGGGTTGAACTGCGTGCCGGCGTTCGCGCGAAGCTCGCGGAGCGCGTGCTTCGGTCGGAACGCCACGCGGTACGGACGGGCACTGGTCATCGCGTCGTATGCGTCGGCGACCGAGATGATCTGCGCGGCGAGCGGGATCTCGCTGCCCTTGAGCCCGTGCGGATAGCCCGTGCCGTCGAAGTTCTCATGGTGCGCGAGGACCAGCGGACGGATCCGCTCGAGCATCGGCACGTTGCCGAGCAGGCTCGCGCCGATCGTTGGGTGCGCGCGCATCTCGACCCACTCCTCGTCGGTGAGCTCGGCCGGCTTCGACAAGAGCGACTCGGGAACACCGATCTTGCCGACATCGTGGAAGAGGGCGCCCAGCTTGATCGCCGCGATCTCGTCGGCGCCGAGGCCCAGCTTGCGGCCCACCTCGACGGAGTAGTGCATGGTCGTGGCGGCATGACCGGAAAGGTGCGACTCCTTCGCCTCGAGCGCACCGATGAGGGCTCCGATCACGGAGACATGTGACTGCTCGAGCCGATCGTTCGTCTGGCGAAGCAGCTCGTTCACCGTGCTGAGCTCCTCGTTGCGCTGACGTACCTCGGTCGACTTCGCCATGTACAGACGGAACGAGTACCACGCGACACCGAGCGGGACGGTGAAGACGAACACACCGAAGAGCCCGAGCGCCTGGTACGCGAGAGCGAGCGCCGCACCCTGCACCGCCGTCGCGCCGAAGTTCACCGGCATCCAGCTGTAGTTCGTGCGCCACACGGCGACGACGTTCTGTCCCTCGGACATCGCGATCGCGACCGAGGTGAGCGAGGTGCTCACGAGGAAATAGGCGGCGGCCGAGGCGGCGACCGACACGAGGGTCGGCGCGATCGCGCCGGGCGGTGTCATTCCGCCGGTAAGGCGATAGAGCTCGCCGGCGGCGAAGGCCGAGAGCGCGAAGGAGCCAAAGTTGAACGCCGCCTTGCGGAGCGGCTTGCGGCGCGGCGTGATCGAGTTCACGAGCGCCTGGGCGAGGCTCACCCAGACCGCCGCGCCGGTGCCGTACAGGACGTACGCCGCGATCACCGCCGCGAACGAGACCGAGATCGCGCTCGACCGAAAGAGGAAGACCGGAACACGCTGGGCGAGACACGCGAGACCGACGAGAACCGCGATCATGATCGGGTCGAGCAGGTCGATTCGCTGGCTGCGCGACGCCGCGAGGAGCGCGATGAAGCCCGCGAAAGTCACTGAGCCGACGTAGAGATCGATCCTTCCTTTCATCAACGCAGCTCCCACGTCACGCTGTCCCACGTCACGCCCTCCCATGACACGGCCTCCCATGCCACGCCCTCCCAACTCACCGATTCCCACGAGATCCCCTCCCAGGAAATCCCCTCCCACGTGATGCCAGGACCGAACACGTTGCCGTTGGCCGCCAGAAGCCGCAGCAGCACACGCGAGGGCAGGAGATCCACGTTCACTCGCGCGGGACGGACGGAGAGCGCGTCGTCCACGTCCAGGCCCGGTGTGCGAGTGCCGACAATCCTTCGCCCGCTCGCGATCAGCGCACCTTTCACCTGCGTCGCGGTGTAGCCGCGATGCGACTCGAGGACATCCGCCGCGGCACCGGTGACCATCGCCGTCGATGCGGAGGTGCCCGTGAGACGCGCATACGGTCCAGTCGGGGCGACGTTTCCACCCTCGCGGTCCAACGCCGTGCCTGGGACACGCAGCGAGACGATGTGCTCGCCGGGCGCCAGAACGTCGGGCTTGGCGAATCCGTCGCGCGTCGGACCGCGGCTCGAGAAGACTGACTCGCGGTCATCGTTCAGCGCGAGCGTTCCTTGATCGCCGAACGAGCCGACGGTGATGACGAACGGATCCGCGCCGGGCATCGCGACCGTGCCCTGGGCAGGCCCATCGTTGCCTGCGGCGGCGACCACCGCGACGCCCGCAAACCACGCGGACTCGACGACGCCGGCGAGGAGCTCGCGGTGGTAGCTCGAGCGCTGCGGTGCGCCGAACGAGAGGTTCAGGACCTTGATACGCATCGCTGTGCGGTTCTGGAGGACCCAGTCGAAAGCGGCGAGGACCCCGTGCATCGTCCCTTTCCCGTTCTGATCGAGCACGCGGAGCGAGACAAGCTTTGCGTCGGGCGCCACACCCTTGAGCGTGCGGCCGTGCGCGGCGATCAGACCGGCGACGAACGTCCCGTGCCCTGAGGGATCGAGTAGCGTCGCGCCGTCATTGACGAAGTCCCTCCGCGCGATGACCGAGCCCTCGAGGTCGGGGTGCTCGGCGATACCCGTGTCCATCACCGCAACGGTGACGCCGCGTCCGGTCGCGCCGCTCCAGGCCTGGTCCGCGTCGACGACCTGGACGCCGGGGCTTGGTCTCCCCCTCTCGTTTTCGAAGTGGTCCTCTTTGCCCGAGGCACTCACCACGGCATCGGCCGCGAGATAGGCGACCCGCGAGTCGCTCTGGAGGGAGCGCAGCGCGTCGGCCGACAGGCGGGCCGTGACGAGGTCGAGGTTGTCCAATGCCGCGACATCGGTCGCTCCGGCGGCCGTCGCCTTCGCCGCCACCGCAGCGGCCGTCCCGTGCGCGACCTGGACGAGTGCGTAGTCGCCGGCGGCGAGGTCGGGGTCGGTCGGAGCGGCGGCCCAGTTCGTCCCTGGAAGCGCCGACAAGAGAAGTGACAGCGCAAAGGAGGCCGCCAAAAGGCGCCTCGCGGAATCACCCATCTGCCCCGTCATTTCCCCCGTTACTCCCAGCCCGAGTACTACCCGCCCACCACGAGGAGGTCATCCCCTGTGCGGGTGATGTTCGCCAAAGCAAGCAACCGCGCAATGGTTTGGGCGGCGCGAAGACGGCGGTCGACACGGAGGCGACACGTCCGGTCGCGTCATCTCCGTCAACTGCATGAAGATCTGGACGACGCGTGCGAAGAGGACTAGTGCAGGTGGATTAGCCGGCCCGTCGGATGCGTTGGTAGAGCTCTCGCGTCGCCGCCTCGGGCTCCGCACCGAGGTCGCGGCGGAGCATCGCCTCGAGAGCCTGGTAGTGACGCACCGCGAGCGCGTGATCGCCCGATTCGTGATGCGCGCGCATCAGCAAACGATGCGCTTCCTCGTCGTACGGCTCGAGCTCCAGAAGCTTCTCGAGTGGCCGGACCGCCGCCTTGGGTTCCTTCCACTCGAGCTCGAGCGTCGCGAGCTCCTTCGCGGCCGCGACAAGCTGACGGTCCGTTTCCTCGCGCTGCCGATCGATCCATGGGGCGGTCAGGTCCGCGAGAAATTCGCCGCGATGGACCGCCACTGCCGCCCGCAGGTACTGGATCGCCTCGCGCGATCGACCCGCTTCCTGCGCCTCGCGACCGCGGCGCAGCGAGCGGTGAAAGACCTCGAGGTCGACGTGGATCGAGATCGGAAGCGCGAGCCGGTAGCCGGTGTCTGTGCGTACGACGCTCGTGGCCTCCGACGCACCCGCCGATGCGAGCGCCTTCCGCAGAGCGTGGAGCGTGAAGTGGAAGTTCGAGAGCGCCGATGCCGGGTCGGTCTCGGGCCAGAGCTGCGCCACGAGCTCGTCCCGGGAGACAGCGCGCTGGCGATCGAGCAGGAGCAACGCAAAAAGCTCCTTTGCCTTGCTGGTGCGCCAGCCACGGTCGCTGATGCGCGTGCCCCCCGCCCGCAGCTCGAACGGGCCGAGAACGAACGCCTGGATGCTTTCGGCGACCGACGATGAGATCGCGTGCGCGGGTGTCGGTGCCATCGGTTGCAGGAGCGACGCGAGGATCCGCATGTCGTCGGGGTTGAGCTCGAGGTCACCAAGGCGTTGGCGCAGGGCGTCCGCCAGCCCCGGGCGCAGCAGGAGAAAGTCTCTGTAGCGTTCTGCGGCGACGGCGCGGAGGGCGGCCCTGGTGGTCGCCGGATCGTCTTCGAGCGGCACCGCGAGCAACGTCGCCTTCGTCTCGAAGTAGCGCGCCCGGATCGCGTGCGCGGACGCGCGCGCCTCGCGGTATGCACGGAGCGCACCCTCGCGATCGCCCTGCGCCTCCGCGACCGTGCCGCGGGCGAGGGCCGCGCGAATCGCCGGCACCGGACCGGGGGACGAGCTCGCGAGCGCCTCGGCCGCGCGCAACGCGTCGTGCGCGGAGTCGGCGTCGCCGCGCAGCGCGCGCAGCTCGGCCGCGGTCGCGTGGAGCTCCGCGATCACGTGATCGTCAGCCTGCTCGCGACACAGCTCGACGCCCGCTCGGTACACCTCCTCCACGGCACCGCGCTCGCTCGTGAGCGCGTGGACCGTCATGAGGGTCGAGCACATCGCCGCCTGCGCGAGGCGGAGATCGTTCGCGCTTGCGATCTCGAGGGTCTGGCGCAGCGTATCGAGCGCCTCCGCGGTGTCGCCACGGCGCGTCCGCACGTCGACCAGTCCGCCTTCCGCCCAACAGAGTGCGGTGACGTCGGCGTTCTTTTGCTGGAGTGCGAGAGCGCGCAGGTAGGTCCGTTGCGCGGCATCGAGCTCGCCGAGCAGGTGGTGCAGCTGCGCGAGGGCGAGAGCTTCCGCGAGCTCGCCGGAGCGATCGGTGAGCAGAGCGAAGATGGCCTCCGCCTTGAGATGCGCCCGTGCGGCCTCCTCGATCTCGCCCAGGTCGGCGTGCGATCCGCCGATGACGTGCCACAGCCAGGCGCTCTGGGTCGACGCACCTTCTCCGACCAGACCGAGTGCCTCGTGCGCCTGCTCCAATGCTTCGCGCGGACGACGCAGATAGCGGAGCGCCTGCGCCGACCATGTCAATGCGCGTGCGAGTCCCTCGGTGTCACGCGCGCGCCGAAGCTCTCCCGCCGCGTCGCGGTAATTCGCGAGCGCACGCTCGTAGTCGCCGCGGACGCGGTGAAGAAGTCCGCGAAGGAGAATGACCCAGGGCAGACGCCGCTCCGCGCCGGGTGGGAATCCATCGAGCCAGCGCTGCAGCGTCGCGACCTCGCTACCTTGGAGCGCGCGCTCGCCGTTGTCACGAACGAGCTGCGCGGCGCGCCGGTGATCTCCGGCCTGCTGGAAGTGATGGATCGCACGATCGACGTCGCCGCGTGCCGCGGCGCGCTCGGCGTGCCCGCGATGGAGCTCGACGATCTCCGCGGCGGGCAACAGCTCACGCGCCCGCGAGCGGAGGAACTCCGCGTAGAGCGGCTGGAACCGATGGGCGCCGTCGGTACCCTCGCGCACGACGAGACCCGCCTGCTCGAGCGAGGCGAGCAGCTCGCGCGACGCGCCGCCGGCCGAGACCGCCACGTCGTCCTCGAGGCGGTCGAGCAGAGACCATCGCAGGATCGTGTTCTGATCGCGACGCGATCCGCGTCGCAGGACCTCGCTGTTGAAGTACGCATAGAGCTCGGCTCCGCCGCCCTGGAACTCGCCGAGCTGCTGCCAGCCACGCTCGGTCACGAACGCCGCGGCGAGCCGCAGCCCGGCCGGCCAGCCGCCGGTCCGCGAGTACATCGCGTCGATGGCGTGATCGGGCAGGTCGAGGGCGAACTCGCCGCGGAGGAGATCGACCGCTTCGGAGCGCGTGAATGCGAGCTCCGCCGCGGAGATATCGAGCACCGACCCTCCGAGGCGCCATCGCGGGAGGCCGCCCATCTGCGGCGTGCGACGAGTCGCGAGCACCAGATGCGCGTTCTCAGGGAGCAGGTCGAGAAGCTCGTTTCCGAAGGCGGCGAGCGGCGCGCCGGCGCGGACCCCCGGATGATCGTCCAGGAAAAATACGAGTTCGCCGAGCGGCGCCAGCTCGTCGGCGAGCGCTTGCGCGAGCGGCGCGAGGCGCCGCTCGAGGCGGCTGCCGCGATCGAGGAACGCCGTCAGCTGCTCGCCGAATGCCGCGGTGTCGCGGCGGAGAGCCCCGACGAGGTCGGCGAACAGGACCAGCGGGTCCTCATCGCCGCGCTGCAGGGTGAGCCAAGCGGTGCGCCGGCCCGAGGCGCGGAGCAGGTCGGCGTACTGCGCGAGCACGGTCGTCTTGCCGTACCCCGCGGCCGCATGGACGAGCGTGAGCCGGTGACGCCCGACCCCTTCGAGCCGGTCGAGCAGCCGCTGCCGTCCGAGGAGCGGGAGCGGCAGTGAAGGAGGCGCGTAACGAGTGCGGTCCGGCCCGCGCTGCGCGACGGTCACAGCGCCGCTAAGGATGCACTCCGATCGCGTGTAAGAGGGTGGCGGTCCCGTAGCCAAGGACGAAACAGCCCGGGATCGTGAGGACCCAGGCCGTCACGATCCGTCCGGCGATGCCCCACCGCACCGCGGAAAGGCGTCGCGTCGACCCGACGCCGAGGATGGCGCCCGAGATCGCATGGGTGGTGGAGATAGGAATGCCGAACCGGGTCGCGATCTCGATGACCGTGGCGGCGGCGGTTTCGGCAGCGAAGCCGTTGACGGGCTTCAGCGCGGTGATGCGCATGCCCATGGTGCGGATGATCCGCCACCCGCCGGTCGCGGTCCCCAGACCGATCGCGAGGGCGCAGACGATCTTGACCCAGGTGTCGATCACGAAGGGTCCGGTACTTCCGTGGAAGGCGTAGATGGCGAGCGCGATGATGCCCATGGTCTTTTGGCCGTCGTTGCCACCGTGGCTGAATGCCATGTAGGCGCTCGAGACGATCTGCGCCCGGCCGAAGAATCGGTTCACGAAGCGATAGCTCACGTTCCGGAGACCCCAATAGAGGGCAAGCATCAGCGCGTATCCGAAAATGAACGCGACGACGGGCGAATACCCGATCCCGAATACGGTCAACTGAAGGCCCGGCGCGATGATGACGCCGACTCCGTGGACCGACACCGCCGCGCCGATCACGCTGAAGATAAGCGCGTGGCTCGAAGAGGTTGGTAAGGCGGCGACGAAGGTGATCAGGTCCCAGATGATCGCGCCGACGAGAGCGGCCACGACGATGTCCTGGGTCACGACGGCTTTGTCGACGATACCGCTGCCGACCGTCTTCGCGACCGCCTCGCCCGAAAGCGCGCCGACGAGGTTCAGTGCGCCGGCCATCAGGATCGCTTGAAGTGGTGTGAGCACGCGAGTGGCGACGACCGTGGCGATGGCGTTGGCCGCGTCGTGGAACCCGTTGACGAACTCGAATGCGATGCCCAGAAGGACTACGAGTGCGAGAAGGAACGTCGCGTTGTCCAACTAGCTGTGTTTCACCATGATGGTCTCGACGATATTGGCGACATCCTCGCAGCGGTCGATCGCGGTCTCAACCAGCGAATAGATGTCCTTCCATTTGATGATCTCGATCGCGTCGCCGGATCCCGCGAACAGCTCCGCGACGGCCTCGCGCCAGATCTGGTCGCCCTCGTTCTCGAGCGTGTGGATCTTGATCCAATGCGGCTCCAGGTTTTTTAGGCCCTCGAGATTCTTGAGCATCGAGAGCACCTCGCTCGCCGCGGTGACGAGAACCTTTGCTTGACGGACCGCGGGCGGACGGATGCTCGTGACCTTGAAGAGCAGCACGAGCTCGGAGACGTCGTAGCAAACGTCGGTGATGTCGTCGATCCTGCTCGCGAGCCCGACGATGTCCTCCCGATCGAGCGGGGTGACGAATGTCTCGTTCAGGTGCCGCACGATCTCGTGATTCAGCTTGTCGCCGTGATGCTCGATCGCGTGGATGTCGCGGACCTTGTTTTCGACCTCGGTGAAGTCGCCTAGAAGCTTGGCCAGGGCCTCAGCCGCCTCGACTGCGTTTTGGGCGTGCTGCTCGAAAAGGACGAAGAACTCGCTCTTCTTGGGCAAAAGCGATAGACGCACGATCTCCTCCTTCGACTGCCGGGCATATCCTGCCCGACCGGTCTCGCCAAAGTGCTGGGGGCGGCTCCCGACGGCGAACGCGCTCGCAGGTCAAGGATCGGTAACGAACCGCGCGCCTCCCGTCTGTCTCACTCGATGCTTTCGCCTTGGGCGCGACGTATGGCGGAACAAGGGACACCAAGCGCACGTTCAGCGAGTGTCGGGGGCTGATGGAAATCGCGTCCGCGGATGTTGCGGGCGGTCGCGTCGCTGGATGCACGGGCGTGATGTTGTCATGTCGCCAGGGAAGCGAGCGCCGTGGCATGAGGTTTGCTCAAGCGCCCGCCAGACGATCGCCTTCGGGCGTAAGAAAGAGGAAACACGATGGTGCTCTTCGCGATCGGACTCATGGCGGGTATCGCACTCGGGATGATCATCGTCGGCTTCCTCGCGATAGGTGCGTACGACCGCGGCTACAGCGAGGCCCTCGAGCGCCGCAAGGCCTGGCGGACCGAGCTCGTGGCACGGACGGTGGTCGGGACGCGGGCGCTCGTCTCGGCTCGCAAGGCGAGCTGACACCTCCCAAATCAGGTCGAAAGGGGCCGCCGAAGGGCGGCCCTTTCGTCTATCTGGAGCCTTTTACGGCCCGAAGAACTTGCGCTTCAGGTCTTCGAGAGCCCTCTGCAGAGAGTCGATAACACCCGGGATTCCCGTCGGCACGATCTCCACGCTCCCATCGCGGGCGATCCGGAGCTCGTCTCCCGGTTGCACGGCTGCTTTTACCGCCGAGCGGTCGGCCGTGACGGTGAAGACGACCCGGTTCTGTTCGTCGACGATTGTCCCGACCCGGAGCTTGCCTTCGGGCATGGCCTTGATCACCGCCTTGATCTGCTCGTCGCCCCGGAGGTCGGCTTGTGGCTGAGGCGCGATCCGGCTGATCGTCTTCCCGAGCTCGTCAAAGAACGCCGTTGGTCCTCTCATCACCGGGCCCAGTAGCGCGACCGCTAGGCCTACGGCGAACAGGACAACGAATACCCCGACCACAAACTGGAGCGCCCATACAGGGACAAACCGCTTTACAGGTGCCCTCACGTCGCCCTCCTACTCCGGCTGCGGCCGGACCGAAACCCTCTTTACGCGGCGGCGGACCCCCCGGCCTCCGGCCGGTGCCCCACCGGTCGCTTCGCG
>WNGI01005620.1_pt1 | contig 16675 bp, 12 predicted proteins | sample 5400621 | NCBI WGS metagenome assembly WNGI01 (sample SAMN13153374, study PRJNA577476) | soil metagenome | isolation source: 20 cm soil or saprolite under Garry oak tree replicate 1 | place: USA:California | collected 2016-06-15 | reverse complement strand
GGCTCACGTCAGAAATTCTCCTGAAGACACTCCGGCGGCTGGCAAACTACTTCTTGGCCGAGCCGTGTTTTTGGATATACTCGACAGCGTCTTTCACCGTGGCGATTTTCTCGGCGTCCTCGTCAGGGATTTCGATCCCAAAGGCCTCTTCAAAGGCCATCACAAGTTCGACGGTATCCAGGGAATCCGCGCCCAGATCGTCCACGAACGAAGCAGTGGGCGTCACTTCGCCTTCATCCACTCCCAATTGCTCGACAATAATCTGCTTGACTCGTTCTTCGACGCTGGCCATTCTGTTTTGCCTCCGCTGTGCGCTATGCGCGGCTTCGTGTGGCTTTCCTCGAACTTGTTCGTGCGCTGAAATTTAGGACTCGCATATTCTATGTACGCTCTTGCAATAGGTCAACCTAACTCTGAATCAACGGCGCCAGGCTAGCGATTCATGGAGTCAACCGGCAGCTCCATGCGCCTTGGCGATCGAAAAGTTCTGAACAAGGTTTTAGGGCAAAGCAAACGCGTTCACGCCTGAGGTCACGATCACCACGTACTGTTTTCCATTACGCCCCATGTAGGTCATCGGGTTCGTGTGACCCTCCGCGTCGAGCTTCGCTTCCCACAGCAGTTTGCCGGATCGCGATTCGAACCCGCGGATGCGCTGATCGATGGTTCCCGCGATGAACACGAGGCCGCCTGCAGTGGCGATGGACCCGCCTTGTCCGAAGGCTCCTGTATTATGGATTCCCTTGGCTTCCAGTTCATCGCTCGTGCCAAGGGGGACATGCCAGGAAATGTCACCCGTGTTTGCGTTTACGGCCATTAGTTCAGCCCACGGCGGTTGCTGGCAGGGCAACTCAGTGTCCGGGTCCCAGAAGCGCGCGTTGAATGAGCCCTTCCCGAGAGGGCTGAAGCGGCGGTAGGCCACTGGATCCCCCTCCGGAGTCTTATCCAGGCGGCCCATACCCCCGACGTTACGCGAGTTTACAAACACATATCCAAGCTTGGGGTCCACGGAGACACCGCCATAATTAGGCCCACCCTGCTGGCCGGGAAAAATGACCCTGAATTCCTTGCTGCTATACGGCGTGTATGCACCTTCGTTGTGGATGCCGCCAACCTGGGCTACCAGGTCCCGGCAAAACTTCTCGTGCTCTGGCTCACCTGTAAAGATTTCATCGGGCTTCATTCCGATGCGCGCAAGCGGCGGAGGCTTCATCGGAAACGGCTGTGTTGGCGAGGTCTGCTCGCCGGGGACATCGCTCTGCGGCACGGGCCGCTCTTCCACAGGATAGATGGATTTACCGGTCTCACGATCCAGGAAAAACATCAGCCCCGGTTTTGAGATCGCCACCACCACCGGGATATTCTTTCCGTCGCGAACAACATCCATCAGCGATGGTGCAGCTTCTGCGTCGTAATCCCACACGTCATGATGCGTTAACTGGAAATACCAGCGCACCTTTCCAGTACCGGCGTCCAAAGCCACAATCGATGAAGAATATAAATTCCGCCCAGGACGGGCGCCGCCAAAATATTGAGCCGCGGGTTGGCCGATGGGCAGGAAAACCAGACCACGCTGGGGATCAACGGTCGCGGCACCCCAGTTGGCAGGGGATCCGGCGGTCATCCAATTGTCCTTCGGCCAGGTCTCATATCCGGCTTCGCCGGGATGCGGGATGGTGTGGAAGGTCCAAACCAACATGCCTGTGCGGAGATCCCAGGCGCGCACATCCATGGCAGGCCCGTCGGGATCGTCTTCCTTCCCCTGCGCCCCCGTGATAATCAGGTTGCGATAGATGACTCCGGGAGTGCTCATGTGATAAGGCGCGTCGGGAAATTTCTCCGTAACCCCAGCTCGTAAATCGACAATGCCTTCCTTGCCGAACCCCCGAACGAGCTTCCCAGTCTTGGCGTTAAGCGCGATCAACCGCCCTTCGCTCGTCCCCGCGAGGATTGCAGGCGGATTATCCTTGTCACCCTGCCAATAGGTAACGCCACGAAGCGTGGCGTTCGCTTTGCTCAAGTCGTATTTCCAGATTTCCTCGCCGCTCTCGGGTTCTAGCGCAACGATGGTGTGATTGACGGTTGGGGTGTACAGCATGCCGTCGACCATAATGGGTACCGCTTCTGTTGCTGGTGGCCCTTGGGTTGCGGTGCCGGAGCTATTGGCGTTGGAGGAAACGCCGTACTGCCAGGCCCTTCTGAGCTTCGAAACATTTCCGGTATCAATCTGCTTAAGCGGTGAATAACGCTGGCCCGCCTGATCATAACCGTATGCTGGCCAGTCCGTTTGGCAATACGCACCTTGAGCAACAACGCCCGCGAGGAGTACGGTTGCAAAAATTCTCATCGAAATCTCCGGATCTCGACAACCCGATCGGCATTTCCAATTTCAAGTTGATCTGTGCGCGATACTATACGGCAGAGAGCCCTTTGTTTCAATTTCCAATCGCTACATCCCATCATCATGGATTTCAATTGCTGCTTATACCAAGTCGCGACGATACCGGATGTTTTCTATCCCATCCGCAAGCCGCCATTGACGTCAAGAACAGCCCCCGTGATATATCCCGCCTCATCACTGGCTAAAAACACGATTGCAGCGGCCACTTCCGCGTCCGTACCCATCCGCCCTAGCGGCACCCGAGCGACCAATCCATTCTTTACTTCTTGTGGCAACGGGTCCGTCATGGGTGACACGATGAACCCCGGCGCCACTGCGTTCACCGTAATATTCCGCGATGCAATTTCCACGGCCAAGGCGCGAGTCAAACCGATCAGTCCCGCCTTCGCCGCGACGTAATTCACTTGTCCTGGATTCCCAGTTTCCGCAACGACGGATGTCACATTGATGATGCGCCCATACCGGGCGCGCATCATCACGGACATCGCTTGTTGCGCGCAAAAATGCGCGCCGGTCAGATTCGTGCGCAGCACCGCGTCCCAATCTTCGGCCTTCATCCGCACGGCCAGACCATCGCGAGTGATGGCCGCGTTGTTCACCAGAATATCCAGCTTCCCGAATTTTCCTGTGGTCTGGCGAAACCCGGCTTTGACCTGCTCCGCGTCGGCAACGTCCATCGGCATCGCGATCGCCTCACCCCCAGCCGCTGCGATTTCGGCGACCACTTCGGCCAATTTTCCGGCATTCCGGGCGGCAGCCGCTACGCGCGCGCCAGCTTGCGCCAGGGCAAGCGCGGTGGCGCGCCCGATTCCTTGCGACGCGCCAGTCACCAGCGCGACTCTGTCTTTCAAGTTGAACATGGATTGGTTTCTGTAGCACAGGCTTCAGCCTGTGAGACGTTTCGGGCCGAAGAACTCCAGGGCCAACACAGGCTGAAGCCCGTGCTACTTTACACTTCCGCCGCTTCAGTTTGCGCTTGCGCCAGCTTTTCCAATGTCGATTGCAGGGATTTTACATCCTCGACGTTGAACACATGAACCGAACGGTCAATTTGCCGCAGCAATCCGGTCAGGACGCGCCCCGGCCCGACTTCGACAAACGTGTTCACGCCCTCTTCGACCATGACGCGAACCGACTCCTCCCACCGTACTGGCAAGGTTACTTGACGAATCAGTGAATCACGTGCCTCGTCGCCATTGGTGGTGATCTCCGCATCAACGTTAGTGACCAGCGGTACGCGCAGCGGATGAAACGCTGTCCCGCGCAGGTCGATTTCCAGGCGCTGCTGCGCGGGAAGCATCAGTGCGCTGTGGAACGGCGCGGAAACCGCGAGCACGACGGCGCGCTTGGCGCCTCCAGCCGAGGCCATCTCCACCGCGCGCTTTACCGCCGCCGCATGCCCGGAAATCACGGTCTGCTCGGGAGAATTCAGATTGGCAGGGGAGACCACTTGGCCGTCGGCTGCCTTGCGGCAGATTCCCGCTACTTGGGCCGGCGCCAGCCCCATGATGGCCGCCATCGCGCCTTCGCCCTCCGGTACCGCCGACTGCATGTACTCGCCACGGTGTCTTAGCAACCGCACGGCATCCCCAAAGTCGAGCCCGCCCGCGGCTACGATTGCGGAATATTCTCCCAGGCTGTGACCGGCCACAAAATCAGGGCGCACGCCTTTCTGTTCCAACACGCGGCAGGCGGCCACAGATACCGTCAAGATCGCCGGCTGGGTGTTCGCGGTCAGCTTCTGGGCTTCTTCACTGCCCGAGAAACACAGATCTGAAACAGAAAATCCGAGCGCCTGGTCGGCCTCGGCGAACACACTTCGGGCTGCCGGAAATTTATCGGCCAGTTCTCTGCCCATGCCCGGGTACTGAGAGGCCTGCCCCGGAAACAAAAATGCTAATTTTCCCATTGAGTTAACGACCGCCGTTTCGTCGCTTAGGCTTCCACGGCGACTGGAAGCATGGAAAGCTCTTGCTCGATTCTCTCGTTGACCCCGCCGCGCACTAACTCCGTAGCCACTCGGATGGCGTTCTTGATCGCGTGTGCGTTTGAACTCCCGTGGCCGATCACTGTCACGCCTCGCACACCGAGCAGAGGCGCGCCGCCGTATTCCGAGTAATCAATCTTCTTTCGAAAGCTCTTGTAGGCTTTCCGCGACAGCACATATCCCACCTGCGAACTCAGCGTGCTCTGCAAGGCATCCTTGAGCAAATTCACGATGTGCTGCGCGACACCCTCGCTGATTTTCAGCGCGATGTTCCCGATAAACCCGTCGCAAACGATCACATCCACGTCCCCGCCAAAGATTTCCCGGCCTTCGACGTTTCCCACAAAGTTCAGCGTGGATTGTTTCAGGCGGCTGTGCACCTCGCGCGTCAGTTCGTTGCCCTTCATTTCTTCTTCGCCAATCGAGAGCAGCGCCACCTTCGGCCGGCGCGTTCCAAAAATAGCCCGGTAGTAGATTTCTCCCATCACAGCAAACTGCACCAAATGCGCCGGCTTCGAATCCACATTCGCTCCTGCATCCAGCAGCACGGACGTCCCGCCGCGCGCGGTCGGAAACGGAGCCGCAAGGGCCGGCCGATCCACCGAAGACAGGGTTCCCAGGCCAAAACGAGCAACGGCCATCACCGCGCCTGTATTCCCCGCACTAATCATCCCGTCGGCTTGGCCGCCGCGCACCAGCTTTGCTGCCACGTGCGCCGAACTGTCCTTCTTCTTGCGGAAAGCCTGTGACGGCGAGTCCTCCATCGAGATGATTTCGCTGGCGGGCACAATTTCGATGGGCAGCCCGCGATGCGAATGCTTTGCAAGTTCGCGCTTCAATTCCGGCGCGAGGCCTACCAGCAGGATGCGCACGCCGAATTCGCGCGCCGCCACGATTGCGCCCTCGACCTCAGGGCGGGGCGCATGGTCTCCTCCCATAGCATCCACTGCGATGGTGATCCCGGTGTCCACGACTTCCCGCCCCTTATAGTAACCGCAGTGCGGGCATACCTGGTGAGGTTGCTTCATTTCATGACAATTGGGGCACTTGGCGAGCGCCGGAGCGGTCAGGAAGTCGTGCGCGCGCCGCTTATTCTTTCGGGCATGCGAATGACGTCGTTTTGGGTTGGGCATACAAACTCCTTCTCATCACCCCAAGCTGAATGGGGCATTCTATGGTGTTTCCGCCTTGATTTCTATTGCTTTTTGAACCAGTCCTGCTTTAAGCGCGCCAGGGGCGCCGTACGCGGGTCCGCGACGTGGGCTTCACAGCGGCATTCCTCGTTGTTTAGGTTTACCCCACACTGCGGGCAGAGACCCCGGCAATCGCTGCGGCAGATCGCCTTCATCGGCAGCGCCAGGAGCACCTGTTCGGCCAGTACGTCAGCCAGGAAAAGTCCTTCACCCTCAAAAAACGCGATTTCAGTGTCATCCAACTTGAGGCGTTCTTCCTCTTCCTTCGTCATGGAGGCCAAGGGCCGGTAAAAGAGATCAAAGTCGCGGGCCACATCCTCATTCACAGGCTCAAGACACCGCGCACAGGTCATTTCGAGCCGTGTATGCAGATCTCCGGTGATGCGGATTTGGCCCTCGAGCAGCTCGGCCGTCGCACGCACCTCGAGAGGCTCCACTTGCCGGAAATCGCCCGTGTGGTAGTCGACCGTCCCGGGTGCATAGCTTTTCCGGATACGGATCTTGCGGACCGCCAGATCTTTAACATCCAGGAACATTCGCTTTTCGCCTTGTCGGTCGGGAAGCCCAAACCTCCCAGTGAAAGCTATTATATGTCCCGCCCCAGTGATGTCAAGGAAGCCGCCCAAACGTTCCAGGGTGTTGGTTCGAATTAGGTACGGTACCTAATGCTGGCCCGCCGTTCAGTCACTTAGTTGAACGTTGTCCAGCACATACGCTAGTCGCCCTTCTCCGGCTTTTGAGACGCGGGAGGAGTATCCGGCACACCCGTATCGAATTCCACTTTCCACGCCCCGTTGTTTTGCAGCCGCCAAACAGTTAGATATTTTCCGGTTCCCAGAATAACGCTGCCTTTCTCATCCGTCCGGTTCATGACGTAGCTTCCCACCGTGTAACCCAGATCTCCACTTTTCGAGATCTCCGCACTGATGGGCTGCCAACGCAGAGAGATGGACCTATTTTCGAGCAGCGATTTCCAGTCCTGCTGCAACGCCGCTTTCCCACGCAATACGGGCTGGTCGGCTCTTAGAGTTGAGACATTGTCCGCAAGAAAGGAGGAGAAGCCATCTAACTTTCTCTCGGCGGTGGCGGCGTCAAATGCGCGATCGGCAGCAAGCAATGCGTCTGGTTTTGCGGCTGGCGGCGCGCTGCGTCCTACGGTCACGATTCCTACAATGAATAACACGCGACCTGTCAGCCAAATGCGCTTCATCGTTTTCCTCCGGGCGTTGAGATGAAACCTCTCTTAGCGGACGACCGATGCGAACTGGCACCAAGCAGGTCTTGGTGTTGTCGCAGCAGAAAATGGTCGGTCATCCCGGCGATGTAATCGCACACGACGCGATGGCGGGCTCCCTGTTGGGCCAGCTCGGCGTACGACTTCGGCATGGCTTCCACATGATCGAGGTAGAACTCGAACAATTGCCCCAGCGCTTCCACCGACCGCTCACGGTCCATCACGATGGCCGGTTGGTTGTACAGCCGATCGAGCAGGAACTTCTTGAGCGCAGCGTTTTCCGTGGCCAGCTGCGGGCTGAATCCCGCCAGACGCCGCGCCAGACGCCGCACCTCTTCAACACTGTTCGCCCCCGAAGCCGCCGCCTCTTGTCGTGTATTCTCGATCAGGTCCGTCGCGAGGCGGTCGAGAATACTCTTAACGGCTTCGTTAAATTTCAACTTTCCCAGTCCCTGCGGGTGGTTCCGTTCCACTTCTCCGTACAATTCGGCGAACACTGGCACTTCGGAACGAATCATTTCGATATCGAGCAATTTGGCTTCGTAGCCGTCGTCCAGGTCAGCCGTGTTGTACGCGATCTCATCGACGAAATCGATTAATTGCGCTTCCAGCGGTGGGCGCTCGTCAAGCCGGTACTCCGACAATTCAGGAAACTGCGCCGGATCGTAATCGCGTGAGTGCTTGATGATTCCTTCACGGACCTCAAACGTCAGATTGAGGCCGGGGAAATCCAGGTAGCGCTGCTCGAATTGTTCGACGATACGAAGCGCGTGCAGATTGTGATCGAACCGGCCGCCGTGCGGGCGCATCAACTCGTCAAGCTTGCGTTCCCCCGCGTGCCCGAACGGCGGGTGCCCGATGTCATGCACCAAAGCCAGCGCCTCGGCGAGATCGGTATCGAGCCCGAGCGCTCCCGCCACGGTGCGCGCGATCTGGGCCACTTCCAGCGTATGTGTGAGACGGTTGCGAAAGTGATCGGAATACCGCGTAGTGAAGACCTGCGTTTTTGCTTCCAGGCGCCGAAACGCCCGTGAGTGAATCACGCGGTCGCGGTCCCGCGCATAAATGTTCCGGTACGGATGGGAAGGCTCAGGATAGCGCCGTCCGCGCGACTTTGCTGCATCCATCGCGTAGGAAATGAGCGCCATACCTGGATTCTATGCCACCCCAGCCGCCACACCAAACATTGAGTCCCATTCGGCAGGGCAGACACTTCTGTCTAGTCCGATATCACCTCACAACGCATTGTGTTAATTTGTTCGTGTCCGTGGGCTGCGTATCTTTACGCTCAGCTCCGGGGGAGCCGCCAGAAAAGACCACGCGGCGCACGAGAGGAATTTCGAGTCATTGGACGGACCATAGTCGAACCCAATGGGGGAGCAACCATGTCTTCAGTAACCGCAGGAAAACACGCTGGGCCCAGCGTACCGAGTAACCAGCCTGCCGTCGCCGAGCCTACGTACGCCGAGCGAGCGCGTACTTTAGTGTATCTCGGCCGGATCGGAAGCCTCTCGACGCTTTCGCGCAAACAGCCGGGATATCCTTTCGGATCTGTGATGCCCTATGGATTGGACGATCACGGCCGTGCCATCTTCCTTATCAGCACGATGGCCATGCACACTCAAAATTTGCAGGCAGACCCGCGCTCGAGCCTCTTAGTGACGCAGCCCGACGCCACTGGCGATCCCTTGGGAGCGTCCAGAGTCACGTTGGTGGGAAAAGTTCTGCCGGTGCCGGAACCCGAAGTGGCTGAGTCACGGAAACTCTACCTGGCGCGCCACGCCAATAGCAAATATTGGGTGGACTTCGAAGACTTTTCCTTTTACCGCATGGAGCTGGTGGATGTTTACTATGTGGGTGGCTTCGGGGTGATGGGTTGGGTTTCCTCCTCGGAATATAACCTCGCCCAACCCGACCCGTTGGTCGATGCGGCAACAGGGATCATCCAGCACATGAATACCCACCACGGGAACTCGCTCATCGAGCTGGCCCACGCGTTCGCTGGAATTGAGTCCGAGGAAGTTACGATGACATCCGTTGACCGGCTCGGCTTTCACATTCGCTTCAAAACCCCGGATGGCACGCGTGGCGCGCGGATCGCTTTCTTGCGGGAAGTACACAATCCGGAGGAAGCCAGAAGCGTTGTCGTGGAAATGGTGGCCGAATCTCGAAAAAAGTGAGCGACCATGCCGCAGCCATCGCATTTGGTGCCAGCGCCATAGTTGCGTTCCATGCCAGTTCAGCCGCCACCCAAAGCTCTGGCGCCTTCCACTCCCAGGTTGTGAAGCAGCAGTGCCCCCCTCTCGGCAGTCGACGGCACCGTTCGGCGAGGGGCCGATTCCCGAGAATCCGGCTTTCCCGTATTTCCCCATATACTTGTAGAATCAATGACTTACCGTCCCTGGATCAAAAAACTCCCGCAGCCGCTCAAGTACATTTGTACTAGTCCCGTGTTACCTGGGGGCCATTGGCGGGACCACGGGGATCCCGTACCCTTGCGGTGACCCAAAATGATTACTCACAAAGATGATGTCGATGTGCTTCTGAAGGCTCGCGCGGAGATCGATGAAAAGCTCCGTAAGCACAAGAATACCTTTACGGTCCTGTTTACCGATGTCGCTGGTTCGACCAGCTTCTTTGAACGCAATGGGGATACGGCAGGACTGGCGATGATACATCGCCACGACGAACTGGCCAGGAACGCCGTCCAACAACATGCTGGCAAAGTGATTAAGATGATCGGTGATTCCGCAATGGCAGAGTTTCCTGATCCCAGCTCGGCCGTGCGCGCGGGCGTGGAAATCGAGCGCCAATTCCTCAAGTTGAATTCGACACTCCCGCAAAGTGAGCGCGTGGAGGTTCGAATTGGCATTCACAGCGGCGTAGGCTTCCGCAGAGGGAATGATTTATTCGGGGACGTGGTCAATGTGGCGGCGCGAATCGTGAAGCGCACCGCTCCCGCTCAAATTCTCATATCCCGCCCTGTGTATGAAGCGGCTTCGAAAGAATCCGATCTGCGCTGCCAATGGCTCAGCAAGCTCACGATCGATGGCCGCGCGGAAAAGGAAGACATATTTGAAGTCGCCTGGACCGACGCCGAAACCTATCGCGAAGTGCGGGAGCGGCTGGCGGGCCCCTCAAGCATCCCGTCGCGCTACGAAGTCTTGTCACAAGTTGGCACAGGCGGAATGGGCGTAGTCTATAAAGCTCGCGACCTGGAAACCGACGAAATCGTGGCCCTGAAAATTCTGAAGCCTGAGATTGCAACCGACCCGGCAGTGCAGGAAAATTTCAAAAGAGAGTTGTGTCTAGCCAGGAAAATTACGCACAAGAACGTATGCCGAATTCATGATTTCAGCCGCTCGACCGGTACGGCTTACGCCTCGATGGAATTCATCGAAGGCGAGAGCCTGCTATCTAGGCTGACTCGCGTCGGGGCGTTGCCAGTGAACGAGGCGTTCGAGATCGCACGGCAGATTTGCGCGGGTCTTCGTGAAGCCCATGCCCAGGGAATCGTGCACCGCGACCTCAAACCCGCAAATATCATGTTGGACCGGAAGGGCGCGGTCAAGATCATGGATTTTGGCGTCGCGCGGCTGATTGTGGGTACCGGTCCGATGACAGGTACGATCGTCGGAACCCCCGCATACATGGCGCCCGAGCAGGCGCAAGTTAAACCCATAGGTCCGTACACTGACATCTACGCGTTAGGCCTGGTGCTTTACGAAATGATTACCGGTTCCCAGGCGTTTGAAGGTGACACACCAGTTGCAGTAGCGCTAAAGCAGATCCGAGAGTACCCGAAACGCCCCCGCGAAATCGTTCCTAACCTTTCGCATCCCATCGAAGCGGCTATCCTAAAATGCCTTCAAAAGGACCCGGCAAAGCGCTTTCAGTCCGTGAACGAACTCGAGGTGGCTTTGGAGAGAGCGGCGAAAGCCAGACCCGTTCCGGCCTGGCGGGTTTCTATCGACCGGGAGCTTCGTCGAGCGGACCTGAATACGCGCCGGGGTTTGCGTGACTGTGTGGAGAGTGCGGGCGCACTCATGGAACGGCAGGACTGGCGCGTGCTAACAAGAATCCGCACGGAACCCGCGACAGCGCTCGTCGTTTCGGTGCTCCTGGGAAGCGTAATTGCATTTGCGCTGTATGGTATGGGAAAGAACAATGCCAACAGTTCTCAGCTCGCCTCTGGTTCAGCTATCTCTCAACGGCCTCAACCGTCTATTGCGATGGCTCAAGGTCCAGCCTTCGCGCCTGTCCAGTCTCCGTCACCATACACTATGGGTGTGATTACATCGCATGACGTCGACCTGCGTCGAGATTCCAGTATTGACTTGGGGAACAGACAATCGCTCATTGCAATATCGCTGAATGAAGGTCTTGGATCCGAGTCTGCTACGCCATCCATGCGGGCTTCACAAGTGACTCGAGCGACAAAAAGAAAGCAAACGCCAGTTCGCACAGTCGAGCGGAAGACGCGATCGAATGCGCAAGCCCACGCTCAATCACTGGCGCTGACAAGTCCGATGCAGCCACTGACCTTGGTTTCGGTTGACACTTCGCAACTTTCCACGCTGGAAACGGCGATAGCACCGCCGCAGCCGGCTATTGCCCCGCCTGATCCGGCCCTCGATCAAATAAACCCAACGAGCGACCAGAAGACAACAGAATCCCGACCCAAGCCGCCCGCTTTTTTTATCGAGGTGGGATCATTCAAGGATGAAACTTGGGCGATTAATGCGGCGGAAAAACTAACCCAGCTAGGCTTTCATGCGGTTTTAATCCACAAGACTCTCTTATGGGCGCAGTCCTTCCATGTTCAAGTCGGTCCCTATCCGGACTCGAAGGATATTGATGCAGCCCGCCAAAGCCTCTCTTCGCATGGCTTCAAGTCGCGTCTTGTAAACTAATCTCCGAACTCATGTCCGCGGTTTTCAGAATGTGATCTGCGCCTCATGCCCTGCAAAGCTGGATGGCAAACACATGCAGAGTATGCTCGTGGTGACCCGGATGGTGTGTCTTTTTTTCCTGGGCGCTGGTCGTATGAGATTCTTACAGACTGCCCTCAATAAACGAGCGCAGGCTTCGTGATCTTGACGGATGGCGCAGCTTGCGCAGCGCTTTCGCTTCGATCTGACGGATGCGTTCGCGGGTGACCGCGAAAGAGTGGCCCACTTCTTCAAGCGTGTGTTCGGAACCATCCTCCAGGCCAAAACGCATCTTGATGACTTTTTCTTCGCGCGGCGTCAGCGTCTTCAGTAGCGAGGCCGTCTGTTCCTGAAGACTGATACTGATGGCAGCGTCCGAGGGCGATACGGAAGACTTGTCCTCGATAAATTCGCCCAAGTGCGAATCTTCCTCCTCGCCAATGGGGGTTTCTAGCGAGATAGGCTGCTGCGCGATCTGCCGGGTCTTGCGCACCTTGTCGGTCGGAACGCCCAGGCGTTTGGCGATTTCCTCGGCATTCGGTTCACGGCCCAGCTCTTGCACGAGTTGCCGGCTGGTTCGCAGCTGCTTGTTGATAGTCTCAATCATGTGCACGGGGACGCGGATTGTGCGAGCCTGGTCCGCGATGGCGCGCGTTACGGCCTGGCGGATCCACCACGTCGCATACGTCGAGAATTTATAGCCGCGCCGCCACTCGAATTTGTCCGCGCCCTTCATGAGCCCGATATTGCCTTCCTGAATCAGGTCCAGGAATTGCAGCCCGCGGTTCGTATATTTCTTCGCGATGGAAACGACCAGGCGCAGGTTGGCCTCGACCATTTCCTTCTTGGCCTGGTCCGCTTCGGCTTCTCCCCGGAGCACCACCTGGAGCATTCGTTTCAGGTCGGTCAGCCCCGTTTCGCTGGAAACTTCAATTTCGCGCAACTCGGCGCGGCATGCGCGCAACTCCTTGCGCGCTTCGGCGGCGTGATCGCCCTTCGAGGCCTCGGCACGGCGTTCGAGTTTGACGGCTTCGCGCTCTAAAGATTGCAGCCGCTCGACAGTATTGCGAATCTTGCCTATCAGCCGCTTCTTCTCGAGCGCATGGAATTCAATCGATCGTACCAGTTGCGACATTCCCACTCGCGTGCGAGCCAAGCGGTTCCGGTGCCGCAAGTAAACTCGCTTTTTGGCCCTCGGGATCCGCTCGAGCTGAGCCGCCTGCTTGAGCGCTACGCCATATAGTTGCTCGATCTTCCCAATGATTCGAAGAACTTCGCGTGTCTTATTCTCAGTTTCTTCTTCGGTCAGCTCTTCCTGGTCGAACTGAATAATTTTCTTGATCGATAAAGTGCCGTTGCGAAGCTCCTCGCCAACGTTGATCAATTCCTTCAGCACGATGGGCGAGCGTGAAATAGATTTGAGCACCATGAGGTGCCCGCGCTCCATGCGTTTGGCGATGGCCACCTCGTCCTGACGCTTCAGCAGCGGAACAGAACCCATTTCCCGCAGGTAGAGGCGGACTGGATCGTTGTTCTTGTCGAGCATCCCCGGAGTCAGGTCAAGTTCACCCTCTTCCGCAGCGGCGGCCTTGTCGTTCCAGTCCGCTGCCGGGGACTCGGAGACGATGGGGTCTACGGTGGCACGAGCGGCCTTCGCTGCGGCCAGGTCCTCATAAAGGCTGATCCCAATGCGTTCGAACGTGGAAAGCAGATCGTCAATCTCTTCCGTAGAGTGCAGCTCAGCGGGCAAAACCTGTTCCACTTCTTCGGAGAGCAGGTAACCGCGCTCCTTTCCCACACTTATAAGATTGCGAACTTGTTCTTGCATTTCTTCAGTTGTCACTGACAATTATTTCTCCCCTTGGCGATGAGGCTGGCTACCGCTGTAAGGTCAGAGCGGGCACACCTACAGTGCCGTCAGACCGATACATGGACCAGTGGGATACCATTCCCTAGCCAATTAGATTCAAATTGGCAACGTTTGGTGACATGCCCGTCACAGAAAGTGGCATTTCCCCATTCTTTACAAAGAGATAGGGAAAAGGGCGATTCACGGAAACCCGATTCGCCCCTTCAGAATGAAGGCCCATATCCTTATGACGGAGCGTAGACAAAATCGTCGCACCAGACAGGTTAAGCAGCCCCCCAAACCAGTATAGGTAGTTCGAAATGAACCAAAATCAGTTTGGAGTATCTCATGGTTTCGCATTCTCTGCCAAAAAGAACGATTGCCGGGATTGCGGTATGGGAAACGGCATAACCGGGGGCCGACAATTCAGGTTTGGAACAAGCCAAATTCCTTAGTTCACTCCCATCGGGTGCAGACTGTACTGGCTGCAGACGCTGCTTGTTTACCCTGCGTCCAGAAGGGGAGCCCACCTAGAATAAAGTTTGAGACATTTGTTCCGCTTCCTCAATCAAGGCCCCCAAGCTTACTGCGATGCCGTCCCTCCAGAACGCCTCGCTCCTAGCATCAAGACTGAAGGGCGCAAGCAGTTCAACAACATCCTTGGTGGATCCCGAGCGCAAAAGCTCCAAGTAGAGCGGTTCAAACTTTGCCCCCATACGCTGGCGCTGCGCAAAGAGGCTTTGCGTCAGGAGTTCGCCGAAGGCATAGCCATAGACGTAGAACGGGCTGTGAAAGTGTGGAATGTACGACCACAGATGACCGGAATTTTCGTACGTAAAGATTTCCCCTTCCTCCCCATAGAGTTCCTGCGCGGACTTTAACCAGAGGGCGTCTAACTCTTCAACCGAGCGTTTCCTTGGATCTGCCCAGATCTTGTAGGAAGCGTCTATACCGTGGAGGCGCCGCTCGAAATTCGAAAACCCGATCTGGCGAACGACGGTGTTAATCGTGCTGTCGATCTTGGCCATGATCAGCGCCAGAAGAGAGTTCCTGTCTCCCGACCGAATGAGCCGGTCCCTCAAGAATGTAAATGTTGTCATTTCCCCAAACACCGATGCTGTTTCGCAATACGCAATCGGGGCATGGAACATCAATGGACCCTGCGCTTCGCCGGCCAGAATGCCGTGCACGCCGTGCCCGAGCTCGTGCGCCAGTGTCATTACGTCATTGTTGGATCCCAAATAATTCATTAGCGTGTAGGAAACGGGCTTCCCCCCTGGCAGAACGTGGGATGAATTGAAGGCGCCATGCCGCTTTTCCTTCACCACGGGCGCGTCGATGCGGCGGTCGGCAAAGAAGCTCTTTACGATTGTCGTCAGCGTGGGGCTGAAACTTTCATAAGAAGTGGCGACAATGTCCGCCGCCTCGTCGAACGGAATCACGGTGGTATCAGCAAACGGCATCGGAGCAAGGCGATCGCTCCAGCGCAGAACGGAAAGACCCAAATGGCGCGCTTTCAATTTGTAATATCGCCGCGTCAGCGAACCACCCAGCGTCGTGACGGTATTGTGCAGGACATCGACGACGGAATCCGGAATTCGATTCGCTTTGTTGCGAAAGTCCATCGGGTGCGCGTAGCCGCGTTCCTTGTCTTCAACGGCTTTCGATCCCGCGACCATGTAGAGCGTCTGCGCTGCGTACTTCGCAAATGGACCACCCAGGCCATCATTCACGCATTTCATTGCTTCCGCGCGCTCCTCGGCGTCCTTGGATTCGGTGAGCAAATGCACCATCTCCGTGAGGTTTTTGGCGGCGCCACGAAATGTAAATTCGAGATCCGCTTCCACCTCATCGAAGAATTCACCCCAGGAACTGGAGTCAAACGGGGAACGTTTGGTCAGAGCGGACTCAACTGGCTCGGTCAAGAAATGGCGCTTGAAAATCCGTATATGCTCGATCCACGGGCGATGCTTGGCAACCACCGGTTCGCGTTCATACCAAGTCTTGAGGGTGTCTTCGGTGAGCTGGACAAGTTCCAATTCAAAGAAGGTGAGATGTTCCCCTCGCAGGGCGCTCAGTTCCCGGTGAAAGCCGGCATGCTTGGCCTTGATCGCTGCGTTAGATAAATCCGTGCTCTCGCGTAAGAACAGGTAGGAGTTGATTTTGCCGCCGAGCATCTCGATTTCCGAATAGTCCCTGATCGCCGGACCCAGTAGTTCCGCCAGCCTGCCTTTGTAAGTCAGGGAGAAATGCTTCGCCATGGCCGCCAGGTCACTTAAGTCGGAATCGAGCCGCGGGTCCTCGATATCCGAATACAGGATGCTGAGGTCCCACCGGACTAGGTTGGTGCTGTCGATTGTGCTTGCCATGATGAGTCTCATTCTCCTGACGTCAGTCGTTAAACTTTTCTAACGCAGTGCGCGCTGTAGACATAATTGACGTCTACTTCGGATAGTTTAACCCGGCAAACCACCTGTACGTACGGCCAGCTATATCTTTCGCAATCGCAAATCGCACTGCCCAACGTGTTGCGCCCTTTTGTGCGTAGGATGGGATCAGGAAAGCTGGGCGTGCGATACGTGGTGGTCGCGTCGGCGCAAACCGTCTGCAGTCATGTCGTCCGTTGTGGAAGGCGCGGAACACCGTAGTTAACACTATGGTTTGACATCGTTCAATAGAGAAGAGCCACGCGAGCTTATCCCTTATGTCTTTGGGCGACTCTACCTAAGGGTCTTGGTTACCACAGCTTTCAAGGAGAGGATTGCGAATGAAAAGAACTACCAAAATTAAGGCAAGACCAGCCCTGGTTGCATGTCTCTTAACCTTTGCAATTGCCATGCCCGCCTGGAGCGATACGCTGATTCTTCGGAACGGCGCGACGTTTTCCGGAACTTTAACCGGAGCGAACAGCAACTCGATCATGTTCAGGGATCGCAGAGGTGATCTGCGTCGTTATTCGGTGCGCGATGTGGAAGCCGTCCAATTTGGCGACGCTCCTTATCGTCCACACGGAGGCCCTGGCGAATACGGCCAATCCAGTGACGAACGTCGCGATAACCGCAGCAATGGCAATGACCAGG
>WNGI01002369.1_pt1 | contig 16675 bp, 19 predicted proteins | sample 5400621 | NCBI WGS metagenome assembly WNGI01 (sample SAMN13153374, study PRJNA577476) | soil metagenome | isolation source: 20 cm soil or saprolite under Garry oak tree replicate 1 | place: USA:California | collected 2016-06-15 | reverse complement strand
CTCGATAGCCTGAGTGTCAGCGCCTTCTCCGTGCGGCGCCTGACGCAGCTCTTCTCGCGCGCGAAGTTCAGCCCGCACGAAGTCGACACGCCGATGAAGGACCAGGCGATCGAGGCGCTGGTCGGCCTGCGGGCCGAGCTCGAGCACGGGAAGGAAGCTGCGTGAAGCGGCTCGTCGCCGGGGTCGTCCTCGGCGCCTCGCTGGCAACGGTTGCGTTGATCGTCGCGCGCGTTGTGGTGCCGGGCCGGAAAGAGCTCGAGCTCGACGTCTACGTGCTGAGCGTCGGCGCGATGGCGCTCCTCGCGGCGATCATGGCTACGCGCCGGGCGTTTCCGGTCGAAGAGGGCTCCGGCTTGGCCGACGCGCTGGAGCGCGAACCGCGCACGGTGCGCGGTTCGCGCTCCAGCGCGTCGGCCAAGCCGGAGCCCTCTTCGACCGGAAACGCCCGGCGCGTAGCCATGATCGCCGCGGCCTGCGCCTCGACTCGGGCGATCCTAGAGTCGAAGAGGTCTGCGGCGAAGACCTTTGGGAGGTCGTGCGACCCGATCGCAAGGCGCCCGACCACCGTTTCCTGCCGGGGCTCGCGCCGGCGGCTCTCCATCGAGTCCTCGAACGGCTGGAGGCCATCGAGTGACCGTCGGAGAGCTCGCGGAACGCGCCGAACGAATCCTCGTCGAGGTCGAGCGGGCCGTCGTCGGCAAGCGAGACGCGCTCGAGCTCGTCTTGCTCGGGCTGCTCGCGGACGGCCACGTCCTGATCGAAGACTTCCCGGGGCTCGCCAAGACGCTGATCGCGCGCGCCTACGCGCAGGTGACCAGCATCGGGTTCACGCGAATCCAGTTCACGCCGGACCTGATGCCGTCCGACGTGACGGGCTCGTCGATCTTCAACCAGCGCGAATCGGACTTCGAGTTCCGTCCCGGCCCGATCTTCACGAACCTCCTGCTGGCGGACGAGATCAACCGCGCTCCACCGAAGACGCAGGCCGCGCTGCTCGAGGCGATGCAGGAGCGGCAGGTGACGATCGAGGGCACGACCCGCCCGCTGGCGCGGCCGTTCCTCGTGCTCGGGACGCAGAACCCGATCGAGTACGAAGGCACCTATCCGCTCCCGGAAGCGCAGCTCGACCGCTTCCTGCTCCGAATCGGGGTCGGCTACCCGGCGCGCGAGGAGGAGTGGGACGTGCTGGAGCGTCGCCTCGAGCGCGCGGCCGACGAGATCGAGCTCGAGCCGGTGGTCGGACGGGACGAGCTGCTCGAGATGCAGCAGGCCGTCGAGCAGGTGCACGTCGACCGCAGCGTCGGGCTGTACATGGTCGATCTCGTGGCGGCGACAAGGACCGCGTCCGGGGTACAGGTCGGGGCGAGCCCGCGCGGGTCGCTCGCTTTGCTGAAGCTCTCGCGCTGCCGGGCCGCGCTCGACGCGCGCGACTACGTGACCCCGGACGACGTGAAATCGGTTGCGGTGCCCGCGCTCTCGCACCGGCTCTTGCTGCGCCCCGAGCTCTGGGTGCAGCGGCTCCGGCCGGACGACATCGTGCTCGAGCTGCTCGACCGGGTGCCGACGCCGAAGGCCGAGCCCGAGCCCGCGGCGGAGTGACCCGTACCGCGACGCCCAAGCTCGGCGCCTACACGGCGCTGGCGGGCGTCGGGCTGCTCGCGGCGCTCGTCGTCGGGCGCCCGGAGCTGGCGGCACTGGCGGCTCCCTTCGCGCTCGTCCTGGTGGTGGGTCTCTCGTTCGCGTCGGATCCGCGGATCCAGCGTGCAGCGTTCGAGCTCGATCGCGAGCGCGCGCTCGAGGACGAGACGGTCGAGGCGGCGCTGATCCTGAGAACCGAGGAGCCGATCGGCCGCCTGGAGCTGCTGCTCGACCTTCCGGATGGCTTGAACGTAGACGGTGCGAACGCCCAGATCGTCAGACTGGACTGGCGACAGCGGCGCGAGCTCGACTTCACGCTCCGCTGCGCGCGCTGGGGCGGGTACGTCGTCGGCGACTTCGTGCTCCGCTCGCCGGAGGTGTTCGGGCTGCTCGTCCGTGAGTGGCGGCTCGAACTGGGGCAACCGCTCAGGGTGTATCCCCGCGGCGAGGCGCTGCAGCGGCTCCTGCGCCCGCTCGAGACCCAGGCATTCGCCGGCAACCAGGTGCCGCGCGCCCGCGGCGAGGGGGTCGAGTTCGCCGACCTGCGGCCCTTCGTGCCGGGCGACCGCGTGCGCCGCATCAACTGGCGCGCCACCGCCCGGCGAGGCGAGCCGTGGGTGACCGAGACGCACCCCGAACGGAACTCCGACGTCGTGATCTTCCTCGACACCTTTCTGGAGGCGAGGCAGCGCGATGAGGGAACGCTCGACCTCGCCGTGAACGCGGCCGCGTCGCTCGCCACGCACTACCTGCGCGAGAAAGACCGTGTCGGGCTCGTAGCGTTCGGGGGCGTGATCAACTGGCTCCACGTCTCGAGCGGCGTCATCCAGCTGTACCGGATCCTCGACTCTTTGCTCGACACGGAGATCTTCCTCACCTACGCGTGGAAGGACATCGACCTGGTGCCAGTGCGCGCGCTGCCGCCGGAGGCGCTCGTGATCGCGCTCTCGCCGCTGCTCGACGAACGGGCCGTTCGCACGCTGCTCGATCTGCGAGCGCGCGGCTTCGACCTCACGGTGGTCGAGATCTCGCCGGTGCCGTTCGCGCCGCCCGGGCGAGACGAGCTCGACAAGCTCGCGCGGCGGCTCTGGCTTCTGCGCCGCGAGGCGCTACGCTCGCGCTACCTGCGCCTCGGCGTGCCCGTCGTCGAGTGGGACGGCGACGTCTCGCTCCAGTCCGCGCTGGAGGAGGTGAGGAGATTCAAGCGCCACGCCCGCGTAGTGCGCGCCTAACGACCGCGCTCGGCGCGCTCGCCGTCGCCGGTGCGCTCGCCTTCGCCCGGCCGGCCGGGAGCTCGGCGCACGGGCTGCTGCTGCTCGCCCTCGGCGCGGCCGGAATTCTTTGGCTGCTGGTCGGGCTCGCGGCACGCTGGAACGCCCCCTTGGTGGTCGGGATCGCGAGCTTGGGCGCCGAGCAGGCAGTTCGGCTGGCGGCCGGGCCGAGCAGGGTCGACCCGTGGACGCCCGCCTACGCCGCCGGCTTCCTGCTGGCGGCCGAGCTCGCCTGGTGGTCGATCGAGCCGCGGGTGCCGGCGTGGTCGGACACGGAGGTGCTGATCCGACGGGCGCTCGCGATCGTGGGTTGCTGCGTGGGAGGCGCGCTCCTGGCTGTGGTGGTCGTGCTGGCAGCCGGAGCGCCGCTGCACGGCGGGGTCGGCCTCGAGCTCGTCGGCGCCGCGGCCGCCGTCGCGGCGATCGCCGTCGTCGCGGCCGTCGCCCGGTTGCCCGCTAAGGCTTGAGTCTCAGGACGGTCGAGGAGCGCGAGTTCGCGACCCAGACGCTGCCGAACGCGAGCAGGACGTCCCTCGGCCCGCCGTCGGTCGACCAACTCGCGAGGGTCCGCCCGCTCCCGGGATCGAGCCGGACGAGCCTGCTGTCGTCGTAGTTCGCCGCCCAGAAGCTCGCCCCGTCGAAGGCGATTCCCTGCAGCCCACGGCGCACGGACAAGGACGCGGTGACCGCGTTCGTCGCGGGGTCGATCCGCGAGACGGCGCTGCCCTGGTAGGCCGTCGTCCAGATCGAGCCCAGCGAGACGAGCGCGAAATCGGGGTCGGCAGCGACAGGAATCGTCGCCGTCGCCGCGAGCCCGGCCGGATCGACGCGCGTGATCCAGCCCTCCTCGCTCGGGATCCACACCGAGCCGAATCCGAGCGCCACGTCCTCGTGCTCGCCCGGGACTACCGCACGGGCGCGGATCGCGTTCGTCGCGGCGTCGATGTGCGTCACGAACGAGTCGCCGAAGTTCGCGACCCAGACCGAGCCGTCGGAGTCGTCATAGGCGATCCCGATCGGCCGGTCGCCCACCCGAACCGTCGCGACGACCTGATTCGTGGCCGTGTCGATCCGGGTCACCGAGTCGCTGCCGTTGTTCCCCACCCAGACCGAGCCGCCGCCGACGGCTAGACCGTAGGGCTCCCCGCCGACCTGGATGCGGGCGACGACGCGGTTCGTCGCGGGGTCGAGGCGCTCCACCGTCCCGGAAAGGAAGTTGGCGATCCAGACGGAGCCGGCCGCCTCGGCGAGCGAGAACGGGCGGCCGCCGACATCGATCTCCCGGAGCCGGGCGCCCTTCTTGACGATCTGGACCGCGACTCGCGTCAGCGCGCTCTGCCTGCCGCGTCCGTCGACCGCGCGAACCCGGAGCACGTGGCGGCCGACGGCCAGCCGGTGCCGGTAGCGCGCCGGGCAACGGTGGAGCCGGGGGTGGTCGAACGCGCAGCGGAACGAGATCCTCGCTCCGCGCTCGTGCGCGACGAAGCGGTATACGGGCGTGGCGTTCGTGGTCCGCCGCGGCCCGAGGACGACGGGCTTCGTGGGCCCGCCGTGCGCGAGGAGGCCGATCAGGATCGTGAGCAGCATGGTTCTTGGCGGATTAGTCCTGAGCGGACTATATTGGTGTGGGGTGACCACGGCAACGCGAGATTCGACGGGGCTCTCGACGACCGAGTTCGCGGTCCTCGGCCTCCTGTCGTTCGGGCCGCGTTCGGGCTACGAGCTGAAGAAGGCGGCCGAGGCCGGGGTGGGCTATGTCTGGACCGCCGCGAAAAGCCACGTCTACGGCGTGCTGCCGCGGCTCGTCGAGGGCGGCTTTGCGACGACGCGGCGCGTCACCCAGGAGCGCCGGCCCGACAAGCAGGTCTACCGGATCACGCGCAAGGGCCGACGGGCCTTCCAGGAGTGGCTCGAGGCGCCGATCGAGGAGCGCGGCGCGCGGAGCCCGTTCCTGCTGAAGGTCTTCTTCGGCGGGCTGATGCGCAATGAGGTGCTCGCCGCGCACATCGAGCAGAAGCGGGCCGAAGTCGTCCGCGAGCTCGAGGAGTACCGCGAGATCGAGGGGCGCATCCGCGACGACCCCCAGTCGTACTTCGGCTACGTGACGCTGCGCTGGGGGCTCACGCAGGCGCGCGCCTGGATCCGCTGGGCGGACGAGATCCTGCGCGAGATCGGGGAGCGGCCGTGAAGGCGGCGGTCGCACTCCTCGCGGCGGCCGTCGTGGCTGTGCCGGCCGCCGGCGCGTACCGCAACCCTACGCCCGGCCGCGCGGTCGTCCTCCAGATCCCCGGGATGCACCGCGCGAAAGTGCAGCGGAACATCCTCTACCGGACCGCTCCGAGGTTGCGGATGGATGTCTACCGGCCGCGTGGTGCACGTGGCCGGCTCCCCGCGGTGCTCCTCGGCGGTGGCAGGCACTCGGCGCAAAAGATCGGCTGGGCTCAGCTGATCGCGGCCTCCGGGATGTCCGCGGTCGCGGTCGACATCCGCTCCGAGAGCGACGTCACGGCCGCGCTGGCCTTCGTGCGGGCACACGCCCGAAAGCTCGGGATCGATGCGCCGCGGCTCTGCTCCCTCTGGTTCTCGACCGCGCCTACGCTGTCGCAGCTGACGGCATTGCGCTGCACCGTCGTCTACTACGCGTCCCTCGGCGGCGATCCAGCAACTGTCCCACCGATGCTGATCGTGAAGGCCGGCCGCGACGAAAGAGCCGGGATCAACGACTCGATCGACAGCTTCGAGGCCGCGGCGGGCGCGCTGCACGCCGACGTCCGCGTCGTGACGAACGCGACCGCGCGGCACGGGTTCGACCTCGGGCCGCGGACGGCACGCACGCGCGCAGTCATGCGCGAGACCCTCCGCTTTCTCCGGGCCCGCCTGGCGCGCCCGCTCCGCGTGAGCGACCTCTGTGCATCGCCCGCGGAGCGGGCCGCGGCCCTTCGGTTCTTCACCGCTGACGACAGGCCGCTCGTGGGAGTCCAGCTCGGCGCGGGGCCTGTCGGGATCGTTCTCGCGCACGGCTCGGGAGGCAGCCTCTGCGAATGGATCGGGTACGCGAGGGAGCTCGCGGCGTCCGGGTGTCGCGTATTGCCGTACGACGCCGGCTCGGAGTTCAACGGCGTCGGCCTCGACGCGGAGGCCGCCACCGAGGCGCTTCGCAGAGCCGGAGCGCAGAAGGTCGTCGTAATGGGCTCCTCGCTCGGGGCGCTGGCCGTGCTCGTTGCAGGGGCGGCGCTGCCGGTCCAGCCGGATGCGGTGGTCAGCCTCTCCGCGCCGGCCTCGGTCGGCTATCTGCGCGGGGTCGAATCGGTCGCGCACCTGCACGCGCCTGTGTTGTTTATGGCGGCGCAGGACGACGAGCCGTTCTCGGACGACGCCCGCTCGCTCTACGCCGCGGCGGCCTCGGACGACAAGCACGTCCAGGTCGTGCCCGGGTCGGCGCACGGGTCGGGCCTGCTCGAGGACCCGTCGCTGAAGGCGACCGTCTGGTCGTTCATCAGAGCCCACACGCGGTAGATTCCGAAGATGGCGCAGGTTCTCCCTGCTGAGCGGGATCTGCGGCGCGTGATCGGCGACGGCGAGGGTGTTCCGGACGGCGAGGTCGAAGGGCTCTCCGAGGACGACCTCCTCGAGCTGCACCGCCGGCTCGTGCAGCTGCGGACCTACGACGAGCGCTCGCTCGTCTACCACCGCCAGGGCCGGATCGGCACCTACGCGATCTTCTGGAACCACGAGGCGATGCAGGCCGGCTCCGTCTACGCGCTCGAGCGCGAGGACTGGATCTTCCCGAGCTACCGCGAGTCCGCGATCGGGCTCTTGCGCGGGATGCCGGCCTCGACGGTGCTCTCGTGGTGGCGCGGCCACCCGACGGGCTGGTGGAACCCGGCCGACTGGAATGTCGCCTCGATCTGCGTCCCGATCGGCACGCACGTCCCGCACGCCGCCGGGCTCGCGTGGGGGAAGAAGCTGCGCCGCGAGTCAGCGTGCGCGGTCGCGTACTTCGGCGACGGCGCGACCTCGGAGGGCGCTTTCCACGAGGGCGCCAACTTCGCAGCCGTGATGCGCGCGCCGCTCATCCTCTTCTGCAACAACAACCAGTGGGCGATCTCGACGCCGCTGGAGGCACAGGCGGCCGCCGAGACGCTCGCCGACAAGGCGGTCGGTTACGGGATCCCCGGCGTGCGGGTCGACGGGGCCGACGTGCTCGCCGTCTACGAGGCGACCCGCGAGGCCGTGACGCGGGCCCGCGCGGGCGACGGGCCGACCTTCATCGAGGCGGTCACCTACCGGGCGGCGCCGCACGCCACCGCGGACGACCCGTCTGCGTACATCGACCCCGCGCGCGTGGAGGAGGAGAAGGAGCGGGAATGCCTGGGCCGCTACGAGGCGTACCTGCGGCGGCTGGGCCTGCTCTCGGACGAGGCTGCGGAGGCGGTGCGCGCGGAGGCTCTGGAGCGGATGCGCGAGGGAATCGCGCAGGCGGAGGCGGAGCCCGCGCCGGACCCGGCGCTGCTCTTCTCGCATGCATTGGCTTCGCCGCCCGCGTCCTTCGACCAGGACCTCGCCGAGCTGCGGAGGGTGCTCGGTGGCTGAGCTCACATTGGTTGAAGCGATCAACGACGCGTTCCACGTCGAGCTCGAGCGCGACCCGGACGTGATGGTGATGGGCGAGGACGTGGGCCGGGCCGGCGGCGTCTTCCGCGCGACCGCCGGGTTGCGCGACCGCTTCGGGCCCGACCGCTGCGTCGACACGCCCCTCGCCGAGGCCGGGATTCTCGGATCGGCGGTCGGCCTCTGCATGGCCGGCTGGCGCCCCGTCTGCGAGATGCAGTACGACGCGTTCTCGTATCCCTGCCTCGACCAGCTGATCACGCACGTGGGTCGGTACCGCTGGCGCACGGGCGGCGCGATGGAGTTCCCGCTCGTCGTGCGGATGCCCTACGGCGGCGGCGTCCGCGCGCCGGAGCTGCACGACGACTCGCCGGAGGCCTACTACGTGCACACGCCCGGGGTGAAGGTCGCGATCCCGTCGACGCCGGCCGACGCGAAGGGGCTGCTGGCGGCGGCGATTCGCGATCCCGATCCGGTCGTCGTGCTCGAGCCGAAGCTGCACTACCGGACGCTGCGCGGCGAGGTGCCGGAGGGCGAGCACGTCGTGCCGCTCGGAGAGGCGCGGACCGTCCGCGAGGGCACCGACGTCACGCTCGTCGCGTACGGGGCGATGGTGCCGCTGGCCGAGGCCGCCGCAGACGCACTCGATGACGAGGTCTCCACGGAGGTGCTCGACATCCGCACGCTGAAGCCGCTCGACGAGGCGGCACTGCTGGCCGCCGCCGCCAAGACGGGTCGCGTCGTGATCATCCAGGAGGCGCCCCGGACCGCCGGCTACGGCGCCGAGCTCGCGGCGATCCTGGCGGAGAAGGCGATGCTCGACCTGCGGGCGCCGGTCGTGCGCGTGACCGGCTACGACGTCCCGTATCCGTACTGGCAGATCGAGGACGCGTACATGCCGTCGGTCGAGCGCGTGGTAGACGCCGCGCGAAGGCTGCTCGAGTTCTGACGGACGCGCCGTACCGGATCGTCACCGAGCGCGTGGTCATACGCTGCTACGACCCGCGGGATGCGCCCGCGCTCAAGGAGGCCGTCGACTCGAGCATCGACGAGCTGCGGCCGTGGATGCCCTGGGCGCTCGAGGAGCCGCAGCCGCTGGAGCAGAAGGTGCAGCTCCTGCGCGATTTTCGGAGCCAGTTCGACCGCGGCGAGAACTTCATCTACGGGCTCTTCTCACGTGACGAGTCGGAGGTCGTGGGCGGGAGCGGTCTGCACGGGCGCGTCGGCGAAGGCGCCTTGGAGATCGGCTACTGGATCCGCTCGTCGCGCGCCGGGCAGGGGCTCGCGACCGAGGTCAGCGCGGCCTTGACGCGGGTCGGGTTCGAGGTCTGCGGCGCGGACCGGATCGAGATCCACACGGAGCCGGCGAACGAGCGGAGCATGAAGATTCCGCTCAAGCTCGGGTACACGGAGGAGGCGCGCCTGCGCCGGCGGCTCTACCCCGTTCCCGGAGGCGAGCCGCGCGACGCGGTGATCTTCAGCCTGTTCCGCTCTGACTACCCCGGCACCCCTGCCGCCTCTGCGCACCTCGAGGCTTACGACGCCCTAGGCGAGCGCGTCCTCTAGATTCCGGCCGTGGCGTACGAGTTCAAGCTGCCCGACCTCGGCGAAGGGCTGACGGAGGGAGAGATCGCGCGCTGGCTCGTCTCCGAGGGGCAGGAGATCGCGGAGGACGACCCGCTCGTCGAGGTGCAGACGGACAAGACGACGGTCGAGATCCCGTCGCCGGCGGGCGGAAAGGTCGCGCGAATCCTCGTCGCCGAGGGCGAGGTCGTCCCGGTCGGAACCGTGCTGGTCGTGATCGGCGAGGACGGCGCTTCGGCCGCGGAGGAGCAGCCGCGCGCCGAGCCACCCGAGACGGCGGTGCCCGAGAAACCGGACGCCCGGGTCCGCGCGACCCCCCTTGGCCGCCGGCTCGCCCAGGAGCTCGACATCGACCTCGGGGCCGTCGAAGGCACCGGCCCGCAAGGACGGGTGACCGAGGAGGACGTGCGCGCCGCCGCGGGAGGGGGCGTCGCCGAAGGACGGCGCGAGCGGCTGCGCGGCGTCCGCCGGCTCGTCGCCGAGCACATGGCTCGTGCGCACCAGGAGGTGCCGCCCGTCACCTGGGTCGAGGAGTGCGATTTCGGCAACGTCGACCTGGGTCGGCTCGTGCCGCTTGCGCTCAAGGCCGTCGCGGAGAGCCTGCAGGAGTTCCCGGAGCTGAACGCGAGGCTCGAGGGCGGCGAGATCGTCTACCTCGACCGCTACGACATCGGAGTCGCGGTCCAGACCGAGCAGGGGCTCGTCGTCCCGGTCGTGCGCGGCTGCGACCAGGCCTCCGTCGACGAGCTGGCCAAGGAGGTCGAGCGGCTCGCCGACGCAGCCCGCGAGGGCACGCTCACGCCCGAGGAGCTGCGCGGCTCGACGTTCACCGTCACGAGCGCGGGCAAGCTCGGCGGCCTGCTGACGACGCCGATCGTCAACCATCCCGAGGTCGCCATCCTCAGCATCGGCCGCATCGCGGAGCGCCCCGTGGTCAGGGACGGCCAGGTCGTCGCCCGCCCCGTCGGATTCGTCTCGATCACCTTCGACCACCGCGTGATCGACGGCGCGCGCGCCGCCGAGTTCGGCCTTGCCGTGATCCGTCGCCTGGGGGGCTAGGCAGCCAGTTCGGCGTCGAGATGGGCCTCGAGCAGCTGGTCGATGCGCGGAGCGCTGACGCGGCCCTCGAGCCGGCCGACGACGCGCTTGTCCTTCACGAGCGCGAGCGTCGGGACGGTCGTGACACGGAAGCGCTCGGCCAGCTCGGGCTGCTTGTCGACGTCGACCTCGGTCACGCGCAGGCGGGCACGCTCCTTGCGGGCAACGTGAGCGACCAGGCTCTCCATGCGCCTGGCCGGCCCGGAGTGGGCCGCGCCGAAGAAGACCAATAGTGGACGGGGGTCGCTGCTCATGGGAGCCGGTTTTTCCCTGCAAAAGCCGCCTCCAAACCAGCAGGCTCTACACTCTCGCCGAGATGTGGGAGTGGTACAGGAACGGCCTTTCGCTCGGCCTCGGCATCGCGATCGGCGGCGCGCTTTCGGCGCTGCTCGCTCCGCGGCGCGCGCTCCTCGGCCTGGTCGCAATCGCGGCAGCGGCGACAGCCGCAGCGCTCGGCTACTACGCGATCGACGACTGGTCCGATGCCGTGTCCGGCGCGGTTGGAGGGATCCTCGGGACGCTCGCCGCCGGGGCGGTCGTCGGCGGTGCGCTGACCCGCGGCGGGACCAGGGGCGGCACCGCGTTCCTCATCCTCGTTGCCGCGCTCGGCCTCGCGGCGCTCGCCTTCGTCCCGGCCGTCGGCTACCTCGAGGCCGTCGCACTCGTCGTTCTCGCCGTCCGCGCGAGGCGCCGCCGCCCCGGCCGTTATGCCGGCCTCCGCAGTCTTGCCCGCGACTAAGAAGCTGGTTCTGGTCGTCATCGACGGCCTCACGCCCGATGTCTTCGAGGACGCGGTCGAGACTGGAGCGGCGCCCGCGCTCGCCTTCCTGGCCGCGCACGGCCGTTACGGCCGCGGCGTCTCCACTTTCCCGTCGCTGACCCCGGTCTGCCTGTCGTCGATCGCAACCGGCGCGCACCCGGACGTGCACCACATCCCCCACCTCGTCTGGTACCACCGCGGCGAGCGCCGCGTCGTCGAGTACGGCTCCTCGTTTGCCGCGATCCGCGCGGCCGGCACGCGGCGCTCGATCCTCGACGCGATCTTCAACATGAACGAGCAGCACCTCGGGCCGGAGGCTGTGACGGTCTACGAGGCGCTCGAGGACGCGGGCCTGACGGCGGCCGCCGTGAACGTCACGTGCTACCGCGGGCGCACCCGCCATCGCTCGCTGCTCCCCGGTCTCGCCCGCCCCGCCTACGGGCCGAAGCGCTTCTTCTTCTACAACCTCTTCGAGTCGGACGTGACCGGCGCCCCCGTCGCGGTCTTCGGCCGCTCGGCCGGGTCGATCGACGCCTATGCCGCCGCGGTCGGGCGCTGGCTCGTGACCCGCGACGGCTTCGACTTCCTCTTCTACTACCTGCCCGACTACGACTTCGCCTCGCACGTGCTCGGGCCGGGCGCCACTCGGGAGGCGCTCACGCGCAGCGACGCGGCGATCGGGGCGCTGATCGAGGCGGCCGGCGGCCCGGACGAGTTTCTCGAGCGGTACGCGGTGATCGTCTGCTCCGATCACGGCCAGACGCCGGTCGAGCGCGTCGCCTCCCTGCAGGCGAGCTTCGCCGGCGCCGATGACGTCGTCGTCACCGCCTCGAACCGCGCGGGGATGGTCTACGGACGGGACGCCGCGTCCTTGGCTCGGCGCCTCGACGGTAGTCCTGCCGCTGAAGTCGTCCTCTACCGGGAAGGCGACGAGGCAATCGCGCGGCGCGACGGCGAAGAGCTTCGCTTCAGGCCGACCGCCGGAGGCTGGGAGAAGAGCGGCGACGAGACCCTGCTCGACCAGCCCGACGCGCTCGAGCGAGCCTGGTGCGCGCTCGCGAACCCGAATGCGGGCGAGCTGATCGTCTCTCCGCCTGTCGGTGTCGAGCTCACCGATCTCGCGGGGCGCAGCCACCTTGGCGGCGGCAGCCACGGCTCGCTCGAGCTCGGCGACTCGGAGGTCCCCATGCTGACCGTCGGGCTCGGGGACCGCGTTCCGCGGCGGATCGTCGACATCGCGCCGCTCGCGATCGAGCACTTCGGCGTCGAGCTGCCCTATGGGCGCGCCGCGCATGCAGCAGCCTGACGAGCGCCGCGACATGGTCGAGCGCCAGCTCCGCGCGCGCGACATCGTCGACGAGAACGTCCTCCGCGCCATGGAGCGCGTGCCGCGAGAGCTGTTCATCCCCGAGCCCGAGCGGCGCCGCGCCTACGACGACGCGGCTCTGCCGATCGGCGCGGGGCAGACGATCTCGCAGCCGTACATGGTGGCGCGGATCTGCGAGGCGCTCTCCGTCCGGCCGGGCCACAAGGTGCTCGATGTCGGCACGGGCTCCGGCTACCAGGCGGCGGTGCTCGCGGAGCTCGGCGCGGAGGTCGTGACGATCGAGCGGATCCCGGAGCTCGCGGAGCAGGCCCGCGCGAACCTCGCCGCGGCCGGCTACGACCAGGTCGAGGTGCAGGTCGGCGACGGCAGCCTCGGCGTCCCCGACCGCGCGCCCTTCAACGAGATCGCCGTCGCCGCTGCTGCGCCCGGCCTTCCCGAGACGCTCTACGAGCAGTTGCGGCCCGGCGGTCGTCTCGTCGTCCCGGTGGGCGGTCCGCGCGCCCAGCGGCTCGAGGTGATCGTCCGCAGCCCGGAGGGCCCGGCGGTCGTGCACTCGGTTCCGTGCCGTTTCGTCCCGCTGGTCGGCGAGGAGGGCTTTGCGGGATGAGCATCGCACGAGTCAATGTCCGGATCCGCGGCCGCGTGCAAGGCGTCTTCTTCCGGGCTGAGGCGCAGCAACGGGCCGAGTCCCTCGGGATCGGGGGCTGGATCCGCAACGCAGAGGACGGAAGCGTCGAGGCGGCCTTCGAGGGCGAGGAGGAGCGCGTCCACTCGCTGGTCGACTGGTGCCGCCGCGGGCCGGGCGGTGCCCAGGTCGTCGACGTCGAGGTCGAGCCTGGGGAGCCGGTCGGCGAAACCGGCTTTCGCGTTCGCTAGGCTCGGCGCTCCGATGGCCTTTTCCCCTGCTGACGCGCTCGGGCGCACCCGTGCGGGGCGCGCCCTACGGGCGCCGCACAACTGGGTGCAGCTCGCGAAGTTCTCGGCCGTCGGCGCCACCGGCTACGTGGTCAACCTGGCGGTCTACACCGCGCTGCTGAAGGGCGCCGGACTCCACTACGCGGTGGCCGCGACCTGCTCGTTCGTGGTCGCGGTGACGAACAACTACGTCTGGAACCGAGTCTGGACATTCCACGCGCAGCGCGGCCATGTCGGCTGGCAGGGCCTCCGCTTCCTGGTCGTCGCGCTCTTCGCATACGGCGTCAACCTGATCCTGCTGAGCGCCATGATCGGGCTCGGGATCGACAAGGTGCTGTCACAGGCGATCGCCATCGTCCTGGTGACGCCATTGAACTTCGTGGGCAACAAGTTGTGGAGCTTTCGAATAAGCCACCGGCGCTAGTCCTGGCTCTAGCCGCGCTGGCGCTCGTGGTCCCGGCGGCCCTCGCGGCGGACAAGCCCCCCAAGCTCGCTCCCTCGCTGCGCCCGCCCGAGCCGCGCCTCGCGAAGACCGAGGTGACGCGGATCTTCCTCCGGTACGGCAAGGTCGCCTCGTGGCTCGACCGCTACCCCAGGACCGGCCGCACGACCGAGACCACCTACAAGAACGGCAGCTGGACGGTCAAGGTCTGGTGGGGCAAGGCAGGCGAGATCGCGACCGGGCACGTCGACGACCACAGCGGCGCTGTCACCGACGCCTGGACCGGCCCGCAGGTCGCGTGGAAGATGGCCCGCGGCTACCCGGGCGCCTTCGGCGGCAAGGAGATCAACAGTGTCGGTATCTGGCTCGGCTTCTGCGCGCTCTTCTTCTTCGGGCTCGCCGACCTGCGCCGGCCGCTGAGCATGCGCAACCTCGACCTGCTCGCCCTGCTGTCGTTCTCGGTCTCGCTCTGGTACTTCAACCGCGGCGACGTCTTCACGAGCGTCCCGCTCGCCTACCCGCCGCTCGTCTACCTGCTCGGCCGCATGATCTGGAGTGGCTGGCGCGGGCGGCTTGGCACCGCCTCGGTCCCGGTGTGGCCGGTGTGGCTGCTTGCCGCCGCAACGATCTTCGCCTCCGGGTTCCGGGTCGGACTCAACGTGCAGTCGTCGAACGTGATCGACGTCGGCTACTCGGGCGTCGTCGGCGCCGACCGGATCGCCCACGGCCAGTCGCCGTACGGGCACTTCCCGGTCGAGGACTCCCTCAAGGCGTGCGGCCCTGCGGACACCGACGGCGAGATCCGCGAGCGTGTCCAGACGAACGGACGCTGCGAGTCCGCGAATCCGCAAGGCGACACCTACGGGCCGGTCGCCTACGAGGCCTACCTGCCCGGCTACCTCGCCCTCGGCTGGACCGGCAAGTGGGACGATCTTCCGGCCGCGCACTTCGCCGCGATCGGCTTCGACCTGCTCTGCCTGCTCGGCCTCGCGCTCGTCGGCCTCCGCTTCGGCGGGACACCGCTCGCCGCAACGCTTGCGTTCGCCTGGGTTGCGTATCCCTTCACGCAGTACGTCTCGAGCTCGAACACGAACGACGCGCTGCCGCCGCTCTTCCTGATCTGGGGCTTCTGGCTGGTCACCTCGCCGTTCGCGCGCGGGGCGGCCGCCGCTCTGGCGGGCTTGACCAAGTTCGCGCCGCTGATCGTGGCGCCGCTCTGGGCGTCGTACCCGGAAGGGCTCAGGCGGCCCCGGGCGAAGGCCGTGTTCGTCGCGGGGTTCGCCGTCGCCACCCTGGCCGCGTTCTCGATCCTGCTGCTCGAGCCGCACCCGATCGGGGCCGTGGAGGAGTTCTGGAAGCGGACGATCAGCTGGCAGGTCCGCCGCGACTCGCCGTTCTCGATCTGGGACTGGCGGCAGTACCACGCGGGCCTGCCGGATCTGCACGTGCTCCAGCGCGTGCTCGAGGTCCTGCTCGTAATCGGCGCGGTCGCGGCCTACTTCGTGCCGCGCCGGAAGTCGCCGCTCCAGCTCGCCGCGCTCACCGCCGCGCTGCTGCTCGGCTTCGAGCTCGTGCTGACGCACTGGTCCTACCTGTACCTGCCGTGGTTCTTCCCCTTCGCGGCATTCGCCGTGCTCGCTCCGGCGCCGCGCCGCGAGCCCGCCGCCCTAGCGGAGACGCGTGAACGTCATCGCCCGGAGCTGGTCGGCGTCGACTGAGCCCTGGCGAGTGGTCTATGCGGCCCTCGCGCTCTTCCTCGTCTCGTTCACGCTGCTCCATTTCGGCTTCTACCAGCACCGGCTGATCCTCGACACCTTCGGCTACCACCGGTACGGGATCGCGATGGCGCACGGGAAGGTGCCGTACCGCGACTTCCGCATCGAGTATCCGCCCGGCGCGCTGCCGATGTTCGTGCTGCCGGCGGTCGACCGGCCGGGCTTCAGCCGCTACAACCGCGAGTTCCAGATTCTGATGGGGCTCTGCGCAGCCGGTGCGCTGCTGGCGATGGCCTGGGGGCTGCGGGCGCTCCGGGCGCCTCCACGGCGCCTCGCCGCGGCGCTCGGCTTCTTCGCGCTCGCGCCGCTGGCGCTGGGCTCGGTGCTGATCTACCGCTACGACCTCTGGCCGGCCGGGCTCGCGGTGGCGGGACTGGCCGCGGTCCTCGCGGGCCGTAACCGTCTCGGCTTCGCGGCGCTCGGGCTCGGGCTGGCCGCGAAGATCTTTCCTGGAGTCCTGATCCCGCCCGCCCTCGCGTATGTCTGGCGCACGCGCGGCCGGCGCGAGGCGCTCGTGTGCCTCGGCTGTTCGCTCGCCGCCGTTGCCGTCGTCGTCGTGCCGTTCATCGCGCTTTCGCCGCACGGCGTCTGGTCGAGCATCCACCGCCAGGCGGGCCGCCCGCTCCAGATCGAGAGCCTCGGCTCCGCGGTCATGCTCGCAGCCCATCAGCTCGGCGACCTCCACCTGACGATGGTCACGAGCCATGGCTCGCAAAACCTCGCCGGGTCGCTGCCCCGCACGCTCGGCGGGGTCGAGAGCGTTCTGCTCGTTGCGACGCTGCTCGGCATCTGGACGGCGGCGGCGAGAGGCCCGGCTTCGCGCGAGCGCCTCGTCCGCTACTCGGCGGCCTCGGTGACCGCATTCGTGGTCTTCGACAAGGTGCTCTCGCCGCAGTTCTTGATCTGGCTGTTGCCGCTCGTGCCGCTCGTGCGGGGTCGCCGCGGGCTTGTCGCCTCGGCGCTCCTCGGGCTGGCGCTCGTCCTGACGCAGCTCTGGTTCCCGATTCGCTACTGGGACCTCGCGCTGCATTTCGCAGCGTTCCCCTCGTGGCTCGTCGTCGCGCGAGACCTGACCCTGCTCGCGCTCCTAGCCACCCTCCTCGTCAGGGAACGGGAACCCGCAGCGGCTCGCAGCTGAGGGCTCGGCCTTCGGCGTCGCACTCGACGACCACGCCCTCGATCCGCACGCCGCCGGCGGCCGGCTCGAAGCGGACCCCCATTCCCGTGCGCATCCGTCCGATCGCGAGGTCGGCC
>WNGI01015787.1_pt1 | contig 16676 bp, 14 predicted proteins | sample 5400621 | NCBI WGS metagenome assembly WNGI01 (sample SAMN13153374, study PRJNA577476) | soil metagenome | isolation source: 20 cm soil or saprolite under Garry oak tree replicate 1 | place: USA:California | collected 2016-06-15 | reverse complement strand
CGGAACAGGATCCACTTCGTGAACGAAGCATTCGTCGATCGTGCCTACCGAAAGGACGGAACGCTGGTGCCGCGCAGCGAGCCAAACTCGGTTATCCATGACGTCCAGAGCGCGGTTCAGCGAGCAGTAATGCTGGTGAGGATGCGCAGCATCACGGCCCAGGATGGATCGGAGCTGCGCATCGACGCACAGTCGTTGTGCGTTCACGGAGATAATCCGGATTCGGTGGCGATGCTGCGCAACCTCCGAACCAGACTCGAAGCCGCCGGGGTGACCATCGCACCCTTCGCCGCTTGACCGAGAACAAACCGGTCGCTCAACCGCTCGGCGATTCGGCGATATCTATAACCCTTGGAAGCGAGCGGTCACCGCAGCTGTTGCACCACGTTCACGCGACTGCGCGGTCGCTTGGCTCGGCCCGGATTCCGCACGTTCATGACGTGGTTCCCGGATACCTCGGGCTCACAGTCTTCTACGATCCGCTGGGCACCACGTATAGGGAGATCGCGCCGCGATTGGTACAAGAGTGTGAGCGAGTCGGTCATGAGCCGGCTCCTCGCCGCGAAAAGCGAGAGCACGTCATTCCAGTTCGATACGATGGAATCGACCTGGAATCGGTCGCGTTCGCCACCGGCCTGTCAACCGATCAGGTAATCGCCAGGCACGCAGCGCGGACTTACACGGTGGATTTGCTCGGTTTCGTCCCCGGATTCGCATACCTCAGCGAGCTGGAACCCGCGCTCCAGATTCCGCGTCGCCCGCAACCGCGTCCGCGGGTGGCGGCGGGCAGCGTGGCGATCGCCGCCGCGCAGACGGGGGTCTATCCGCTCGACACTCCCGGTGGCTGGCACATAATCGGATCTACGACGACGGTGATGTTCGATCCGGCGCGCGAGCCGCCCGCCCTGTTCGCTCCCGGCGATTCAGTTCGATTCGAGCGCGTCGAATGATCACGATTTCCAAGGCGCCTCCGTACCTTACGGTGCAGGACGCCGGCAGAAAACGGTCGCGGGCGGCTGGGGTCCCGCAGAGCGGCGCGATGGACTCGTTCGCTCTCGCGGTTGCGAACGCACTCGTCGGTAATGCACCGGACTCCGCCGGACTGGAATGGGCGCTTGGCGGCGGCTCCATTCGGTTCGATCACGAATGCGTCTTTGCGACCTCGGGCGCGACAGCCGCGTTAACGCTGTCCACCAGAGATGTGGCACCCTACACCACAACGTATGCGCGGGCCGGCGACGTCCTCACCGTCGAAGCGATCACCAGCGGGCGATTCCTTTATATCGCCTGCAGCGGGGGTCTCGACGTTCCACTCCTGCTCGGTAGCCGCTCGACCTACTTGCCCGGTCATTTCGGTGGATATCAGGGCAGGATGCTTCGAACCGGCGACTGGATACCTCTCGGGCCTGAGACAGCGCCGCGTCCGAAGACTGGGTTTCACTGCGCCGCCGATCTCATGCCCAGATACGACACCGCGATTGTTCACATCACTCGCGGGACGCACGGCAGCATGTTCGACGAAGGTGCATGGGCCAGGCTTGCCGATAGCGAGTACCGAGTGTCGACGGCGTCGGATCGCACCGGCTATAAACTCGAAGGACCCCCAATCGGCACGTCGCTGGGAACGCTTCCATCCGAGCCTGGTTGTCCAGGAGTGATCCAGGTTCCTCAGGATGGTTCTCCGATTGCGCTGATGGCCGACGCGCCGACGGTAGGCGGCTATCCAAAGATCGCTGTCGCCAGCGAGACGGATCTTCCGATTCTCGCACAGCGGCGGCCGGGAGATACTCTACGCTTCGAGCTGATCACGATCGAGCAAAGCCAGCGCGCGCTCAGGCGACGCGCCGCCGATCTTCACACGATCGCACAGTTAGCGCTACGATCAGTCCCACCCTAGCAGTTCATCACCGCCGGTCGGGACCTGAAAAGCGCAGCTTGTTCCCCCCATCCCCCTTTCCCTTCGCCCTTCCCCCCTTCTCTCTTCCCGCCCGTCAGGCGCGGCTTCTGCATCTCTCCATCTAAAAGCCGCTTGTTGCGGCTCAACAACTGTTGGAGGCTGTTTCTATGGAGAGAAGCGAGAGCGGGGGCATCAACCCGAACACTGGCAGCGAACAGGCGAACTTTGGGGGTCCTGTCGAACCGGAGTCTGGCGGAATCACGGGTCGGGTGAAGAGCGCAGCGTCAACGGTAAAGGACAAAGCCTCGAGTCTCCCAGCCATCATTGCCGACGGCCTCGAATCGGGCGCCAAAGCGCTGCGACAAAATCGCACATCGGGCGAAACCGCAACGTCCGGATCGGTTGCCATCGCCAACGACTCGAGCATCGCCGCGGTCACCGACACTCTCGCCAGCGGAATGCAATCGAGCGCCGACTGGCTGCGTGAAGCGGACATCGAGAAGCTGAAGTCGGGAGTCGAGAAGCAAGTGAAAGAACATCCCGCTCGTTCGCTCCTCATTGCGCTGGGCGCCGGATATCTGATCGGCAAAGCCTTCCGGCGGTAGCATGCAAATCCTGAACGCACCGCCATCCAATCGCGGAATCGGTCAGCTCCTTCGCGATGTGGCCGAGGACGGTGCGCATCTCGCGCGGCAGGAAGTTCAGCTGGCGCGGATCGAGTTCGCACAGATCGCCCGCGACATTGGCAAGGGCACGGTCTTCGCGATCGCCGCGGCGATGATTGGTCTGCTGACCGTGCAGATGCTCGTCTTCGGTTTCGCGCTGCTGATGGGAGATGCACTCTTTCGCGGTCACTACTGGATTGCCGCGTTCGTGCTGACGGTGATCCTCGGTGCGGTCGCGCTCTACCTGCTGAAGCGCGGCACGGCGCTGCTGTCACCGAAGAACATGAAACCCGAACAAACGCTGGCAACGTTACGGAGACACAAGGATGGCTGAGACAACGAGCGAAGTCCGCGCTGACATCGAGCAGACGCGCGCGCGCATGTCCGGAGCGATCACGGAGCTCGAGCGCAAAGTGGATGTAGCCCACCGGGTGAAGGACCACCCATGGGCAGCGGTGGGAATTGCGTTCGGCGCCGGAGTCGCGTTGAGCGTCTCGCGACAGGACGTTACGGCGGCCCGAGTTACCGCTGACGCCACGAGGCAGACCGGAAGCAAGCTTGGCTCTGCGCTCGATGGAGTTCTGGCGGCATTGATCGCGGGCGTTGCGGAAGCGTTCCACACCCGCATCGACAACGCAGTGAGCGAGGTGGTTACTTCGATCCGCGGGACAGGCGGATCGAGGGCGATCGGAAGTCCGGGCAGTACAGAAAAGCCAATGCGGGCTGACTGACGCGTTTACCGCACGATCGGCAAACTAATTCTCCTTGCGCTGATCTGGGCAAACCCCTAAATCCGAATGGCCGAAACGGAGCCGGTTACGGCTCCGTTTCAATTTCGCGGAGTCAACGCTGCCGTCTCGGATTCTTTTGGCTGGCGTCGTCGCTGCTGCAGCAATCCTGCTCGCAGCGTTGCAAGGGACGCGTGCTCTTCGCCCTTCCACCGCGAACGTCCAGCAGCGGGTTGCTACGACTCGTGTGCCCTTTCGGGTTCCGACCGTAAGCGAGCTGACCGACACCGTCTTCAAAGCCTCGGCGTTGCGCGGGCGTGCGATTCTCCTGGCGACGCGTGACAGCCTGCCGCATAATGTCGGCAACGCCTTGCGCTGCGCGAGCTGTCACCTCGAGGGCGGGCTCAAAAGAGACGCGATGCCCTGGGTCGGAAGCTACGCGCGATTTCCGCAGTATCGCGCGCGCAGTGGCAAAGTCGATTTGATCGAGGACAGAATCAACGACTGCCTCGAGCGCAGCATGAACGGCAGCCGCCTCGATCCGTCAGGCAGGGACATGCGCGACATCGTCGCGTATTTCGCATTCCTTTCGAGAGGGATTCCCGTCGGCGCCGAGATGGAAGGCCAGGGCTTTCCGCGACTCACCGCGCTCAAAGGCGATCCGACCCGCGGCATGACCGTTTTCGCATCAACGTGCGCGCGTTGTCACGGCGCAACGGGACAGGGCACCGCGTTGGCGCCACCGTTGTGGGGAAGTCGCTCATACAACGTCGGTGCCGGCATGGCGCGCATCAACACGGCCGCGTCGTTCATTTACAAGCTGATGCCGATCGATCGCGCTCAGCAGCTCACCCCGCAGCAAGCATTTGACGTCGCTTCATACATCAATACGCGTCCACGCCCCGGCTTTCCAAGAATGGCGAGCGACTGGCCACATGGCGGAAAGCCTCCCGATGCCGATTACCACTTACTGCCACCCGTCAACCTCAAGGAGAAACACCAATGACACAACCAGAATTTCCAAAGCGCAGGGAGTTCCTCGGCCGAGTAGCAGCTGGCGCCGTTGCTCTCGGACTATCCGGCTCGATTCCTCGCGCATTCGCCGGCGAGACTCGACTTAGTCCTGACATCACGCCGAGCGACAAGTGGCTCACCGCGGTGACCGGGAAGCACCGCCAGATCTTCGACGCACCGAACCACGAGAATGGCTGGGGACTCCTGCACGTCCGCAACTATCTCAACACCATGCGCGACACGTATCACGTCACGCATCCGGATGTGACAGCGGTCGTCTCGATTTACGGAATGGGCACCATGCTCGCTTTCAACGATGACATGTGGAAGAAGTACGGACTGGGCAGCGCGAGCAAAGTGATGGATGGCTCGAACCAGCCGGCGACGGCGAATGTGTTCTACAAAGCGCCAGCCGGAAGTCAATCGCTTTCGATCAGCGGCACGCCGATTCCGATTCCCGCCGACGCGTCCATCTCCTCGCTCCAGCAACGAGGCGGGGTCTTCATCCTTTGCAACAACGCGTTCAACGTGTGGATGGGACTGCTCGGTGGCGGCGACGCGGCGAAGACTGCCGATTTGCGCAAGGAATTCGAGGCGAACATTCTGCCCGGCGTTTACCTGGTGCCGGCGATGGTAGTTGCGATCAACCAGGCGCAGAAGAACGGCTGCACCTACATGTACGTGTGACCTTTTCAACAACCGAATGAACACCGCAGGCATGGCTCACCAGCTCATCCGTTAACAAGTGATCTGCTGGCGCGTCTCTCAAGCTGAACGGTGCGAGTACCCGCACCCGCAACGAATCCTCGTTAGAGAAGGAGAAGAGAGATGTCGAAAGCCAAGCTTGCGGCGTTCGCGGCCGCGCTCGTCGTGGCGGTTGCTTCCAACGCCTCAGCTCAATCAGTGCAGGCCCAGTTGAAGGCACCTCCGCACATGACCAGGGCAAGACTGGTCGCGTGGTGCAAGAGCCACCCGAACGCAACCGCGGACTGCAAGGAAGTCCGTGCTGACACCAAAGAAATCCGCACTGATCGCAAAGAAGTTCGCGCGGATCGCAGAGAAGTGAGAAAGGACATCAAGGCCGGCGATAAGAAGGAAGCCCGGCAGGACGCCCGTGAGGTAAAGGCAGATCGCAAGGACCTTCGTCAGGATCGCCGCAATCGGCGTCACGATGTGCGCGATTTGAGAAAAGACAAAGACGCAGGCAAGTAAGAGTTTTTTAGAAGAAAGCGCCCCGACTCTGTCGGGGCGCTTTTCTTTTGGAATCCAAACTTACGACTACCGGCTTGGGGCTTTGAGCGGAGCGGTCCGGAGCTTCGAGCTAAGTCATCGAATGGTCTGTTCTCGCCCGAGGCCCCAGGCTGTTCCGCCGATCGCTCCTAGCCAAGGTACGAATCCGTGACCTGTCGAATCAGGCGGAAGCTCGTCCCATTGTAGGCAGCCCCGTGCCGACCCGGCGGATAAATGCGAAGCTCGGCATCCCGACCCGCGTCTGAAAGCGCTGTCAGCAGCTGCATCGTGTTCTGTGGGTGAACGTTGTCGTCCATCATGGAGTGAATCAGCAGCAGATTCCCGCGCATCTTCGGCGCCTGCTGAATGGGCGCGCTCTCGACGTAGCCCTTGAGATTGTCGTTGAGCAGACCCATGTAGCGCTCGGTGTAGATCGTGTCGTAGAGTCTCCAATCGCCGACGGCCGAGTTTGCGACGCCCACCGGGAATAACTCCGGATACATCTCCATCGTATAAACCGTACTGTATCCGCCGTAGCTGGTGCCGATGATTGCAACCCGCTTCGGATCGACGTGGCTCTGTTTCGCCAGGTACCGCGCCGCCTCGGCGAAATCCATAGCCTCATACTTGCCGAGCTGCTTGTAGACGACCTTCATGAACGCGCTGCCGTAGTTGTTCGTGCCGCGGTTGTTGACGCCGACGATGATGTAGCCCTCTTGCGCCAGCCATTGCGTCCAGCCGCTAGGCGACCACTGATCGTAGACCTGCTGCGACCCGGGTCCGCCGTAGATGTCGAATATCACCGGGTAGCGCTTGTTGGGATCGAACGGAATCGGCTTGACGATGCTGGCGTCGATGCGCGCGCCATCGGACGTCGTAAACGAGAAAATCTCTGGTGTCGAATACGCGTGGGTCTGCAGCCATCGCGTAACGGCGGAATTGTCCTCGATCGTGCGCAGCTTCTGGCCGGGCGCCGCCCAGATTTCCACCTGCATCGGCTGCCGGAGCGACGAATATCTATCGATGAAGTACGTCGCCGTCGGCGCCATGTTGATGCGGTGGTTCCCCTCCGCGGTGGTGATGCGGCGCTGGCTATTGCCATCGAAACGAATCGAGTACAGCTGACGTTGAAGCGGTGATGCCTCGGTCGACGTGTAGTAGATCGTCTGGGCCTTGGCGTCGCTGCCCTCGACGCGAGTGACGCTCCAGTTCCCGTGCGTCACCTGGTTTATCAGCTTGCCCGAATAGTCGTAGCGATACAGGTGCTGAAATCCATCCCTGTCGGAAAGCCAGAAGAATTCGTGCGAGTCCGACGGGAAGGTCATCATGTCGTCGACGCCGGCATAGAAGTCATAGACATCGAGCCACGTCTTTGACGTCTCGCTCATCACCTGTCGCCTGCCGCCAGTTCGAACATCGAAGAAGAACAGCTTCATCTCGTTCTGCGGCCGATTTAGCGTGATGACGGCGATAGTGTCCGGCCTGCTCGTCCAGTAGATCCGCGGGATGTAGAACTCGCCCCTCTCACCGGTATCGAGCCAGGTGTTCTTGCCGGTCGCAACATCGACCACGCCGATCCGGACCGTTGCGTTTGCATCACCGACCTGGGGAATGCGGATCTGTTCCCAGTCCTGATGGAATCCTGAGTAGTCGGAGATCTGTATCTCCGGCTCCGCCGAATCGTTGAGCTGCCAGTATGCGATGTAGCGACTGTCGGGTGACCACTTCCAGGCCTGGGCGAGTCCGAATTCTTCCTCATATACCCAGTCGAAATGGCCGTTGAAGACGTGCTCAGACGAATCGCGCGTGAGCTTTTTCTCCTGGTGCGTTGAGAGATTGGTGACGTACATGTCGCCGCCGCGCTCGAAGCCGAGCGTGGCTCCATTGGGCGACAGCTCGCCGGTTCTCGCGCCGCGGGTGGCGAGCTGCAGCGAGCGATCCGCAAGAGAGTAGATGTAGAAGTCGGAGATTCCCGACCGGCGATAGATAGGCTGGAAATTGGACTGGAAAACCAGATGCTTCGAGTCCTGCGCCCACTCGAATGAATCGTAGCCGAAAGGCTGAGCGGTTCCGGGGAACGTCAGCCCCGTCGACGTGAATAGGAGCGTGTCCTTACCGGTTGCGGGATCGGATGCTCGAATCACCGGCCGCCCCTGCGCGTCGCGGTCGATGTACGAGTACCGCTTCCCTCCTTCGATCCAGTTCACGTTTCTCGGCCCCTGCCTGCCGGCCAGAATCGCTCCCGCCTGATTCGCTTCGTCCATGTTCGCGAAGCGCTGCTTCTCCTGGGCGCCGACGGCGAGAGGAAGGCAGATGATGAGCGCGACAAAGTAACGCCTGAGGTTTTTTTGCATTCTCGAGTGGTTTGTGAAGGGAATCCGGAGGGCCACGAAAGCGCGCTCAGGCGCTTCGTTTATTGCGGGGATCGGCTCGCTGTTCCGAGCACTTCTCGCACAGCACGACACCGCGGAACGTGCAAATGATGCAGATGAACGTGCCGCAGTCGGAGCACGGGTACCCTTCCGACGCGCGCTCCTCGTTGTGACAGGAGCGGCAAATCATCGCGTCGCGTTCGCGGAGAATCGGGCGCATTGTTGCGATGGTACCACCGGGAGCCGAAAGGGTTCGTCTTCGAACCGTGAATCTAAACTATGGCCCACATTTGACAACGCGCTTTGCGGCCTGAAGCCAGGAGGCGAGTTTGTCGGGCCCGGCTTCGTCCCAGCCGGTGGGCACAGGCGCCAATCGGCGCTTCTCGCCTTCGCTCTCGAAACAGAGCCACCCGTTGCTGAATTCGGTGGCAACGACGACGTTGCGTCGGAAAGTACTCTTGCGGCGATCCTTCGACCCCCGCCGATCCGCAAATCCCCCAAACGTCTCTGGCGTCGCCGATGAACCGGCGCGCCGGTCAACCTTTCTTCTCTCCGCGGCGGCCGGCGTCACCAGCCACACTTCCCATCGTTTGCCGCTCGAGTCGAGAAAGGTCCTATATCCCACGCTTGGTCCTCCCCCGTTGCTGTTCGCATCAAGGTCCCAGCCTGCCTTATGGTTTGCACGGTGGGTGCCAATAAGCGTGGGAACTCGCCACGAAATTCACCAATGCTTTACAGCAAACGTACGTATCTGAGGGCGATCAGCGCGCGTCCATCCTCCTCCCGACATCCAGACGATCAAAATTCAGGAGCGCGTTGAAAACGAGGAAGTAGCTTCCGATCGTCTCACCGCGGTACATCGGATTGTTCGCAAACAGAACGACGTGTCCTTTTGAAATTGGGACGTCCACCACCGCAGGTTGCGCGACGTCAGTTCCATCGAGGAGGCCCGACGCGAGCAGCTCTCGCTGGTCGGCGAAGCGCAAAACCACTCGCGGCCGCAGTGCCGGCGGGATGACTGACAGCGGATTTCTGAATTGTTCGTCGGTAACCGGTGCTGCCTGCCACGGCTGCAACGGTCTCCGCACTGCGACATCGTTCCGCGGATCCAGGGGCAATCTTCCTTGCGGTGCATCGGACTCGTCTGCCGTTCCCCGGCCCGTCGCGCGCGTCGTCGCCGAATCCGCGAAGCGTCCACCGCGCGTGCCGAGCACGTTAGTGATGCTGAAGCTCGATCCGTCATCGCTGTAGACCGCGAGACTGTCGCGGATGCCGTACACCAACGGACTCGCGTCGTCGACGACTCGGGTTCGCAGCAGGCTGCCGACGACGTGGAGACGTGGAGGCGTGTTGACCGACACGCCGCTCGCGAGCCCGAAAGTGACAGCGAGATTGGCCGTGTTTTCCACGGTAAGCAGCACGCCGCCGTTTTTGACGAACGTGACGAGATTGTCGACACCGTTCCAGCCAAGTCCCGGACGAATGTCATCAGTCTCGTCGACGCCCATGTTCGGCGTCAGCTCCGTCTTCTTCCACGGCATCGGGTTGCGCCAGGTCGGCATACCCGCCACGATCGACTGTGGGCTTCCTCCACCCGGCGGAAAGATTATCACGTCGTACTTCGCGTTCAGGTTCGGATCCCTGGCCGCATCCTGGACGCTGATGTACGAATAGGGAACGTGGAGGAAGTCGAACGCCTGCCTCCACCACCCGCGCGCGAGCCGGATGCATCGCGACCGCCGGCGCCTCTCCCAGTGCGTACGCCTTGAGTCCGAGCTCTCTGGTTGCTTTGTCCAGGTCTCCAGCTGACACGCGTCGAATCACGAACGAGCCTCTGCCGAACTTCTGCCCGGCACTCTCGAACGGTTGCTCGGCGATCTGGAAATCGGCGGCTTTGAGGCGATAACGGAGAGTGGCCAACGCGTTGTCGGCGTTGTGATTGATCGCGAAGACGCTGCCGCTTCCAATCACGCCGCCGGGCGCCGTCATGGTTCCGGTTACGGTTTCCATCGGTACGGCGAGAACCTTGGGATCCGTGACTCTGACGGAACGGACGGCGAAATTCTCCGGAAAGGTCCAGCCGGTGTCGTCGTACGGTGTGCGCTGCGGATCGCTCGGACTCCAGTATTGATAGTCCAGCAGCGCGTCAGCGATTCGCGAATAAGGTTGATCCATCCGGATGATGTAGCTGCCGGCGGGAAATTGACGCAGCTCGGTTCTCTGTACCGAGAGCGGCAGCGTATCGAACGGCGTGACGGACGGCGCGGGTCTCGCCGAATCGACGACCCGCACGCTGTCCACGCGGTGCGCGCTGTCCGCCGGCCTCGCACCAGCCGGGACGCCTGGCGTAGGGCTCGGTCGCGGCCGCGGCACCGGCACCATCACGCTGAACGGCGCGGTGGCGCGTGATATCTCGACGTGCTGCTTCTGCAGGATGCGGAGCAGCTCGGCCTGGGCGCCTGGCCGGCGATCGTCGGCCGGAAGGATGTATGCGGCGGGACCTTCAGTCCGCGCTTTCAGAATCGAGCGCTTGCTCTTCTCGTAGAAATTCTCGAGGAACTCCTGGCGGTTGTTGGCGAAGTAGCTGAGCGAAACCAGCAATCCGGTCTGCTCATAGTTGTTGTTGTTGCGCAGTGACCATTTCACTTTCGGAAGCGGTGGGCTCTGGCGATACCATGTGCGCGAAGTCTCGGTCGGTGACAGCGTGCGCTCTACCGTCTCCGCGGTGCCGCCGTTTCCAAACGTCTCGTATAGTCGGCTGATTCCGTTGTGCGTCGCCGCCATGAACATCAGGTAGCCAGGCGACCAGGTGTCGAAATCGCCGTGAGTGAAGACTCCCGGCATTCCGAGGCGCGTCATCTCCTGGACGTTGTTCCACCCGATCATCTGCCACTCGTTCGTCAGCAACGGATCGAGCCACGCGTTGTAGGGGCCGTCGCCGACCGTATTGTCGTAGAGGTACGGCACCGACTCGTGCAGGTCGTGTAACACCTGCGCCTTCCAATCGATATACGTGTTCATGACGTTCTCTGAGAGCTTGAGCGTCATTGCCATCGCATCGCGATTGTTATCGTGTCCGACGTAGTGACCCCAGTAGAGAAGCGGCGGCGCGGTTTCTCCGGGATGAGCCATGTGCCAGCGGAACAGATCGACCTCGCGATCTCGTCCATCGACTTCCACGATTGGAGTGATGAGCGTGATGAGGTGATTACGAATGTTCTTGATGTATGGGCTCTCATCGACGGCCAGCCTGTACGCGAGCTCCATCAAAGCCGTCGGCGCGCCGGACTCCGGCGAGTGGATCGTGCCAGTGATGTAGTAGACCGGCGTCGTCTGCGTCACCAGCCGCGCCGCTTCGGCATCGTCCATTCCGATCGAGCGGGGATCGGCCAGCTTCGCCAGATTCGCCTTGTTCTGCTCGAGAGCAGCCATCAGCGAGTCGGACGCAACCGCCACCGCGATCATCTCCCGCCCTTCTTCGCTCGTGCCGATCGAGTACACCTTCACCCGCGGAGTCGCCTTGGCGAGCATCCGCATGTAAGTGTACACCTCCTTCGAGTACGGAAGGTTGTTGCGCGCTCCTGCGATGTCGCCCAATACGGCCTTCGGCGTCGGCACCGTCGACGACGCGGGCAGGTAATCGACCAGCGCTGAGAGGAAGAACGGCTCCGTCGTATACTCGTGGATCTTTCGCGTGTACTCCTCGTCGATCGGCTGCGACGGATCCCGACCAGGGCGCGTCGCCGAAGGAGGGGGAGGCATCGTCTTCAATGTCGTCGCACCGGCCGCACTATTCGTCTGGGCGCTACTCTGTGCGCTTGATTCGACGGCGAACGCAGCGACGAGCACGATAAGGAATCCGATTTTGACGAGAGTTCTGCGCATGATTTGTCTCTGAGGCTCGTGTTGATGCCGGGATGACGAAACTATGCCCGCGTGCAATTCTTATCAACGGCGCTGCACGCGCCGAGGGTTGTAGAAGATTCTTCGCGCCAATACCTTTCATGACTCTCCCGGAGAGATGGCCGAGAGGCTGAAGGCACCGGTTTGCTAAACCGGCATACGTGGAAACGCGTATCGAGGGTTCGAATCCCTCTCTCTCCGCTCGGCGGGTCCCCGCATCTGGTGGACCCGCTTTTCATTAGTGGAACCGATGACCAACCATACCAAACCGAGACTGCGCTTCGCTCCTTCTCCGACGGGATATTTGCACGTCGGCGGAGCGCGCACGGCGCTCTTCAACTGGCTGTACGCAAAAAAGTTCGGCGGTGAGTTTCTGCTCCGCATTGAGGACACCGACAAGGCTCGCAGCACTGACGAGAGCACCCGCGCGATCTTCGAGGGAATGGAGTGGCTCGGTCTCAACTGGGACAACGGAGTCGTTTACCAGGGTGCGAACCTCGCTCGTCATCAGGCGGATGCCAATCGATTGCTGGAGAGCGGCAACGCCTATCGGTGTTTCTGCACTCCTGCCGAGCTCGAGGAGCGTCGCCGCGACGCTGAGGCGCGCAAGGAGGCATTCAAGTACGACCGTCGGTGCGACCGATTGCCGCGCGACGAGGTGGAGCGCCGCGTCGCAGCTGGAATGCCCTACGTGATTCGGTTCAGGGTCCCAGAGGGCGCTACCGCGTGGGATGATCTGGTCCACGATCGCATCGAATTCCCGAACAAGGACATCGACGATTTCGTGATCCTGCGGTCTGATGGAACGCCGATCTACAATCTCGCTGTAGTATCGGACGATATCGCGATGGGGATCACCATCGTCATGCGCGGCGACGATCACATCTCCAACACGCCGAAGCAGATTCAGCTCTATCGCGCGCTCGGCGCGCCTTTGCCGATATTCGCGCACCTGCCGATGATCCACGGCATGGACGGCAAAAAACTGAGCAAGCGCCACGGCGCGACCGCCGTCGGAGATTATCAGCACTACGGGTTGCTACCCGGCGCGATGCTCAACTTCCTGGCGCTGCTCGGCTGGTCGCCTGGCGGCGATCGCGAGATCATGACGGTTCCGGAAATGATCGAGCTGTTCAGCGTCGAGGGACTCCAGAAAAAGGCAGCGATTTTCGATCCGAAGAAACTCGAGTGGATGAACGGACAGCATCTGTCGATGATTCCGCTCGAGGAGCTCGAGCCGCGCGTGACGCCCGCGATCGTCACGGCACGACTCGCGACCGAAGAGGAGCTCGTCGAGCGCCGCGACTGGTACCTTCGCCTTCTGGATCTGCTGCGGGTCAGGTCGCGCACCATCGACGACATTGTGCGTCAGGCGGGCCCGTATTTCCTGGAAGACATCGAGTACGATCCCACTGCCGTCGCCAAGAACTGGAAGGATCCGGTCGAAGCTTCGGCGTTGCTGCGTGCGACCCGAGAGACCCTCGCCAACGAGCCCGACTGGAGGCCTGAGCCCCTCGAGGCTTCGTTGCGCAGCCTCGCCGAATCCCGCGGAATCGCGGCTGGCAAGATCTTTCAGCCCCTCAGGGTCGCGTTAACCGGGCTAACCGTCAGTCCGGGCATTTTCGAAATGCTGGTTCAAATGGGCCGGGACCTATCACTAAAGCGTATTGACAACGCGATCCAATCCCTCAGTGTATAACCCAGTGTTGTAACAATCGAAACTGTTGACCAGGTACGGTTTCGTACACAGATTAGGAACCAACGGCATAACGCGACCAGCCGCGCCGCCTTTTCCAGGGAAATACAGATGGCCGAGCAGTTAACAAAGCTCGAGAGCTCGGTATACCACTACCTTCTCGACTTTACCGCCGAGAATACCTATCAGCCGAGCATTCGAGACATCGGCAAGCAGTTCAAGATCAAGTCGACCAAGACTGTCTCCGACCTGCTGCAATCCCTCGCCAAGAAGGGCTACATCGAGCGAGATCCGGCACGGTCACGCGGCGTAAATCTGCTCGGCTTTGGTGCTGCCCTACGGACCCAGCCAGTCCCCTTCTACGGAAAGATTCACGCTGGCGAACCCGCGCTCGTTCCGGAGCACCGTCAGGGATTCATTACTATAGATCGCCGCTTCGTTCCCTCCGACGAGGTCTTCTTCCTCAAGGTGAAGGGCGATAGCATGGTCGGACGCTGCATCAACGATGGCGACTACGTGATGGTCAATCCCCGTCAGGAACCGCGCGACAACGATATCGTAGCTGCGCGCATTGGCGAGGAAGCGACGGTCAAAACGTACGCGCGGCGCAATGGATCGGTCGTGCTCGAGGCCGCGAATCCCGCCGAGCGTGATATTTCGGTGCAGCCCGGAACGGATTTCGGAATCCTGGGCGTGATCTGCGGAGTGTTCAGGCCCGGCTTTGACGCGAACCAGGGCGGCAACTCGATCCCCTCCTAAAGCACCCAAGCGCCAAATCACGACGGTCGGCCTCGCACGCCGGCCGTTTTTTTATTATGGTGTTGGCCACACCGAGGTGACCGATGGCTGAAGCGAAACCCGATTCGACAAGCGGAAATTCCCCAGCGCTGAAACAACTGACGCCTGTATTGATCGTTGACGCGGTCGAGCCATGCATCAAGTTCTGGACTGACAGGCTGGGTTTCGCGGTCAACAACAAGGTGCCCGGCGAAGACGGCAAGCTCATTTTCGCCAGCGTGGAAAAGGCCGGGATCGAGATCATGTATCAGACGCGCGCCAGTGTACTAAGTGAGGATCCCAGCGTCGCCCACGATTTAACCGGCCACTCAGTGGCGCTCTTCATCACCGTCGCCGACCTCGACAGCGTCGAGAAATCGCTCGCCGGCGCGCCGGTAGTGAAGCCGCGACACGATACGTTCTACGGCAGTACGGAGATTTACGTCAAGGAACCCGGTGGGAATACCGTAGGATTCGCGCAATTCTCGTAGCGGGAGGCGGGAGGCGGGAAGAGGGACGAGGGACGAGGGAAAAGCCACTCGAGATTGATCAACGAAATTGCGGCGCGATCTACGAAATGGGCAGCCCCCCTCCCGCCTCCCGCCTCCCCGCCTCCCTCTAGAAGTTGATCCAGTACGACGCCTTGATCAGGAAAGTATTGTCCGGCCTCGCCGCGAAGAGATTCTTCATGTCCCTCACCGGCAGAAAACTCCCGGGATCGCGATCCTCCTGATCCCTCCCCTGCGTCCAAACCAGAAACACGGTCGATCCCGGTCTGTACTCCCACCGCATCACCGCGCTGGCGTGCAGCTGCTTGATGTTGAAGCTCGCGTCGTCGGTTGAGAGTGGATAAGAGCGGTAGCGATCGTCGTACGCCGCCGCTCGCGGATCGGCGAGCTCGCGCAATCTGAAGAAGCGACCGGTCGTGAGAAACGGCTCCGCGTACAGCTGCAGCGATGTCGTGGTCGTGGCGGTGTAGTTCATTCTGCAAGTGAAGCTGAGTAGCTCCTGATCGAGGTGCGCAAAGAGGTAGCGGGTGGTATCGCTGCCGATCGTTCCGAGGTTCGCGTACCACTGCGTGTCGTTGCGATTCCTCTGATAACGGGTGCCCAGCTCCCAGCTCAGATTGGTCCGCGTCAGGACGGTCACGTAGGGCCGCACGCGCCAGAGCGTCGACCTGCCATAGTCGCCGACGGTATAGATCGCGGCGAACGTCGGGACAACCTTCCGGCGCGGATCCGCGCCGACGTTGATCAGCAGGTTCACGTCCGGTGTTGCGCGGACCGCGGGTCCGCCACGTGCGCAGCGGTCGCAGTAAGCAGTGAAAAGATTGTCGCCCCAGAGGCTGGCGCTGAACGTCATGCGGTTCAGGAACTCTGCGAACAGATCGAGCTCACTGTAGTTGGTGGTTGGCATTCCCGCAGCCGTGAACTGGTTGTACTGGTAGACCTGTGCTGACGCGTTACGCCAAAACGCGCGCGGCTCGCTGCTTTCCAGTGATGCGTAGACCTGGCCGAATTGCTGGTCGGCCTGCGACAGGAATCCGAGATCATTGGTCTCAAAGCCCGGCGACAGCCGCTCGTATCGAGCGCCATACGTGAATACTCCGGCGACCTTGTCAGCTCTGAGCTGAAGATCCGTTCCTGAGAGCGACGTGCGGGTCGAATCGTAAGGCAGACGCGCATCCGGTCGATTGTAGTAATGCACCGCATTTCGCTGCGTTCGACCGATGGCCGCAGCAGTTCCGCGAACGAGGCTCGTCGCGAGCGATCCGGTGATTCTGTAGCGTCCATTGTCGAAACGATGACGAGCGTCTATTCCGCCTGTGAGCGCCTGCCGACGAAGAAACTGCCCAGCATTGTCGTCGAGCTCGCGGTTCACGACGGCAATCATCGTCCCGATGCCGGTTTCTCCGTTCCGAAAATCCTGCGACGCTCGAAAGACGCCGTACTCGGTTTGCGGCTCGATCAGAATTGGACCTACCGCTTCCCTTCCCGTTACGGCGAACAGGCTGCCGACCGAAGTACCACTCGCAAGTCGACCGGTGAGCTTTGCGGCGCCAAGGATCGGCGTTGCGGCTGGAATGTCCGCGGTTGGATCATCGACGAGTCCGGCGAGCTGGGGCGCGCGGCCGATGCGTCGCGAGTAAAACATTCGCGACGCGTCGCCATTGAAGCTGAAGATTCCGGTTCCCTCGAGAAAAAACGGACGCTGCTCCGCAAGGAATGTCTCGAAAGCCGTGAGATTGAGCTGCGCTGGATCGGCTTCCACCTGGCCAAAATCAGGATTCACGGTTGCGTCGAGCGTGAGGTTGGAAGTGACTCCGTACTTGAGATCTCCGCCGAGCGTTTGCTTCTGCGTCCGCGCGAATCCGGTTGACTGTGGAACGCCGGA
>WNGI01015283.1_pt1 | contig 16680 bp, 16 predicted proteins | sample 5400621 | NCBI WGS metagenome assembly WNGI01 (sample SAMN13153374, study PRJNA577476) | soil metagenome | isolation source: 20 cm soil or saprolite under Garry oak tree replicate 1 | place: USA:California | collected 2016-06-15 | reverse complement strand
AAGGCGCGGGCGCTCAAAGCCGCCGGCCGTGACGTGATCGGGTTGGGCGCCGGGGAGCCGGACTTCGATACGCCGGAGAACATCAAGCGGGCCGCCATCAAGGCCATCGAAGGCGGCAAGGCGGCGAAGTACACCGCGGTCGACGGCATCCCGGAACTCAAGGCCGCGATTGCCCGCAAGTTCAAGCGCGAGAACGGTCTCGACTACAAGCCGAGCCAGATCATCGTCGGCACCGGCGGCAAGCAGGTGCTCTATAACGCGTTCGTGGCGACGCTCGATCCGGGCGACGAGGTGGTCCTCGCGGCGCCCTATTGGGTGAGCTATCCCGAGATGGTCATGCTCGCCGGCGGTGAGCCCGTCAGCGTGCCCACTACCTTTGAGTCGGGATTCAAGATGAACGCCGAGGCGCTCGAGCGCGCGATCACACCGAAGACCAAATGGGTGCTGCTCAATTCGCCGTCCAATCCGACGGGGGCGGCCTACACGCGTGCCGAGCTCAAGCAGTTGACCGACGTGCTGGTCCGGCATCCCCATGTCTACGTCATGACGGACGATATGTACGAGCACCTCGTCTACGACGAGTTCGAATTCACCACCCCGGCCCAGATCGAGCCGCGGCTCTACGATCGCACGCTGACGGTGAACGGCGTCTCCAAGACTTACTGCATGACCGGCTGGCGGATCGGTTACGGTGGCGGGCCCGAGCCGCTGATCAAGGCGATGGCGATGGTTCAATCGCAATCGACCTCGAATCCGACGGCGGTGGCGCAGTGGGCGGCGGTCGAGGCCCTCGACGGGCCGCAGGACTTCATCGCCAAGCACAATGCCATCTTCAAGGAGCGGCGCGACCTGTGCGTCTCGATGCTCAACCAGGCACGCGGCATACGCTGTCCGAAGCCCGAGGGCGCGTTCTACGTCTATCCGTCCTGCGCCGGCACCATCGGCAGGACCGCGCCGACCGGCCATAAGCTCGCCACCGACGAGGACTTCGTCACCGAACTGTTGGAGGCGGAGGGCGTGGCGGTGGTGCAGGGTACGCCGTTCGGTTTCGGTCCCGCCTTTCGCATCTCCTATGCGACCAAGACCGAGGACCTGGAGGAAGCGTGCCGGCGCATCCAGCGCTTCTGCGGCAACTTGACATAACGATCGCGATCTTGCGTAAGGTCGACTCGCGCAATCCGATCGGGCTTGTGCGATCGAGCAAGGAGGGTCCATATGTTTCGTTACGCCGTCGGGGTAGCCGCGCTTGCATTGGCCGTTGGTCTCGCCGATCCGGCCGCCGCTCAGCGAGTGCGGGCCGGTGTCCTGACCTGCGACGTCTCGGCCGGAATAGGGTTCATCACCGGGTCGCAGAAAACGGTATCTTGCGTCTTTGCGCCGGAGCCGCCGGGCCCGCAACAGGTCTACGACGGAATCATCAACAAGTTCGGGCTCGATATCGGCGCCACCAGCGGCGGCGTGATGGTGTGGGGGGTGTTCGCGGACAGCCTTCCCGGCCCCGGCTTTCTCGCCGGCGACTATTTCGGCGCGAGCGGCGAGGTGGCCATCGCCGGAGGCCTCGGCGCCAATGTTCTGGTAGGCGGTTCCAACCGCACCGTCGCGTTGCAGCCGGTCTCGGTGGAAACCGCGACTGGACTCAATCTTGCCGTCGGCGTCGCAGAGCTTCGGCTACGCGCAGGCCGCTGACGACTGCGCCACCTCTTTCAACACCGTGGACGGCCGTCTCGCGAGGACGGCCATTTTGTTTCATGTGCACCCCGCGCAGGTCCGCGGGGTTCCCGCATGCGTGGCATTGAGACGCCGGCGCCTCTTGCCAAGTCCCCCTCCGGCCTGAAACGATGGCGCAAACGGTCCCGCAGAAGACCGCATCTCGGTCGATTGGGAGGCGGAAATGGCACAGAACGGCACACGAGCTACGGGTCCACGGTGCATCGCGCTGGTGGGCCCGTTCCAGAGCGGCAAGACGACGCTGCTCGAAGCAATCCTCGCCCGCACCGGCGCGATCCAGCGCCAGGGCACGATCGACGCGGAGAGCACGGTCGGCGACGGCAGCAGGGAAGCGCGTCACCACAAAATGAGCGTCGAACTCTCCGTGGCCAGCACTAATTTCAAGGGCGATACTTATACTTTCGTGGATTGTCCCGGTTCGGTCGAATTCGTCCAGGACATGCGCGCGGCGCTGCCGGCGGTCGACGCGGCGGTCGTTGTCTGCGAGCTCGACGAGAAGAAGGTGCCGCAGCTTCAGCTGATCCTGCGCGAGCTCGAAGCGCAGAAAATTCCGCGCTTTCTATTCGTCAACAAGATCGACAAAGCCGATACCACAATTCATGAGGTGCTCAGGGTCTTGCAGCCCGCCTCGTGCAGCAAGCTGCTGCTGCGACAAATCCCGACTTTCGCCGGCGAGATCGTCACCGGCTTCGTCGATCTCGCGCTCGAGCGCGCGTTCGTTTACAAGGAGCATGCGCCGTCGGAAGTCATTCCGCTCGAAGGCGATTCACTCGATCGCGAGAAGACCGCAAGATTCTCGATGCTCGAGACTCTCGCCGACCACGACGACGAGCTGATGGAGCAGCTGCTCGAAGATGTTCAGCCGCCGCGCGACAAGGTATTCGACGATCTTTCCAAGGAGCTGCGGGAAAGCCTGGTATGCCCGGTGCTGCTCGGTTCGGCCACCCGCACGAACGGCGTGCTGCGGCTGATGAAGGCGTTGCGGCACGAGTCGCCGGGCGTTGCCGACACCGCAAAGCGGATCGGTCTGAAGGGGAGCCAAGCTGTTGCTTACGTGCTCAAGACCATCAACACCGCTCACGGCGGCAAGATGTCGCTTGTGCGCGTGCTCTCCGGAAAAGTTGGAGACGGCGCCAATCTCATGAACGGCGACGGGCAGGTCGGGCGGGTCGCGGCGGTTTTCAAACTCATGGGCCAACACACCGAGAAGCGTGCGGCCGCGGAAGCGGGCGATACGGTGGCGCTCGGCAAGCTCGATCACGCCAAAACTGGTGACACGTTGAGCGATGGCCAGCAGCCACATCCGCCGGTCGCCAAAGTCGTTGCGCATCCGCCGGTGCTGGCCATCGCGGTCGTGGCGAAGGAGCGCAAGGACGACGTCAAGCTAGGGCAGGCACTGGCGAAGCTGCTAGAGGAGGACCCCTCGATCAGCGTCGTGCACAATGCCGAAGCGCATGAAGTGGTGCTGTGGGGACAGGGTGAGATGCAGCTGCGCGTCGCCACCGAGCGGCTCGCCGATCGCTTCGGCATAGCCACCGTCAGCCACAAGCCGACGGTCGGCTATCGTGAGACTATCAAAAAGGGCATCGTGCAGCGCGGTCGTCACAAGAAGCAGTCGGGCGGCCATGGCCAATACGGCGATGTTGTTCTCGACATCAAGCCGCTGCCGCGCGGCTCCGGCTTCAGCTTCACGGAGGAGATCAAGGGCGGCGTGGTGCCGCGCAATTACATCCCTTCGGTGGAGGAAGGCGTCATTGAGGCGCTCAAGCACGGGCCCCTCGGCTTCCCGGTGGTCGACGTTTCGGCCAAGCTGATCGACGGCTCATATCATACGGTCGACTCCTCCGACATGGCGTTCCAGCTCGCCGGGCGGCTCGCGATCCACGAGGGACTGCCGCAGTGTCATCCTGTATTGCTCGAGCCGATCTACCAGGTCGAGATCGTCTGCCCGTCGGAAGCGACCGCCAAGATGAACGCGCTCATGTCCGGACGGCGCGGCCAGATTCTCGGTTTCGACACGCGTGAGGGTTGGGACGGCTGGGACGTGGTGCGCGTGCAGATGCCGGAATCCGAGATCGGTGATCTCATCGTGGAGGTGCGCTCGGCCACCGCTGGCGTCGGCAGCTTCACCTTCAAGTTCGACCACATGGCCGAACTGATGGGTCGCACCGCCGATCAGATCGTCGCCGCGCGAAAAGCGGCGGCGGCATAAGGGGCAAAGCGGACCAAGGACATCGGTTTTCCGCCCGCGTTTCACTGCCGGCGAGGATTTTTCGTTTCGGAATGATGGAAATTTGGCCGCTTGCTTCGAGAATCGCAAATTTGATCTCGCCCATCCGTTCGAGGCCGTGAGTGCGCCGCGCCGCCTCGAGTACTTCCTCCTCGGTGATACGGGCGCGCCGCAATCGCCCGCTCAGGACGTGGCCGTTCTCGACCACCACCGTCGGAACGCCTTTCAAGATCTTGGCGATGCTCGGTACGTCTCTTTCCACGAAGGATACCGCAATGTCGATAATGACGAAGGTCGCAATCACCAGGAAGGCATGCGTGAGCGAATAGTCCTGTGCCATCAATGCGCGCTGTGCGGCGCCGCCGATGATGAGGAAGAGAATGAAGTCGAACACCGTCAACTGACCGAGCGTGCGCCGGCCAGTCGACCGGATCACGAGCCAGAGAACGAAATAGACCACGAGTGACTTGATGACGCTGTCCATGGCGTTTCACGGATAGACCAGAATGGAGAATGCCACTCGACCTTCCCGACTGGCGGCGGCGGATAGATCGAAGTATCCGAACGAGCGTGGATGGGCCCAGATCACGAGCGAGAGCTCGCCCGCGGCTGGCGCCTGAAATACCAATTCAAGGCCGCCCGGCCCGGCGGTGCTTCGCAGTGGGCGGGGTTCGATGTCGGAGATCTGGAAGTTGTCCGCGAACGCGGGACTCAGCGTCAAACTGGCTTCATCGCCGGAGGACACAGATATCCTTGCGGTCAATCGCGCCAACGCGGTGACGCGCTGAAAACGCTCATAGGTCAGCGACAGTCCGGCATCCCCCACCGTTCTCTCGCTCAGCGGCCCATGCGCGAACAAGCCGGTGAGCGCGATCAGAAGAATGATTGCCAAGACGACCCACGTCGCGCGCTCCCACGCCCAGAACGCGTTCTGGAGCCGCATGTTCTCCAAGACCGGATAATCACGACTATCGCGCTCGCGCATGAAAATGGCCGCGCTGCCCTGCAATGCATTAAGAACGCGGCCTTGCTCGTATCGGTTCCCGCCTGGTCGGCGCGTGATCGCTCGGCGCTGCCGTAGCCGTGACTTGCCCGTGATGGATTGCGGGCGTATCGAGGACTGCGCCTTGATCTGGAGGAGGGTCATGCACGTCATTCGCCGCCGCGGGTGGGAAATTCCCGAACGCCTTGCCACGTCCGAACACCTCTTCTTGAACCGCCGCGGTTTTCTGGCGGCGAGTGGCGCGGCCGCATTGTCGCTCGCGCCCAAGCTTGCGCTCGCCCAGCGCATCAGCGATCTGCCGGACCCGACCAGGGATCTCTATCCGGTCGGCCACAATGAAAAATACACGCTCGACCGGCCGATCACCGACGAGAAGACCAACACCAGCTACAACAATTTCTACGAGTTCGGCTCGACCAAGACCGTGGCCAAGGCGGCGCAGGCGCTCAAGCTGCGGCCATGGACCGTGAAAATCGACGGCATGGTGGAGACGCCGCAGGAGATCGGGATCGACGAACTCGTCCGCAAGATGCCGCTGGAGGAGCGCCTCTATCGCCATCGTTGCGTCGAGGCGTGGTCGATGGCCATTCCGTGGAGTGGTTTTCCGTTCGCCAACCTGGTGGAGTTGGCCAAACCTTTGTCGTCGGCAAAATATGTGCGGATGGAGACGTTCCTCGATCCTTCGGTGGCGCCCGGCCAGAAGCAGAGCTGGTATCCCTGGCCGTACGTCGAGGGCCTCACCATCGCTGAGGCGACCAACGAGCTGGCCTTTCTCGTCACCGGCGCCTACGGCAAGCCGGTGTCGAAAGTTCAGGGCGCGCCGTTGCGTCTGGCGGTGCCTTGGAAATACGGCTTCAAGTCGATCAAGTCGATCGTGCGCTTCAGCTTCACCGACCAGCGGCCGAAGAGCTACTGGGAGGCGTTGCAGGCATCCGAGTACGGCTTCTGGGCAAACGTCAACCCGCAGGTGCCGCATCCGCGTTGGAGCCAGGCCACGGAAGAGCTGATCGGGCGCAACGAGCGCCGGCCGACGCTCATCTTCAACGGCTATGGCGAATACGTCGCCGATCTTTACAAAGGGCTGGAGCACGAACGCTTGTGGGCGTGAACGATCGCGTCCGGTCCCGGAACGCAGCGCACCGATGACCGGTGCCTGTTCCGGATCCGCTTCGGCCGCAATCTGCCGACCCGCCGACGCGCTAGCGATTTTCTGCGGTTTCCACCTCGGCCAGCCGGCTGCGCCAGTCCCTGCGGCTGCGGATGAGCGACAGCGCCGCCAATGCCAGTAGCATGGCGCACACGGCGAGCAGCACCGCGGCGATGGGGCGCTGGAAGAAGATCGTCCAGTTGCCGTTCGACATGATCAGCGATTGACGCAGCGACATCTCGAACGTCGGCGCGATCACCAGCCCGAGCACCAGCGGCGCGGGATCGAGGCCGAACTTGCGCAAACCATAGCCGATGACCCCCATGATCAGCATGATCCACACGTCGACGATCGAGTGGCTGACTTCGTAGACGCCGATGATGCAAAACATGATCACAAGCGGATAGAGGTAAGCATAAGGGATCCGCAGCACGTTCACGAAAATGCTGACGAGGGGCAGATTGAGCGCGAGCAACATCAGGTTGCCGACGTACATCGAGGCGACGAAGCCCCAGAAAATATTGGGATGCTCGTTCACCAGCGTCGGCCCGGGCGGGACGCCGTGAATCATCAACGCTGCGATCAGCACCGCGGTAATCGGCCCGGTGGGGAGGCCGAGCGCCAGCATGGGCACGAACGCCCCCGTCGACGCCGCGTTGTTGGCGGATTCGGGTCCGGCAACCCCCGCGACCGCGCCCTTGCCGAATTCCTCTGGATGCTTGGAGAGCCGCCGCTCGACCCCGTAGGAAAGAAAGCTCGAAATGATGTGAGCGGAGCCCGGCGTGAGCCCGATCAGAAAGCCGAGAACCGAGCCGCGCGCGATCGGCATTGCCGATTGCCGCCATTCGCGGCGGCTGGGCAAGAGCTCGCGCAGCTTGGGCGCAATCACCTTGCCGACGACGTTGGCGGACGGCGTCGACAATATCTCGCCCAGCCCGAACAGGCCGACCGCGACCGGGACAATGCCGATTCCGTCGCCGAGCTCGGCGATATCGAAGGAGTAACGAAAGTGCCCGGTCATGTTGTCGATGCCGATGGTGCCGAGCAGGAGGCCGAAACACGCCATCAGCAGCGTGCGCGGCAACGAGGTCGAGGACATGTAGGCCAGGAAAATGAGACCGAGCACGAGCAGCGCGGTGTATTCCGGGGGTCCGAAGCGCAGCGCGAATGCGGCGAGCGGCGGCGCGATCAGCGTCAGCATGATCACGCCGAACGTGCCCGCGATCCACGACCCGACAGCGGCGATGCACAAGGCTGCGCCCGCGCGCCCCTTCTGCGCCATGGCATAGCCGTCGATGCAAGTCATGACCGAGGCGGCTTCGCCCGGGAGGCGCATCAGGATCGCAGTGGTCGAGCCGCCGTACTGCGAGCCGTAATAGATGCCGGCCAGCATCACCACCGACTTGGTGGTGTCGAGCCCGAAGGTCGCAGGCAAGAGAATGCTGATGCCGGAAAGCGGCCCGATGCCAGGCAATACGCCGACGATGGTGCCGATCAGGCAGCCGAGAAAGGCATACAACAGCACATCAGGCTGGAGTGCGACCGAGAAGCCGAGCAGCAGGCTTTCTACCGTGCCCATAGCTAGTTATCCGAAAACGCCCGGCTCGAGCGGCGTCTTGAGCGCCACAGCAAATAGCAGATAGGTCAATGCGACCGCGCCGATGCTGAAGCAGGCGGCGACAAGCGGGTTGCGCCGCTCGGTGCCGAAGGTCAATGCAAACAGCAAGAGCGGCATCGTGATGAGGAAGCCCAGCGTTTGGTAGAGCGCGACGGCTGCGGCGGTGATCGCCACCACCCGCGTCGCATGCGGCAGGTCGCCCCAGGGCACCGTGGCGATCGGCGCGCTCTCCTTGGCGCGCAGGATGAGCAGCAGAGCGAACAAGATGAGCGATCCGGCCGCGAGCTTCGGCATCATGCCCGCGCCGGGGAACGACAGCGTGCCAAAAGGCAAATCGCCGCTGAATGCAAAGACCAGAAGGCCGAACGCGACAAAGATGAGGCCGGCGATGTGGTCGGTACGCAGCGTCACGCCGTTGCCTCCCGCCCCCGCAAGTGCCGCACGGAGTTCAACGCGCTCGATGTGTCGCGCTTTGCAACCCGGCCGAATTCATCCCTCGACCTTGCCGATCGAGCGGATCGCGGCCTCGATGCGTTTGCTGTCGGCCTCCCAGAATGCCGCGAATTCCGGCTGATCCATATAGGCGAGCTCCTGTCCGAGATTGGCAAGCGTCGCCTTGAACTGCTCGCTGTGCGCCGCCTTGTTCTCCACGTCGCGCAAGTAGGTGATGACCTCCGTCGGCGTGCCCTTGGGCGCGAACAGGCCGACCCAGAGATAATATTCGATCTCGTAGCCCAGCTCCTTCATGGTCGGCACATCGGGCAGGGCCTTCGAGCGTTGCGCGCCGAACAAGGCGAGAGGCCGGGCCTTTGCGGCCTTGATCTGGGAGAGACACGCCGAAATCGACGATACCAACATTTGCGAGTTGTTGCCGAGGAACGCGGTCAGTGCCGGCCCGCCGCCCTGGGTCGGCAAATGCCGCAGCTTCAAACCGCCGGCGGCGGCGGCAAACAGCGCCGTCGGAATGTGGAGCGCGCCGTAGAGTCCCGACGAGCTGAAGATGATTTCGTTGGGCCGCCGCTTGGCGTCTTCGACCAGTTCCTTGAGGGTTTTGTAGGGCTGCTGATCATTGACAATCAGCACGCAGGGATCGGCCACGAAACGCGCGATGGGAACAAAGTCGGCGCGCGTGAACTTCGGCGTACGACCGAACAGCTTATCGACTTCGGCGAAACCGGAGATCGAGGTGATGTGGAGCAGCAGCGTGTAGCCGTCCGGCTTGGCATTGGCGACGAATTGTGCGCCGACGGCCCCTGCGGCGCCGGATTTGGTTTCGATCACCACCGGCTTCTGCACCATCGGCTCCATTACCGCGGCGAGCGGGCGGCCGACCACATCCGCGGCGCCACCCGGCGGGAACGGATTGACCAGTACGATCGCGCGCGTCGGATAGGCCGCATCTTGCGCGAAGGATGCCTTCAGGGTGGCCGCTGTGGCGGCGGAGCCGAAGATGAAGCCGCGTCTATCCATGCTGTCCTCCCAGGGTCGCGCCGGGTCGAGGACGCGCCGGTTTCCTGCGGGCGGCGATGCTAGGAGGCGTCGATAGGAGGGTCAACCTCGCGCGCCGCGGCATAAGGCACCCCGAGGATTGCTACTCGATGATCGCGACGGCGCGCGTCCAGCCGGCGGAACCGCCGCGCACTTTCACTGGGAAACAGCTCACCATGAAGCCATCCGCCGGCAGCGCTTCGAGATTGTGGAGCTTCTCGATATGACAATAGCCGATCTCGCGGCCGGCGCGGTGGCCTTCCCAGATCAGGCTGGCGTCACCGGTCGCGAGATACTTCTCCTTGGTGTGGACGAACGGCGCGTCCCAGCTCCAGCCGTCGGTGCCAGTCACGCGCACACCGCGCTCGAGCAGATAAAGGGTGGCCTCGCGGCCCATGCCGCAGCCCTTGCTCACATAATCCGGACGGCCGTAAGCGGCGCCCGCGCTCGTATTCACCAGCACGATCTCGAGCGGCGCGAGTTGATGCCCGATGCGCTTGAGTTCGGTTTCGACGTCGCGCGCGCTGGCCACGTAACCATCGGGGAAATGACGGAAGTCGAGCTTGATGCCGGGCTGAAAGCACCATTCGAGCGGAACCTCGTCGATGGTGATCGCGCGCTTGCCGCGATCCATCGTGGAGGCGAAATGCCACGGCGCGTCGAGATGCGTGGTGTTGTGGGTCGAGAGCCGAATCCACTCGATCGCCCAGCCCTCACGATCGGGCAAATCTTCCTCGCGCAGCCCAGGAAAGAACTTGATCACGTCTGCGGCCGTTTGCCGGTGGGCGAAATAGTCGATTTTCGGCCCATAGCCTGGCGGATCGGCCGCAACGTCGTTCTCCAGCGGCACCGAAATATCGATCAACTTGCGCGCCATGAGCAGCACTCCTTATGCTTCTTATGCTTCAATTTCTGCCGTCACCGTCTGCCGTGTCGCCGCAAGCGACAGGCAACAGCAGATGCGAGCGAGGACATCATCATGCCGGCCTATTGGGTTGCGCGATCCAAGATCAACGATCCGATCGAATACAAGAAATACACCGACCTCGTGCCGGGCATCATCGCCAAGTTCGGCGGCAAGGTGCTCGCGCGCGGCGGCCGCTATCAGATCATGGAAGGACCGGCCAAGTTTCACCGCTTCGTGGTGATCGAATTTCCGACCTTCGAGCAGGGCGTCGCCTGCTTCACCTCACCCGAATATGACCGCGCTGCGGCCTTCCGCCGCAACGGCGCGGGCGAGGTCGAGACTGTGATCGTCGAAAGCGGCGATCCCACGCGCTAGCGCATCGACCGGCGGCCCACTAGCGCAGCGCCGCCAGTTGCCCATAAGATGGACCCACAAAACGATTGCAGTGGGAGGATGACGATGCTGCATGATGCAACATACCGGGCGGTGAGTTGCCTTGCCCGGGCGCTTGCGGCGCTGACGACGTGCGCACTGTTGTTTGCCGGCGCAGCTTGGGCGCAATCCGGCGAGCCGATCAAGATTGGCTACGGCATATCTCAAACCGGCGGGCTTGCTCCCAACGGCAAGTCGGCGCTGCTCGCGCAGAAGATTTGGGAGGAGGATATCAACGCCAAGGGCGGGCTGCTCGGACGTCCGGTCAAGCTCATCTATTACGACGACCAGACCAACCCGGCCACGGTGCCCGGCATTTACACCAAGCTGCTCGACGTCGACAAGGTCGATCTGATCATCGGCGGTTACGGCACCAACGAGTTTCACTATCCCAACTACTTCGCGATGATTCCGGCCGGGCCGGCCCCGAAGACGGCCTTCACCAAGGGCTTCTTCGACACTGCCATGGCGCAGAATCCGAAGCCGCAGACAGTGGCGATCGTCGCCGCCGACGCGGAGTTCTCCGTCAACGCCTCCGAGGGTGCCCGCGACAACGCCAAGGTGGCCGGGCTCAAGGTCGTGTACGACAAGCGCTATCCGCCATCGACCACCGACTTCGCGCCGATCGTTCGCGCCATCCAGGCGACAAATCCGGACATCGTGGTGATCTGCTCGTACCCGCCGGATTCGGTCGGTATGGTGAAGGCGATCAACGAAATCGGTTTCAAGCCGAGGATGATCGGCGGCGGCTTGGTCGGCCTGCAGGCGACCGCCATCAAGACGCAGCTGGGGCCGTTGCTCAACGGCTTCGTCAACTACGACTTCTGGCTGCCGGTCCCGAAGATGGATTTCCCCGGGGTGGCCGACTTCTTGAAGAAGTATCAGGCCAAGGCGGGCTCGGAGGGCGTCGACCCGCTCGGCTATTACATCGGGCCCTGGGGCTATGCGCAGATGGAGGTTCTGGCGCAGGCAATTGTCGGAACCAAGAGCCTCAACGATGACAAGCTTGCCGACTACATCCGTGCCAACACGTTCAAGACCGTGGTCGGCGACGTGAAGTTCGGCAAGGACGGCGAATGGGCGCAGTCGCGCGTGCTGCAGATCCAGTTCCAGAACGTCAAGGGCAACGACGTCGCCCAGTTCAGGGACATCTCGACCCAGGTCGTGCTGACGCCGTCCGAATATGCCTCCGGCAAGGTGATCTATCCCTACGAGAAGGCGAAGTAGATCCGAGCCGTCGTCCGCCCCTCGTCCTCGGGGCGCCCACCGCTGTCGGGTATGCCCGACAGCGGCACATGAGTGCGCAAGTCGGCCTCGGCCGACTTGGCTGCTTCGGTAGGTGGGCGTTCGTCCTACAGCCCGAGATAAAACTTCCGAATCAGCTCGTTGTTGTTGAGCTCGTCGGCGGAGCGGCCTTCAAAGGCGATCTGGCCGTGGACGATGACGTAGCCACGGTCGGCGATCCGCAATGCCTGCGGGAAGTTTTGCTCCGCCATCAATACGGTGAGCTTGTATTGGTCCTTGAGCTCCTTGATCTTGTCGATGGTGCGGCTGACCAGCACCGGCGCCAATCCGACCGACGGCTCGTCGATCAACAGGATGCGCGGTGCCAGCATCAACGCGCGTGCCAGCGCCAGCATCTGCTGCTCGCCGCCGCTCATCGAGCCGGCGAGCTGTCCGCGCCGCTCGGCCAGACGGGGGAAGCATTCGAAGCAGAAATCCAGGTTTGCTTTGAGCGCCTTGCGCGCCTTGTGGCGGAACGCTCCGAGCAGGAGATTTTCCTCAACCGTCAGGCGCGGAAACAGCCGCCGGCCCTCCGGCACCAGCGCGATGCCGAGATCGACGATCTGCTCGGTGCTGCGACCGACAAGATCGTGCCTCTCGCCGTCGATCTCGGCCACGATGCGGCCGGCGCGCGGGCGCACGATTCCCATGACGCATTTCATCAGCGTCGACTTGCCGTTGCCGTTCGTGCCGAGCAGCACCACCGTCTCGCCCGAGTTGACGCTGAGCGACACGTCCTCGAGCACGCGCACGGCGCCGTAGGCGGCGTCGATCTTCTCGATGGTGAGACTATTGGCCAATATACGCCCTCTCCACCTCGGGATCGCGGATCACCGCGTCGGGCATGCCGTCCGCGATCTTCTTGCCGGAGACGAGCACGATCAGCCGCTGCGAGAACTTCATGACCGCGCGCATGATGTGCTCGATCAGGATGATGGTGATTCCGCGCTCGTTGAGCCGAATCAGCAGGCCGACGATGTCATCCACCTCCGAATGCGAGAGTCCGGCCATGGACTCGTCGGCGATCAGGAGCTTAGGTTCGGCGGCCATCGCGCGCGCGAGCTCGAGCTTGCGCATCTCCACTTGCGTGAGATCGCGCGGCAGGTGTGTCGCCTTATCCGCGAGGCCGACAAGCTGCAACAGCTCCGCGCAGCGTGCATCGAGCTCGTCGGGCGAAAGCGCGCCTCCAGGCCGGGCGTTGACGGTATAGAGGAGCGGCACCCGCAGATTGTCGGCGACCGTCAACGTCGTGAATGGGCGCGGAAGCTGGAAGCTGCGCGCCATCCCGCGGCGTGTGCGCTCATGGGTGAGCAGACGGTCGACCGTCTCGCCGTCGAAGCGCACGGTGCCGGTTTCGTTCACGAGCGTGCCGCAAATGCAGTTGACCAAGGTCGATTTACCGGAGCCGTTGGGACCGATCAGGCCGACGCGTTCGCCCTCGGCGACGATGAGGTCGATGCCGTCGAGCGCGACAAAGCCACCGAAGCGTTTGCTCAAACCGGTGACCTCGAGCAGCGCGTCAGCCATCACTTTGCCCTTCCGCGCATCCAGCCCTGTACCAGCCCGACGATACCGTTCGGAGCGATGATGACGAAGGCGACCAGCAGCAGGCCGACGATGAGGAGGTTGACGGCCGAGGAAATGGTCACGGTCGCGATCTGCTGCAACGACCCGAGCAGGATAGCGCCGATCAGCGGTCCGACCCAGCTGGTGGTACCGCCGATCATCGGCATGGCGATCGAATTGACCGCGTATTCGAGCCCGAATGCGGACGAGGGCTGAAGATAGCCGATGTAATAAGGGAAGGGCGCTCCCGCCATGCCCATGAGCGCGCCGGAGATCGTGGTGGCGATGAGCTTGAGGCGCAGCGTCGGCACGCCGCATGCTTCCGCCGCCAGCTCATCGTCGCGGATGGTGGCAAAGCCATAGCCGAGCCGCGAGCGCTCGATGCCGCGCGCGATGGTGAGGGCGATAACCGACAGCGCGAGCATCAACAGAAACAGATACTGGATGTAAGGCCCGATCAGCGCGATCTCGTTCGGCCGGATGATGTAGGCGCCGCGCGAGCCGCCGACATAGTCCCAGTTGACGACGAGCGTCTGCAGGACGACCGCGAGCGCGAGCGTCGCGATCGCGAAAAATGCACCGCGCAGACGCAGCGTCAGATACCCCGTCCCCAGCCCGACGATGCCCGACACGATCCCGCCGATCGCGATGAGGAGGGGGATCGGCAACGGATAGAGTTTGTGCATGAACACCGTCGCATAGGCACCGAGCGCGAAGAAGGCGGCCGAGCCAAAATTCACGTAGCCGGTGTAGCCGCCGAGAATATTCCAGGCGGTCGCAAGCACCACGAATTGCAATACGGTATAGCCCGCGAAGAACACGTAATCGTTGCTCACCCAGCGCGCGCCGTAGAAGACGACAGCCGCGGCTGCGATCAAGATCAGCAGGAAGACCCGCGTCCGCACGTCGGCAATCCTATCGACCGAGGAGACCCGCCGGCCGAAATGCGAGCGTGAGAAGGAGGACCCCGAATGCGACCGCCGGCGCCCAGGACGGCCCGTAGAACGTGGCGGTGAAGCTTTCGAGGATGCCGAGCAGCATCGCGCCGATGACCGTACCGGGCAGGCTGCCGAGCCCGCCGAGCACGCAGATGGCGAAGACTCGGCCGATATACTCGCGCCCGACCGAAGGCTCGACCGGCTGGATGATGATCAGCAGCGCACCGGCAACCGCGGTAGTCGCGATGGAGATCCCGAACGCGATGCGCTTGATGCGCACGGGGGAGGCGCCCATGAGCCGTAGCGCCAGCTGGTCCTGCGCCACTGCGGAGATCGCGCGTCCGATAAACGTGTACGACAAGTAAAGCTCAAGCGCGGCGAACAGCACGAGCGCGGCAATGCACGGCACCAGCATGCGCAACGGGAAATCCATCACGCCGATGCGCCAGCTTGGCCCGATATAAGGTGCTTCGACGTAGCGGTAGTCGACGCCGAAGACGAGAATGAGCATCACCTCCGTGACGAAAAGCAAGCCGAAGAAGAAGGACAGACCGCGCAGTGCCTCCTGCCCCCGCCGCTCGAAGGATTCGTAGTAGACCTGATAGACGCCGGCGCCGAGCAAGTAGAACACCGGCAGCATGATGACGCTGATCGCGATCGGATCGATGCCAAGACGGGTATTGACGATGTAAGCGATGTAGGAGCCGAGGATGATGAAGGCGGGATGCGCGATGTTGACGATGTCCAGGATGCCGAACGAGATCGACACGCCGATCGTCACTGCAGTGTAGAATCCGCCGAGCAGGATGCCGGCGATCACCGCGTTGATCAGCAGATCGAAGCTGACGCCCACCTGTTCCCCCGACGCTCCGCCGCGACCTGGTCATGCCCGCGGATGAGCGCTTTGCTTGCCAGTGTGCAGGAAGGCTGCCGACTTGGCTAGCCTGTTTGGCCGCGCGGGCAGAGCGGCCCGCTCGGCTGATGCTTGGGGAGGCGAGCTAGTGATTGCGCTTAGGCCGCGGCCTGCCGCCGCACGCTTTCGGGCAGCGGCAACGGCTTGTTGGCGCTTTGCAAAAATTCGATGGTCATGAAGACCATCTCCTTGTCCCCGAGATTTTCGAGATCGTGGACCTTGTATTGGCCGGGCCCATAGGTCTCGTGCCGCGTCTCGCCGGGCGCGTAGGTGTATTCGACGGTCGTGCCATCATGCACGTGTTGGCGTCCGCGGCCGCCGGTCACCGCCGTCCAGAAATAATCGAGCACGTGGCGGTGAAAGCCGATGCGCTCGCCGGGCTTGAGCCGGATCGTCCACACGCGTACCCGATCGCTCTCCGAGACGAGCGCGTTGCCCACGCACGGGTTCGGATTGCTCTTCTCTCGCTCGAATTCTGCAACGAGCTCCGGCGTCCACGCTGATGTCAGTGCGGTCTCCGGCTGCTTGTCCAGCATCGTCAGGGCCATGGCATTCCTCCGGGTTTGGTCCGATATATAGCAACTTTTGCGCGGCAGGAAACGGCGGGGATCAAGCCAAATGCGCAAGGCGGGCAAGCGGCGCGCACTTATCGTCGGCGGCTCGATGAGCGGACTGTTGGCGGCGCTGATGCTGCGGCGTGCCGGCTGGGACGTCGATGTCTTCGAGCGGGTCGAGAGCGAACTTGCGGGCCGCGGCGCCGGCATCGTCGCGCAGCCGGATCTGATCGCGACGCTACGCCGGCTCGGCATCGATCCGACCGACCTCGGGGCCGAGATCGCGACCCGAAAAATCCTCGATCCATCCGGTCGCGTGGCCGGCGAGTTCGAATGTCCGCAGGTTCTTACCGCCTGGGAGCGCGTCTATCGGCTGCTGCGTGACGCCTTTCCGCCGGAGCGCTATCACCGCGGCCGCGGCGTCACCAGCTTTGTGCAGTCGCAAAAGTCGGTCGTCGCGCACTTGAGCGACGGCGGCGTGGTCGAGAGCGAACTGCTGGTGGGTGCGGACGGCCTTCGTTCCACCATCCGCCAGCAATGCCTGCCGGAATTCGTGCCGCGCTATGTCGGCTACGTGGCTTGGCGCGCGCTCATCGCGGAGGCGGCGTTTCCAGTGGCGATTCACGGCGAGCTGTTCAACTACATGACATTCTGCCTCCCCCCGGGCGAGCAGTGCTTGGGCTATCCGGTTGCGGGTCCCGACAATGATCTGCGTCCCGGCCACCGCCGCTACAACGTGGTCTGGTATCGGCCCGCGGACGAGCGCGCCGAGCTCACGCACCTGCTGACCGATGAGAAGGGTACGCTCCACACGATATCGATCCCCCCGCCGCTGATCCGGCGCGAAGCGATCGCGCAAATGCGCGCGGCCG
>WNGI01011125.1_pt1 | contig 16681 bp, 15 predicted proteins | sample 5400621 | NCBI WGS metagenome assembly WNGI01 (sample SAMN13153374, study PRJNA577476) | soil metagenome | isolation source: 20 cm soil or saprolite under Garry oak tree replicate 1 | place: USA:California | collected 2016-06-15 | reverse complement strand
CCGCCATCACCCGCTCCTTCTTTTACGTACAAGGCCTTGTCGCCAGAGAAAGATACGCTCAAGAGACCACTACTCGGACGGTCCGCAGTGCGTTCTCGCGTTAACTCGGGCGCTCGCCGGGTTCCCTCTGGTGGGGCGAAGCGCAACGCCAAATCGTCAAATGGTGACCTGAAAGAGAATAAGGAGAACGTCAGTACAGGATCGACCAAAAGGTAATTTCTTATTATCAGCAAACCTTTCTCGACTGATCAAGCCCTACCCAGCGAAGGAGACTCTCTTCGACTAAACCGTCCTCGTCCCCGCGGCCGCCGCCCTGCTAACTCAACTCTACCACATCCCATCCGAGTCTAACTCGACGCATTCGCCATCTTTGTATGTCGAACCGCTACTGCCTATGCTATGCCATGCTTTATATGCTCTTATCTCGATCTCTCAAGTCCTTGTAACCACTGCATCAAATCTTGCAACGTCACCTCGCCATCTATGCGCAAGTTTCATAACTGTACAATCGCAATTTCGGAAACGATTCAAAGTTGATGGCAAACCTGACGTTCTTGTCCGTTAAGAAGTTTTGCCTGTTTTACTATTATGGACTTGGTTTACGACGTTCTGTTGCCTCGAGTGTATTGCTATCGCTTTACGCTCTCGATACCCAGCGTTTCTTTCATGCGTACTGTGTACCCTTTTTTGCTCAATTCTTCTGATGTACAAACCACTTTGTCGTAGTTAACGCGCCTGCTTCAATTTAGTTGTTGAATTTGTCCTCAAATCTGTTGGCTGTGTGACTTTGTGACGTGGCATTCGATGAGTCGGCGGCTGGCATGAACCACCATGTTCCCTTCAACGCCAATGTCCAACTCGACTTTCAAGGGCTTTTTGCGCACCGATGGTCTCGCTGAACAACACCCGACACGTCCAAGAATCCCGCTTGCTGAACGGATACAAAGGTGCATCAACCAACTTCAAGGCGGGGACGAAAACGAGTCTCCGAGCAAAAATAAACGCACTGAAAGAGGCTCTCTGGCAACTCCTCCGTCCAAGTTCGGAAGGGAACGCATGGCGCGCGCGGGAAGCGGACGTTTTCGGAGACTTAGCTTGGAAAGGGTTTGTTTAAGCGCTCGAGGGGAAGACGCGCTAGCTTGTATCTCTGTTTCCACAGTTCAGCCTTTACAACCATGGTCTGGAAACTCTTTGGGCTTATCGGAAGGACGTCCGCAGTCGGCTTCTAGTTCTGGCGGTGCAGGATGCGTCAACCTCAACTCTTGTCGTATCAATGTCAACGCTGAGCATCCGCTGCCTAGAGCATTCCGGACTCCGGTTTCAAGGATCCAAACTCCAGCATCCACGACCACGTCGCCCCAACTCAACTCTCCAGGCGCTTCGGTCAACATGCGCAAGAACCCTTTGCATGACTATTACGCGCTGAAGTTTGAAGCAGAAACGGCTCTTTTGGAAAGCAAGAAACAATGGGTTGACACGCCCTATTCTGTCTCTGTCGTCCAAGGTTAGCACGCCGTGATCATGATAGCGCTGGTCTCTCATGCCCTTCTTTCGGTAGACTTCGAGCCACCCTACGATGCGGAGATCATAGAATCCATTCTTCAAGAGTCCTTGAATAACTACAAGCCGTTGCCTTCTGAGTTTCTCCGCCGGCCCCGATGCAGGTCTAGAATCTCTTGTCGAATGTCTCCGCAGGATATCCCCCCATCTCCGTCACCTTCATTAAAGAGGAAACGTAATGCGGTCATTCCCAAGGCGAATTCTCCCTTATCCGACGTGTTGACTGATTGGAATGGCTGCTCGACGCCGGCTCTAGCAGCAAAATCAAAATCTATCTTGCACCCGGCATTGCTCGATAGACAATCTGTACCTCTTGACACCCCATTAAGAACCAAGTCACGTAGGACGCCCACAGCTAAGCGCGCTAGTGGGTCGGAGAAACGCGCCAAGAACAAAGAAAACCTATTTCAGGACCCGCCAAAGACGTGAGTCGTTTGTCCCTTGTTTTGGCTCAAGCGTAAGTGCTGATGTGTTGATTCTAGTCCTGGTGGTTCGCTTAGAGTCGACCGCCCTCGACCTCGGTATCGGACTCCCACTCCTGGCCGGAAACGACGCCCAGCGAAAGAGTGACAGAAACATGAAACCGGGGTATCTCTCTATCCCTCACTATTGTTTTGTGATTGTGATCGTTACTATGAAATATACAATCCATGTTACAATATTATCATCCATGTTGCGTATTTCAAATGGTAGCGACCAGTGGGAGCGGATGAAATGGAGAAAGAGAACGGATACGGCAGTTTCTTCCCGCGCTTCCACCACCACATTCAAAATGCCGAGGAAAAGACTCAGACCTACTTCCGACTCTTCCTCAGACTCTGACGACACCCCCGAAACATTCACTCTAGCAGAGTCAAAAAAATCAGCCAAGCGCAAGAGCGAAGAAATCGAAAAGGCTCACGCGGCAATAAACAGACAGAGTAAACTAAAGAATCAGGAAAAGGACCGGGTGTTGAAGGAGCAGGCGAAAAGACGGAAAGAAAGAGAAAATGCTCAAGGGGATGAGGATGGGCGTGCTGACGCTTTGGAGGCGCGTATGGAACGTGCGATGAAGGAAGCGCAAGACGAAGAAAGTTTAGTTGTGGACTCGGAAGAGGAACGTGACGGCTTTTCAGACGATGAAATTGAGGGCGAACTCTCTTCAGATATGGAATTTGGTGAAGATGGAACAGACGAAGAAGAAGAGGACCTGGAGCAAAAATCGACAAAACATCTTCCGGATCACCTCTTTGAAGCTGCGTTTGCTTCCCAAAATGTCCAACTAGAAGATGCGTCCAATTCAACGACCAAAACCTCGAGTAAGCCTAAACCATCGAAAAAGAAAAAACGGAAAACACAATCCAAAGACATCGTCCTCGGGTGCGTTTCCTTTCATAAGCTCTGGCCGTGTTGACCTTACGTTGCTCTCGAAGATCACGGACGATCAGAACGCTCTTGTCGACATCACAAACTTCAAGAGAAGGCTCGTATGTGCCCATGCGGAAAACTAAAAAATACATCGATAGATCGCTCGCTCTCAAAGGCGGGAACTCGAGGGTGAGAGGATGGCAACGCAAAGCTGGTATGCATCCGTCTTGCTCTTTGCTCATCGTCGTTGACTGTGACTAGCAAACATCGGCGTAATGAGGCATAGCGGGCCCGCAGCAAAATTCTCCAGGTCTTAAATTTTCCGCACGCTCAAATGTATCTATAGTCAACGTTTGCAACTAGATACGATGACACGTATGAAAATTGACAATAAATGCATGTTTTCTTCCGCAATACGTGTTTTAGCTTCCGATTCAGCGAGGAACCACTTGGAATCAACACTCCACTTTACGCCGATTACACTTGCATGACAGAAAAACGCTATTTCGAAGAATTTAAAACTCGTCCTGGAGAAATCCGGAGACATTATTACATACCTTCCCTACGCTACGAAAGTTGAACCCAACCCGTTTCCGTATTGGAAAGCAGTTCACTGGTTGTTTCCGACCTATGGGATGGTACTGTTAGAAGGAATGTCGTTAGGATCCTAAGGCAATTATATCAGCAATCCAATTCAGCTGGCGATAGAAGGGGCAAATGCTCACTCATCTCTAACGAGTAAATCGAGAAACCGTTTGACAGACCCGGTAGGTAGCAGAAACCAGAGAGTATCTTGTGTTGGCTTGTCAGGGGCGGTGTTTCCATCTCCACGAGTGACGGTACGGGAAGACTCGCGTTCCCCGCGCGACACTTTCGATCGAACGCCAGTGAGAGTTGATGATATCGACGTTGGCGTTGATGCTGATGTCGAAGTCAGAGCCGGAGGCGATATTAAGGTGTTGATCCTCGAGTCAGAGTCGATGATGTTGATGTCGACGTTAGTTGTAGACGTCGATATGGTCAATATTGGGCGCCAGCTGAACAAGTAAAATTTTGTAAGTTACGTTGCTCGTGTTTTACGGTTCCAGCAAGACGTACAATTGTCAAAACGCCCGAACCAACGCACGTAGGATGTGCCCAAATTGGTACGACATAGATTGACCAGTATAATTCTGATGTCTGCGTAGTACTAGCTCGGGAAGGTGGGGCATGAAAAATGCGCAGTGGTGATTGGAAAGATCAATACTGTTACATTAAAATGGTCAGATTGGATCGAGAAGGGCGAGGAGGATATATGCGTACCGGCAAGGTTAGGGGGATGTTTTCCAACTCGTACAATGGCCGAAAGACAGAGACGCTACCTCAAGAGACAACATCGGCAATCCATCCATCAGTTGTCCTTCCGCCCTGCGCGAAAATCCCTGGATGACCCATGTTCAGCTCAGAGATGTTGTGGATGTGAATGCGAAGAAATGAAGACGCCTTCCAAGGCGGAGTGCCCATCTGTATCTGCAATGATTCCTGTGTTGGCGACACGTACAGTGGTCGACTCGGAGCTACCAAACGGGGAAGTTGGCGTCCAAATACGGGAGACTAGGGCCTAGGGCCTAGAAGCCGCAAGCGGTTCCTGAGTCAGGACCGCGCGCTCTTGGCCAAACCCACCATTGGCTCTTACCTTTTGTCGCGCTCCCAACTTCTTGGACACGCACGCCTTTTTGCCATCTAAGACCTCAAGTTATTCGCGCGCGACGCTGCGGCACCGGCATTTGAACTGATCAAACTCCGACGGAGTCGAGGTTCGACACATCTTCTACTACCTTGCTTACTAGCAGGTTCAGCCCCAGGATTACAGCATGCTGACTTACATTCTAGATACACCATCTTTTGCCTCCTTTCATCGAGTCCGACCTCACGTTCTTGAATCAAATACTTCCTTGAGCCCGGGATCATTCCACACTACCCCATCAAATACATACAGTTTTATTGCCATTCTAGCACACATCACATTTGATGGCAGATAAAGCTAGCAAAGTTTCATCAAGTAAGCCAATTCCTGACATTGTCAATATAATACTATATTTGACTGACATGCATCAGATACAGAAGAGGCATATGTCAAAGGGCTCAGAGAGCGATATGAATGCCAACATTTTCGTATCCTTGTCATAGGCAGGGCTAATGCTGGAAAAACAACCATCCTTGAGAAGGTTTGTGGTGCAGCAAAGGGAACAAAACCCATCATATATGGCAAGGATGGTAAGAGAGCTTGAATTTTTGCAAATCCTTTGACTACTATGAGTTTCTTGTAGGCAAAAAACTTAAACAGTCTCTATCTCACCTAATGCCATCAATGGAGGTCAGTCAAATATTGATGCATGAATATGAACATTCATCAGCAATGATAACAGAGAGGTCTACATGATATTGAGCATCAAATTACATACAATGGCAGTAATTTCATCTTCCATGACTCTCAGGGTTTTGAATCTGGTGCAATTGAGGAATTGAAGATGGCTTGGGAGTTCATTGAAAGGAGGTCTGCAGAAACTGAGCTAAAAGATCAGCTGCATGCAATTTGGTACACCACCTTAGCTCTTGTGATACCTGGCTGACTAACCTTCTTGTAGGTATTGTATACCCATGGACAGTCCTCGACCCATTCTAGCCACAGAACTTGAGTTCTTTAACAAAGGGACAGGCAAAGGTACATTCTAACAAATTCCTTTCTTAGCAAATTTGGTTTGGTGCAGGAGATTGCCTTCCAGCTTTGATTGATATCTCTTTCCTGTTAACCAGGCTTTCCACTTTCCAAAAAATCTACCAGTGGCTAGGTCTATAATGTACTGACTAGTAAATGGCTTTTTTTACAGTTCCTTTGGTGGTTATATTCACCAAGTTTGATGGTCAAGTAATCAATGAATTTGCTGGCTTGCCTGATACAGCACCAACTGAAGATAAGTGGGAATATGCCAGGAATATTGCTGAACGTGTTTTCTGCAGTATTTATCTTCCCAAAATCTTGGATGCCAAATATCCACCTAAAGGATATGTGCGATTGGAAGGTGAGAATAGTGGACATTTTTGCCTTCAGACTTGAAATTTGAGTGTTGTTCAATAGACATGGATCTATCTGAGAAGAATTGTCCTGAATTGACTCAGCAGACTGCTGATGCAATTGATGATATCATCTTGCATGAGTTGTTCATCTCAACACAGATGAATAACCTTGATCTCTGTGCTAAAGCCGCACTTCAGTAAGGCCCCATTTAAAATCACATTTTAAGCATTGACCTTGTTTAGACATGTCTTGGTTTCTAAATTTGACTGGGAGGATGTCATGATTGCAGTTTTTGTTAAATTTCCACATTTTTGGGTGAGTATATCTATTGTGTCAATAGTCACACAAATACAGGAAAGTGGATTGGGAACAGGTTGACAGAAATGTAGGTTTCTTACATGATTGTATATGAAATGATAAATCTCAAAATGTGCAACAGGATGTAAACTAGTAGCATTTCAATTCCTTTGGGTGAAAGCCTGATTAACAATGCTAGAAACGTGCTGATGATGTACATGTGAGTTGTCACCATGTCTCTGTTGCAAGAAGCAAGAATATCTAAAGTGATTAACAGTTAGTGAGTAAGATTCAATCAACATAACTTTAACATCTTGTCCAATGATAAATAGTTTGTGAGTGATACTCCATGTTAATGCTCAGCAATCTTGTCTTATGATCAACAGGGAGTGAGTGACATCACTCCATTTTCCTCAGATAATCCCATGCTGTATCATATAACCAACAGAAAGTGAGTAAATCTATATTTTCAAGCAGTCTTGCTACATTCCATTGATATCTTCTCATAATAGGGAGTGAGTGGTGCCACATATTTCCTATATTGCATCATATCCTACTTGAATACAGATGGTAATGAGTGCCCCTAATGTTTCTGTGGTATATTTGGCCTTATTAAAGTGACAGAGGGTTAGTGACACTCTACTGGCAAATATTTTCACCAGATGTCACCTCATGAACACAGAAAGTGAGTGATTATGCCTTTCATCTTACATAATGATACTGATAAAATCTTGCTTCATAAAGGCAGTAAATATCAACTTCACACATCCAAAATAATGCCTAATCAGATTTCTATCAACAGGATGTGAGTGATACTCCTCCTCAAAGGTGGCCTAATCTTATCCAATACAGAATGTGAGCAACACTGTTCTCTTCAAAAACAACTTACAGTGGTCAACAGGAAGTGAGTGGTGTGGACCACCCCTCTGATGGGTAAACTCACAACATTTTTCTGATGAACAGCTAGTCAGTCACCTGCACATTTTCTGACAGCAGTTTCACCATACCTATCTCTACTACCAATAGAAAGTAAGAAAATTACACATTTTCATGAAGGAAGGTCTTATCCAAATATGTCCTTCCATGACCAACAGAAAGTTAGTAATACTGCACATTTTTTGTGAAGGGCAGTCTCATCACATCTTTTATATGACCAACAGCTAGTAAGTGAATTTGGACATTTCTGTGAAGTTGTTGCAATCCTCCTATGATCAACAGAAAGTGAGTGACTGACATTGCATGTCTCTGTGACATACATCTTTAACACATCTTTCATTTAACCAACAGCAAGTGTGTGGTATTGAAATTACTTTTGATAAACTTCTCAGCACATACTTTTCCATCACCAACAGGGAGTAAGTGACATTGCACTCCTTTTGAAAGGCACTCTCAGACACATTTTCCTTTTGCCAATAGTTTGTGGGTGACATTGCACATTTTTTCTGAAAGGCACTCTTGTCATATCTTTTGTGATATCAAACAGGGTGTAAGTGATCTTGCAAATTGTTCCAAACAGTGGTCTTAGGTCAACCTTTTCCATGACCAACAGGAAGTGAGTGACATTACAGATTTTTTCTCAAAATGCAATCTCATCACTACTGCCCCTACAACCAATAGGTTGTGAGTGAAATTGTGTGTTTTTTGTGAAAGATGGTCTTGTAACAAGTTTTTCCATGATCAAAAGCTTGTGAGTGAAATCAAATCTTTTAATGAAAGGAAATCACATCAGATCTTTTCCTCACTAAAAGAGAGTGAGTCATACTGCATATTTGTCAGTCTTACACATTGTTCCATATCACCAATAGTTGGTAAACATCATTTCATATTTTCATGAGAGATGGTTTCATCATTCCTTTCACAGGCTGTGAGTGATTTTGCACATTTTTGTGATGGCAGTGACAGCATATTCTTTTGTATGATCAACAGTGGGTGAGTGGTGTTGTGTCTTTCTGGTGTAATCTCATTCACCTCTTTTCCTGTGATAGTGGGTAATGGCATATGCTCAACAGCTACCTCATAACATTTTTTATCCAACAAACAGGGTGTGAGTGATGTAACCTCTTTTGCATGATAGACAGTCTCAACATATTTTATGACCAACAGTTTGTAAGTAACATAGTACATTTGAGGGAAAGGCAGTGTTATTGAATATTTCCTTATGGCACACAGCAAGTGAGTTTTATCATATATTTTGCAAAAGAAAGGGGCAGTCTCATCAATTCCATTCCTATCACTAACAGGGAGTAGGTAACATGCACAATTTTCTTGGAGTCTCATATGATGGTTTCATAACAGCATGTCAGTGACATTGCATTTCATTTGATAAGCTGGCAATCTCATCACCTTTCCTTGAATCCTAACAGGGAGTTAGTGGCATTGTACAGTTTTTTAAGACCCAGTCTCATCACAGCTCTTCCCATGACCAACAGGAGGTCAGCAACATTGCACAATTTTCTGAAAGGCTGTCTCATCACCTCTTTTCTTCTGATGAACAGCTTGTGAGTGATATTGGAAACTTTCCCGCAGCACTATCTCATGCCATAACCAACAGAAAGTGAGTGATATTGCAAACATTTCCAAAAGTCAGCCTCAGAATGACATTCCTTCCTATGACTTACAGGGTGTGAGTGACATTGCACATTTGTTTAATAAAAAGGCAGCTCATCACATTTTTTCATGACCAACAGCTAGTGAGTGACACTGCACATTTTTCTGCAGGGCACACTTATGTATAACATGGTTTCCTGTACCCAATACTAGGAAGTAAGTGACATTGTGATTTGTGCATTCTTTTTGATGATGCTGATTTACATACAATGTCAAATACATTTAATAGCCAGTGAGCACATAAACTTATCCTCCCTTTGCCTACTAATGTAACCTCACCCATAGATTGTATGATATCACTGCATCTCACCTAATCCTTCTTCCTCAAGTTATGAGTGTCTTACTCTGCAGGTAAGTCAAAGAACTTGGGAACAATCAACTGTGATATCAACCTTCTTGCTAGATTGTAGGTCCAATGGTTCTGACTCCCACTGGAGGTTCTTCAACTTGATATTTAATCAGCATCAACTTTTGTCTCTGTTTGGAGATCAACAAACAAATCGACACACCAGATATGAAAAAACTGTATGGTCACCCTTTTCCTTACATGAAGAAACTGACACAACTGCAACCAGCCCACAACCTGCCAAGCCTTAGTTGGTAAATTATTCCATTCATTCATACCATTTATGCTAACACTTTCAAGCAATCATTATTGTCACCCAACTATCATTTTGGGTTGAAAAGCCATTAATACCAGCAGTTAAAGAAGTATTGGATCAATGCAAGAATAAAGGCTATTTTAGGAAACTGAGGACTACTATTACTTCTGAAATGATGCTTCTTGATCATTCAGAATTGGTTGCATTCCTGCAAAAGCAAGTCACCCAATTGGTGGTGTGTACTTCATTGACTATTCAGGCACTACTTACATATGCACATATGTATATGGCAGAATGAAATACACATAACTTGATCCCCAGTTAACAACTGCATTGCCTCTTGCCTTTGAAATGATACAATTTACATGTTTGTACAAATATATTTTTCCCATACTACATATGCCCTTCCTTTGTTTACAAGTATCTCAAGTGTCTCCTTTATACCTGAAGTTTTTTCATGTACACATTCCTGGCCATGATTGTTTCTCATATGTATTCATTAATGTCAAGTTGAACAAGGTTGAGAGGGATGACATTGAAACAAGGCTCAAATTCACAGCTACTTCTACTTCAGCTTTTCAGAAGACTTGGTGGACCATGGACATATTGCCATGTCTACTGTGCAAGCACCTGGCAAGGGCAGTGTAATGTTTCCATAGTAAGGAACTACCATTAGCCAAATCAAGATAGCTATGAGTTTATCACAAAACATCACCAAGATGGCATAGCATCCTTTCACAATGTCAGGTGCCATGTTGACAAACATGCTCCCAAATCAGTTCACACTTAAGAGCATGCACCCACATCATTGCAACAACACAATGCCATATTTATGTATTACTTCTTTCTTTGGCACTCCACTCAGTTAATTGATCAAATATGAGATTGATAGATGAGTATAGGAAGAGCTAGAACTCAAGACAGTGGAGGCAGAGCCACAGAGTGACTGATGTGTACTGTGGCCAGGGATGGTAGTGTTGTTAGAACTTAGCCAGAGGGACATACATACATACATATCTGGGGCTACCTATGCCCACAACAGTGTATTGGTAGGAGGATTGTGCACATGTTAACCATGGTGGGCATTATTTGGTCATGCACTGGCATCTCCAAGCTCAGTTGTTTGATGCCCCCCTCTGCTGCTCATCAAGCCATCCATACACAAAAACCATCCGTGGATTATTTCTAGGTCTTGAGCCACCTTGTGGGCCAAATCAATACCCTGAACCCTGGACCCTTCGTGAGATAGGCCTATATAAGTAAAAAGTGGTATAATTAGGTCCCTATAGATTGATATATATACTTTGAGAAAAGAATGGTTCTTTATTATACATATATAAGTATAAAGTCCATATTAATAAATGTGATCTCAAAGCAAAGGCAATCCAGCCAATAAATCACCTGAATGTCATGCTGGGTGTTTCACCCTGCCATAAATTGTTCATAAGTAGTGCATGACTAGACAAAGTGCCTACCATCAATGTGAGTCACCTGCCTATAGAGTAATGTGATCAAATCTTGATGACCAGAGTCCATAAAGTCAGGAGTAATGTCAGTCTTGAGCTTCTGAACGTAGTTGTTTTGCTTGTATTGATCCAAGGCTTCTGTGACTGATAGCAGAAATGGTTTATTAATCCAAAAGGATAGCTTGGCAATGATAATAATTGCTTGAAAGTATAAGTACAAATACAGTAAATGAAAAGGAATAATTTACAAACTAAGGCCTGGCAATCAATAGGCTTGTTGCAATGGCATCAGCTGTGTATTACCAAAAAGAAAAGAACAAAAATACCTTGACTTCAAAGTTCCTTTGCAGATTGTCTCCAATAATGGGGAAATTTTCATGCTAATTATGAGATAAGAGTAAGACATCCAATGGATCACTCACAAGCTGTTAGTGATAGAATGGTGATAGGAAAAGATGTGATGAGACTACCTTTCACAAAATGTGCAATGTCACCCACTCCCTGTTGGTCATAGGAAAAGATGTGATGTGACTCCCTTCACAAAATGTGCAATGTCACTCACAAACTGTTGGTCATAGGAAAAGATGTGATGAGACTACCTTTCACAAAATGTGCAATGTCACTCACTGGCTGTTGGTCATAGGAGAAATGTGATGAGACTGCCTTTCATAAAATGTGAAATGTCACTCACATCCTGTTGGGCATGAGAAAAGATGTGATAAGACTGCCTTTCACAAAATGTGCCATGTCACTTACATCCTGTTGATCACAAGAAAAGATATGATGATGCTGCCTTTCACAAATTGTGCAACATCACTTACATCCTGTTGGTCATGGGAAAAGATGTGATGAGACTGCCCTTCACAAAATGTGCAATGTCACTCACAAACTGTTGGTCATAGGAAAAGATGTGATGAGACTGTCTTTCATTAAATGTGCAATGTCACTGACTGACTGTTGGTCATAGGAAAAAGATGTGATGAGACTGCTTTTCACAAATGTGCAATGTCACTCACAAACTGTTGGTCATGTGATGAGACTGCCTTTCACAGAACATCTAATGTCACTCACTCCCTGTTGGTCATAGGAAAAGATGTGTTGAGACTGCTTTCACAAAATATCCAATGTCACTCACAACCTGTTGTTCATATGAAAAGATGTGATGATTGCATTTCACAAAATGTGCATCACACTCACATACTGTTCATCATGGAAAAGATGTGATGTGATGAGACTGCCTTTCATAAAATGTGGAATGTCACTCACTCGCTATCAGTCACAGAAAAAGATGTGTTGAGACTGCCTTTCACAAAATGTGCAATATCAATATCACCCACTCCCTGTGGGTCATAGGAAAAGATGTGTGATACTGCCTTCCACAAAAATCTTCAATGTTGCTCACATCCTGTGAGTCATATACATAGAACAGCTTTTCAGAAATATTTGCAATGTTACTTACATACTAGGAAAAATTTGCATAATGTCATGTTTTGGACCATTAAACCAGAAAGACATGCTGCTGGCCTGCTATGGTCATAGGAAAAGATATGATTGCACTGCTTTTCATGAAACTTGCAATATTACTCACAATCTGCACAACAAAACAAGTCTGTCCAAATTGTCCTGTAGCAGAGTGGCCAGTGTCACTCACTTCCTTTTAAAATGGAATTACATAGTATCATAAGTTGGAAACAAAGAAAACAATACCACTGACTCTCTTTTACCATAGTATAAGTTCATTTGATAAATTCAGATCTCACAAAAGGATCACATACATTCTGTTCATAAGTTTGCAATAGCTTGCAAAGAGTCTTTGAAAATGAGAAATGTTTACATACTGTCTGTTGTTTTGGGACAAAATGTAATGTTTATACAGACAGAAACAAAATGTCACTTACTTCCTGTTATTAATGCAATGAAATTTGTTGAGACTCTTTCAGATAATAGTATATCACCAACTTCCTGTTGTTCACTGAGTTATGTCTGATAAGCTGTGCAAACATCAAAGTTGCTTACTTTCTTTAAGCAGGTCAGATGTGGTGTGAGGCAGTGTTGTATTACTTACTCCCTGTCCACAAGAGACTGGATTGATAAGTCTGCTTACAATGATAGATTAACTCACTTGCTATTGGTCATATGTTGCATCATGGATCATTTACCAAAAATCAAAATTGAGTCATGTCACTCACTTCCTGTAGATTATGGGATAAGCATGCTGATTACAAAAGAAAGCATTACTCACAAACTGTTCTCATGAGACAATACATCAGATCTATGCTGGTTTAATTTCACTTACCCACTGATATCAATATCATCAGATCCTGCTACCACAGATATGGTTGCAACTAACCTGTGTTTCACTCAGTTGTTCATGGGCCATCTGAAGAATGACTAATCTTGTTTTCATGTGAAGGCATTACTTACCTCCTGATGAATTTTGTAAGTATTTATCATTTCATATGAAGGTCACCTACCTCCTTGTCCACCTATTTCCATTGAAATCTTCCTGTGCTGATGTGCAGTTTGACAAAAATGCATACCCAGAAATGTGGAAATTTTGAAAAAACTATGAGAATGACTTCATCCCATGCTAAATCTTCATATTTCAGAACATGTCTGAACAACATCAATGTTAGTAAATGACATTGTGAATGTGACCCTCACTGAAGTGCTGATTTAACACAAAGGTCAAGATTATTCATTTGTGTTGAAACAAACAGCTGATGTATGCTATCATCATCTATTACATCAGCAGTTTGCTGAGTCAATTCAGCACAATTCTTCTCTGGTAAATCCATGTCTATGAAATGACATTACTTGTATTTCTCAGGAAGAAATCCTCATCATTCTTACCTTCCAATCGCACATGTGCCTTGGGAGGATGTGTGGTATCTAAAACTTTAGGAAGATAAACTTTCTGAAAAGTGATTTCAGCAATTTCCCTGGCTCTCTCCCACTTATCTTCATACTCCAAATAAGTCAAGTTGACAAATTCACTTGCTATTTGACCATCAAATTTAGTGAATATAACCACCAAAGGAACTGTAAAAGACAAATTACTAGTCAGTACACTGTAGATTGGTACTTAGTAGATTTTATGGCAATTTGACCATGTTAAAGATGAGATGTGAATTCATTAGGACTTACCCCTGCCAGTCCCTTTATTGAAGAACTCAAGTTCGGCAGGTAGAATGGGACGGGGGCTGTCCATGGGTATACAATACCTACATGAAGCCAGGTTAGACAGTACTGTAAAGGAAGAAAGCAAGATACCAAATTATATGCAGCTGATTCTTCAGCTCAGTTCCTGCAGACTTCTTTTCAATGAACTTCCAAGCAATCTCCAATTCCTCAGTTGATCCAGATTCAAAACCTTGAGAGTCATGGAAGATAAAGTTGCTTCCAGGGTATGTAATTTGATGCTCAATATCATGCAGGCCTCTCTGTTATCCTTGCACATGAATGAGTACATCTGTACATCATTATCTGACTGACCTCAAGTGATGGCATCAAATGATTCACAGACTGTTCAAGCTGATTACCTGCAAGAAACTCAAGAGTCAAAGGAAGCACAAAATTCCAACTGGCTTACCATCCTTGTCATATATGATGGGCTTTGTCCCCTTTGCTACACCACAAACCTTCTCAAGGATGGTTGTCTTGCCTGCATTAGCCCTTCCAATGACAAGGATGCGAAAGTGTGGGCATAAATAGTGTTCCCTGAGCACTTGAACATGTGTCTCATCTACATCTGATAATTGATTATATGTGTCAGTCAAGGATTGTAATGCTAAGACACATGAATTAGCCTACCCAAAGAAGGTGCACCAGTTGCAGCTGCCATGACTGATGCCACTGTGCTAGGATCACGATGAGATTGTCTGATGAGGGGGTGATGAAAAGGAAATACCAGAGATGATGAAAAAGCAATGATAGTTGGATGTGTGTTGAATCAAGAAGCAATGGATGATGTGCCTGGACTCTGGATCAAGAGATCAGATGCAACAGTGGTGAGTTAGATTATGCGGTTGACCCGCCAGTACTAGTAGTACGTGCCAATGCACAGAGGGTGTGTAGTAGGGCCTCCGAGGGATCAAAGAGATAACGGTGTCACGGAGACTCGGAGTCAGGTGACCGTCACGGGGTAGGTTAGAAACGATGCGTTTGGTCAAGGCTTGAGAGCGAGCAGTGTGATGCGAGTGTACTGTGTGGCACGGGTACGAGCGAAATCGAACTGTGCGTGTTTGAGATAAGTTCGCGAGGCAGTGGCCCTGATCAACCGCCAGGAACCGTATTTGGATAATAGTTCTCCATTCGGGTATCGTGGTTCTCACGGTTCACCCCATCTTGCCATTCTACTAGGGCGCTCGCTGACGAAGGTGCCCCGTCCCTTCTCTGACCCGCATCAGCAAGGTACAACTTGTCCACGCTGCCCAACCGGCAACCCCCATCTTCCAGTATTCGCGTCTCCTCCAATTCACCGCAACCTAACCAGTCTTATACAAACGTATGAAAAAGACGAGAGCAGAAGACTGGCGGATCACTGTCAACATCTACCCGCAATATGCGGAGGATGCAGCTAAACGAGAAGTCACCTCGCTAACGCCATGATTTCGGCTCTAGTGGACGCCGTCCCCTCTCATTGTCCTCGATGCATGTGTCGACTACACGCATCCTACCAAGCAAAGGATGGGTATGCGGGCGATACGGCACAAGGGTGGAAATCGATGGAGACGGACGGAAGGGTAGCACTTACGAAGGTGCATTCATTCATCCCTTTCAGTATATACCTCGCTGACTCTCTTCCGTAGGTCTCAGATCCGTCATTCAGGCTTCCAACATTTTTTATCCACACCCGGCCGCCCGTCCACCAGGTGCCATCCCCCACCCGATTACAGCCCATCGACAAATGCCGGGAAATTCTTATTGGATCTTTTCGCGCGATCACAGGAGTTTTGCGACGAAATTTTTGACGTAGCACGGGATTCTGAATCCATCCGTACATCACAATCCAGTATTTGTCTTCCGAGTCGATGGTATGCCAATCTCTTCGCTTTTCGTGTCCAATATGACCACTCCATTGACGGTGATCCTCGCAGCACGACCGCGTGTTCATCATACCCGGCTCGTACCTCCCGAGGCTCTCTGCACGTGTAAAACCCACAGGTAATCCCACTTGACCTTTCTCGTTTGACAACTTGAAGCTGATAACTCCGAAATCCTGCTCATTCATCGACACGATCAAACTTATAGATGTGTCTACATTCAGAAACTCGGAGAGACACGCATACTCCAACCTGTTGAGTGTGTGTGTAGGTGCCAGGGTCAGAAAGGTTTTAAAATAAGGATTCCTGCGAGGCGGTATAGGTGCCATACGTGAGGCATGACGCTGTACTAGACATTGCCGTAAAGCCGTGCAGTAATGCTTTCGTTTTGTCAGATAGATTTCTGTGAGATGGGAAAAAGACCTCGAGTTGAATGCGTTTCGGCCCCGGCACGCGTAAACCGAGCACCACCATCAGTCTCAACTTCTCAGCCGCACAAGTCTTGTACGCAAATTGCAGACGCGTTCAGGCCGCCACCCAGTGCTCGAACGGCGATAAATTCATAACACCCACTCTAGGCCAGACGATCAATTCGCTTCAGCAATGTCCACTGGTCCATTGACTCCTCATGTCCCTTTCTCTTCTGGTTCACGCGGTACCAGTCCGGAACTCCTTCGTTCATGTCTCCCCTCCGTGCCA
>WNGI01002234.1_pt1 | contig 16682 bp, 17 predicted proteins | sample 5400621 | NCBI WGS metagenome assembly WNGI01 (sample SAMN13153374, study PRJNA577476) | soil metagenome | isolation source: 20 cm soil or saprolite under Garry oak tree replicate 1 | place: USA:California | collected 2016-06-15 | reverse complement strand
GCGGCCAAGGCCATCAATCCCGTGACCTATCAGGGCGTCCGTGTCGCCGCTCGCTGGGACTTTGCAGATGACTGGAGCGCCCTCATCACCCAGAGTTACCAGGACATGGACGCCGAGGGTGTGTTCTATCAGATGCCGAGGTCGGTCGCCGCATTGCGCGTGAAGGTGGCCGGCACATTGTTGATGTAACCCCCGCGCTGGTCGTCGTAGACCACGCCGCGCACCGCCAGCTTGTCCGCGATCAGCGGCACATTGAGGACAGCGGTGATGTCAGTATTCGGGTCACCGCCCGCAGTCACGCCGTAGCTTCCGGAAACGCTCCCCTCGGTCACGTTGAGCTTCGGCTTGTTCGTGATATAGCGGATGACGCCGGCCTGAGCTCCTGCGCCGAACAGCGTTCCCTGGGGCCCCTCAAGCACCTCAATGCGCTCGAGATCGGCTGCGTACACATCCAGGTTGCGGCCGGGCAGCTGACCGGATTGCTCGTCCAGATAGATGGCGACGTTCGGAAAACCGTTGATCGAGCCGCCGGATTGAGTTGCGACGTTGCCGGCGCTGAGACCCCTCATGAAGATCTGATCCTGGCCTGGCCCCGCGGATGGCGCGACTACATTGGGCAGGTACTTGAGCAAATCGTCGAAGTTCGTGACATTCAGCTGCTGCAAGGCATCGCCAGTAAACGCCTGGATTGCGATCGGCACGTCCTGGGCGTTCTCACTGCGCCGCTGGGCGGTCACGACGACTTCCTCGATGCCGCCAGTCGACGCCCCCGGCTGATCTGCCGTGGATGCCGCGTATGCGGCTCCAGCGGCATGAGTGCCGAGGATCGCGGCAACCGCACGAGCGCATTTCTGATTGATCTTCACTGGCAGACTCCCCCGTCAAAATGCAGCCGCCGACTTTGTTCAAGGCCGAGCGACGCGATGCCGGCGTTCATCGCTGTTGGCTCTAGTGCAGTCCGTCGCGCCCGAAGCGCGTTGCTTCAGCAAACTCCATATTGCATACTCATTGCGATTAGACACAGCGATGGATTTTTGGTCAATTGTTTCGTCCTGGCGCGCCGCGCACTGTTCACGACATTCTGAGTGCCTGATCCCGCAATTCCTCCCGCCAGCGTTGATCCGCTCGCCGTTCCCGGTCTGAGCAGCAGTGCGATTGCCGCACCTCAAGCGGCGGTCGCACCGCTCGAGCGCTGGTATGTCCTGATCGTGATGTGCCTGGTCTACGCCCTCAATATCGCTGCGCGCTACGTCGTCACCACTGTGTTTGAACCAATCCGACTCGAACTGCACCTTACCGACACGGGCGCGGCGTTCCTGACCGGAATTCCGCTCGCCCTGTTCTACGTCGTCTGCGGAATTCCCATCGCCTGGCTCGCCGACCGCTCCAATCGCCGGAACATCGTGGCTGCGTCCCTGGTGCTGTGGTCGGGCTTCACGGTGCTGTGCGGTTTGGCCCTGAACTACTGGCAGTTCCTCGTCAGTCGGATCGGCGCGGGCGTGGGTGAGGCGGGGGCGACTCCACCCTCGACGTCGATCGTGTCGGACTGCTTTCCCCCCGAGCGGCGTCCCATGGCCCTGAGCGTCTTCGCTCTGGGCGCACCCATCGGCGCCTGGCTCGCCGCGGACGTGGCGGGTGCCGTCGCACAGGCCCACGGCTGGCGTGGGGCATTCCTGGCCCTGGGCGTGCCGGGTGTGCTGCTCGGCGCGCTCGTCTTTTTCACCCTCCGCGAGCCCACGCGCGGACGGCTCGACGCCGTCGTCGGCGCCGGCAAGGCCTCGTTCTCGGAGGCGCTGGCGTTCTTGTGGCGTCAGCGAGCCGCGTTCCACGTCATCATGGCGAGCGGCGTCTGTTCGCTGTGGGGATGGGGCCTCGTCTGGTGGACCCCGACATTTCTGCTGCGCGCCTACGGCCTGAACGTCGCCCAGGCGGGTGCGATTACCGGTCACATCCATCTGATTGGCGGCATCCTGGCCACGGCCGGCGCCGCCTGGCTCATGTCGCGTCCGTCCATGGTCGACCCGCATCGCGTCCTGCGGGTGCTAGCCTGGGTCACCGGCTGTGCCACCATCCCCTCGATCATCGCGTACTGGACCGACTCGCTGTGGCTTGCCCGGGTGATGTTCTGGGCTTACATCCCTGCGATCTATTTGTTCATCGGCCCCTGCATGGCGCTGGTGCTCAATCTCGCGCCGAGCATCATGCGCTCGACGTTCACGGCCTGGTCGGTGCTGGTCGGCAACGTATTCAACCTGATTGTCGCGCCGCAGTTCGTAGGGTTCCTGAGCGACTCGTTCGGCGGTACGCACGGGGCCGATGCCGCCTCGCTCCGCTGGGCGTTGCTGGTGCTCGCTCCGACGGGGTTCTGGGCGACCTGGCACTTTGTCCTGGCGGCGCGAACCGTTGCCCCGGACATGCAGCGCGCGGTCAGCTACGCCGCCTGAGCACCCTGCGATGCCGCTGGAACGGAGGAAGGCCCTTTGAGACACGTCTTGCCAGGCCTGCTCGTCATAGCAAGCGCCGCACCGTGTGCGCGAGCCGACGACGTTAAAGTCCTCAACGACGATGCGCACTTTGCCGAGGGACCGATCTGGTACCACGGCAGGCTGTACTACGTCGAATACGATCGCAATTCGGTGATCACGTGGGACGGCGCAAAGAACGCCGTGTTCTGGTCCAAGTCGGGCTGCGGCCCGTCGGCGGTCATTCCCACGCCGCGCGGCGAATTCCTGACGACGTGCTACGACAGTGGCACGATCGGCCGAATCTCGGCCGACGGCAAGGATCTGCCCCCTTACAGCCACGACAAGGACGGAAATTCCTTCGTTGGCCCCAACGATTTTGCGCCGGACCGTCACGGCGGCATCTACTTCACCTGCTCCGGCACGGCACCCGGTCCGAAGATCGACGGCAAGATCTTTTACCTCGCCCCAGACGGCGCGATCAGCCAGGAAGCCACCTCTGTGCACAGCGCCAACGGCATCGTCGTTTCCAATGACGGCAAGACGCTCTATGCGATCGAGACCGAGGAGCACCGGCTGATTCAATTCAAGATCGGGCCCGACGCATCGCTCTCTGACCGCCAGGTTTTCCTGAATCTCGACGAGCTCACGCACAATGTCGGCCACATCTACCCGGATGGCGTGAAGATCGATTCGCAAGGACACCTTTATGTCGGCCAGAATCCGCGTGACGTCCACGCCGCGCTCGCCGGCACAATCTTCGTAGTCGACGCTGCAGGAAAGCTACTGCGGACGCTCAAGCTGCCTTCACCGGGCGTGCCGAATCTGGCCATCAGCCCGGACGAGAAGACCGTGTACGTGATGGCGCTCGATCAGCTCGACAAGTCGCCCTACCGCGGCAAGGTCTACGCGATCGCGAACCGCTGACGCGTCAAGCGCGCCGAAGCCGGCGCCGCGGTCAGCCCGCCAGCCAGCCGCCGTCGATGACGAGATTCGAACCCGTGATGAAGCTCGCGCGGTCGCTCGCCAGGAACACCGCCGCGTTGGCGACATCCTGCGGTCGCCCGAAGCGCGGCCAAGGCGTGCGTTGGCGCTGATACTCCAGCCGCGCCGGGTCCTTCGCCAGTCCGCCTGCGCCGGTGATGATCTTGCCTGGCGAGATGCAGTTGCAGACGATCAGGTGCTTGGCGTAGTCGACGGCAATCTGTCGTGTGATATAGATCGCTCCCGCCTTGCTCACGCCGTACGGCAGGTCGCCGGGCGAGGTAACGATGCCTTGCTGGGATCCCAGGTTGATCAGGCGACCCCTGACCTCCTGCCGTGGCTCCTGAGTGATCATCTGCTGGACCGCGCGCTTGCAGCCGTTGAATATGCCTGTCAGATTGACCCGCATGACCTGCTCCCATTGCGCGGGTTCGGTCTGCAGCAACGCGGTGCCGGAATAAGTAGCGGCGTTGTTCACCATGACGTCGAGCCTCCCGTGACGCTCGACGGTGGCGCCGATCAGCGCGTCGACGTCGTCCCAGCGCCCGACGTCGGTCTTCTGAAAGAACGCCGCGCCGCCCGCTCGGGTAATGATATCGAGCGTCGAGTCCCCGCCTTCGACGGGCTGCTCGGTGATATCCGCAATGACGACACTCGCCCCTTCGCTGGCGAAGCTGCTGGCAATCGCGCGACCGATGCCCGAACTCGCACCTGTGACGACAGCTATCTTTCCCGCGAGTAGACTCGACATTGGCTTCGATCCCACGCTCCCTTCTTCAGACTCGAATTATAGAGACCCAGGGGACTGGAGCACCTTGCCCGCGAGGATATGCCCATGGCCGGCGCCATCCAACCCGATCTCGACCTGGCTGCGTCGCTGTTTGAAGCCTTGAGCCGTGCCACGCGCCGCGGCCGCGGCATCGTGCGCGACAGCTACGGCGACGGCGAGCAGGCGGCGCACGACATCACCCGGTCGGCGGCCGACGCCGCAGGGCTCGAAGTCTCCATCGACCCGATCGGTAACCTGTCGATGACGCTGCCCGGACGAGACCGCAGCGCGCCGCGCATCGTCATGGGTTCACACCTCGACAGCGTGCCGCAGGGCGGCAACTTCGACGGCGCGGCGGGAGTCGTCGCCGGCGTATCCGTGCTGTCGGCGATGAAGCGCGCGCGATTCGTGCCCGATTACGATCTGTCCGTGATGGCGATCCGCGCGGAGGAGTCCGCCTGGTTCGACATCGCCTATCTGGGCAGCGGCGGCGCGTTCGGACTCCTCGATCCCGCCTGCCTCTCGATTCCAAGATCCGACAATGGCCAGAGTCTCGAGGCGATTCTGAAACAGCGGGGCTTTGATCCGCAGCCGATCCGGGCGCGGCGGCGCCTCCTCGATCCGTCGGGCATCCGGGCATACCTCGAGCTGCACATCGAGCAGGGCCCGATGCTGGTCGCCCGGGGACTTCCCGCCGCCGTCGTGAGCGGCATACGCGGCTGCAAGCGGTTTCGGAATGCGCGCTGCATTGGCGAGTATGCTCATTCGGGCGCCGTCGGGCGTCCCTACCGGCGCGACGCCGTCGCGGCCACGGTCGCCCTTCTTCACCACATGGAGAGCGTCTGGCTGGAGCAAGAAGAGGCCGGCGAGGATCTGGTTGTTACCTCGGGGGAGCTGTTCACCGACCCCGCCATGCACGGGCCGAGCAAGGTCGCCGGTGAAACACGCTTCGTGCTCGACCTGCGCAGCCTGTCCGACACGACCATGGAGGCAGTTGCGGCCGAGGCACGCGCGGCGGCGGAGCGGATCAGTGCGGCCTACCGCGTCCACATCGATCTCGGCGCGACCAGCGATTCTCCTGCAGCGGTGATGGACGGCCGGCTGCGAGCGCGGCTCATGAGCCTGCTCGATCGTCCCTTCGAAATGGCCAGCGGCGCGGGTCACGACGCGGCCGTGTTCACCAAGGTCGGCATCCCGAGCGCCATGATCTTTGTCCGCAATGAGAATGGCAGTCACAATCCGGACGAGGCCATGTCGTTGGATGACTTCGCGGTAGGAACGCGGGCCCTGACGGGCCTGCTCGAGGATTTTCCTCTCTGAGTCGGTTTTCGAGGGGGCTGTTATGACGCTGTTGGTGACGGGTGCGACGGGGTTCGTCATGAGCGTGCTCGGCCGTCATTGGCTCGAAGCCGATCCGAGAGCGCGCCTCGTGGTACTGGACGCTTCGCCCCTCGATGCCGCTGCCGAGCGCTACTTCGCCCCGTTCACCGACCGGCTCGCAGTCGTAGTCGCCGATGTGACTGAACCCGAGACCTGGCGTCCGGCTCTCGCCCGCCATGCCGTCACTCGCATCGTCCACGGTGCGACCATTACGCCCATATCGCGCGGCACTGCGACCGCAGCGAAGCGGGAGCCCGAAGCTGAGAACCCCGATCGCATCATCGATGTCAACGTGATGGGGACGGTGGCGGTGCTCGAGTGGGCGCGCACGCTGCCGGATCTCAAGAGATTCATCTACGTTAGCTCCGGCGCCGTTTACAAGCACCACGGACCGGATCGTCCGGGCGAGCCGCTCCCCGAAGACGGCTACGTCATGCCGCGGCGGCTATACGGCATCTCGAAGCTGACATCGGAGCTGATCAGCGAGCGCTATGGCGACCTCTTCGGCCTGTCGACCGCATCGGTGCGGCCGTCGTCGGTGTACGGACCGATGGACCGCGTCACGGCAAGCCGGAACATGCACCATGTGCCTCACCGTATTGCCCGCATGGCCCTGGACGGGGTCAAGCGCGTGCGCGTCAATACGCTCGATGCCGTCGGCGACTACATTCACGCTGAGGATGTTGCGCGCGCGATTGTCTCGCTGCTGCAGGCGTCGCGGCTGCGCTACAGCACCTACAACGTCGCCTGCGGTGCGACCGCGAGCATCGGCGATATGGTTGGATGGGCGGCGGAAAAAGTGCCCGGGTTTGGCGCCGAGATCGTGCCGCCCGAGCAAGCCGACATCCTGCAGGACCCCACGCTCAAGGACGGCATGTGGGGTGCTTACGACGTTTCGCGCCTCAGCGGCGAGACCGGCTGGAAGCCGCGGCCGATGCGCGCGGCACTGCATGCCTACATGGACTGGATGGCGGCCGAGCGCGGCTCCAGTCCGTCACAGGAACCAAGATGAATCCCAGTGAGCCGTATCCCCGCGACCTCATCGGTTACGGTGCCCGCGCGCCCCACCCCCGCTGGCCGGGTGAGGCCCGCATTGCCGTCTCCCTGGTGCTGAACTACGAAGAGGGCGCAGAGGCCTGCGTGCTGCACGGCGACGCGCACTCGGAGTCGGTGCTGACCGACCTCGGTGCCGTCGAGGCTCTGCCCGGCGCACGCAATCTGAATGTTGAATCCAATTTCGAGTACGGCAGTCGCGTGGGACTCTGGGAAATCATGCGACTACTGAAGACCATGGGCGCACCGGCCACTGTGTACGCGGTTGGCATGGCACTGGAGCGCAATCCTGAGGTCGCTGCCGAGATCGCACGCTGTGGCTTCGAGGTCGCCTGCCACGGGCAGCGCTGGATCGACTATCAGTTCGTTCCGGAGGAAGTGGAGCGCGCGCACATGCTGCGCAACATCGACACCATTACCCGCCTGATCGGCCGCAGACCGGTGGGCTGGTACACCGGACGCCCAAGCCCGAACACGCGGCGCTTGGTCGTGGAGACAGGCGGCTTCCTCTATGACAGTGACGCCTACAACGATGATCTCCCCTACTGGACCGAGGTCTCAGGCTGCCGACACCTTATAGTCCCCTATAGCTTTGACACCAATGACAGCCGCTTGCAGCGCGGCGGCGATTTCAGCACCGGCGACGACTTCTTCACCTACTGCCGGGATGCGTTCGACTGGCTCTACCGCATGGGAGCCGAAGGGCGCCCGCGCATGATGAGCATCGGTCTGCATGGCCGGATCATCGGGCGCCCCGGCCGGATCGGCGCGTTGGGGCGGCTGCTCGCGCACATGCAGCGTCACGAAGGCGTCTGGCTGTGCAATCGGGCAGCCATCGCACAGCACTGGATAGTGCATCACGCGAAAAGCTGAATGTAGACGGCGAGTCGCTACAGGCCCCGGATCATGCCCCGTCAACGCGGATGACGCTACCCGTCACGTAGGCGGAACGCGCGCTCGCCGGCGCCCGCGGCATCGCCGTACCCGTTTGGCTTTTGCCGTACCCGTCATTTGTACCCGTTTCGTGGACGGGTACCCCGGGGTGCGCGCCGGTACGGGTTGAGCGGGAAATTTGATCGAAATGCCTATTTTTGTAGGCTTTCTGAGAGCACCCGGAGACCCGGTGCTACTCCGTGGATGGGTGCGCCCCCGGCCGGAGTTGAACCGACGACCTACCGCTTAGGAGGCGGTCGCTCTATCCACTGAGCTACGGGGGCGTCAGTGCACGCGAAGTGTACCGGCGTGCCGCCCGCACCCACCATCCCCCTCGCACGGGCGGAAGCGTACTATGCCGACGAGGCCTCAGCCCGCGTGAGCGCGCCGCGCCTTCATGGCAGGAGACGTCCATGACCACGTCCGTCCGCGTTGGGAACCCTGCGAGTGTGCAGCTCGAGATCCGCCGCGTGCCCATGCGGCAATCCCTCGAGTGGCTCAGTCGCGGCTGGGACGATCTGAAGCACATTGGCTGGGCTGGGCTGGCTCATGGGGCGCTCATCGCGATTCTGGGAGCTGTTCTCCTGATGCTCGGCAGCACCCACCTGTACCTCACCGCGGCTGCCGTGACCGGCTATCTGCTCGTCGGGCCCGTGATGACCACCGGTCTGTGCGAACTCGCGCGACGGCGCGCGGCGCACGAGTCGTTGGGTTTTGACGAGTCGCTGCAGGGACTGACGCGCAATCCCGACGGCCTGATGCACTTCGGGGGCGTGCTGGCGCTCATCGCGCTCTCGTGGTTTGTCCTGTCCGCCTTCCTGCTGCAAGCGGTGCTCAATGCCTCGGTGCCGAGTCTCGCGGTCGCACTGTGGGGCGGATCAACCGAGGTGGACGCGGCACAGATCCTGGGCTACGTGGGATGCGGCGCCGTGCTCGCGGGCATTGTTTTCGTGATGTCGGTCGTGGCCGTGCCGGCGATCATCGATCGGCACGCCAGCGCTTCGGATGCCATCCGCGCGAGCCTGCGCGCGACCCTGTCCAACCTGCCGGCGATGCTCGTGTGGGCCGTGCTCATTGTGGCACTCACCGTGTTGGGTTTCGTGACCCTCCTGGTCGGCATGGTGTTTGTCGCGCCGCTGCTTGGCTATGCGACCTGGCACGCTTACCGGGACCTCGTCGCATAGAGACACGAGGCCGCGCACAGGTATCGGGGATGGTGGAGCGAGAGCCCTCTTGAGCAGTTTTTGACTTCCGCTGAACGATCAGCGAGTTGCCTCAAAACGTCTCTCAGTGCCCTGATCACTAGGGCTTTCGCACCACTTCTCGCCGCAAACGGATTTCACTGCTTCACACTAAATGCAGGCACCGCTCCGCCATTCTCAATGAACGTGCACTTACCATCCGCGCACACCCGATTCTCCATCTCGATCCGCTTCAACTGGACATACTGCTCAGGTGATAGGCCGATAGCCTGTCGATAGGCATTATCCGCTGCCGCCCGTGCCTCTTCAGCCGACTTGCGCTGGACTTCTGCCAACTTAGTCTGCTGCTCAGTCTGGATGCGTTGCTCCTGCGTCGCCGTCTCAATGCGCTGATTCTTGATGGCATCAGGCGGATTGGCTCGGCCTACGGTCATGGTAACAAGCTGGATCGGCAATCCCTTTTCCTTGATGAATGCCTTCAAAGCGTCTCGGATCTCCGCATCGATAGCATCCAAGGCTGTCGTACTGATCGCCGTTTCATTCATGCCGCGCTTGCGCACAGCCTGTCTAACCATCGTCTTGAACTGCTCTTCCAGATTGTTCTGATACCAGTTCGGTCCGAAATTCTTGATCAACGCCACCGAATCCGTGACTTGTAACACCACGATGGCATGAAAACTGATCGGTACGCCATCTGAGGTCATCGTGTCGTGCATCTCGGTATCGAACTTCTGAGGCTGCATGAACACATCCACACCTTCAGTCGTGATAGCTGCGAACGTTCGTCCCGGCTTTACCGGATCAGCATCGACTCCGCCGTGGCCAAAAATCCATGGCTTTTCGATCAAAACGATTTCATGCCCCGCATCAGGCGAATACACACTGCAGCCTACCAGCCCCAACGGGATCAACAGTATTAGATATTTCATTGATCTACCCTTTCAAATCAAACTTCAAGTGGCTGAGGGACCGATGGTCTGTGCGAAGCGCCGTACCTGACAGAGGACGCCGTCCCGACTGCTGGCGTAGACGTGTTCAGGGAAGGCGCGCGGCAAGCGCTTCTCGACGCACTCGAGCGCCGCAGACGCTGACTCGACGAACGACTGCATGCGATTCCAGAGGCCGGGAACTGCGGTCCGTTGGGCAAGCTCCTGCCAGTGGCGGCCCGCGATCTCGCTCAGGCGGTAATAGGCTCGGCGGCCGCGCAGCGACATTGCAAGCTTTGCTTTTTCCAGGGCGAGCTGATTTTTTCCGTGGCCGATGATCGGCCAGGCGGATAACACGTCGTAGAGCGGCGTCAGGCCGTAGGTGCCGCCGCTGCGGTGATGGAGCGAGAAATTCTTGCCGTGTCCGTCGGTTGCGGCGAGGAGCCAGAATGCCAGTTGCGCGAGCAGGAAGTTCGTCTGGTCCCTCACGGGATGCTCGCTGTTGGCGAGGAGCCCTAGCGCCTCCGAGATCGAGGGTCCGCCGTCCGCCTCGTAGCGCAGAGTATGCGGTAGCCCCATAGCCTGGCAGAGGTCTTCCTGCGGCAGGCGTGCGATCCAGGCGCCCTTTGGCGGTTTGAAGCGCTTTTTCTGGACCTCGGCCGTGCCCACGCCGATCCAGCGGCGATCGAAGCGTGTCACCACCAGAGCGCGCTGCTCGCCGAAGCGCGCGATGGCCGCATCCGCGACCGGCAGGTCGAGCTCGCGTAACACTTGCGCGCACAGCCATTCGTTCTCGACCGAATCGGAGAAATCACCGCGGAAGCCGCCGATGATGCCGAGCGGGAGCTTCAGGATGTGGGTAGTCGGCGTGGCGTGGCGCGGTCGAAACCATTGTCCCGCCATGTGAAGCAGGGCCGTCTTTTCCTGGGCACCGGCGAGCGATATACGAAAGTCATCCTGCGCCTCGTGAGTCAGCGGCGTGGCAACGGTCACATCGCGCAGCGTTCGCTCGACCTCCTCCTCGGTAAGCGGCGCGGCATCGACGCGGTCCCAGCCGAGGGGCTCATCGTTCGGTGGCAGGAGCTGCACCGCGCCGACGCAGTCGCGTCCAATCGCTGTGAGCAGATCAAACGCATCGGAGGAGCGCGTCTTGAAGCGCGTACGGATGCGGCTGCGCAGCTCGGCGCTGTCCGGCAACAGGTTGTCGAAGTAATACTCAACCGCAGGGCCCCTCACCTCGCGGTCCGCGGTCACCGGCAATGACAGGGAAAGCGCCCGCCCGTGGGGAGAGTTGGCCCACGATTTCTCGTAGCGAAAGAAGGGCGTACGAGCACCCCGGAGGGTGCCCCACTCCCCTACTCGCTCGCCGTTCATCCAGACGATCAGTGAGGCCACGGAAACTCACCAGTCCGTGGGGTTGGCGCGACCCGAGGATTGCGGCTTGTCGCTCGAGTCCAGCAAAACGCGGACCTTTAGTACGGCGAGCAGCTGCAGCAGTTGTCCCACGCTCACGCGCTTGGGGTCACGCTCGATCTTGGCGATGCGGGTCTGGTCGAGGCCGGTAAGCGCACCCAACGCAGCCTGGGTAAGTCCGCGCGCCTTGCGGAATGAGCGCAGGTGGTTGGATAACTGGGCGTGGGTTTGCAGCCATAACGGTTTCATGGCACCCACTATATGCCTTTAAAGGCATAAGTGCACTACATGCCTCGTAAGGCATATATTGTTTATATGCCACATGAGGCATGAATGAGGGTTTGGATGGTGGAGCGGAAGGGGATCGAACCCTCGACCTTCGCATTGCGAACGCGACGCTCTCCCAGCTGAGCTACCGCCCCACGCAAGGCGCGCGATTCTAGCATGATGCGGCTATCATCGACCTCGGGAGCCGCAGGGGTTCGCGGACCGGAGACCAGGCATGCTGGCCATGGGCGGGCGAGCACCGGAGTTCACGCTGCCGGATCAGGACGAGCAGAATGTGTCCCTGAGCACGCTGCTGCGCCACGGCCCGCTGATCCTGTATTTCTATCCTGCGGACTTCACCCCCGGGTGCACGCGCGAGGCCTGCTCGATCCGTGACCTGACCGCCGAGATCCAGCAGGCGGGTCTCGACGTCGCCGGCGTGAGTCCTCAGGCCCCGGCGAGCCATCGTGCGTTCCGCGAAAAGCACAAGCTGCAGTTCACCCTCCTTTCCGACGTCGACAAGTTCGTCATCCGTATGTACGACGTGCAGGGGCCGCTGGGGTTCGGCGTGCGTCGCGCCACCTACCTCATCGACCAGGCGCGTTACATTCGCTCCGCGGTACTCGCCGATTTCCGCATCAGTCAGCACGAGGATTTCATCCGCCGGGCCGTGGCGCTGAGTACCGGTAGCGCGCGCCGCGCGCACACCAGCTGAAGCGCTCACCCGTCACAGTCTGATTCGCACCAGGCGGGCACGCCCGACACTCGGGATGCTGACCACATATACGATGTCAGACTCACCCGGCGCAGGGGCGACGATGTCCACGCCGTTCAGTTCATGGATCATCTGCGGCACCGTGGCCCCGCTGCCGATGACCAGTACCGTGCCGCCCGCATGCTCGCGCAACACACGGGCAGCCGCGGTGCGTGCGTCGCGGGCGCTGAACACCCGCGGCGCGCGGTGCAGGCGCTGCGCCAGCGGCGCCGCGGTCTGCTGGGCGCGCCGGTCATCGCTCACATAAATCGCGTCAAGCCCACCGCTGCCACCCGAGTCGCCGAACATCTGCGCCAGGTGCTGCGCGCGCTGCTCGCCCTCGGGCGAGAGGGGAGGATCGTCAATGGTTCCGGGTTCCTTCTCCACCGGGCGCACGAGCAATACCACGGTGGTGGTTGCACTGCGATAAAACGTCACCGCAACGCCGCCGGTTACCACGACGGCCAGCAGGGTCAGCCACACCGGCGCCAGGAACGGGCGGCGGTGGCGCGTTATGGCAGGCGGGTCCATGCCGCAATCATATAGCGCCCGCGCATTTTGCAGCGGGTGTCTGTAATGTGCGCGTGGGGAGGGGGCGATGCCAGCCGGCGGTCATACGACGGTCATCCAGCGTATCCTCGAGCGACGCGCGGCGCGGGCGACCGTCGAGGAGACCACGGCGACCATCGCGGTCATGCTGCGGGTCCTGCCGCCGCCGCGTGCGCTGCTCGTCTGCCAGGATGCAGTGGTGCGCGAACAGCTGGAGCGCCGCATCACGGCCGACATGCTCGACTACGAATCGCTCGCCGACGAGCACGAGGGTCTGCGCCGTTTTGACGGCGAGTTCTTTCCGGTCGTGGTGACGGACTCTCTGGAGTTGGTGCGCCAACTGCGGGCGCGGCCCGCGGTGCGCGCGCCGTTCGTCGTCTACGTTGCGGAGCTGGATGATGCCGCCGAGCGCGAGGCTGGACTCGCCGCCGGCGCGGACGACTGTCTGGCACGGCGGGCGTCCGAGCGCGAGCTGGACGCGCGTCTCGGCGCCGCGCGACGCATCGCGGAGCTCGAGAGCGTGCTGCGGGTCACCCTGGCGGAGAACCGCAAGCTGTCGGCCACCGATGATCTGACCCGCGTCAACAGCCGGCGCTTCTTCAGCAAGCACTTTCCACGCGAGGTGGAACGCGCAGCGCGCTACGGGCGCGCCCTGTCACTCGTGCTATGCGACATCGATCTGTTCAAGAGCGTCAACGACACGCACGGCCACGCCTGTGGCGATCAGGTCCTGCGGCAGTTCGGCGCGCGCCTGCAGCGCAGCCTGCGGCACGGCGTCGACTGGGTGGCGCGCATCGGCGGCGAGGAATTCGCCATCGTGTTGCCCGAGACCGGCTATCAGACGGCGCTCGACGTCGCCCGCAAGGTGCGGGCCGCGATCGCGCAGCCCCCGTTCACGGCGGAAGGCAAGAGCGTCGAAGTGACTGCCAGTTTCGGGCTGTGCGGACTCGACCGCGTGCCCATCGGCGAGCGCCGCCTCGCGCAGCGCGTCCTGAAGATCGCCGACGCGGCGCTCTACCGCAGCAAAAACGCCGGCCGCAACCGCGTCACCGCCACCATACTGAACGCCGCCGCCGACTGAAACGCGTCGGCGCAGCCTTGCACTGACCACGCTGGCTGGCGAAAACCCGTTCATCATGACGCAACCCCTTGCTGGGGCTGAGCGTTTACGCACGCGCGCCGCGTCTGTCCACATGGTTATGCACAAATTCTGTGGATAACTCCCCACGGTGGCAAGCGCCTCGCGCTTGTGTGAGACTGCGCGCCTTTCGCGTCGCGAGCCCACCGATGAAGAAGACAGGCAGCGAACAGGATACCCCGGCTGAGCCTCTCGAGCGGGCGCGGCTGCAGGCGGAGGTCGCCAAGCAGCGCGTGCGCATCGCGAAGGAAGAGCTGAAGCGCGCACGCAAACGCCTGAAAGAGGCCAAGCGCGAAGCCAGGCGCGCCCGCAAGCATTCCGCGGCCGCCCGCAAGGTCTGGAAGCGTGCACGCCGTGCCCAGAAGCACGACTCCGGATCCAGGACGGCGAAGAAAGGCGCGCCGCGCGCCAAGCGCAGATCCGCTGCGCAGCCGGCGAAGCCGGACCGCAAGCCGAGGCGTCCCGCTGCCGCGCAGCGCGCGGCGCCGCAGCGCACCGCCCGCACAGCCCGCAGCGCCCGCGCCGCCACCCGCGGTCGCAGTACCCGACGAGCCCTGCCACGCGCGGCCGCGGCACCACGGCCCGCCGTGAGCCGGACTGCGCCGCGCCGCGCCGTCGCGCCGGTCAATCGCACGCGCACTGCGGCGGTGGCATCACCGCCCGCGGCCACCGGTGCGCCGACGGACAAAGGCGCGCCTCTGGCGGTTACCCCCGCTGACCAAGCGGCCTGAAGGCCAGGGATCTGCCTCATGCAGGATCAGCACGTTTCACCTTCCAGTTCGCGGATGCTCGCGGGCTACCTCACCGACATCGAGCAGCTGCTCGATGAGCAGCACCGCGACGCGGCGCTGCGCGAGGCCTTCGATCTGCCGCGCATCGCGGTCGCGCTCACCGACCCGCAGCTGCGCTGTTCCGGCGAACAGATGAAGACCTGGTGCGAGAAATGGATCGGGCCTCCGGGCGCCGGGCGCCAAGCTCCCGCCCTCGACTACGAGCGCGTCGGTCGCACCGTCAGCGAGCGAGTCACGCAGGAAGGCGGTGCCGGTCCTGACTCGGTGCCCACGCGTGCACTGCGCCGCCTGCGGCTGCGCCGTTACCTGCGCACGCCGTCGCGTGGTTTTCCCGCGAGACACGGCGAGAATCTACCTCCCCAGGAGACCGAAGCGGTTGAGATGTGCACGGCGCTCGTGGAAGCCGCGCGCCGCTGGTACGCCCGCAGCGCCTGTCACGACACCACCGTGCAGAGCAATCTCGCGCGGCTCGCCGTTCTGCGCTGACGCCGCACTCGCGTCGGCGACTTCGCTCTCTGAACGAGCATTCAACGCAGTCCCCGATGACAGGCCTATCGGCCGTCGCACTCTATCTATTTGTTTAACTTGATTTTGTCAGACACATGGCGCCTGTCTTGCGTCTCTTCCGGGGTTGATGGAATATAGTCGTGTCGGGGAGACTATAAACATTGAGTGTGCGTTCAATGCCCCACTCAGGCACCATGCGCAGGGTCTCTGCGGGGGAGCGCGGTGCGCGCCCGCCGCTGCGCGTCGGCGTGATCCTCGCGCACCACTTCACCCTGTCGGCGTTTGCGGTGTTCATCGACCACCTGCGGCTCGCGGCCGACGAAGGCGACCGCAGCCGGCCCCTGCACGTGCAGTGGTCGATCATGGCCAGCCGCCCGGAGTCGGTGCCTGCCAGCTGCGGGGTACTGCTCGAGCCCACCAGCGCACTGCTGGCGCCGGAACTGCTCGACTACGTGGTGGTCATCGGCGGGATACTGCACGCCGGGCCGCAGATCGACGAGGCGACCGCGCGCTACCTGCGCGAGGTGAGTGAAACGCAGATGCCCCTGATCGGCATCTGCACGGGCAGCTTCATCCTGTGCCGCGCCGGGCTGATGAAGGGGCGGCGCTCCTGCGTCAGCTGGTATCACTACCAGGATTTCCTCGAAGCCTTTCCGAACCAGGAGGTCATCGCCGACCGTCTGTTCCTGGCCGACGGCCCGCGCATCACCTGCGCCGGCGGTGCCGGAGCTGCGGCGCTGGCAACGTACCTGATCGAGCAGCATCTCGGGCGCGGCGTCGCGCAGAAAGCGAGCCAGGTGCTGCTGTTCGACCGGCCGCGCTCGGGGAGCGATGCCCAACCGCACCCGCCGCTGTCCGAAACCGTATCCGAGCCGCGCGTACGCCGTGCGCTGCTGCTCATGGAGCAGAACCTCGCGCGCCCCATCCTGGTCGCTGCGGTTGCGGCGGAGCTCGGCCTGTCCGCGCGTCAGCTCGAGCGCCTGTGCCGCCAGCACGTCGGCATGGGGCCGGCCTCGCTCTACCGCCAGCTGCGCATGCGCTACGCCAACTGGCTTATCGAGAACACCGACCGCTCGGTCACCGACATCGCCAACGAGGCGGGCTTCGCAGACTGCGCACACTTTTCCCGCCAGTTCAAGGACGCCTACGGCCTGTCGCCTTCGACGCGGCGCCTGCAGCCGCAGCGTGCCGTCAACGGCGATGCCGCGCGGGCACGGGTTTTCGAGTAGCCGCAGGGCGCGCTGCGCCCTCAGGTCTCAAGGCCGGCGACGCCGGCGCAGCCGTGGTGCACATCAAATCCAAAGGGATCACGCAATGAACTCTAAGATCTCATATGCGGTAGCGGCCATCCTGGGGGGCTCGTCGTGCGCAGCGTATGCTGCCGAGCCGGCGACCGGCGGTACCGAAGCGGGTACCGGAGCGCTCGAAGAGATCACCGTCACCGCGCAGCGCCGCACGCAGAACATACAGGACGTGCCGATCTCGATGCAGGCCCTGACCGAGCAGACGCTGCAGCAACTCAACATCTCGACCTTCGACGACTACATCAAGTAT
>WNGI01002233.1_pt1 | contig 16682 bp, 12 predicted proteins | sample 5400621 | NCBI WGS metagenome assembly WNGI01 (sample SAMN13153374, study PRJNA577476) | soil metagenome | isolation source: 20 cm soil or saprolite under Garry oak tree replicate 1 | place: USA:California | collected 2016-06-15 | reverse complement strand
GTCAACCTCGATGTGATCGGCTACGGCCTGATCAGTTCGACGCCAACACCGACTCCAACTCCAACTCCGACTCCAACTCCGACTCCAACTCCAACTCCAACTCCAACTCCAACTCCAACTCCAACTCCGACGCCGACTCCGACCCCAACACCAACTCCTGCTCCGACACCTCCAGGCCCAATTCCACTCGTTACCGTATCGTCCTTTCCTCGGGCCGTTAGGGAAGGGGGTAGCGCTACCTTCATCATTTCAGCTCGGCCGGCACCTTCGCAGCCGCTGACTGTGCACTACTCGATGCGTGGGAGGGCGCTTCTCGGATCCGATTACACCCTGAGCGGTACTCCCGGAGAAGCGATTATTCCCGCAGGTCAATTCTCAGTCAGTATCATCCTAAATGCTCTGAGCGATAACTTTCACGAGGTAACGAAGGCGGCGATCATGGTTGTCGATCCGGGTGCCGATTACCAGCTGCCGAGACGACGCCACAAGAGAGGAAAACGGGCCCCAGCGGGCGCAACGATTGAGATCGTAAGCCCGTAACAAATGTCGCGCCATGTTTCGCTGGCGCCAAGCGTTACGATTATTCGCCGATGATCGTAATGCAGACTTTTCGTCGGTGCGGATCGCGTCGGTGCTCGAAAAGAAAAATTCCCTGCCAGGTTCCAAGTTGCATCTTCCCGTCGATAATCGGAACCGTCTCGCTCGTCCGCGTTAAAACCGTGCGGATGTGAGATGGCATGTCGTCCCTACCTTCTTCTCCGTGTTCGAAGTAATCCGTGTTTTCCGGCACGAGTCTGTCAAAAAACTTTTCCAGATCGCGCCGCGCCGCCGGCGCCGCATTCTCCATCATGGTCAAACTGCAGCTGGTGTGCTGAATAAAAACCGTGATTGTCCCGCTGCGCAGGCCCGAGCGATCTATCTTCGCCTGAATATTATCGGTAATCTCATATGTGCCTTTGCCATGCGTGCGAACTTCAAGCTGAGTGTGATGCACCGCCATAAAGCCTCGTTAGTGAAAAAAATAACATCGTCCGGGAAAATAGTCGCGGCGTTTGATCTTTTGGGCGGCGATGGCCTAGTACATTGAGATGGAAGCCGATCTGGACCGTATTTTATTTCACGAGACAACAATTTTGCGGCGGCTTGGCGAATTAGCGGCCCAAATCTCGAACGATTATCGCGATCTTGAATTGACAGTCATCGCGGTATTGAACGGCAGTTTGATTTTCATGGCCGACTTACTGCGGCGGATCCCGCTCCCGCTCAAATTGGATTGTTTAAGCGTGGCTAGCTATCACGGCAAAACAGAAACCAGTGGCGAGGTTATCTTCAAGCAAGTCGCGTTACCGGACGTAATGGATCGGCACATCCTGATTCTGGACGATATCCTTGACAGTGGTCACACTCTAGCGGCCATCCGCGACAAATTGGAAACGGCCAAGCCGCGCAGCATTCGGATTTGCGTTTTATTGAGCAAGAAGAAACGGCGCGCCCGGCACGTCGACGCCGATTACATCGGCTTTGAAATCGAGGATGAATTCGTCGTTGGATACGGGCTCGATTTTATGGAGCAATACCGCAACCTCCCATACATCGGCGTGCTGCGGAAGGAATTAATCGGTGAACCTGCAGGTTATCGATGAAAGTTCGCGTGCATTTTTATTCGCAGTTGCGCGATTTGGCCGGCGGACCGGAACTCGAATTGGATGTCCCGGATAAGTCCACCGTTAACGATCTTCTGGAGCAACTGTACAAGGAAAAACCGGTGCTTAAATCGCGAGACAAGAGCATCCTGGTCGGTGCTGGCGTCGAGTTTGTCGATCGTCACTACGGACTTAAACCGGGCGATGAGATTTCGATCATGCCGCCAGTTCAGGGCGGCTGAGGTCCCGGAAGGGAATGCTAATCGCGGAAGTTTTTGAAATTAGTGGCGACTCCAAAGTCGCGGCCGCGCAGAAAGGCAATGACCGCCTGCAGTTCGTCCTTCTTCTTTCCGGTGACCCGGATCTGTTGGTCTTGCATTTGGCTTTGCACTTTGAAGTTTTGCGATTTGATGGTCTGAATTATTTCTTTCGCTTTGTCGCCTTCCAGACCCTGCTGAATTTTCAGCTCCTGTCGCGCGTGTCCCAAAGGCGAAATTGCTGCATCCAGCTGTTCGACATTGCGCAGATCGACTCCACGCTTGGACAATTTACCAATGACAATCTCGCGCAAACCGCGAAGCCGCGCCGCGTCTTCCGCGGTCAGAACGATCTTTTCTTTCTCGTGCAGAATTTCCGCCTGGGTGTCCTTAAAGTCGAAACGGGTCGCCAGTTCTTTGCGTGCCTGGTTTAAGGCATTATCCACCTCTTGTTTGTCGACTTCGGAAACAATATCGAAAGAAGGCATGTCTTCTTGGATCCATTCGACTCACTTTGTTCGCTCAGGACAAGCTTTAGATTTTTGATCGTGCAATGGAAATCACGATTTTCAGTTCCCGGACTCAAAACGAGCGACGCAATCGGCTTGTCTGAACCACAGGGTCCTGTGCCAAGATGATTTTTTATCGCCAACTTCAAGCTAAGGCGCGTCTTTTCCTGGCCGCCATTCTCATCGTGGCTCCTGTTGGATGCAAAAAGCAACCACCGCCCGAAAACAAAGTCTTACGAATGCAGCTTGCGCACGAGCTGCGCCATCATTCCTATGACAAGGCGCTGCCCATCGCCCGGCGTTTAATTGAACTGACACCGCAGGATAACAGTGCCTGGAAGCGACTTGCTCAAGCGCAGTTTGGTTTGCGCGACTTCGACGGGGCGAGCCAAACCTTAATAGAATGGCGCAGAACCATCGCAGCGCCGGACCCTAGATTGGATGAGTACGAAGGTGATCTCGCCAACAAAAAGCACGATTCCGCGCATGCGCGGCAGGTTTGGGAAAAGATTCTGGCTGCTCAGCCCAAAAACAGACGAGTACTCAGAAAGATCGCGCTCCTCGAGGAAAACCAGCAGCGCTGGGTGGAAGCAATCGCTGCTTGGAGCCGGTTCCTGAAGGTTCGAGATGACGGGGTAGCATGGGTTAATCTAGCCGTATGTCAGCGGCGCCTGCACGATTGGGATCATGCATTTCAAGATTGGCATCGGGCACAGCACCTTGCACCGGATGATCCAGAGGTCCGGCGTTGGTCGAAAGTTTTTGAAAAGCTCAGCAAATTCCTCGACCAAATTCGAGAGCTGGACGCCAAAGTACTGGCGGTGTCAAATGACGCCGGTTTGCTCTCGGACCGAGCGCTTTTGCTGCTTCGGGCGGGAGACCCAGAGCTGGCATTAGACGATTGCGAAATGGCCAGCGCCCTTGCGCCTTGGGCGGTGCGGCCCAAACTCTTTCAGGCGATCGCATTGATTGCGCTCAATCGCGCGTCTGAATGTGAGCGACTGTCGATTCGTCAGCCGTTGCGGCTCGAGGCGTTGACACCTGAGTTTCTGGAGACAATGAGCCGCCTCGATTCAGCGATTTCGGTAGAACGGTCCAATTCGGATCATTTTGCCGCACGTTCCTGGCAGCTAAATGAGATCGGACAACCAATGCTTGCTTTGCAAGATGCAGAAAAGGCCTCGCGCCTCGACCAAAAGTCAGCGAACGCGTGGGCGGAGGTCAGTTATTCGCTAATGAAACTTGGACGAGCAAAAGAAGCGTTGGAGAGAATCAAACAAGCGACCGAATTCGATCCTAATCTCGGCAGCGCATGGCAATATCGCGGCGAACTTGAGATGGCGGAAGGCAATAATCTCGCGGCTATTGAGTCATTCTCCCGGGCCCTCGCCATCGAAAAAACCGCGGCCGGCTTGCAGAAACGAGAAGAATGTTACCGCCGCGTAGGACTTCCAGCGCGCGCAGAGGAAGATCGTCAGGCTCTGCAAGAGCTGACGGCCGGCACTTTCAAATGAGCAAGCGGCAACCGGGCAGCACCGTGGCCTCGAACGTTTCGGCAGCTTTGCTGAGGGTATCGCCGGTGAAACTGCTGGTCGCCGCGGGCGACTCTATGGAAACGGCCGACCGAGCAGTTCAAACGATCTTGTAGCGCGCCTGCCTTATCCCTTCAATCAAACCGCAGCGCGATAATCGGATCGATTTTCAATGCACGACGCGCCGGAAAGTAACAGGCCGCGAAGGCCGCTGCAGCGAGCAGCGCAGTAACACTGAAAAAGATGAACGGATCGCTGGGATTTACGCCATAAAGCAGCGTGCCTACCAATCGGGTAGAGCCAAATGCGGCAAACAATCCCAGGAGCATGCCGATGCCGGCCAGCGCCATCCCTTGCCGCAAAACCAGCTGTAACACCTGGCGGGCTTGCGCACCGAGTGCCATTCGGATTCCCAACTCACGTGTGCGTTGGCTCACGGAATAAGCCATCACGCCGTAAACACCCATGGAGGCAAGCACGAGAGCGAGCAACCCCAGACTGCCGAGAAGGATTGCGCCCATCCACGAAGGCCAAAGGGCGAAAGCCATGTGATCACGAATTGTTTTTTCGTAGGTAATCGGAATGTGGACGTCGGCGTCGCGGATGATGCGGTGTGTTTCATTCACCAACGCGCCGGGCGCGCCATTTGTATGCATAAAAATTGTCATCCCGCCGTCGGGTACGTCTGTAAATGGAAAATAAACCATTGGAGTAGGCACCTCACCGAGTGTGGCCGCCTTGGAGCTTCGCGCCACTCCGACCACTTCGATCGGCTCATTGTCGACAAGAAAACGAAAACGGTGCCCAATTGCATCTTCGTTAGGCCAAAAGTGCCGGACCATCGTTTCATCGACAATGGCCACTCGGGGTGCGTTTTTGTCATAGTCGTGTTCGGTCAAGCGGCGGCCGCGCAAGAGCGGAATTGCCATCGTCTCCAGATATCCGGGCGTAATCGGGCTGACATTGGCAATCTTACGATTACGCTCGTCATTTTCGCCGCGTCCTTCGATTATAATGGTGCGGCCCTCACCACCAAATCCGAGAGGGACAAATTGACCGAGATCGGCACTGGCGACCCGGGAATCGAGCCGCACCTGCTCGAGAATGGATCGGGCGACCTGTGCACCACGCGTCCTGTCATATCCTGCCAGTCCTGGATCGAACGTGACGATGGCCAGGTTCTCCATGCGAAAACCTGGATCGATTGCCTGTGCCTTGTGAAATCCCTTGAGGAAAAGACCGGAACCGATCAGAAGCAGCAACGAAACGGCAATTTGTGCAATCACGAGGAGATTACGCAGGTTCCACCGACCAAGTCCGCCGCCGACGCTTGAAGCGCGTTCCCGCAGACCTTGCGTCAAATCCCAGCGTGCGGTCTGAAGGGCGGGCGCGAGGCCGAAGATCACGCCGCTTAAAATGGCGAGGACAAAAGCGAAGACCAAGACGCGCAAGTCGGGCTGTGGACTGAGGCTAAGTGGAACCGGCGTCGGTGGTAGAAGTGAAATCAGAACGTCCCCGAGCCAATAAGCCAGCATGATTCCTCCCAGCCCTCCGAGCAGCGCGAGGAAAAGGCTTTCCGTGAGTAACTGACGCACGATCCGACCGCGGCCGGCGCCGAGGGCAAGACGCACAGCCATTTCGCGCTGTCTGGTTGTCGCCCGGGCAAGTAAAAGATTCGCCACGTTAGCGCACGCGATCAGCAGGATGCTGCCGGCCGCCACCAGCAAAAGAAGCGACACGTTTTGGGCGATATTTTCATTGGCCGGACCTCCGAGACCCTGCGCTTTTGCGACCTCGGCGGGTAGCAGCTTGATCGACCGCTCTTTATTGACCTCGGGATAAGCTTGCTCCAGTTGCTGGGCCACCGTTTTCATCTGTGCTTCTGCTTGCGGCGGAGCCACTCCGGGGTTCAACCGCGCGACTACGCTTAAAGACAAGGCGCGTCTCTTCTCAAACCAGAGGTCACCAGCCGGCAGGATCCATCCATGCATCGCCATGGGAATCCACAGATCTGGCGCCACACCCACGTCGATTCCGGTGAAGGTGGCTGGGGCGACGCCAATGACATTAAAGGCACGCCCGTTCAAGGTGATCGTGCTGCCGATCATTCCGGGATCACCGCCGAGTTTTTTCCAAAATTTATGCCCGAGAATCACTACTGGATGCCCGTTAGGCGATGAATCTTCTTCCGGTAAGAAGGCGCGCCCGAGAACAGGCCGCACCTGGAGCACATCGAAATAATTACCGGTCACGAGCTGGCCGAAGACGTTTGACGTATCAGCGCCGCGCGTCATTCCCATTAGCGCAAATCTGTAAGCAGACATGCCGCTGAAAACGGCATTCTGCTTGGCGTAGTCCAGGAAGTTCAGGTACGAGTTGGCCTGTCTGCCCGTAAAATGCGTGTCAGTGGTGTAAACCTGGACGAGTTGTTCGGCATGGCCTACCGGCAAAGGCCGAAGCAACAAGGTATTGACTATGCCGAAGATCGTCGTGTTTACCCCCAAGCCGAGGGCGATGGCGAGAAACGCCACGATGGAAAAGCCCGGTGTTTTTATGAGCATCCGCAAAGCAAAGCGAAGATCAGTTATCATATGTTAGGGATTCGCCTCCGCGATTTTGACGCTGCCATTAATGGCGCGAATTTTTACCTCTGCCTCGGACGCGCCGCCGATTGACACATCAATGTTGCTGACGAGGTCCTGTCGTCGATTCTCTTGCTCCGTGAAATCGCTGGCGACATGGCCGTTCACACTGGCGGCTGAAAGGTGAAAAGCGGCGTCCCCCGGAATAGAGGCGCGCGCATTGCCATTCACAATTTGCGCGTCAACTGAAAACCTGTGCGTCTCCCACCAATCATAATCAATATCGAGACCGCCACTCGCAACCGAGACTTGGAGGTGACTAAAACAATTGTGTCCGAAGAGGCGGCCGTTCCCGAGGTTGACGTGAACGTTGCGGCCACGCATGCCGTCCACCAGCACTTCGCCGTTGCCCAATTCCAATCGCGAGATGTCGCAGGTCCAAGGGAGAACAATAACGTAATCGACCGTCCCGGAGCGATCAGACCATCCCCACTTCGGGCTCGGCGGGTGTTGCGTCTCGATGGAAACGTCTCCCGGCCGGACCGAGATATTTACGGAAATCTTGGCCAGCCGGTCTGGATTATAAGCTCTTTTGATGGCTTCGATCTTCATTTCCTTGGTGTCAGCGCCGTAGATGAAGATCGAACCATCATCATTTCGGATGCTGACCTTGGCCGTTGGCTCAATTGCATATTTTTCCTCGACCACATCCTCGAGAATGGCTGCAGGCTTGGCGTCGCTAAACGCAATCAGGAGAAGAGCCCCTAAGATAAGCCCGCGCATGAATTACTCTTGCCTTTCTAAGACAGCGATGGCGGTAAAACCGGGCATTTTGCCGACCATCCTGAGGGCGTATTTGATGTCGTTAACCATATCGGGCTTGGTTTAAGAAATTTTCATTCGGCTCGGAGTGCAATAACCGGATCAACTCGCGACGCCCGCCGAGCTGGCAGCCAGCAGGCAATGAAAGCAGCACCGCCCAAAACCAGAGCCGTCAAAACCCACGAGACAACGGTTGGCGCCGGCATGGCCGACCACTGGTTGCGAACGACACGGACAAGGCCCGAGGTTATAATACCCCCGGTCGCAAACCCAATTGCAATCAATGTCGCGCCCTGACGCGCGATCAATCGAACGATGTGGGCAGCGGTAGCACCCAGCGCGCTGCGAATTCCGAACTCACGTTCGCGTCGGGCTACATGCAACGAGAGAAGGCCGTAAAGGCCAACCGCCGCGAGCACCAAACCGAGCACGCCGAATAGCGAGACAAGCGTTAAAACAAACCGTTCTGTCACGCGTGATTGCGATGCGGCTTCATCCAGTGAAACGATTTGGTACGCGGCCAGGCGCGAGTCCGCCCGAGCTAAGGCCTCACGAATGGCGGCCTCGATGGGCTGGTGACGGTCATCCGTCTCTGCAACAAAAGTTATTTCATCCACCTGATATGCGCTCGCGGAAAATAATTGGGTGAATGGACGCACGATCATGCCGACAACTTCGCCATCGTCCGGATCGGGAATCACTTTGATATCCCCGACAACCCCAACCACGGTCAACCAAGGACGAGGTCCATCGAGGCGGCCCCATTTTACACGCTTGCCAATCGGATCCTGTCCCGGCCAAAAACGCTTCACGAACGACTGGCTGACCATACAAACTTGCGGCGAATCCGCCGTGTCGGCGTCCGAAAAATCCCGTCCCCGGACCAGCGGTTCGCCGATGCTCTTAAAGTAATCGGGCACTGTGGCCCGCAGATATGAAAGATGGTAATGCTGCGGTTCGGGTGGCGGTACTCCTTCGGCGTTGCATGTCATCAAATCGCGCGGCGCATTCATCGGCGAAGGGCCCGTGACCGTGGCCGTTCTTATCCCCGGTAGAGCCCGCAACTGCGTCAGGATTTGGTTAATCGTATGCTCCTTCGCAACCGGCGAACCGAGTATTCGATCGGAGAAACCGACGTTAAATGCGGTCCGTCGGTCGGTGGAAAACCCCCACGGCTCATTCAGCAACTGCCTAAAGTACTGCGCCGCGGCGAGACTTGCTATGAGTAGCGCCGCCGCGATGGCGAGCTCGGTCACGACAAAGGATCCGAGCAAACGACGTGCGCCGCGATCCAGGGTAGATCCTCGCGCAGTAGAGTTGACCGCTGCACGCAAGTCAGTGCGCGATGCTCGAATCGCGGGGAGCAGGCCAAACCCGAGGCCGACGAGTAGCATCACGCCGGCGGCGAAGGCGAATACGGGCCAGTCAAACCGGACGGCGTAATCAAATTCGCGCATTGCGCTCCCAGTGGTGTCGGTGCCTTCCGGACTCATCGCGACCAGAGCCGGGGTAATCCACCAGGCGATAAACAGCCCACCGAGTGTTCCCAGCACGGACAGGACGAGAGCTTGTAACAGTTGTTGCCTAACCAGCCGCTGCCAACTCGCGCCCAACGCAGCGCGCAGGGCAAACTCGCCCTCGCGTTCGATCACACGCGTGAGAAGCAGGCCGGCGAAGTTCGCCGCTGCAATTAAAAGCGCGCACAGCGCCGCAACCACAATCACCATAATTTTCGGTCGCAAATCCAGCACGAAGCTTTCACGCAGGCGCGGCATATAAGCAGAGCGCGCATTATTCGGATCAGGCGCGACCTGATTGATCGCGGCGCACATTCGACGAACCGCATCGGAAGCATTGCCCGGAGTGAGACCGCGGCGCAAACGCGCCACGCCGTAAAGATAATGATTCAGCGATTGTCCGGGGGTCGGCGGCGCGATCGCCAGCGGCATCCAAAGATCAGCGCGATATGGGTGTCGAAATGCTTTCGGCATCACTCCAATGATGGTGTGAGGAATGCCATCCAAGGTGAGCGTCACGCCCAACACATCGGATTGTTTACCGAGATATTGTCGCCAAAAATCGTCACTGATAATCACAACCGCCGGTCCACCTGGCCTATCTTCTTCCGCGGCGAAATTTCGACCCAGAACCGGAGGCAGGCCGAGAACCGAGAAGAAATTCGACGTGACTTGCGCAGCCTGAACACTGCGGGCAGGATTGCCGCCGACCGCTCCAACCGTAACGTTGATGCCGGTGGCGGCGGCGAGCCCCTCAAAGATTTCGCCGCCGTGCTCACCCCATTGACGAACCGTCTGTATGCTGAGATTCATCGAACCGCCCCTGACGCCATTCTCATCCGAGGCTTCGTAGACCCGGACCAGTCGATCGGCGTTGGGAAACGGCAACGGGCGTAGCAACGTGCCTTCGACTACCGAAAAGATCGCGGTGTTCGCGCCGATACCAAGCGCGAGAGTGCAAACTGCAATCAAGGAGAACGCCGGCGACTTGATCAACAATCGTGACGCGTACTTGAGATCGGAGATCATAGTTCAAACCACCCAGCCGTCGCGCAACTGAACAATGCGGTTGCCGTAGCCGGCGTTTTTTTCCGAATGCGTCACCTGCACGATGGTCGTGCCGTCGGCATTCAGTTTTTTAAACAACTCCATTATCTCCTCCCCCTGGCTGGAGTGCAGATTGCCCGTCGGCTCGTCCGCGAGAATCAGCTTGGGATTGGAAATGATGGCGCGGGCCACCCCAACCAGTTGCTGTTGCCCGCCGGAGAGTTGTCGCGGATACAAATCCTTCTTTGCGACGATTTGGAATCGATCGAGCGTATCGGCTACCATGGCGGCGCGCTCCGTCTTGTTCACCTTGCGATAGGAAAGCGGGATATCGAGGTTCTCGTAAACGGTCAGGTCATCAAGCAAATGATACTGTTGGAAAACGAACCCGACCTGCTCGTTGCGCAAGGCGCCCCGCTCCTTTGCCTTGAGGTGATGCACGGCGGTCTCATTAAAGAAATATTCGCCCGTCCAACCATGATCATGCATGCCAAGAATGTGCAGCAGAGACGATTTGCCCGCGCCCGACGGGCCCATGATGGAGACAAATTCACCTTCGGCGACATCAAGGTTGATATCACGGAGCACGTAAAAAAATTTTCCCTTCGCCAGGGGATAACATCTCTCGAGGTTACGGAGTTTGATCATAATCAGGCGTTATGGCTAAGTGCGATCATCGGGTCGGCACGGGTCGCGCGTTGAGCCGGTAAATAACTGGCGGCAAAGGCGACGACGCCGAGAACAAAAGTGACAAGCAGGAATGTCGGTGCATCGAATGCGCTCACCCGGTAAAGCAGCGCCTGCAATGCGCGCGTGCTGAAGAACGCCAAGACCAATCCGGCCGCAGTGCCCACGCCAACCAGTTTTAAGGCGCGGCCGATTATTAATCTAAGCACGTCCGCACGCTGCGCACCGAGAGCCATACGCACGCCGATTTCATGCGTCCGTTGCACAACCAGGAACGAGATCACCCCGTAAATTCCAATTGCGGCCAGAAGAACCGCTGCACCGGCAAACACTCCGATTAAAACGACTGACAGCCGTCGCGGCGCTACTGAATCGGCGATAACCTGCTCGAACGTGCGAATGTTTGCCACCGGTTGCGCCGGATCAATTGTCTGAATTTGGGAGCGAATGGCTGATGCAAGCAGGCGCGGATCCTGGGCACTGCGCACCGTGAAGATCATCGACTTATAAGGATCCTGCGCGAACGGGACGTACATCTCCGGCTTCGGCTCGGCATCAAGACCGGTATGTTTAATGTCACCGACGACACCCACGATCGTAATCCACGTGGGTTTGGACGACATTCCACCCATGACGATGCGCTTGCCGACGGCATCCTGGTTAGGCCAATATTTCTTTGCCAACGCTTGATTGATAACAATGACCGGCGGTGCGTCGGCGTTGTCGGCGACGGTGAAGAAACGGCCCTTTATTAGCGGCGTCTCAATAGCGCGAAAGTAATCGGCTGACACTTCGCGCTTTTCTTCATCCGGCGACGGAGCGTTGCGCTCATTCGTCCGGCCTTCAATCGCAAATGAAGAATCGCTATTCGTCCCCGCCAGTGGCAAAACGGTTGTAACCGCCGCGAATTCCACGCCAGGTAACGCCGCAATTCGCCGCTGTGCTTCATCGCTAAATTGGACGATGGCCTTGTCGTCAGGATAGCGCAGCGCCGGCAAGGATACTTCCATGGTCAGGACATTTTGTGGATTGAAACCGGGACCGGCGTTTTGGAGTTGCACGAAGCTCTTCATCAAGAGCGCCGCGCTCGTTAGCAAGACGAGAGCGAGAGCTACTTCCGCAACAATCAGCGCGCTGCGCAATCGATTACGGCGACGTCCATGAGTGGAGCTGCGTCCGCCTTCCTTAAGCGATTCAGTCAGCTCTGGTTTCGTGCAGGCGAGTCCCGGCACGAGTCCAATTAAAATTCCGGTCCCAACGGCGATACCGAAGGTCATGGCAAGCACGCGAATGTCGAGGTTTACTTCGCGCAGTCGCGGCACGGTCGACGCGCCGATGTGCTTGAGCAGATCAACTCCCCAGATAGCGAGCAAAAAGCCAGCGACGGCGCCGAGCAGCGCGAGCAGCACGCTCTCGGTTAATACCTGCTTGAGCAGATGCAGGGGTCCGGCCCCAAGTGCGACTCGGATGGCCATCTCGCGCTCCCGCGACGCCCCGCGCGCAAGCAGCATTGTGGTCAGGTTCGCGCACGCGATGAGCAATACCAGAAGCATTGCACCGACCAGGATGAGCAGCGCCGGCCGCATTCCTGCGACCGCCAGTTCTTTCAGAGAAAGCACGTCACCGCCGAAACTTTCGTCCTGCGAATAGTTATCCGGATGCTCCCGCCGCATCTGCCCGTTGATCGTTTCGATCTCCGCTTGCGCCTGGACCGCGGATGTTCTCGGCTTCAGCCTACCGACAATAAAATAACTGCGCGAATACCGGGCTTGCAGCTCTTTATCCGTGAATACCAACGGCTGCCAAATATCGGCGCGTCCACCAAATTGCCCGCCTGCTCCGAGATTGAACAGCTGAAGTGGAAAATCGAATTCCTCCGGCATGATGCCGATGACGGTGAAGCTCTTTCCATCCAGGAGTAGCTTTGTGCCAATGATTCGGGGATCGCGGTCGAATTTCCGCCGCCAGAGACGCTCGCTGATGATGGCAACATCGTTCCGGCCAGGCTTGCACTCGTCGGGTTCAAAAAAGCGCCCTTGCACAGGTGCCACTCCAAGCAACGGAAATACTCCCGCGGTGACAACTGCGCCCGCGATACGCTCCGGCTTATCTCCGTTCGCCAGGTTGAAATTAGCGTAACCAAAGGCACCCAGCCTTTCGAAGCTCTGCGCGCGGCTTTCGTAATCGCCGAACTCTGCCGGTGAAACCGGAATTCGCTCGAGATTCTGTGTCTTGAAATGCTGCAGCAGCAAAACCAAACTCTGCGGCGCCCGATAGGGAAGCGGTCGGATCAGAAGAGCATTCACCAGGCTGAGCACGGCCGTGTTGGCGCCGATGGCGAGCGCGAGCGTCGCGATCGCCACCAATGCAAAAGCGGGGCTCTTGGCGAGACTTCGGAGCGCGAACCTAATTTCCTTTAGCATATCAACTTACTCATAGCGGAGCGCTTCCACGGGGTTCAGCCGCATGGCCGCGCGTGCCGGCAAATAACAAGCAAGTAATCCGACCAGCCCAAGAAGAAGAGAAATTGCGCTGAAGGTGCCGGCATCGGTCGCGGTCACACCGAAAAGCAAACTAACCAGCAGCCGCGTTGTGCTCCAAGCCGCAACCAACCCAATGGCCATCCCCAGGAAAGTCAGCTTCATGCCGTAACTCATGATCAGCTCAAGGATATGCTTCGGTTGTGCGCCCAGCGCGACGCGCAGTCCGATTTCAGCCGTTCGCTGCCTGACCGAGTAGGCCATCACACCGTAGAGGCCAATGGATGCGAGCAACAATCCCGAAATCGCCAGGGTTCCCATCAGAATTGCGCCGAAACGCTCGGTAACGAGAACGCCGCTGAGATTCGCATTCATCGTCATGATGTTTGAGACGGGCTGATCCGGATCGACCCTGCGAATGGCGTCGCGCACCGCTGCGGTCAAGGACGTTGGATCGAGCCTCGCGCGCACGACGAGATTGACCGGAAAATTGTTCTCGACCTGGGCGTAGGGCACGTACCAAACCGGCCGGTTAATGCGGTAATTGAAAAGATCTTCCTTCACATCTTTGACAACGCCGACCACGGTCATCCACGGAAAGGTTTGCCCAGCCCGAACGCGCCGGACTCGTTTGCCGATGGGGTCTTCTCCCGGCCAGGCCTGACGCGCGAACTCCTGGCTGATGACGACAACCGGCAGACTTTCAGCGCGATCGTTTTTATCAATCAACCTTCCCCTGATCAACGTAACACCCAGAACCTGCAGATAGTCTGGACTAACGATTCGATGTGACGTGATGGGGACATCGTTCGGATTCGGCGGCGGCCGCCCTTCGACGTTGAAAATCGCGTCGTAAGCAATTTCGCGCTCGAGCGGAATGTTTGTGGTCATTCCGGCCGAAACCACGCCAGGCAGATTCCGCACTCGTTCGAGCAGTTGATCGCTCAACGCGACCCGCTGGCGATATTGCGAATACTTCGAATCCGGCAAAACCATTTTCATGGTGAGGAGATTGTCGGGACCGAATCCAAGATCGACGTGCTGCAGCCGATGGAAACTTTGCACCATCAATCCACCGGAAATCAGCAGCGTCAACGCGATCGCCACCTCGGCAACGATCAACCCGTTTAACCAGCGCCGGCCGGAAGCGGCGCCCCCGCTGCGTTGGTCGCCCTCCTTGATTCGCGGCATCAGCTCATGCGCACCGGCGCCCTTGAGGGCGGGCAGCAACCCGAAAATGACGCCGGTGAGAAGAGTGACAAAAAGTGCAAAAGCCAAGACGCGCCGGTCGAGCTCGAAATTGTGGAAATACGCGGCGAAAGAAATTCCCCGAATCGGATTAAGCGCGGCCAGAAACGGGAGCAGCCAGTTGGCAAGAAGCAATCCAGCCATGCCGCCCAGCAGGGCCAGAAGCATGCTCTCAGTAAAAAGCTGCCTAACGAGACGCCAGCGTCCAGCGCCGAGCGCGCGACGGAGCGCGAGTTCCCGTTCGCGTGCGATGCCGCGCGCCAATTGCAAATTCGCCACGTTTGCACAACAGATCAGCAAAAGAAATCCGACTCCCGCCATAAGCGCGAACAACGCTTTGCGGACACGACCTTCCAGATCGCCAAGCAAATCCTGACGAAGCGGGATCACTTTCACGCTCCAGCCGCGGCGAAAATCGGGATACTCCTGCTCCAGTTGACGGGCGATCGCTTTCAATTCCGTATCGGCCTGCTTCAAACTGACACCCGGTTTGAGCCGCGCGACAATGGTGTTGTTCGTCGCCGCGCGCTCGGTCAACGGCAGATTGTCGATGTTGACTTGAAGCGATATCCAAACTTCCGCGACGCCCGGGAGATCGAAACCTGGTGGCATCACACCGACAATGTTGTAATTTCGGCCGTCGAGATTGAGCGATTGGCCAATAGCATCCCCCCTGCCGGCGAAACGTTTTTGCCAAAGCGCATAGCTAATGAGCGCCACGGGCGGCCCGCCCGGTCGATCTTCTTCGGCTGAAAATGCGCGACCGAGCACCGTTTTGGTGCCTAACGTCGTCAGATAATTCGCCATGACCGTGGCGCCGCGGACATGTTCCGGTTCGCCCTGGCCAATTAAGTTGAACGAACGTTGCGTCGCCACACCAGTGCTGGCGAAAGAATGACTCCGATCCCGGTAGGCCGCGTACTCCAGAAACGGGGATCCGAAAGGATCAAACCCTTCTCGTAAAGTGACACTGACAACTAAGCGGTCGATATTCTCGACCGGCAACGGACGAAGCAGGAGCGCGTTGATGGCGCTGAAGATCGCCGTGTTCGCACCGATGCTGAGGGCGAGCGCTGCCACCACAATCATGGTGAACCCAGGCTGTTTGAGTAAAATGCGCCCGCCGTAACGGACGTCGTGCCAAAGCGTTTGCATGGTCGGGCTATTGGTAACGAAGCACCTCGACGGGCCCCAAACGCATCGCAGCACGCGCCGGCAGATAACCGGCGATCAGCCCATCCAGAAACAGCACAACGAAAAAACTCAGCGAGTCGTGTGGTAGCGCAATTCTAATTTCATTTAGCATGATATGCTCCGGATGATCATTCCGTCCGTAACGCTTGAATAGGATCGACCAGGGTTGCGCGACGCGCCGGAATCAAACAAGCGAGCAGTGCTGCCAACGCCAGGAGCGTCGCCGTAGCCCCGAGCAAAAATGGATTGTGTGGTGAAATCTGATAAAGCTGGGCCGTGAGCAAGCGACCGACCGCGAATGTTGCGGCCAATCCGACAACGAGCCCGATCAGGACGGGATTCATTCCCTGCCTGACAACGAGGCGCAGCACATCCTGTGTCTGCGCGCCGAGCGCCATTCGCACTCCGATCTCACCGGTGCGTTGTTCCACCGTGTAAGCGACGGCGCCGTAAATTCCAACAATCGCGAGCAACAACGCGATGCCCGCAAAAACGCCGAGCATCGCCATTGTTAACCGCTCCTGGCCGAGCGATTGGGTCACGATGGTTTCAAGAGTGCTTGGTTGCAGAATGGGAAGGCCGTTGTCGATCTTATTGAGTGCAGCGCGGACAATTCCTGAAGTCGCCTCTGGCTTGGTTACGCTGCGCACGACTACGTTTAGAAATGGAGCACTACGCTGGGGCCACGACCGGTAAAATTCCACGTCGTTCGCCTTGGCCAGCTGTCGCGATCGTACATCACCGACGACACCCACGACTTCCGCCGGCAAACCATTGCCGTTATCGGTGCCGAACAGGACCTGACGACCGATCGGATTCTCATTAGGAAAAAGTTTCTTGGCGGTCGAGTTGCTCAAGATCACGACCACCGGCTGATCGAGTCCGTCGCGTTCGGTCAAATCACGCCCGGAAAGCAGTGGGATGCCGAGGGTGCGGAAATAACCGGGCGAAATGCTGCGCGTTAGTCCGAGCGGGCGCTGATTTACCGGCACCGGATTTCCATCGGCGCGAGCATAGGGCGACGACGAAAAATTACCGGAGAGAGGTACGGCATCGGCGACCGAAACAGCATCCACTCCGGGAGCTGTCTGCAGTTCCGCAAGGAGCCGTTCGACGAACCGCGCACGGGCTGTCGGGTCGGGATATTGCGCTGGCGGCAAGCCG
>WNGI01002232.1_pt1 | contig 16682 bp, 21 predicted proteins | sample 5400621 | NCBI WGS metagenome assembly WNGI01 (sample SAMN13153374, study PRJNA577476) | soil metagenome | isolation source: 20 cm soil or saprolite under Garry oak tree replicate 1 | place: USA:California | collected 2016-06-15 | reverse complement strand
ATGTGCAATGTCACTCACTTGCTGTTGGTCATAGGAAAAGATGTGATGAGACTGCCTTTCACAAAATGTGCAATGTCACTCACTTGCTGTTGGTCATAGGAAAAGATGTGATGAGACTGCCTTCCACAACAATCTTCAATGTCACTCACTTCCTGTTGGTCATGGGGAAAAGATACATAGAACCACTTCTCAGAAATATTTGCAATGTTACTCACATACTGTTGGTTGTCGGCACATTTTTGATAAGGTCATTTTTGAACCACTAAACCAGCATGACATGCTGCTAACCTTCTATTTTCATAGGAAAAGATGTCATAAGTTTTCACTGCTTTTCACAAAGCTTGCAATATCACTCACAATCTGTAGAACAAAAGAATGTATCCAAATTGTTCTGTAGCAGAGAATCACTCACCTCCTTTTAGAATAGAATTAGCATCATGAGTGGTGAAAAAAGAAAAAAATGCTACTGACTTCCTTTGGCCATAATATTTGATATGATGAATTCACATCTCATGAAAGGATTACATACATCCTGTTAGTTTTGCAATAGCTTGTGAAGAGGCTTTGAAAAGGAGAAATATTTACTGTCTGTTGTTTTGGGAAAAGATTAATATAAGGAGACGGAAAGAAAATGTCACTTACTTTCTGTTATTAATCCAATCAAATTTGTTGAGACTCTCTTTCAGATAATAGTATGGCACCAACTTTCTGTTGCTCATTGAGTAGTGTCTGATAAGCTGCACAAACATCAATGTTGCTTACTTTCTTTAAACAGGTCAGATGTGGTATGAAGCAGTGTTGTATTACTCACTCCCTGTCCATATGAGACTGGTTTTACAAGTCTGCTTACAATGATAGATCAACTCACTTGCTATTGGTCATATGATGCACCATGGGATCATTTACCAAAAATCAAAGTTGAGTCATGTCACTCACTTCCTGTAGATTATGGGACAAGCCTGAGACTGCTGATCACAAGAGCAAGCATTACTCACAAACTGTTGTCGTGAGACAATATATCAGAACTATGCTAGTTCAATGTCACTTACCCACTGATATCAATATCATCAGATCCTGCCACCAAGAATATGGTGACAACTAACCTGTGGTTCACTCAGTTGTTCATTGGCAATCTGAAGCATGACAAATCTTATTTTCATGTGAAGGCATTGGAGTGTTACTTACATCCTGATGAACCTTTTTCAAGTATTTATCATTCCATATGAAGGTCACCTACCTCCCTGTCCACCTATTGCCATTTAAATTTTCATATGCTAATGTGCAGTTTGACAAAAATGCAAACCCAGAAATGTGGAAATTTTGCAAAAACTATGAGAATGATGCTGTTCCATGTCCAACTATGTTTCAGAACATGTCTGAAGTGACAATGTCAATGTTAGTAAGTGACATTTTGAACGTGAACTTCACTGAAGTGCAGATTTAACAGAAAGGTCCAGATTATTCATCTGTGTTGAAACAAACAGCTGATGTATGCTGTCATCATCTACTATTGCATCAGCAGTTTGCTGAGTTAATTCAGCACAATTCTTCTCTGGTAAATCCATGTCTATGAAACAACATTACTCTCATTTTTTCAGGAAGAAATCCAGATCATTCTCACCTTCCAATCGCACCCATGCCTTGGGAGGATGTTTGGCTTTCAAAACTTTAGGAAGATAATTTTTCTGAAAAGTGATTTCAGCAATTTCCCTGGCTCTCTCCCACTTATCTTCATCCTTTGCATCAGTCAAGTTGGCAAATTCAATGGCTAGTTGACCATCAAATTTGGTGAATATAACCACCAAAGGAACTGTAAAGGACATGTTTACTAGTCAGTACACTGTAGATTGGTACTGAGTATATTTTGTGGAAATTTGGTCAATGGAAAGGAGGTAACAAGAGTTAAGGGTAAACAATCTCTCCAAAACAAGATGAGATGTGAATTCATTAGGCCTTACCTCTGCCTGTCCCTTTATTGAAGAATTCAAGCTCTGCAGGTAGAATGGGACGAGGGCTATCCATGGGCAAACAGTACCTACAGGAAACCAGGTCAGATAGTCCTGTAAAGGGATAAAGCAAGCTACCAAATTGCATGAAGCTGATTTTTTAGCTCAGTTTCTGCAGACCTCTTTTCAATGAACTTCCAAGCAATCTCCAATTCCTTGGTTGAACCAGATTCAAAACCCTGAGAGTCATGGAAGATAAAGTTACTTCCAGGGTATGTAATTTGATGCTCAATATCATGCAGGCCTCTCTACAGTCATCATTGCATGTGAATGGGTGCACCCATACATCACTATCTGACTCACCTCAACTGATGGCATCAAATGAATCACAGACTGTTCAAGCTGATTACCTGCAAGAAACTCAACAGTCAAAGGAAGCACAAAACTCACTGGACTGACTTACCATCCTCATCATATATAATGGGCTTTGCCCCCTTTGCTACACCACAAACCTTCTCAAGGATGGTTGTCTTGCCTGCATTAGCCCTCCCAATGACAAGGATGCGAAAGTGTGGGCATAGATAGCGTTCCCTGAGCATTTGAACATGTGTCTCATCATGATGGTCTGCATCTGATATTCATCAGTCAAGGATTATCAATGCTGAGACACATAGATTAGCCTACTCAAAGAAGGTGGACCAGTTGTAGCTGCCATGACTGATGTGGTCCTAGGATCAAGATCAGATTGTTTGATTGAGGGGGTGGTGAAACAGAAATGCTCACCAGAGATAATGGAAAAGGCAGTGCCAATAGCTGAGCGTGTGAATCAAGACAAGTTGTGTACTGGACTTGACAGCGGCAACAGATGATGAACTCTGGATTAAGAGATCAGCAAGCAGCAATGGTGAGTCCAATGATGTGGCTTGACCTACTAGGTACGTGAAACGTGTAGGGCAACGGCCGGGTCGAGATCAAAGACTCGGAGATAATGGTAGGTGATACGGTGCGTCAGATGACCGTGTGATAGTAGGCGACAGCTGGTTAGAAACTTGAAAGCGCACAGAGCGATGCGAGTGTACTGCGTGGCAGGGTACGAGGGAAATCGAATGGGGCGTCTGGTCAAAGAGTCGATAGCGCGCAGAAGTTCACGAGGCTGCACTGACCCCCAGGAACCGGGTCGCTCTCAGGCCCAGTCATACATATTTGGATAACTTCTCCATTCAGCAAGTGGCGTACCCCGTGTCACCTCTTCCCTTTCTCGAAACTACGGACTCTCAGTCCACAATACGGACGGGTACGTGCTCCGTCCCTTCGCTGACCCGTACAAATTGTCCACGTGCAAGCCAGTGCCCAACCACCATATTCTATTCGCGTCTCCGCCAATTCATCGCAACCCATAATCGAGCCAACAAACGTATGAAATAGACGAGGGCAGAAGATTGGTGGATCGCTGCCGACCGGCCTGGCGAGATGAGTCTAAGCGAGAAATCATGGCGTTAAGGATGAGGTATGCGGGTACGGCGCAAGGGTGGAAAATGACGGAGACGGACAGAAGGGTGCGTTCATCCCCTTCTGTATATACCTTGACTGACCCCCCTTCTGCCACTCACACCCGGCGCCCATCCACCACCCAAATGCGACCTCATAAACTCCACATCGGTGCCATCTCCCACCCGAGTACAGCCCATCGACAAACATCAGGTTCGCGAGATTCGCGTTGAAAATTCAGTTTTTGTCGAGTCTTGACGTAGCACGGGATTCTCAAACCATCCGCACATCACAATCCAACCTCCGATCGCTGAGTCAGGAACTCGACGGTACGCTGATCTCTTCACCTTTTCATGTCCAATCTGACCACTTCACTGACAGCTACCATCATACCCGACTATGCACATGTGAAACCCACAGGTAATTTTATTGTCCTTCCTCGTTTGACAAGCTGATGACTCCCACATCCAGCGACACGTTCAAACTTATAGATGTGCCTGGAGAAGCACCATTCCTCCAGCCTGTAGCGTGTGTACTACGTAGATGCCAAGCTTTTAAAATAAGGATTCCCGAGTGCTTTCGTTTTTGTTAGATATGATAGATTTCTGTGAGATGGGAAAAAAGCATGGACGAGTACGTCCGTTCCCGGCAATTTTGCCTACTCCCGTCATCACTGCCACCTACTCGCGGACACGTCTCTCATCTTCCTCGCTTGCCATCCTTCTTTCTCTCCTCGTATTCATCGGCGCCATCGTAACTTGGGACAAGATCAAACGACGCCAAGGCAAAGAAAAACGGAAACGCTGGTCCAACACATTCGACAAATGCATGTGGACCATATCAACAAACCGGAAAAGCATGTCCGCAGCAGGTGCCCAGGCTGCCATTCCACCTCCATAGCCGTCAGCGCTACACCGCCTGCCTTGCCATGTACAGTCATAAGGAAAGGGTAAAAGAAAACTCGAAGATATCCGCGTCAAGATAACGACGACGACGTTCTCCCCGCTCTTAGCTAGTAAGTCGTTCACTCCTCCTCTTGAAACGGATGATATCTAATTTACTACCTCAGTGATGCACACCGGCCTACCCATCTTCCATGGTCAATAACAGGCCGACGACTACCTCCTTCCTCCCGGCGCCAGAATCCACCCAGTATTCCCCAATGACTACTGAGGCAGCGCCCGTGTCTCCCTGCCGTCGCCTCACGAGTCGGAAGAGCTGATACGAAGCGGCGGAAGCGCAAATCTCGACGGTTAGTTCGGTTCATGTCCACCTCACCCTTATCTGCTCAATCTGACCACCGAGCGTAACAGTGACGATAACCGCGTATTCATTATCACCCACTATCATCAAAGGTGCACCCACAAATCCAAATCCTTACTACACCTTCTCGCTTAACTTAATGATCTCCGACAGTTTGGAGCGCTTAGATTTAGACATACAACGATGACGCGATGCCAAGTCTAAGGTTAAGCGAGAAATTCGCTTGAATGCTCCCTTCGCTATGGTTGGCAAATGTAAGGACTTGTTCCTGCCTAGGTCTCAGCACTAGTATAGACTGTATAACAAGTACGATGACTTTTTGTGCAGCTGGAGCGCTTCCCATAAATTTTACTAATAACGATACTCGACCGTAACCCGTATTTACCCGCCCTTTTCCCCCCTCTTCCCCTTTTTGCCTTTCGCTCCACGCCCATCCCCAATCCCACCTTCAAACTTGACACCATGAACCTTTTGCGCTAGCCCCTTGACCTCCCCAAAATCCCGAGCCGCCCGCGCTTTCAAGAACACGGCCGTCTCGGCTCGATGAACCACCGACGCACTCAGTTCTGTGTTCCTCCCCCAAACTTCCTCTCGTCTTTTCCAACACACCCTCGATATCGAGAGACTCCCCGGGCGGAATTGGCACTGGATGACTAGGCGCCACACATTCCATATCCACTTCCTTCCTCAAACACTTATCCACATCCACCGCCGAAGAAAACGCGATGCCCTGCTGTAAATCGTCCATACCGATTGCTCTCGTCCACATTGAGATTTACAATGCCAGCGCGGCGCGTACTTGTCTTCTTCCTTGACCGGGTACCGCAATTCGTCGTGCACCGAGATGGGGTATCGCACTCGGATATAGTACCGGTATTCCATCGATACGATCAGCATGTCGGGGTAATCCACACCCGAGGATTGGACGATCCAGTCGATTCTCGAAGGCATATAATCCGATCCGAATTCATTCGGGAGGTACTCCTTGCTCTGAGTATCTTTCATCTCTCCACCCAGACTCGTCAGCATCCCATCCGTCGCATACTTGACAAACCGAGGGGAGACACCACGTTGGCTTCACCGTCTTCATGAGGCAACGTGATGAACAACTAGATCGGCGAGAGTCGAATCGGCAGGGTTGGAGAACATCAGAGACGATCCACGCGGTAAATCCAACCGTGTTCTCTCGAATGAAGCAAAGGGTAGCCTCTCCACGCCAACTTGAGCAAGAACGGTGACAGTACCATTTCGGCCAATACATGGCGAGCGCTTTCGGCTTCTCCTGCTGTATCCACTTTGTCTTTTTATTTGGGCTCCAATCTAGTTGAGAGAACCGCGGATCTTGAACAATGACCGATTCTGGATCCTTCCTAGCCTCGTCCATCATGCGAGCTATAAGTTCCTATATTCGGTCGTCCAGGTCTTTCGAACCAGACGATAACGCCATCGCTAGGCCGTTATCGTCAGATGTCACCTCCCCCGAGGCCAACAGCACCTTTGCAGGGCGCAGACCAAGGATCTGACTCGTCTTCTTACTGCGAGTTGTACGCAGTTTGCCCACTTCTCCTGTGTTGTCGGCGTAATTCCAGCCTTCTTTGCTCGAGAATTTGAGTGGACAGCTGTTGTAAGCTAGCTTGAGCAGCAGTGAGACGACACGGGAGTGAGAGGTAACGAATATTGAGCCACACCGGATCTTCCAGTAGTACTTGCAATGCGTTATGTTCAGCCTTTCAGGTTCTGGTTCATCAGGTTCTTGCACCTTGACGTAACTTGAGCAAAAAAAAACGACAGCAAGGAAAAAAACACCGCTCACCATTCCCGCCTTTTTCAACGTCCAATCCAACTGCGTCAACCACGGATATCGCTCACACACCCTCGTCCTCGCCATCTCCTTGGCACTCGTCGCCAAATCGCTCCTCTTCTTCCACCTCTACCAAGCGCTGTTAACTATGAACGCTTGAGAAGGGGACGGGATGAGGACACCGGGATAGGAAGGTGGGGAGGGTGGTGCTGTAAACTTTGTGAGCGGTGTGGACGTAGGTGGGACAGTAGGTTGGAAAATCAGCGAGGGATATGTGGTCCGAATCGGTAGTGGAGGCTGTTGGATCCGAGTTTGGGCCTGGGAGGAAGAAACAATCCGGCATAAGTGCGCTCGCCTTGTCCTGTTCCCATTCGATGTTGCAATGGAGTCTTGCGACATCTACGAGTGAGTTGGCGGGAGTGAGAGATTCCCAATTTTTATGTCCTTCGTCATCGTTTTCGTTGCCGTTCCAATCCATCTCGGATTGATAAGACTGGCATCCTCCATTCGTCGGCTTTTCCGCCGTTTCCGTATCTTGGCTGCTCTTGTCCCTCCCTTGAACGCGCGATGAGATAGCTTCGACCGCTTCGACCCCCTGCACCTTTTCTGTTTCCCTCTTCTTTTTCCACTGGTTCCACGTGCGGTGACGCCGGTCAGAGGACATCCTATTCACAGTAACGTGGAGAGACAATGGTGTCCATCCACCGATTCCTTTCACTTTCGATGCGGGATCGAAAGAAACGTTGTGGACCACGGTTGCGAAACGACTCGACGAATGTAACGTCTGTTCATCCCGAACCACCAGCAATAGATAGAAAAAATTGATCACGATTCACGACGATCGCTGTCTGCCAAGAGCTAATGCCATGAGTCAGTAGTGCCACCCAGACATACCCAATGGTACATACAATACCTCCACAAGGCGTCGAACACAACCGAGGGTACCGTGGGAACGAGCTACCGGATCATCCTCGGCACTATTCCTTACTATGGACACCGAAATGCGCAGAGAAAGCGACCACCTGCGCTGCTCCCACTATGGTCATGTTTGCCCGTTTTAGTACGGTCTCCCGCCCAATTGATCAAGGACTCTACCGTTCAGCGCCGCATTATACCTTGTAAAACAAAACCTATGCACAGAAGAACTCAACGACTCAGCCTCCCACCTCCGGTTCAGATCATCTACCACCGCAGACCATATCATGATCATCATCAAAGTTGAAATACATATGCGAAGCAAAATGGCATAAAAGTGTGCGTTTGATCGCACTATACCCCAGACCCGGTCTCCCTTCTCCTCTAAAAGCAATCGTGAGTCATTCGATACCCGTTTCGATGGTTTCAACTAACCGACATTGTATACAAGGACTCGGTTGCGACTCGGGTCCATACGTCTTCCTCGGACAGATTTACACCGATAAACTCTTCCGATTCCGTTTTCCGGCACAAAGAAAACAGAAAAGTTAGTAGAACACGCTCTTATCCCAATTTCTATTGTATCTCACTTACGTCACAGGATGTTCTGCGGATTTACCATAATTGACCCTCAAGCTTTATCGATTGGAGACATTAGCTAAGGGTTCAAACGCGAAACCTGAATATGTCTTTATGACCGACGGAGACAAAGCTTAGGCCCTGAGGAGAATGCAGCCCTTGTCATCGGCAGCCAGTGGGTTCGGCTTCCGTGGGTCAGCGGTGTAATAGACTTTGATGATCCTTTAACTCACGTATATTACAGGAATATGTCTCCGCTGAGTCGGGAGAGCGAGAATATGTTGGCCGGTTATGACGCCACCGAACTTCATGACAATTCTTGGGGGGAAGATTAACCGCTGGTCTGATAGATGCAGGTTATTGTAATGAACATCCGCACCCGTTGATGATAATGCAATTATCGTTTTTTTTGCGCAGCTGCAAAGCTAACATATATGCCACGATACATCGTCTATATCAACTAGGGAAAGAGGTTCATTGGTCATAGTTGATGAATCTTCGGGCTTCAAGCTCGAAAAATGGACTATCTAACAAAAGGTAGGGCGAGGACCAGTAAAAAGCGACGCGCCTGGGCCAACATTTTCTGCTGTCTGTCACTTGGCGCCGTGCAGATTTCGTCCTTTAGACCTATATCTTTTCGATCGTCGCAAAATGAGATTCAATTGCGAAGTGGGACGTGTTGAAACGGCCTTGAGTATGAATAGAGGGTAAAAAGGCGAGGACACCGGCAGCGAACGGGGAGTCACGAACGGCTCTCGTCCTTTGTGAGGTTGGTTGCGACATTCGACTAGCTAGTACCATAAATTAGATACACCAATCGTGTTCTTGCATGCATTTATATTTCCATTTAATTTGGAACGTCTGCAGTTATGGCACCGCTCCATTCGCCTTCCCCGAACGAAAGTAGATCAATAAGGTAGCATACTTATTTGTGATTCGAATTCAGGTGTATAAAGACGCGGAGCTAAAGTTCATCTCGTTCTGGGAACTAAGGGAAAAACCCGAAGTCCATGTCGAAACACATCAGCGTGCTTGATTGTAAAGCCGGTCTCGTCCCCTCTCCCAAAGCAGCGATGACATTGTCCTGATCATTCAACACTCCTAACAGTCTGGAATACGTTTATACAAAGGAAACGGAACAGAGAATTTTCTATCATATAACCCCAAGTTATAACTAGAGGGCAGACACATTGCATATAATTACCGCTTTGCGGACAATTCTGGTGTACTACCTCCTTTTTACCTCAATCGTGAGTTCCTTCAAATCCTTTACTTTAATGTAAGCCACCAGGTCGGGATTAACGACCGCAGATGGAGGATATCCATGGGGGACGAGATGCTGTAAATTTTGCCGGTACACGTCAGATGCTTCCAAAGAACGGGACTAGGCCACTGACCGCTGGAAGGGGAAACCATTTTGTGGCAAGGCAAGGCAAGGTCTCCCTGTCGTATAGATTGAGATCTAATATCATGGGCGCATCCCCCGGCTCCTTGAACTCGTCCCTGGGCCGGAGACTCCAAAGCTGTATGTCCGGTATCCCGTCGTCTATAGTTACATGAAAAATATCGGAAAAATTGTGCCCCTCTTCAATAAACTTCTGTGTAACGTGAGTGGGATACTTTGAAAAGAAACCACTCAGCTTACTTTGGTTTCTTCGGGGTCGCGCCGCCAGAAACCTACTGCATTGCGGGGTACGACGTTCCAGTGTATGGTATGATCGTATTCTGCGCTGGTTGCTGGACGCTTCTTTCCGTATAAAGGAAGACCAGGAACTGGTAGTGCAGCCGCCCAAGTGCCGAAAAAGAAAAAGAGTAATGCATGCAATAACAACATGATATGTGTATATCCTTAAGTAATGAACTGGCGGTTAGTTGAAGGTTGAATGTGTATTGATTTACGCACTAGAAAAGAATAGAGTCCAGCTCGGGGTGTATGCCAGGGAATGACTCTGATTTATACGTTTTGCTGATGCGGGACGTTGCGTACCAACCGTTTCAACTTTGATCAAAATCTTGATCGATGGCAGCAGGTTTCAGCGATTGCTGGCTCCTTCAATGCATTGCTTGGTGCATATCGAGCAGAGGCGCATGCCTTGCTTTGTGTGTAGAAAAGTCCACCGTGTGGTCAAGTTAGCCATATGGAAGAGGGGATGAAAAGACTGCGTTGTTTTGCAGCCGCGACTGGTATTCAATCGGCCAGTTGTCATGCCTGCCAGCTTGATTAAGAAAGGACGCCGCGGTCTTGTACCAAGTTGCACGAGGTGCGCCTATTTCGCTTGCCCTCCAAGTGACCATCATAACATTAATTATCGATAGATTATTGTCTCCTGTCAGAACAGAAAGTGTCTACCTCGCGGTATACCATAGTAACGAAAGCGCAGAAAGAAGCACCATAACCTCACCCTGTTTCATCTTTCCCCGACCCACCGCTTCTTCTGTCCAATTCCCTTGCGACCTCTTCAATAACCTTCCACTGTTCCTCTTCAGTAAGCTCCGTCTTCCCACCTTTCAACGCTTCATCCACCTTCTCCGATATCAAATTCCGAAATTCATCCTTATCTTCTTCCGTGACGAATGGACTCCCGGCTGGATTTTCCTGCGACGGCTCACTAGCTTGAGGTGTATAATCCAAAAAGTTTTCAGCGAGGACAGGTATCACCGTCTCGTCCCTCGCCAGAATACGTTGTATAGCACTCTCTCCTTCAAGATTCGGAGAGAGAATCGTAAGCGGTAACACCTCCGGATCTTCGTCCATCCTCAGGACAAGCTCTTCTTCACTTGCCACATTATCGAATTCGGCTAAGAATTGTTTGTTCACGTCGTAGAGGAAAAACCGTGTAGGTTCTTTGAAGAGTGTAAAAACAAACTGGTCCCGCGAGTTTGAGAAGAGAAGAGGTCGAGTTTCGCCGGGGAGGTTATATAGGATGTTAACGATCATCTCGATTTGAGGGATCATTAAGAAGTAAGGCGAGGACCAGTAGAAAGTCAGGAGGTAGGGCCAGTGTTCCCATTCGCTGCTCCATCCGCCGCTTGGAATGCTTGGAGGGGGAGGCCATGCTGATTTTGCATTTTTGACGATGTCTTCGATTTGCGCTTCGTCCTTGCGACTAATTAGACAGGTTACTTAGCACAGGACGTGATACGCACGAGGTTTGTTTCTACACCCTCTCCTACGAGCCTATCCTCTGCGGACAATGTAGAGGAAAGTCGCGTACTGTTTATACTGTAAGACCGGTGGCAAAAAAAGTCACGGTGAAACACAAACTTGAATTTGGTATTCAAAGCTGGACGTGAAATAACCTTTTTAAAGCCATAATATGATGAAGTCCTTAGCAAACGCCGCGTCAAGGAGGGCGCTCGTCGTGTAAGACAGCGAGCGAGGAACATGAGTTGTGCTCACCAAATGGACGAATCTGATTGGCTAAGGGAGTTTCCGAAATCACACGCGACTCCCGGCGACTTTCTCTCCCGCTCTCCGTCCATCCATGTTGCTGCCAAAGTCTCTGCCCGCCGTACGCTGCAACTTCGTGCGTGCATTCTCCTCCACCGCGCGCGTGGCGCAGGCGGTGCCAACAGAGAAACCAGTCTTGATGAAGGAGTTCAAGATATACCGCTGGGTGCGTTTCGAGCCGCTTTCGTTATAGGAGTCTGACGATGTTCGATGTAGAATCCCGATGAGCCTGCAAAGAAACCGCATCTCGAGTCATACAAAATTGACCTCAACCAGACAGGCCCTATGGTATGTTTCGCCGGCCTGAGAACTCCCGGCCAAGCTCAACTGGATTCGAACAGGTCCTAGACGCCCTAATCAAAATCAAGAACGAGATGGACCCTACCCTTACTTTCCGTCGTTCTTGCAGAGAGGGTATTTGCGGCTCGTGCGCAATGAACATTGATGGGCAGAACACTTTGGCTTGTTTGTGCAGAATTGACCGTAATCCAAGCAAGGATAGCAAGATTTATCCTCTTCCACACAGTGAATTGTTTTTTCTTGTTCCGACTCGTAATCGTGTTGAACGTTGCTATCACAGTGTATATCGTCAAGGACCTCGTTCCCGACATGACCCTCTTCTACAAGCAATACAAATCGATACAACCTTGGCTTCAGAACGATAACCCTCCAGAGAGAGGCACGTAGTTCTCATATCAATGTTTTTACACTTTTTCTTAACTCGGTTTGTGCGCAGAATTCCATCAGTCTCCGGAAGACCGAAAGAAACTGGACGGCATGTACGAATGCATCCTCTGCGCATGCTGTTCGACGTCATGCCCTTCTTATTGGTGGAATCAAGATGCATATCTCGGACCTGCCACCCTTATGCAGGCGTATCGCTGGATTGCTGATTCGCGGGATGCAAATGGCGCAGAGAGGAAGGAGAGATTGCAGAATGAGATGAGCCTGTATAGGTGTCATACCATTTTCAATTGTGAGTCTCTTTTCCTCGCTCATGCAACTTTGGGTCTCATCTAGTTTTTAGGCTCTCGTACGTGCCCCAAGGGACTCAACCCCGCAGAGGCCATCGCAAAGATTAAGCTCGAAATGGCATCCGAGTAGTAAGCCAAGGCCTATGGATATTCTCGCATGTACCATGCATCCTGTATATCATGAAATCGCTAATACTACAAATTCATTGCGAGTCCAAGATGAAATAAGATGAAACGGAAGCTACCGTGACCTTGAACTTGAACTTGGAGCATTATGATCCATGTCCACATTCATCTCGTCCAGCAAACATTGCACGTCGGTTAATAACCACTCCATTTCTTCTACGAGTTGTTCGACGCGGGCGGCCCGTGACTCCATTGCGTCGATGATAGGTGCGATTTCTTCATGTGCTTCTCCCTGCCGAATGAATTCAGCGTCACCGCCACTCGTGACAATGTCCTCGATGTCATGCGGGTGGCGCGTCTTTTCCCCCCCATAGGCATTCATAAAGCTGGAGTCTGGTAGATCCAAGTTTTGATCTTGGACCTGCTCTTGACCAAACTCGGACTCTTCGTCGTTGTCGTCATTGTCGTCAGGAAAGTGGTGTCCATGTTGTCGTCCTTGTACGGCACAGTCCTCTTCGTTGGCATCGCTGAGACGACGAAGGGTTTGATCGACTCTCCGTTTCGCCTCGTGGAAACGCTGCGAGGCTCTGTCCTGTCTATGAAAAGACGCCTCTGCGCGGCGTATGGTGTCCCAAAACCGTGTGGCATCACAGGTTCCTTCTGAGTTTGGCCTGGGCCCGCCACCAGTGCCACTGTTCACGCCTGTGGCATCACAGTGACGTTCGCCACTGGTGGTGTCCTTTGTTGGCGCTTACTTAGTAACGACATTATGGCGGGTGTTTTTGCTTACCCGGCGCACGTTGTCGTAATTGCTTTTGCTATCTGATTTCTGCATCTGCATATCACAGAATTTAAAAAAAACAAGTGGACTCGGATGGGGGGATGCAAGTGAAATTTTAAAATTATGCATCCGCATGCCGTTTTTAAATGGTGGTAGGCAAACCCAGCAAAGGATATTAGGACACCGTCCGCTCTTCACCACGCCGAGTCATAGCGCCTACTACGTGATCACAAACACGTAAGAGCCTCGACGTGAGGCGTGAGGCGTGACGTGACGTCCATTGACGTCACCGGAATCGTACATATAAACTGCCATCCCGCTTCTCGTCTTTGCCAACGAGCCAAATGAACCCCTACCGCATCGCCACCACCATTCTCTACGCCCGTCGCCCGCTACTCTCACCACGGGCCAACCTCAATTCAATCCCAAAATTCCACACATCCGCCTCTGCACACTTCCCCACCTCCCAAACCCACTCTACAGACGCATACAACAAGGACGTCGACACCACCCCTCCGGAAGACTCGACAACCTACCAAGTCGACCCAGACGTTGACGTGCAAAAATCCACTGCTCCCCCTTCTGGAGAGTTTAGCCGTGCTGGGACTTCCACGAGCGAATACGAGAATGTCGATACCACCAGCCAGCCATACGCGGTTCCTGGTCAGTCCCAGCGGTACGGAAATGTAGATGAGTGGAGGAATGATAAAGGTCCCGAGACCAGTAAACCGGACGAAGGACCTGAAGGAAAGTCTAGTGGCGGGAGGAAACCGGAAAAGAGAAGTTGATGTACGAGAGAGGTGAGTCGTGAGTGACTATATGCGCCGTTTTTTCCCGACTAAGACGAATGTTTTAGATGAAGCATAATGTAATTGTAGCGCAAAACTTGGGATTCGTGTTATTGATGGAAAAGAATGTATTTTTGAAACTGTGACACAGTGTGGCGATTTTGAGTCTCGGTCTATGAATGTACAAACGGATCCGGCTGAACTACTATCTACCCGCCTGGCAGTGGTGAGCCTCGTCGTTCGGTCGGTAGCATTCGATGCGAAACCTTGATTGACTATGAGCCAGCGTATTGGGATTGTTGATTCTCTTGACATCGTGCAGGTTGACTATATGCGCTTTTGTAAGTGACGTTTTTATCTTAGACGAGAGAATTGTGCCAACAACTAAGCCCGCGTGAGTCGCTCTACAACGCATGGTTCATTAACGTCTTCATGTCATCGATGTCATCGATGACGCTGGCGTGCGTTCACGCCGCGGTCAAAGTTATTCTGGCTGCCGTTAGACGTGTTATTCCAGATTGATTCGCATATCGCACCCTCAATTCACCAGATTTGAACAGAATCCGTATTGGAGAGGGTCCAAACTCCAGAGAGTAAGTCAGTCGGCGGGAGGAGTGTTGGACGAGTTGATTGTATGCCCCTCTTCTATATGACCAATGAAAGGCGTGCTGATTATTGATCGCTGTGTCGCGAACAGGCGGCAGCGGCGTGCAATCTGAGCTGAGGAAAGACTCTCATGCTCAATCTTTTCTACGCCTTGATACTTTGCTGCAAAGGAAACAATGCAACGACGAAGCGAAGCAACCCCAGAACACGTGTCAACATCACGAGCCCACCATCACTAACCAACTCGGGAAACATGAAAGGGGAACAAATGAATTGATATTCTTTATACGGAAGTGTTGGACTGGTCACTTGGATACAGGACATACCCGGGTTCCAACTCGTACATTCCATGGAAAAGAAACGACAGCCAAGATGATCAATGATCACAAGATCCACTGCCGCTTGGGACATACCGCATAAAGCATGTGTTGCTGTCCAAATATCTCACCCTGAATCGCCATTAAGCTGTTCTAACAAAAGAACAAAGGAACTCAGGGGGGCGCCGTGCCGCCAACACTAGTACAGTCAACTCTCTCTTGACCCATAGTACGTCTTGTAACCCATAATCCATAGGATTTCTGAGATCCCAAGCGGGTTCATGTAACTGAAATAGCCCCTTCAAAAACCATACTCGAGTGGTATCATAGGGTTAGGTCGACTGTCATCACCTCTCAAAAGAAGACTATGAACCCAAACACAGATTCAGATTCTCGGCAGCTCCATGTACGTACATACAATTTAAAAAACAAGTCTATTTCTGATCCAACAGAAATGATCAGCATCAGCAGATTTCAATGGCACGCTCAAATATATATAGGACCGATCTTTTTCAGGGATAGGTACAGGGCCCTCGGGGCCATCGTCGATAAAGACTAAAATTTTAATTTTAGAGACGCGGCCTTCGAGAGTTTAAAAGGTCAACGGCTAGTCGAAGCCAAAAAGGGCATGGTGCAAACGAGTTTATATATAGAGTAGCAAGTATCAATGTATCTTTTTATACGAAAACACACAGAGAGCAGACAAATACATAATAAGTGAAACCAGTCGTCGTTGTCGTCGTCTCGATTAAATGCATAGCATAGGTAGCGAACCGAAACCGAAACCAGAACCGAGGAACGAGAAAAACACGGAGAAGGGGATACACATACTCTTCGCAACAGCAGGTCTAGCTAATATATCGATCGTCTGGAGATTTTTACACGACGCGTTTATTCACTCCCCCTCCTCTCGAGAACAAATGGGGAGGCAATACTTTTGGGTTACTATCGTGATTGCTGTTAGCCTCCTGTAACATGACCGGTATCGTCGGCGTCACCTTCTTCAACTTGCTGCTCGGATGATGGCCAGACGCACCTTGAGCTGAGCCATCATCGGCTTCTCCTCCTCCTCCCCCTCCTCCCCCGTGCCCCTCTCTGCCTCGTTTGCCGGTGGACAACATGGGTGATGTGGACGTCCCACCTCGACCTGATCCAGGTCTCGGTTCACCCGCACTGCTCCCTCCAGATCCCCCAGCGCCGGATCCAGAACTAGCGCCGGCAGTAGAACTGAACATCTCCACTTCATGTCCCCTCTCCCAAGACATGGAACTACGCGGCGGCTCTCCTGCACCTGCGCCAGCCCCTCCAGCGCCCGCATTCGCACTATTTCCGGATAAAAAATCAAGCCAGTTTGAATCCCCTCCAGCAGACGACGGAGCTGCGCTCGACGCCGTGGAAACTGAAAAAAATGCCAAGACCAGTCTACGTGTCAGAAAAGACGTGGGAAAAAGAAGAGAGATCCGCACCTGAAGAAGCAGGCCCAGAAGGAGCTGTTGCCGCACTCGCAGCGGCCGCAGCAGCAGCGGAATTAGAGCTGTGAATAGGCCACTCTATCCCAAACGGTTGACTTTGCGTGACTGTTGCCTGTCGCTGACCGCCGTCCGTTTCGAGTTGAAAGACAGGGTACATGTCGCTCCCACCCCCACC
>WNGI01002231.1_pt1 | contig 16684 bp, 20 predicted proteins | sample 5400621 | NCBI WGS metagenome assembly WNGI01 (sample SAMN13153374, study PRJNA577476) | soil metagenome | isolation source: 20 cm soil or saprolite under Garry oak tree replicate 1 | place: USA:California | collected 2016-06-15 | reverse complement strand
GTTAATTTCGAAATTTGGTTGTTTGATGGAATGTGCGAAATTTCTCCCCGCTCTGCAGTAAATTTTCCCCCTCGATTTCTTTTCGCATTCACGCAAATCTAGAATAATTCAACCCTTAGCGACTTGGTATGCGGCTTGCTGTTTCTTATCTTCCAGGAAGGAGGAATACGCCATGCGAAAATCACTATCAATAGTCTGTATGAGTTTACTGACGGTTTCTCTGATGGGCCCGCTCGGACGCGCCTATGCCGGGGACAATCCTCCGGGCAATCATAGGCAACGTGAAGAACTGCGCCGTGATCAGCGAGACCTCCAAGCGTTGAGACAGCAACGTAACCGCGAGCTCCGCGAGGGCGATAGGCGCGAAGCCCGTGAGTACAATGAGAAGATCCGTGATAAGCAACGGGAGCTTTACAGAGACCGCAGAGAGATTTACGGGGATAACAACGGCTGGTGGGGCCGTGGCCATGACAACGGAGGGTGGCGTCGTGACCGTGATCGCCGCGATCATTACTATGACTGATTTCTGACTTGATGTTGCGGTGGAGGGTCCGCCATGAACGGCGGACCCTCCACATCCGGAAAGCCTTACAGCAATCTAGCCTTTTTTTTACTTTCTGTGGGGGATCGCCCCGTTCAAAACGTTCAATGGTTCGGCTGGCTCACCATGACTGGCCCGGTCTTCCGCTCATCCTGAGTGTGGTCGAAGAATTCGCTCCGTTCAAATCGTTAACGGCAAATACAACCCGGGGAAACTTCCATGTTTCGGGAATTCTCGAAACGTGGAAATGATCCTTGCTCAGTGAAACTCTCGGGCATTTGGCGAAAGCGCCGTAGACGTTGTATCCTGCCCGGAGTAAAAAAGCCGGAGTATTTGCTATCGTTCTCGCATCCTGACGGAGACAGCAAGGCAGAGTTCTTTTCAAGGTTTGGGTTTCGCTTGGATGAGTGGGAAGTTCTTGCCCGCGCCCTTAGGAAACACGGAAGAGAGAATGTCGTGAGTGTTTCCGTAGAATCAGCACATGGGACTCGTCACAGCGTTGATGGCCGCTTGCGACGCCAGATGGACGAAATCCTCAAATACGAACGGTTTGGATTTTGGCGAAAGGTGGACGAGCGCCACGATTGATAAACGCGCATCCGTCCGACCCGGTTATGTTCCCTGCGCCACGCAAGCCAGCCGAACTAACACTGGGATTTTCATCGAACAGAAAGGGAATTGACAGCTCCCCAGGAAGATCGCGGGGTCAGACTTTCACTTCTCTACAGTCTTGAGCCGGCTTTGAATTAGCCCTGCTTTCTCCGTTGTTGAGCAGGCTTCGTCTCAGCGGAGCGTGGCATCGTAGACCTACGACTTTACGATCTCTTCATAGGGCGGTTCCGGCATGCCCTTTTTCCAGGTTGGGTCGCGGATCTCGAGGCGGTTGCCGCTGGGATCGTAAAAATACAGCTCTCGCCCGGTGAAATGCCCCTTGGCGCGATATTCCAGCTCGACGATGGGAATCTTTTTTTCGTGAAACGTCTTGCAAGCCTGCACGAATCCTTCGGGGCTGACCGTGAAGGAATGATGCACGCGATCTTCGACGGTAGTTCTATCCTGCGGTTTCTCCCGCTCGCACAAAAGGATGTTATGATCGCCGACATTAAAGCAGGACATCACGTTGTTGTTGAGGCGCCCGAGCGGTTTGAGCCCGAGCAGTCCACCGTAGAAATCTTCGGAATCTTTTAAGTTGTTGACCGGGATCGACCAGTGAGTGACGCCTTCGATCTTGAACGTTGCCATGAAAACCTCCTTCGCATTACGTCGATGCTGACCGTGGAAAAATAACTCACTGTTCGACAAGACACTAGCACGAAACCTGTCGGACAAGGAAAGGCGAGGTCAGGCTGTTGAAAAAGGCCCACCTGCTTCGTTGCGCTCGATCGCCTTGCTCCAACGTATCAGTAAATACGCCTCCGCTCATCGATTTCTCGCGCGCCTCGCGTCTGAACCTTTTTGAACAGCCTGGTGTCAAGATTTTTCAATACACTGTTTATTTCTGACAATCTCGAGACGGAATTAAAATTTTAACGTGAACGCTGCGATGCCCCTCCAAGCCAGTGGTCGGACGAATGGATTGAGAGCTTTGCTCAACGCTGAGCAGGGTCGCGGGCCGGATTTCCTTCGTTTGGCAAACGCGCTATCGGCATTGTACCCTAAGGAGAGTGAAGAGAAGCGGCTGCTGACGCAATGCTCCTAACAGTTCCTCGAAAATGAGTCTAGCGAAAAGAAAATGTCGTCACATGCAAGAAGCAGGAGATTGACAGTATGACAATTACGGACCGTATAGAAATCAATCCAAAAGTGATGATGGGAAAGCCCGTGATCAAGGGGACTCGCATCCCCATCGAGTTGATTCTGCGGAAGCTCAGTGAAGGTGCTACCAAAGACGATTTGCTAGACGCCTATCCTCGTCTCAAGGCCGAGGATATTCACGCAGCCATCGGCTATGCTGCCGACACTTTGGCGCACGAAGAGACCATTATTGTGACGCCGCCGAAAAAGCGCGCGAAACGATAATCGATGCGCTTTCTGGCCGATGAAAGTTGCGACTTCTCGGTGGTACGCGCGCTTCGTGCCGCGAAGTACGACGTTGTCGCAATTGCGGAAGTGTCGCCGCGTGGGGATGACGACGACGTTAGAGAAACAGCCGTTAGCGATGAGCGGATCTTAATTACGGAGGACAAGGTCAGTTGGTTTATGCGAGTACGAGAAGAACGGGCGGGGTAATTTTCATTCGGTTTCCGGCGCGTGCGCGACGCAATCTTGCGGTAGCCGTGCTCGAGCTCGTGAGACAACGAGGAGAACGGCTTATCGGAACTTTTACAGTCGTCCAACCGGGACGTGTTAGGACGGGCCGAAATCCAAGAGGCTGAAGACATGGATCCTGGGTACAAAGTTGCTACACCGGGAACGCGCCAGAAGATTAGGGCAGGGCCAACTCAGGGTGACCCCAAGGACCTGACCGGCTGCCAACGCAAGCCGACGAAGCTGCTCAGTCTCGCGTATGAGCAAGCGGTACAGAAACAGGGAGATATTCAATGACACGCATTGCCATTCTGACGCCCGACGAAATGAACGATGAACAGCGCGCCGTGATCGACGCATCCAAGGCCAACGGCAAGCCGCATGGCGGGCCATTCTGGGCCTATATCCGCAATCCCAAACTGATGCAAAACGTCCAGAACACAGGAGCCTGTATCGCCGACAGCACCCTGTCCGCCCGCGAACAGCAGATCGTCACGTTGACCGTGGCGCGGTTCTGGGGCGCCAACTACCCGTGGGCTGCTCAGTGCCGCAACGCTCTTAAAGTTGGACTCACGCAGAAAGAGATCGACGCCATCAACGCCCGCAGCGCGCTGCCGACTGATGACAAGCGCGAATTGCTCGCGCATCAGGTCGCCAACGAGCTGCTCGCCGACAAGGGACTAAGCGATGCCACCTATGCATCCGCCGAAGCAGCCTTTAGCACTGAAGAGCTGGTCGCTCTGGTTGCCCGGGTCGGCTCGTTCTCGATGACCTGTTGCACCGCCAACGCGTTTGATATCACGCCGCCCGATGACGCTCCGGACCGCCTTAAGGCATAGAAAACGCGTTGGAGCTCAATTGACAGCGCCAAATCCGACGAATGGTCTACACAGCAATCGTTCCGAATATTTCAACGCAATCGGAGCGAGCGGTGCGATCTGGAACACTTTGCGCGCCAACGACCGCGGCGCCACCCGAGCCAGCCGAAGTCACGCTGGGATGTTCATCAAACAGCAAGGGAATTGACAGCTCCCGGTCCGGCGATGTTGCTCGCGGTTTAGATTTTCTATAGATGTGTATAGATATAATCGGCACAAGTTTAGGAGGTAGGATCATGACAACCACAACGGAGCGCCCTCTCACTGATGCGCTCACCGCGATCAAGACGCGCCGCTCGGTGAAGGAGTACGTTTCCACCGAGATTCCTCGGGAGTGGATCGAAGAGCTGCTCGACGCCGCCCACTGGGCGCCCAACCACAAATTGACCCATCCCTGGCGTTTCCACGTGTTCTCCGGCGAGGGGCGCGAGCGCTTGGTCGGAGCCCGACAGGCGGCGGTGCGTTGGGCCGCGGAGAAAAAGGGTGAGCCGGTGAGCGAAGAGGCCCTCAACTTCGCTCGGGCGAAGTGTTTTTCATCCCCGGTCGTGATCATCGTTTCCATGGTGGGCGATGAGAAGAAAATCACTGACCAGGAGAACTACGCGGCCTGCTGGTGCGCGATCGAAAATCTGCTGGTCGCTGCGACCGCACGGGGCCTGGGCAGCTATCCCAGCACGGGCGATTGGATCGACCAAAACTTCGTTGGCCCAATCCTCGGACTCACGGAGAAAGAACGGCCGGTGGCGTGCATTTTTCTGGGATACTCCGAGCAGAAGACCATGGCTAAGCGCCTGCCTGTGGAGCGCCATACCACCTGGTACACGGAGGCCTGAGCGCTTCAAGCGCGGTTCAAAGTTCAAGGTTCAATGTTCAAGGTAAAAAGCGGCTCGTTCAAGTCGTTCAACCGCTCTGCTCAGTTCAAGACGTTCAAACCGTTACAGCCTGACGGCGGCTTAGGCATAGAGTAATTGACTTATTTGGGGCCGATATCGATTGTCGCAAAAGACCGGAGCCGGTAAGGATGCTTGGTTCAGACGTAACAATCGTTACGATCTTGGTATCGCGACGCCGCTGAATCGAATTGGTCTCGGTCAAAACGGCAGACCAAGCGGTCCGGAATCGGTCGTGTCGTCTAGGGCGTCATTCCCCGCGCTTTTTCGACGATCTCTCTGGCTTTGATTGCGTCCAGCCGATAAGTACCAACGTTATCCGTTAACGTTGTCGTTCTGTGGGAGCTATATGGACCTGGAAGATCTCGCCAAACGCGTTCGAGACGCTTGCCTGGAAGCAGTCCTTGAAGCCTACGAGGACGCAGGTGTACAGGGCCTCTGTGCCGAGGGACGTTGGGAAGTAGCGGTCGGCGCACTGCGGACGCTTGATGTCGCGGGGCTCGTGCAAAAGGTCGAGCGGTCGGTCTCAGATCGCTGATCTCGGGAGCGGTACGGAAGAGCGTTCAAATCGTTCAAGCCGTTAGGACCGAACGCGGTTCCAAACGTTCCAGTGGTTCCAACGGCGGTTCTAAGGTTCAACTCAGTACTGCGGCGCGTTCAAAACGTTCCACCGCTGCGGTCCGTTCATTGGATTCAATCGGGAGGACTTGCACGTTTTGACAATTCTCAAAACGTCAAGGCGACCACGTTCCCGTTTTCGCGATGACGCCAATACAAACGTAAGAAGATTCCCGTCGGCGCCCGATCGCGTCAAAAAGCACGGCCCGGCGGCTCGTCGCCCCAGGCCGTTTCGTCGTTACGGTGGCGGCGACTATTTTGGGCTCAAATTCGCGCGAATCTCTCCACCCTTATTCTGCGCGCTATGAACGTTGACGTAAAGATTCCCGGCCTGGAAATCTTTGTATTGCTCGTCGGTGAGCTTCGCTCCGGCGGGCACGGTCCAGTCATTGCCGCTTTTGGTCAGCGGAATGATGACCGGTCCGTTCCTTCCGGGAGCGCCGTCGTGAATGTGCGCTGCGGTTCCGTCCACTCCCGTGGTGGTGATTTTGCCGCTCACCGCCTTATCCGCGCCGATGGTGATCGTGCCGTTGCCCGTTGCGTTGGTCTTCACGGCGGGAACTTCGTTATCGCCGGACAGAGTGACTTTGACCGTCTGGTTCTTTCCCGCCGCCATCCCTTCGCTCCTTTCCGTCGAAGAGCAGCCTGCGGCAACGAGGAACGCGGCGGCAACACCAACCGTCAGCAATCGTCTGAACGTCCCGAGTACATGAGTCATAGATTTACCTCCATCGGGTTGGGAATTAATAGAATAATATCTAATCCTCTCAAGTTCATAGAAACGATTCAAGGGGAAGTGCTCCGGGGAGTTCAAGCCGTTCAAAACGTTCAATCGCTCCGCTCCGTTCAAAGGCTTACGCCGGTTCAACGTTCAATGTTCAAACGTTCAAGGCCAGATTCGGAGGGGGAACTTCCACGTTTTGGGAATTCTCGAAAAGTCAAAATGTTCGGAAATTGGGGAACTTGGCGACAGGATGAGGATCGAATTAAACGAGAAGCATTCCTGGCGATTGAGAGTGCGTGAAAAATAGTTCGGTAGCGATGCCGGATCACTGTATGGGAGATTCACTTCTGACGGAGAAAATTTTATGCCCTGGATCGTATCAGACGCCGACCACCTTGGCGGCAAGCCCCGCGTGCGGGATACTCGCATCTCGGTCGCACTGCTTTTAGAATGGCTGGCTGCGGCAATGACCATCGGTGACATCGCAAAAGAATATCCGAGCCTCACGGAAGAATCGATTCGCGGAGTGCTGGAAGAATTAGCCCATTCTGAGTTGCTGGCACCAAGCGAAAATCCTTCTCGACGAGAACATCCCTGAATCTCTACTCGGAGCCCTTATGACATTTGCTTTACCAGGGACGCCGGCTTTACTCACAACGTACGCCAGATGCGTGATCCATCGCAGGTTAGGTTCTGCGTGTGATCATTCCGCAGCAGCGGGTCGACTCTTTCGTTCCTGCGTTTATTGACTCTTTCCAAAATTCCGATTGCTCGCGCTACTTCAACGGCGACGACTCGCCGTAGCCTTTACTCAGCGAGCCGTTCAGGGTTCAAACAGAGCGCGTTCAATTCGTTCCAGCCTTCAACCGCTATCTAACACTGCAGTAAGATGGAACGCGTTCAACCGCTCTGCTTAGTTCGTCATGGGGATCGGTCCGTTCAAATCGTTCAAGCTGTTCCATCACTGTGTTCCGTTCAAAACGTTCAAAGCAGGAAGTCGATGTAGCCGGCGCCGGGTCGGACCAGCGCTTAAGCATTGGCCGCGGTTCAATGGTAAAGCTCAGTCGTGGAATATTGCACTTTTTCCAATTGCAGCGCGAGCGCTTCGATTTGCTCCTGCCAATAGTGCTCGGTGCCGAAGTCGGGAAATGACGCTTTGAAAGCGCTGTCTTCCCAGCGGCGCGCGATCCATGCGGAAAAGTGAATCATGCGCAGCGCCCGCAACGGCTCGATGAGCTGCAGCGTCGTCATGTCGAAAGTCCGGATCTGTTCGTAGGCCTCGAGCAAGATACGCCTTTGCTCTTTGCCGTAGTCGTCGTCTCCGCCCGTGAGCATCCAGATGTCTTGCACGGGAGGCGCGTAGAGCATGTCGTCGAAATCGATGAAGTACGGATCGTCTCGATTCCACAAAATATTTCCGGAGTGGCAATCGCCGTGCAGCAGCACGTACTTGACGTCCTCGAAACGAGGCGTCATGGCGTCGCAAATTTGCGTGACGATCGTTTCGAAGCGACTGGCGAGTTCCATCGGCACGAAGTTTCCGTCTTTTAAGAACTTCAAAGGGTCTCGGCCATAAGTTTGCGGATCAAGCCGTAACCGGGGGGCGGCTTTTACCGTCGCCCCGACGTTATGCAGGCGAGCCATGAACCTGCCCAGGCGCGTGAGCTGCTCCGTGGTCAGCTCCGGCTCGAGTCGCCCCGGACGCTTCGGGAAGACGGTGAACATCACTTTGTTAATTTCGAAAATGCTTTGTCCCTGGTCGTCGGCGAGCGGGCAGACGACGGGAATTTCGCTTTCGTCGAGGGCCTTCAGAAAATCGTGTTCGGCCTGAATCGTGGCGCGGCACCAGCGGCCGGGGCGGTAAAATTTGATGACGACGTGAGGGCCTTCTTCCATCTCGATGTCGTACACACGGTTTTCCAGCGCATGGAGCGCGTAGAAGCGGCCGGTGCAACGGCCGCCCAATGTCTCGGCGGCGTCGAAAATGACCTCGGGAAGAATCTGCAGGAAGTTGTCTAGCATAACCTTCATCCTAGACGAGCGTCGCCTCCTTCACAAATAGGCGATAGGCAATACAATAGTGAAATCCAATCGTTCAAGACGTTCAAATCGTTCAACCGCTATCGCTCCGTTCAAATCGTTTACGGATAGGCAACGGCCAAACGCTTTAACGCATTTGAAACCACGTCGAGAACTTCCACGTTTCGAGAATTCTCGAAACGTCGATCGAGCTATTATTGATGAAAGATTTCCGCGAGCCTGCGGCGAAGACCTGATTCTCCCTCGGGCAGGCGGTCGAACTTTGTCGTGTCATCGGTCTTTTTTAGGATTTGCCGTCCTTGGTCGTTTTCGTGCATGGTGAGCAACACCTTTTCAAGGTGCTCGCGCAGTGCCGGGGCAAAATCCTTCCGCACCGAGATGAAATGACGTGGAAGCGGCTGAGTTAGTGCCAAGACAGTGATGTCGGCTCTTTTGCTCTCTTCAAGTCTGGCAAAGTCGTCGTCACTGAAGGCGCCGGCCGCCGCCTTCTTGCTGAGCACCCAATCGACCAGCTCTTTTTGGGAATAGGCAAAGCGATAACCGATGTCCGTCGGCGAAGCATCGGGGTTAAATCGGCTCTTGTCGGTAAACTTGAATCCCTTCTGACGTAGGAAAGACTTCGGCAAAAAGTGTCCTGAAGTCGAGTCGGGATCTTCGAAAACGAAGAGTTTGCCCCTGAGGTCTTCCAGGCGGTTTATTCCGCCATTTCTCTTGGTAAAAATCAGGCTCCGATATTCCGCCATGCCTCCCTTCCAGCGCCTCAGCATTAGCTTCGCAACGTCGTAAACGTCATTGATGAGATAGGTCGGATAAGGACTCTCTAAGTAAAAATCAACCTTCTTCTGTTCGATGAGCTTTGCGAGCTGAAACGGAGTGGGCGCGATCACAACCTTGCCTTCGATATCCGACTGAGACGCAAGCTTTGATGCGAGGTAGCGCACAAAACTGTTAAAATGCTGGATGATTTGCGCCCGATTGGTCTCGGAGATGATTCCTAAAGAGACGGTTTGAGGCTGCGCCGTTTCCGGCGGCTGCCCCGCGACGTTCGCGGCCGTAAACCCACAGGCAAGAGAAGCGAGCACCAGGAGGGCTGAGAAGTTTTTCCTTGGTCTAGTCATTCAAAATGTTCGTCAACGCGCAGTGTGCGCTTCAACTGTGCCGGGCTCCATAAGTGGTGACGATTGGCAAGCGGGAGGAGCACTGCGAAGACTGGAAGCATTGAAGCATGAAGTCAGGCGGGAGGCGAGAGGCAACAGTTTAAAGCTGGGCGTTCAAGCCGTTCAACCGCTTTGCTCCGTTCAAATCGTTTGACACACAATCAGGATTCGGAGGAACTTCTACGTTTCAGAAATTCACAAATCGCGGCTGACTCGGTGGGTGGGCTCAGCCAGATATTGATTCGCCAATATATGTGTGCACAATTAGGCGCGGTTTAGAGACTGGCTCAGCTTGTTCAAAGTTCAAAGGTTCAAGAGTTCAAAGTTTCGGAAATTTCCGAAATAGCCAAGCGTTCGAGGATGTACTCAGTCGGTGAAACGCTTAGTGGAAGAGACAAGCGATGGCGCGCGCCAAAAAGCACCGAAGCCCGTTCAAGCCGTTCAATCGCTTCGCTCCGTTCAAGACGTTCGTTCAAAGACAGATCAGGACGGGGAACTTACACGGTTCGGAGATTCTCAAAACGTGAAATGTTTAATTACCGCTCCGGACGGTACCCTCAAGAGAAATTTCTAATGAAGGTTGCGCTCGACCGCCCGTTATTGCGCATGGATCGTCATGTTTGATCGCGGCGGCGTATTGAAGCATCCGGGTGCTTTTGCGGTGCAGACGCTGAAAAGCTTTCGTGCCAATCAGGGACTTCTTTTGGCGGGCGCGGTCGCTTACTACGCGCTCTTATCGATCGTTCCGCTGCTCATTCTTACCGTCATCGCGCTCTCCTACGTGATCGATCAGGCGGAGTTGCTCGTTACGCTCGGCCGCTATCTGGAGTGGCTGGTTCCGGGACAATCCCAATCGATCGTCGCTGAGCTGACGAACTTTCTCGATCATCGCGAGGTCATCGGCTGGGTGCTCTTGGCGACCATGATATTTTTCAGCTCCCTCGCCTTCACGGTTCTGGAGAATGCGATGTCGGTTATTTTTATTCACCGGGTCGCCGTCCGCCCGCGCCATTTTCTCGTCTCCGTGCTAATTCCTTACTGCTACATCTTGTTCTTGGGACTCGGCGTGTTGTTGGTGACGCTGGTTTCCGGCAGCCTGCAGGCGATGGGGCAGGAGAGCGTTGATTTTTTGGGGTACCACTGGTCCCTTGGCGGCGTTTCCGGCGTGCTGCTTTATCTGCTCGGATTCGGCGGCGAAATCTTCGTTGTCACGTCCGTCTACCTGGTCATGCCGGTCGGACGGCTATCGCTGCGCCATGCGCTGATCGGCGGCGTCACGGCGGCGCTGCTTTGGGAGCTCACCCGCCATGTGCTCGTCTGGTACTTCGCCACTCTGTCACAGGTCGGTCTAGTCTACGGATCACTGACGACGGCAATCGCGGTACTGCTGAGCTTGGATCTTGCGGCGACGTTGCTGTTGCTGGGCGCCCAGGTCATCTCCGAATATGAGCGCGCCGGCGCAGCCAGCCAGGAGGCAGCGCCACGGCGCACCCACTAACACTGTGGCCCGTTCAAGCCGTTCAAAACGTTCAATCGCTCCGCTCCGTTCAAATCGTTGAAGACAAATACAATTCGGAGGGGGAAACTTCCATGTTTCGGGAATTCTCGAAACGGCGAAATGTTCTCTGCAAGTTACGAATGATTCGCCGCCGAGGCACCGAGGGCATGACTTCGTGACTCCACGACGATCATCCCTGCAATGCCTCAGCGGCAATGATTTAGCGCCGGCGGTTCAATCAAAATCATCCGCGGCTTTTGACCTGCAGTTTGTTGTCTACCCGCTTGACCCCATTAACTTGCTTCGCGATCTTCTCGGCTTTCTCTTTTTGATCTTTCGAGTCGACTTGGCCGGTGAGTGAAACCACGTTATTGCTGGTTTTAACGCTTATCTTGGTAAAGTTAGCGGCCTTCTCAGCGGTCAGCTTCGCTTTTACCGACGCAGTAACCGTGGCGTCATCGACATATTCTCCGACGCTTTCAGCCGCCATGGAGATCCTCGTGCCGACAGAAAAAATAGGCGACACCAGCATCAAGGAAAACAGGAGCGGTTTAAGAATGGTGGGTTTCATCGATTCCTCCTTCTGTTTTTTTTCGACGATACGCATAGAGTTTCATAAATTTCTTTGCATACCTCGAATGATTTAGCTTCCTAAGGACCTTGGCCCTGAGATTAAATAGAAACAAACGACGTGCCAAAACCGTTGCTCCGGCCATTTGCTTTACTTCAAGCAATTTAGGAGCGTAGTGATTTCGCTTAAAGACGTTTGTCGGTGTTTTGCCTCCATGGACGCAGGAAAAATACAACTCATGGGGATCGCCCCGTTCCAACCGTTCAAGCCGTTCAACCGCTGCGCTCGGTTCAAAACGTTAAAGACAAATACAAGTCGGAGGGGAACTTCTACGTTTCGGGAATTCTCGAAGCGACGCATTTCGACTCTAAAGCGAAATCGGGTTGAGTTTTTCGGGTTTTGCCTGATGCCAAATCACTTTCAGGTTGTCGAAGCCGGTCACCAAACTGCATCGAGTCAAGCATTGGCTGCGGACGAACCACAAGGCTTGCGCTAACCGTTCGGTTTGGTCTCATCTTTTCGAAGGCCGTTCATCACACGGCCCGTAATAATCGACAACCTCGCGTTCGGTTGGCCTGTTGGGATCGCCATAGGTCTCGATTTTCATGTGACAGCGATTATCATCGCCTTGTTCTTTCAAGAGGATACGGTCGGGAGCTGCGGTGCATCCCACGAACGAGGCGAATAATATGACGGGTGAGCGAATTAATTTCGTCGATTTCATTGAGGAGTCCTTTCTCTGATTCACTGGCCAACGCAACAAGGTGCGTGATGGCGCGACTCCTGTATCGGACGGCGGTAGGTGCGACGTGCGGATGCGTTTTTACGTTTTGTCGAGTCGGATCCTCCCTCGCCAATCAATGCCCAATGACTCCTAACGCCCAAGCACTTCGACAGTTCCTTTGCCTTGGCGGCGGTTGATGCTCTTGTAATTGAAATCGATCCGCTTGATGGTTCGACGTTCGCCGGGGAGGTCGATGATCTGGCTGCCCGATCCTTTCGCGAATCGAACTCGCAATTGGGGTTTGAAGGTTTTATTATTTATTGTCAAATGTTACGACCATGTGATGGATTTCGATCGGGGCATCTTTAACCCTAACCTGCAATTGTTTAAATCGGCCCTCTCTTCGACCCACGTCGATCTTGTCGTGATCGTTTTAGAAATCCACCTCCTGCTGACCTAGACTCTCCCAACGACCCTGAGCAGCGCCAGTCACGGAGGCGGCTATTAAAATAAAACAAACTAACGCTAGTCGACGAAGAATCATAGTTTTCATGTGCGCCCCTTTCCGGATTTGTTATGCACGCCTGTAAGTATAACGTTTTTGAAATGGCGCTTGTATAGATAAGCGTTATTCGATCCCCCTGCCACGAATTCCATATACAAAAAACACGTTCAATCCGTCAAGCCGCACAATCGCTTCGCTCACCAACTACCGAAGCCCGTACAAGTCGTTCAAAACGTTCAACCGCGTTGCTCCGTTCAAGTCGTCTAACGGATTTAAGAAAACGGGGAGCTTCCATGTTTCGGGAATTCTCGAAACGACGGGAGGTTCTCTGAAAGCTGCGGGCGATTCAGTGGGGGAGGCGGAGCGCATATCTTTGTAATTCCGAGAAGCTGGAACTATCACTCCTGCGACACTTTACCGGCAATAATTTAGCACCGAGTCTTGGTCGCAAAATCAGATTGCGTTATTCGGAGGTTCTTATAGAATAAGTCTATGCATATCGATCGTATCACGATCAAACCAGATGTGTGCGGTGGTGAACCGACGATTCGCGGTATGCGAATCACGGTGAGCCATGTGCTTGAAATGCTTGCCGGCGGCATGACGCCGGAACAAGTCCTGCAAGACTTCCCCTACCTTGAAAAAGCCGACATCGAGGCGTCTCTTGAGTATGCGGCCCGTCACGCCGCCCATCGTGAAATCCTGCTGAACAAGTGAAGTTTCTTGTCGACGCGAATCTTCCGCCGCGCCTGTGTGCTTGGCTGAGATCGCATCGGCACGAAGCCGAACATCTTTTTGACCGCAACCTCTTAACGGCGACTGATACGCAAATTTGGGAGCGCTGTAGCATAGAGAATCTCGTCATCTTGAGTAAGGACGTTGATTTTTACGATCGAGCGCTACTGTTTGGCGCACCACCGCAGGTCGTCCACGTCGCCGTCGGTAATTGTAGCAATGCTCGGCTGTTCGAGGTGCTGGCTCATGAATGGGCTGACATCGAGCGGGCTCTTGTATCTGGATCTAGATTGATTTCGATTACACTGGAGAAAATGGAAGTATTCGCGTAACCGAGACTCTTCGAGAAGTAAGCCATACCGTCATTCGGCTTGTTGAGGATGCAAGTTGGCTGTTCGGTCGTCGTGGGCGAAGACGCTGCCAGTATTTGATTGTGTTTTCGTCCGTAAGACAACGCAGGAGGCTTTGATTGTGTCGCTGAAACACGGGCTCCCATGCAAACGAAGCCCGTTTCAGTGGTTCCAAACGTTCAACCGCTTCGCTTCGTTCAAAACGTTTCAGACTAACGCCGGTTCAACTCAATAATAGCCAAACTGGTTCAAAATTCCTGGATTCCGGGTCCCCCCGGCCATCGCCGGGGTTGCCCGGAATGACGGGTCGAATCACGTTGCGAATTTCCGAGCCAGTGTAACTTTACCCATAGTCTTGCCATTTCGCACTAAACTTTAGAAGTGCTTGAAATCGTTTCTTCTTACGGAACTGTTCAACTGTGAAAACATCCCGTTGAGTCCGAAATCGTATTTATCGAGTACTTTAGGCAAGCTTATGCTGTCGAAAATTCGTTCTCGGCAAGATTATGCTTCCATCTCGTGCCAGACTGACAGAAAAAACTTATACCGAGGCACTGGTCTTTGTTGGGCGATCGCCGAGGCGTTAGAATGGGACTCAATAAAACCTCGGCGAACAAGAATTCAATTCAATTAGAGCCGTGGCCTTTCATATTTCATGGGCTAGGCAGTCGGTAACGGTTAAATACCAAAGCCCTGCCGATCGTCACAAGGAGGCAAATTTCACGTTACAAGATCTACATGACCTCGGGGTGGGCATGTACCAGCGAAGATCTAGTCGTCGACCTGCAAGTCGACCTACAGAATGATGCCACATTCATTCAGACCGTGAGTTTCGGTCTGTTGCGCTTAGATTGTTTTCTCCCTTCGCTGAATCCAAGCCAGCTTTTATCGTCGCGTCTTTCAGTTCAAACCTGCCGGATTTCTTCTTTTACGAGATGAAGGAAGAAACGGTTGAAAGCGATGCCCATTTTGGTGCCGAATCAATTTGTTACCTTGGCGAGAGCTACTTGCCGGCTAGGCCTAGGCTACTACCGACTCCGGTTACAAAATCCCAGCCCGTCTTCGTCGTGAAGCTCCCCGCCGTACCCGATGCGATGTCATTGAAGTCACCGTTAACACAACTGCTCGCGCCGCTGGTGCCGCAGATGCCATAAATCGTGCTCAGTTCAGCAACACTGCTAGGGGCGGAGGATCCCGCTAGATTGACGATACCTGCCAACGCAGGGGAGGAAGCGCTGGTCCCTCCAAACACCATCCAGCCGCTCCGTCCATGGCACGACGTGCTGTCGTAGATCCATACGCCAGAATTTGGGTTGGCATCGAAGGAGATATCAGGAGCGCCGCGCCGATTTCCCACCACGTCGATAATCGGATTTTGATAGGAAGGTCTGGACTCGTATTGACTTGCGCCGCCGCCGCTTCCGCTCCAAGCGGTTTCGTTGACATAGTTGCCGGAGCTATTACGGTTGATTGTGGTGCCACCGGCTGAGACCACATTTGGAGAGACGCCGGGCCAAATGGTTTTGCCTCCCGAATCGCCGCTCGCGGCAAAGTACACAACTCCGTTAGTGGTGAAGTGAAAGTCGTTATTGCCTTCGGAGGAGAACTCGCTGCCGCCCCAGCTCATCGACACCTGGCCGCCCCCGTTTGCGCTTACGATGTTGCTTGCCACATCCGCTGCGGAGATCAAATCCGCGAAACTATTGGAAGCAGCTTCTACGAGGACGATCTTAGCATTCGGCGCCATGGCGTGAGCCCACTCAATGTCAAGCGCGGCTTCCTGCGCCCAGCCACAATTTGCGCTCGGCTGCGTCCCAGACGCAAAAACCTTCTGAAAACATCCGTTGCTCGTCGTGCATTGTGGCAGGCCAAATTGAGCGGAAAAGACATTGAGATCGCTCTCGGCAGTGGGATAGTCATAGGCATCCACGATTGCGATGATCCGGCTACCGCCGCTTGCGTTCGGCAGACCATTATTGCCGCTACTGATCTTACCAGTGATGGGGCAGCCTTGGGTCGCGCTGGTAGTGCCGTAGACGCACGCGAGCGAACCGGGCGTTTCGCCAACGGGAATGCTGCTTCTAGTGAGCCGCCCCTGCTGGGGTTCTAGAATCAAGTGGTTGGTGTGCGCTCTCTGGCCGCGATCTCCTGGATTCTCCGTGCTGGTAGGTGGAGTGATAATGTTTCCGCTCGGCGTTACAATCTCCGCTGGTTGCCCTTGGGCAATGCTCCTAATGGGCGCAACACCCAGCAGTATGACAATGAAGAATAGATATGCCATTCGATGATTCATAGCTTCCCTTCCCTGAATGCGATTTCATACTCGCCGGCAGCCCGCAAAAATTCTCATTGCGGCTAAAACAAAATAGGCCGTTGCGTGACTTTGTTTCCGTGGCATGGAAATTACGGTAAGCGAGCAAAAAAAAGACCAGAAACAACTAACAAACTTTGTGGTGTTTAAGAGAAGGTAAGAATGAAACGAAGATTCAAACGTGATCGATTTCAACGAAAATTGATCAATGAATGAAGACTATGAACGTGAAGGGTTGGCCTAACTCGCTTTCTTGATGAGTCTATTGCTGAAGCCTAATGGGGTATGGAGTCTGCGCAGGTGACGTCTTTATAGGCTTCAGGCCGCCGCTTTGCGCCGCCGCGCTCTGCCGCCTTAATTTTCTTCGACACGATTTAGAGCGAGCAATGGCTTCCTTTGATTGTGTCAGAATTTGTTTGCCTAGCGCTGCCGAGAGCGGGTCTGAGGTTCCCGCCAGCGCTATGGTGGGCCTGCACGCAAGAGTCGCCACCTACCAACATCAAGACCTTCCATCGAGTCCACAGTTCGCCTGATTCATATGTGAAGAATTTGATCAGGCAAAGTTGCCGCACGCATTATGAGAGTTCAACTCCCAGAGATTGACCCGATCTATCCAAAGTTCCATCGAGAATTAGGGCACGGTACGTGCTCAAGCAGAACGTCGCTGGGGCAAGGGAACCCCACCTTCGCTACGACACCTTTTTGAATTTCCTTGTCCCGCATTTAATGGCTCGGGGGCACGCTGGCTTTTGTGACCACGTTCCTGTTTTACGCCGCGGTATTGCTCGTTGGCTTTCTCCTCGTGGTCGCCATCGCGGTTGCCTTTGTGATCATGAGCGACGAACTTAACGACGACTAAAAATTTGACGACTGACTCACTCACTGATAATGACTC
>WNGI01002229.1_pt1 | contig 16691 bp, 14 predicted proteins | sample 5400621 | NCBI WGS metagenome assembly WNGI01 (sample SAMN13153374, study PRJNA577476) | soil metagenome | isolation source: 20 cm soil or saprolite under Garry oak tree replicate 1 | place: USA:California | collected 2016-06-15 | reverse complement strand
GGCTGCGGATTGGGCTTCAACAACTTTGGCCAGTGCGACGTACCGAGCGGCCTCTCCGGCGTCACCGCAATCGCCGCCGCCGATCACAGCCTGGCCCTAAAGAGCGATGGCACAGTGGTCGCCTGGGGCTGCGGCGTCGGCAACGACCATGGGCAATGCAGCGTGCCGAGCGGTCTCTCCGGCGTGACCGCGATCGCCGCGGGCGGTGCTGACAGCCTGGCCTTGAAGGGAGACGGCACTGTGGTCGTCTGGGGCTGCGCCGGCGTAACCGACCACGGGCAGTGCAGCGTGCCAAGTGGTCTCTCCGGCGTGACCGCGATCGCTGCCGGGTACGCTCACAGTCTGGCTCTGAAGGGCGACGGCACCATGGTCGCGTGGGGCTGCAGCGGGGGCGACGAAGGGCAGTGCAGCTTGCCGAGCGATCTCGCCGGCGCGAGCGCGATCGCCGCCGCCCAAGCTCAGAGCGTGGCCTTGAAGGGCGACGGTACTGTTGTCGCCTGGGGTTGCGGTGTCCCGTTCACCTACGGGCAGTGCAGCGTGCCGGGCGGTCTCTCAGGCGTGACCTCGATCGCCGCCGGCTACTTCCACAGCCTGGCGCTGAAGGGCGACGGCACCGTGGTCGCCTGGGGCTGCGCCGGCGGCTTCGACTCTGGGCAGTGCACCGTTCCGGCCGGCCTCTCCCGCGTGAGCGCGATCGCCGCTGGCGACTACGACAGCCTGGCGTTGGTCGAGCTTACGAACCAGACAATCACCTTCGGGGCGCTCGCGAACAAGACCTACGGAGCCCTGGACTTCAGCGTTAGCGCAACAGCGTCCTCCGGTCTGGCCGTCTCCTTCGCGGCGAGCGGGAACTGCACTGTCAGCGTTGCGACCGTGCATCTGACTGGCGCCGGTTCCTGCACGGTGACCGCCTCGCAGGCGGGCGATGCGAACTACAACCCCGCGCCGGACGTCTCGCAGAGCTTCGCGGTCGCAAAGGCGATCCAGTCGATCACCTTCGGCCCGCTAGCGAACAAGACATACGGCGCCCCGGACTTCCGCGTCAACGCGAGGGCGTCCTCGGGCCTAAGGGTCTCCTTCGCGGCAAGCGGGCAATGCACCGTCAGCGATGCGAGCGTGCATCTGAGGGGCGTCGGCGCGTGCAGAATCACCGCTTCGCAGGCGGGCGACGCGGACTACAACCCCGCGCCCGATGTCTCGCGCACCTTCTCAATCGCGCGTGTGCCATGCACGGTGCCGAAAGTGGTCGGCAAGCAGCTTGCGTCCGCCAAGTTGATGATTGCAAGGAGGCACTGCAGCACCGGCAAGATGGGCCACGCCTACTCGCGCAAGAGCAAGAAGGGCATCGTCATCTCCCAAAGCCGCCGGCCGGGACGGATACTGCCGGCCCGCTCGAAGATCAACCTCACCGTGAGCCGAGGTCGCAGACAATAAAGGCAGCAGCTCCCATTGCCCACTCGTAGCGATTTGCCGGGCTGGGCGACGCGCAGGAAGCACCGTCATTGCTCGAGAAAAACGCTGGTACAAAACGAGGATCGACTTCGGCTGGCCAGGTTCCCAAAGCCGAGAACCCACTGAGCAAGCGAAAATAGTCGGGCGCTCGCGACCGGCAGGCCCCATCAACGGGCGCTTCTCAAGCGCTTTTGCCGCCTTTTTGGAACTGTCGGGACTTCTTGGAACTCGCCCTCTTCGGAGAGTTCCGCGTTCAGTTCAGAAAAGCGGAGGCGGCGTAGAGCCGCCTTCATCGTCCTGAGGGCTTCACGCCTGGGCGGTGGGTGTGCGTTTGGCTGCATCTGGGGCCATCTGCTCTGTCGGCCACCGAAGCGCCCGACCGTTTGGCTACCCGTCCCGCCATCGTCAGCCGTTTCAGCGGCCTGCCGCGGCGCTCGCAGCCTGGTTTGGGTCGTCGCGCCCGTACTTAATGTCAAGAAGCTCCTCGGCGGTCGCCTTCGAGTCGCTTCTCCTCAGGCTATCGTCGACCAGCATCGGTACCGGCAAAGCAGGGATTCTGAGGATGGACGAGCGCCAGCACATCGCTCGGCTGCTCGTTTCGTGTCCCGACCGGCACGGGATTATTGCGGCAGTCTCCGGCTTCCTCTTCGAGAGCGACGCCAACATCCTCAGCTCCGACCAGCACTCGACCGACCCCGAGGGCGGGAACTTCTTCATGCGAATGGAGTTCCGGCTCGAAGCGCTGCAGGATCGCAGGGAGAAGCTCGAACGCGCCTTCGCCGAACGCGTCGGCAGGCCATTCGGGATGACTTGGCGCTTCGCGTACGCGAGCGAACGTAAGCGCGCGGCGTTGTTTGCCTCGCGCGATGACCATTGCCTCCTGGACCTTCTCTGGCGCTGGCGCCGAGGCGAGCTCGATGCGGACATTGTCGCCGTCGTCTCGAACCATCCCGACCACGCGGCCGATGTCCTCGGCTTCCGCGTGCCCTATCACCACATCCCAGTGCCTCCAGGCGGCAACGCTGAAGCAGAGGCGCGAATGCTCAAAGTACTCGCCGGCAAGTCGGATCTCGTTGTGCTCGCCCGCTACATGCAGATTCTGTCGGACGAGTTCCTCGAGCGCCTGGGGGTGCCGGTAATCAACATCCATCACTCGTTCTTGCCTGCTTTCGTCGGCGCTGACCCCTATCGCCGCGCCCGCGAGCGGGGCGTCAAGATCATCGGCGCCACGGCTCACTACGTCACGAAGGAGCTCGATGCCGGGCCGATCATCGAGCAGGATGTCGCTCGCGTGTCGCACCGGCAGAGCGTTAGGGAGCTCGAGCTCATCGGCCGTGACATCGAGCGTGTTGTGCTCGCCCGCGCCGTGAAATGGCACCTCGAGGACCGAGTGCTCGTCCACGAGAACCGGACGGTCGTCTTTTAACCGGCAAACGGCGCTCAACGCGCCTCGCGATTTCTAGCCGCTCGAGCCCAAGGACCCCCGCAGCCTTAAGCGAAATAGGATCGCCCTCCGCAGGTGATCAGGTCTCAACGGCCAGGTCTCGGGGCAAGGTTGAGGGCTAATCGTAGGCTTCGTCAAGGAAAGAAGCTAACGCCAGGTAGGTCGAGAAGACCTTCCGGTACGGACGGCCGGTGCGCCTGCCCGAGGCCGACTAACATCCTCGCCGGGCAGGCATACGCGTCGAGGGGAGGACGTATGCGATTGTCACGATTGATTGTCTCGATCGTCGTAGCCGCAGCCGCGCTGACCATGGTCGGCCTGGCGCCGGCGGCCTCGGGGCCGACCGATGTCTCCGGTTTGAGCCCGTTCGCGGACTGCACGGTCGGCGGGCCCGGCACGAACTTCGTCAATAGCGAGGTCGAGCCGTTCGTCGCCGTCAATCCGGCAAACCCGAACAACATCATCGGCGTCTTCCAGCAGGACCGGTGGTCGAACGGCGGAGCTCACGGGCTCGTGGCCGCGTCGACCCAGGACGGCGGGACGACGTGGAGCGAGTCGTGGGCGCATTTCAGCACGTGTTCCGGAGGGACGGACGCGAACGGCGGCAACTATGGCCGCGCCTCCGATCCGTGGGTCACGTTCGCTCCGAACGGCGACGCCTATCAGATCAGCCTCTCGGCGAGTTCCGACCTAACGGTCTCGGCCGTGCTCGTGAGCAAGTCGGTCGACGGAGGGGCGAACTGGAGCGAGCCGACCACGGTGGCCCGGAACGTCTCCGCCTTCGCGGAGGGCCCAGGCTTCAACGACAAGGAGTCGATCACGGCCGATCCCGGCAACTCGAACCTCGTCTACGCGGTCTGGGATCGGAGCCGCTTCCCGAGCGACGCGGCCGGGGTGACCGCCCAGATGCACGCCGCCTCGATCAGGGGCGACATTATGTTCAGCCGGACGACGGACGGCGGGCAGACGTGGGCGCCGGCGCGCGAGATCCTCGGTCTGAACCAGAACGAGTTCACGGTCGGCAATCAGATTGCGGTGCTGCCGGGCGGGACGCTGGTCGACATCTTCGAGGACGGAAACGGCTCGGGAGCGCAACGCTCGTCGAACCAGTTCCACCAGTCGGTCATCCGCTCCACCGACAAGGGCGTGACCTGGTCGAAGGTGATCGACATCTCGACCGACGGCTCGATCGCGGTCCGCGACCCCGACACGGGAGCGGGAGTTCGTGCCGGTGCCGGCCTCCCGGACATAGCGGTCGGCCCCGACGGGACTCTGTACGCGGTGTGGTCGGACGGCCGCTTCAGTGGCTTCACGCACGACGACGTGGCGCTGTCACGCTCGACCGACGGCGGCCTCACCTGGTCGGCGCCGATCAAGGTGAACGCGTCGCCGCCCGGGGTGGCGGCGTTCACCCCGTCCGTGGACGTGTCGTCGGACGGCACGGTCGCCGTCACCTACTACGACTTCCGCAACAACACGTCCGACCCGAACACGCTGCCGACGGACGCGTTCGCGGTCTTTTCGCACGACGGAGGGGCGACGTTCGGCGGCGAGCTCCGCCTGACGCCGAACTCGTTCGATCTCGACCTCGCCCCGAAGGCGGGCGGGAGGTTCCTCGGCGACTACGTCGGCCTGAGCCACGTGGGGAGCACGTTCACCCCGTTCTTCACGCAGTCCGTCTCGAGCTCGAATCCGACGGACATCTTCGCCTCGTTCGTCCCGTAGCGGGCAGTCGGTCGGAGGGGCAGGGGCGCTGGCAGCGTCCCTGCCCCTCCTCCTCTTTCTCTCTCTTCTCTCTTCCTCTCTCTTCTTCTCCTCCTCTCTCCTCGATAACGTCGCACCTGCCCAACAGAAGGGAATCCTGTGGCCGACTACACCATCGTTTCCGTCGCCGACGTTTCCGACATGGCGGCCGAGGTGGGTATGGATCCGGACCACTTCGAGATCCGGTTCATGCGTGAGCTCCTCGGCCTGAAGAACTTCGCGGTCACGTACGAGAGGTTCGGCGGTGGCTGGCGGGCACCGGAGGGCCATCCGCACCGACGTGGCCACCGCCACACGATCCAGGAGGAGGTCTACTTCCTCGTCTCGGGCCGGGCTCAGGGGAAGCTCGACGGAGACGTCGTCGAGATCGAGCCGTGGACGGCGGTGCGAGTAGCCCCGGAGACCGCGCGGTCGTTCCGAGCGGCCGGCGACGACGACGCCGTCTTCATCTCGATCGCAGCTCCCCAAGCCGGCCTCGACGACGTCGAGTTCCTCCCCGACTACTGGGAGGACTAGAGGATCTCCCGCGTGCGGGCGGCGTGCCAGCCGAGGCCGAGGCCCTCGAAACGGTCCGCCGCCCGCTCGATCAGCGCCCCGTCATGGCGGACGATGCCCAAGGCCCGGAGCGCGAACGGCTCCAGGTACGTCCCCGGCCGAAGGGCTCGCTTCGCCTCCTGCTCGATCCGCTCACGGGCTCCGAGAGCAGCCAGCCCGTCGAGGTGACCGGCCATCGAGCTGAGGTAGAACCAGTTCGAAGAGCGGACGGCCGGCTCGCCCAGTAGGGACTCGAGTGCCGAGAGATCGTGGCGGTGGAGGGCCAGGTGGAGACGCGGCGTGTCGAGGACGGTCCCGTAGCCGGTCATGGAGTGCGCCTCGCCTTCCCGCTCCAGCCGTTCCAGCTCCTCCTCGTCCCCGAGATGGGCATGGGCAAGCGCGCAGACGAGCAGAGAGCGGGCATTGCGCACGCATGGGGTGGCCCTGTTCTCGACTACGGCCTTCTCTACGCGCTCCTGGAGCTCGACGACGCCTCTCCAGTTGCCGATCAGCTCCTCGAGCTCCAGCCGGCCCGAGATGCCGTGGAGGCGGTGATGGGGCGAAAGCGGGCGCGTGACCTCGTCCTGCAGCGCCGCATACCTCCGGGCCTCGTCGATCTCGCCGCAGGCCACCGCTGGGTTCACGGCAGCCGCGTACGCATACGCCTCGGCGTCGGGGTCGCCGAGCTCGCCCGCGATCGCCGTGCGCCGGCGACACCATTCGAGGGACTCCTCGTAGCTGCCTCGGACGAATGCCACCAGCGCCTGGACGTCGTAGCCGGACGAGCGTAGGACGGGCTCGCCAATGCGCTCGGCGATCCGGCTCGCCTCCGCAGCGTCCTTGGGCGACTTGTCGTAGTGGGAGTAGCAGCGCGCGACGAGCGCTCGAGCACGAGCCGAGCTATTCGCGGGCGCGAGCTCGAGCGCCCGACCGATCCAGCCTTCGACTAGATCCGGCGGCGGGGGCGTGCCCCACATGCCGGCCCGGATCATCGTCTGGAAGGCGAGCTCGGCATGAAGCTCCGCGGCGCTCGCCTCGTCGTTTTGAGCGAGCGCGATGGCTTCTCCCAAGGCTGCCGCGAAAGAGCTGCCGTCGAACTGGAGGACGTGTGCGTGCGCGATCTCCTTCCAGATGGCGGTTTGCGCCCCTGGATCGGACTCGAGCGCGACCGCGCGCTCCAGAAGGTTGACGGCGTCCTTCAGCTCGTAGCGCCCCACTGCGAGGGCCGCGGCGCGGCGCAACCAGGCGACGGCGTGTCCGCGCAGGCGGGCCACCTCGCCATCGTCGTCCGGCCAAGCGAGGTCGACGTCCTCGGGGCGCACGGCCTCCGCGTAGTGGTGCGCGAGCAAGGGCGCGTGCTCGTCCCGGCCCTCTCCGACGGCTTCGAGCCACCCCGCGAAGCGCGCGTGCAGGCGGAGGCGACTGGCCTTCGTCAGGCCCGCATAGGCGACCTCGCGGGTCAGGGCGTGTTTGAACGTGAACTCCTCCTGTCCGAGCATCGAGGACCCTTCCTGCCGGATGAAGTCGCGTTCCACGAGCAGGCCCAGGTTCGGGTCGCCGCTCTCCACCAGCTCCCGCACAGAGTTGGTCCAAAACGTACGACCGATCACCGAAGCCGCTTGGAGAGCAGCCTTGGCGGACGGGTCGAGCAGGTCGATGCGAGCGGCGAGGAGGGCCTGGACCGTGTCCGGCACGCGAAAACCGGCGGGAAGATCGTGCACGACCCACGTCCTGTCTTCCCGTCGGAGCACGCCCTCGTCCATGAGCGTCCGGACGAGCTCCTCGGCAAACAGGGGATTACCCTCCGCCCGTTCGACGACGACGGCGCGGAGGGTCGCGGGCAGCGCGGTCGGAACGAGTTCGTCCACGAGGCGGCCGGACTCGGACGACGAGAGCGCATCGAGCCGGAGTAACGCCCGGTCGCCGTCCCAGCCAGGATGATCGTCGACGAACTCCGGGCGGGCAGTGACCAAGAGCAGCAGGGGCCCAGAGGCGGCTCCGAGCCCGCTCGCGAGGACGTCCAGCAGATCCTGCTCAGCCCAGTGCAAGTCCTCTACGAGCACGACGGCCGGTCGGTCGGACACGAGCTCCTCCAGAAAGGCGCCCCAGGCTTCGTGAAGTCGGTTGCGCGCTGCGAGCGGGTGGAGGTCCGGCGGCGCCTCCAGCCCGAGCGTTAACCCCAGGATCAGTCGCCGACCGAGACGGCTGCGGATGGTCTCGGGAGAATCGCTCTCCACGAGGCCGAAGTGCTCGCGTACGACCTCGCCCAACGGCCAGTAGGCGTTTCCCTGCCCGTAGGAGCGGCAGCGCCCGACCCGCCCGAGCGGCTCTGGCGATTGTGTGCCGAGCCACTCCCGGAACTCGCGGACCAGCGTGGTCTTTCCGATGCCGGGCTCGCCGACGATGGTCACGAGATCGGGCCGCTGAGCAGCCGCAACGCCTGCGAAGGCTTTTCTCAAGGCCGCGAGCTCGAGCTCGCGGCCGACGAAGCTCTTGCGCAGCTCGCTGGCGCTGCGTGGTCCGGCGCGCGACAAGGCGCGAACGAGCCGGCGACAGAGAATCCCCGCAGCCTTGCCCTTAGCGGCGATCTTGACGGGCTCGTCGAACTCGAAGGCGCCGCGTACGATCGCCGCCGTGCGCTCCCCCACGAGGATCTCACCCGGCTCGGCCGCCTGCTCGAGGCGCGCGGCGACGTTCACTGCGTCGCCGGTGACGAAGGAGCTGCCGACCCGCGGCTGCCCGACGACGACGTCCCCGGTGTTGACGCCGATGCGAAGCCGAAGCGTGTCACCGAAGAGGTCGGCGAGCCTCTCCTGCATGGAAATGGCCGCATGGAGCGCGCGATCGGCGTGATCCTCCTGCGAAGCAGGAGCCCCGAACGCGGCCATCACGGCGTCGCCGATGAACTTCTCAACCGTTCCACCCGCGTCCGAGATCTGCGCCGCCATCGTGTCGTAGAAGCGGTTAAGCACCAACCTCGTCCGCTCCGCATCCTGGGAATCGGCGAGCTGCGTCGATCCGGCGAGGTCGGCGAACAGGATCGTCGCGAGCTTCCGCTCCTCGGCCGGTCGATCCTCCGCAAGGGGGTGGGCGCAACTAGGGCAGAAGCGGGCGCCCCGTGGCACCGACGCGCCACAATTCCTGCAGAACGCCACGGCGCGATTGTCTCATTCCCGTGGGCGCGCGAGCGATCGCCGCTAGGTCGGCGCTTTGCGACTGTGTCATAGATCGCGTAAGCCCTTCTGTTGCTCAAAGCTATGACCTCCGTTGGGCTTGCTAGGACCCGACTTTCGTGGAGTAGAGGTGAATCGCGTTCCGATGTAGGCTTCTGCGAAGGAAGCCATTAGACGCGGGGGGCTCTCAGAGCCGCCTCCCTAACCCGCGGTTTCCATATCGGGGGCGGATCGTGCTCCGCAGCGGTCCGCCCTGCCGCCCGCCCCGAGGCGAGGCCCGCGGCTTGTCCGGGTCGCTACGGAGCGGGATTCGCTTCCCGCACCGGCCGTCACTGGCGCCCGGCCCCCGCATTGACTCGACTTCACGAACACCGTAGGGTGGCTTCAGTTTTCCTTCGACGGGGTCTAAGGAGATCTGAATGCCTTCGAGCGCGCCCGACGTGCCGGCTGAGGTGGATGTCGGTGAGCGCCTCAGGGAACTGCGCCGCTTCCGTCGCTGCACGCTCCGGACGATTTCCACGCGCTCGGGGCTCAGCGAGAGCTTCCTGAGCCAGGTCGAGCGCGGCCGGTCGAGCGCCAGCATCGAATCGCTCCGGCGGGTGGCCGTGGCGCTCGGCGTCTCGATGGCCGACCTGTTCGAGCCGAACGGCGTGCCCGGACCGCGGGTGTTGCGGCGGGACGAGCGGCCGGCCCTGACGTTCGGGGTCCTGGGCAGGAAGCTGCTCCTGACGCCGCCGCCGCTTCGCCACCTCGAGGTCTTCGCGGGCGAGCTCGAGATCGGCGGCTCGACGGGGGAGCATCCGTATGCCCATGGGGACTCCGAAGAGCTATTCGTCGTCCTGTCGGGGCGTGTCGAGCTCGAGCTCGGCGGCGAGCTCTTCGAGCTCGAGCGCGGCGACAGCATCGACTACCGCAGTTCGACGCCCCACCGCGTTTCAAACACCGGCCAGGACCTCGCAGAGGTGATGTGGATCATCAGTCCGCCCAGCTACTAGGGGGAAGAAGGAGGGAGAGCGAAGTGGACAAGCAGGAGGGTATGGAACGGCGGCTCAGCCGGGAGCAGCTCCTGAAAGTCGCGGCCGCGGCTGGAGGAGCGAGCCTCTTGGGCGGCCGCGTCGACGCGGCGCATGCGGCGCTCGACTGGCTGAACGCCGACACGGGACGGCTGCAGGTGCTGGATTGGGCGGGCTACGGCAACGACGGCGGCCAAGCCATGTTCGCCCAGTACGTGAAGGCACATCCGAAGAACAAACCCCAGTTCACGTACATGGGCAACGAGTCGGACGCGCTCGCGAAGATCCATGCCGGTCTCAAGCCGGATCTGTTCCGTCCGTACGTCGGCTGGGTCAAATACTTCGCGAAAAGCGGCCTCGTCCAGCCGTGGGACCCGAAGCAGATCTCGAACTTCAAGCATCTGAACCCGTTCATGGTCAAGGCCGGCCAGTACAAGGGCAAGCAATACGGCATCCCGGACGACTGGGGCTTCGACGCGATCCTCTACCGGAGCGACAAGGTCCACCCGAAGGCCCGTTCGTGGGGCCTCCTATTCGACGAGCGGTACAAGGGCAGGATCGCGTGGTTCGACGACCTCAACATGCTGACCATCGCCGGCCTCTACCTCGGCTTCGACAGGCCGTGGCGGCAGACGGACGCGCAGCTCAAGAAATCGCAGAAGCTGCTGAAGTCGAAGAAGCACCTCGTCCGCTTGATCTGGTCGTCCGAGACGAATCTGTGGGAAGCCTTCGGCTCGGGCGAGGTCTGGATTGCCTACGCCTGGCCGAACGACTGGGTGCAGATGAAGAAGAAGCTCAAGGTCGTCTACATGCGTCCGCGTGAGAAGCCGGTCGCGTGGGTTGGCATGTTCATGCTCCTGAAGGGCACGAAGCGACCCCACCTCGCGCATGCGTACGTCAACGCCTGGAGCGCCGCTCGCTCGGGGAAGTGGCTCGAGGACAACTACGGCTATGGCCATGCGAACACGCTTGCGCGGCCGTCCTCGAGCGACCTGCTGAAGGCGCTGCGGCTCACCGATCCAAGGGCGGTGACCGAGCCCAACGCGCACCTCGACCGCGACATTCCGCGCCGCGCCCTCTACGCCAGGATGTGGGAAGAAGTGAAGGCTTCCTGACCCGCGACTGGTAAGACGATGGCGATCGCCGACGCCGGCAGCTCCCCGCAGCGCGCCCTTCGACCGAGACGACTGCGGCTCGACCTGACGACGCCGACCCTGCTCGGCCTCCCGCTGGCCTGGCTCGGCGTCTTCTTCCTCGTCCCGATCGCCATCGTCGCCGCCTATAGCTTCGATGTCTACTCGCTTGACCCGGGGCCACATGGCTTCACGCTGACTGCCTGGCACGACTTCCTGCACAGCTCGGTGTATCTGGCGCTGTTCTGGAAGTCCGTGAAGCTGTCGCTGACCGTCTCGGCGATCATCGTGGTGCTCGCGTATCCCCTCGCGTATTACCTCGCTCTGTCCGGCACCAAGCGCAAGTACATCCTCCTTCTGCTGTTGATCGCGCCGTTCCTGACGAGCTACCTGCTGCGGGTGCTCGCCTGGAAGGTGATCCTCGGCAACCAGGGTGTGGTCAATACGTTCCTCTTCTGGACCGGGCTTCGCTCCCCGGATCACCCGCTCTCGCAGCTCCTCTACAGCCGGTTTGCAGTCATGCTGGTGCTCGGCTACATCTGGCTTCCGTTCGTCGCCCTGCCGATCTTCGTGTCGCTCGAGAGCCTCGACCGACGCCTACTCGAGGCGGCGAGCGATCTGGGGGCCAGCCGCCTGCAGGCCTTCCGGCGCGTGACGCTGCCGCTGTCGCTGCCCGGTGTCGTCGCGGCGTTCCTCTTCGTCTTCATCCCGACGCTCGGCGAGTTCGTGACGCCGTCGCTCGTCGGGGGTACGAGCGGCTACCTGTACGGCAATCAGATCGTCGACCTGTTCGGAACCGGCTTCCCCGACTGGGAAACCGGCTCGGTGCTGGCGATCTTTCTGCTCGGCGTCGTCGCCGTCCTCACGGTCGTCTTCGCCCGCTTCCTCCAGCCGCGTCAGGTGGTTGCGGACTGATGGACGTCGCTCTTTCGAAGAACGGCGCGCGCCTCCTGCGCCTGTTCTTCGTCCTGGTCGTCGTCTTCCTCTACGCGCCGATCGTCATCCTGCTGATCTTCTCCTTCAACAAGTCGGCGGTGCCCACGTTCCCGCTCTCCGGCTTCACGCTCCACTGGTACCGCGCGTTCCTCGCCAACTCGGAGATCCGGGGGGCGCTGGAGACGAGCGCGATTATCGCGGCAGTGTCGAGCGCGGGTGCGGTCGTGCTCGGAGTCCTCGCCTCGATCGCGTTGACGCGGCGCCGCTTCCGAATCAAGCCTGCCGTCTCCGCCCTGCTGCTGAGCCCGCTCGTGATCCCGTACGTGGTCTTCGGGATCTCCCTGCTTCTCCTCTTCCACACGCTTGGAGTTCCGCGCTCGCTGCTGACCGTGGTGATCGGGCACGTAGTCATCAGCCTGCCGTACACGATCCTCGTCCTCGTGCCTCGCCTGGATCAGATCGACGTCTCGCTCGAGGAGGCGGCGTTCGACCTCGGCGCGAGCCGCCTGCGGACGTTCCGCTCGATCACCTTGCCGCTGATCCTGCCCGCAGTCGTCTCGGCCTTCCTGATCGCGTTCACGACGTCGTTCGACGAGTACGCGGTCGCATCGTTCGTCGTCGGAACCCGCGTCACGTTCCCGATCTACCTCTACTCTGCGCTGCGCTTCCCCAGCCAGCTGCCGCAGGTGATCGCCGTCGCGGTGGTCGTCCTCGTCCTTTCCCTCGCCGTCGTCGTCGCCGCCGAAGTCGGGCGAAGGTTCGTGGAGCGGCGCTTCGTAGCGCTCGAGAGGGCCGGCTAGAGGCCCGGAACTCCCAGCAGAGAAGCCTGCTCCGGCTCCCAGGACAGAGCCACGCGCGAGCCAGCCTCGAGCGGGGCGAGCGACTCGTCCGCGAGGCGGTGCGAGACGAGACGGCCGGCACGGGTGTCGACGTGGAACTGTGTGTACATCCCGAGGAAGACGATCTCGGCGATCGTCCCCTCCAGGCGCGAGCCGCCGTCGAGCACCGGCGTTCCGGCCGGCTCGATCTGCACCCGCTCGGGGCGCACGGCCACCCGCAGGGACTCGCCGGTCCGGTGGCCGACCCCGACCGGCACGACGAGGCGCTCGTTCTCGGCGAACCGCATGACGGCGTTCTCGCCGACGAGCTCGTCGATTCTCAGGTCGAGCGCGTTGAGCGAGCCGATGAAGTCGGCCACGAAGGCGGTGCGCGGACGCTCGTAGATCTCGCGTGGATTCCCGGTCTGCTCGACACGTCCTTCGTTCATGACCGCGATCCGGTCGGACATCGCGAGCGCCTCTTCCTGGTCGTGCGTGACGTAGACGAAGGTCGTTCCGAGGGTGCCCTGGATGCGCTTCAGCTCCAGCTGCATCTGCTTGCGCAGCTTCACGTCGAGGGCGCCGAGCGGTTCGTCGAGAAGCAGCGCCGCCGGACGGTTGACGAGCGCTCGAGCCAGCGCTACGCGCTGCTGCTGGCCACCGGAAAGCTGGCGCGCCCGCCGGCGGTCGAGGCCCTCCAGCGAGACGACACGCAACATCTCCTGCACGCGCTCGCGGTGCTCGGCACGCGGGACGCGCTTCACCTTGAGGCCGAACGCGACGTTGTCGTAGACCGACATGTGCGGGAAGAGCGCGTACTGCTGGAAGACCATGTTCACGGGCCGACGGTTCGCCGGCACCTCGGTGACGTCGCTCCCCTTCAAGACGATGCGGCCGGCGTCGGGCAACTCGAACCCGGCGACCATCCGAAGTGTGGTCGTCTTGCCGCAGCCGCTCGGTCCGAGCAGCGAGAAGAACTCACCCTCGCCGATCTCGAGCGTCACGTCGTCGACCGCAGGATGCTTGCCGAAGCGCTTGCTGACGCCGTCGAGGCCGATCGCCGCACTCGGCAGCTCATCCCGCATCCTCCAGCGAGTCTATTGCGTCGCCGGTCCGGTCTCTACCTTCGGTTCACAGCTCATCTCGCGATGCGCGTAACGCGGACGGGACTTGAGGCTTGCGGCAAGCCAATCGCTCCCGCGAGGGATAGCGGCCGCGGCGTGTACGCCGATCATCAGCGCAAGTACCGCAAATTACGGCGGCGCGGCCACGCCACACGTTCGGAGGAAATCAGGTGTTGTCGCTTCGTCCCTCTCAACTAACGGACAAACACGAGGCACGGCCTCCCGGGACGCGCGGAGGAGGTGAATCCCTTGCTGAAGCTCTTCGCTTTCGTGCAGGCATACGCTGCAGCCGCTGAGCTGCGCAAGCGCGAGGAGGGCCAGACGATGGCGGAGTACGGCGTCGTGCTGGCAGTGATCACAGTCGTCGTGATCGCGGCGATCGGGTTGCTTTCGACCAAGGTGGGCAACGCGATCACGGGCGTCGCCGACATTCTCCCCGGCAACTAGAGCGATGAAGGAGCTGTACGAAAGCCTCCGGCCGAAAGAGGCGCGGATCTTCCGTTGGAGCGCGGCCGCCGCAGCGGCCGCGCTCTGGTTCTCAATTGCATGGCGCAGTGCCTGGGTCCTGTTGCTCGTGCCGATGATCGGCGGCGGGTTCGTCTTCTTCGTCCGCCGGAACCGCCGGCTCGACCCCCTCGGTCACGCCGAGGACGACGATTTCTTTTAGCGGCCGTTGATGAGCTCCGCGACCTTTTCGAGGTCGCGGACGAACTCTTTGAACTGGAGGTCGCGATCCTCCGCACGCAGGATCGATGACGGGTGGACCGTCGCGATCGCCTTCGGCGCGAGCGGTGATTCCACGAGCTCGCCCCGCTGCCGCGAGACGCGGAAGTCGCGGCCGAGCAGTGCCTGCGCGGCGGTGGCGCCGAGGCAGACGAGCACACGCGGCTTCAGGACGGCGACCTCGGCGTCCAGCCACGGCCGGCAGGCAGCGATCTCGCGCCAGTTCGGCTTCTGGTGGATTCGGCGCTTGCCCTGCGGCTTCCATTTGAAGTGCTTGACGACGTTGGTGACGTAGACCTGCGATCGATCGATCTCGACCTCCTCGAGCGCCTTGTCAAGGAGCTTCCCGGCTGGGCCGACAAAGGGGTGCCCTTCGATGTCCTCGCGGTCGCCTGGCTGCTCGCCGACGAAGACGACGTCCGCGTGCGTGCCGCCCTCGCCGAAGACGGTCTGCGTGCCGCCCTCCCAGAGCGGGCAGGCCTTGCAGTCGGCGGCCGCCTCGCGCAGCTTCTTCAGACTCGGCCGCGGAGGGACGAGCGCCGCCGCAGTGCCGTCGCCGTCGATCGAAAGCTGGCTCACGCTTCAGGCGTACCCGAAAGGCGACGCTACGATTCCTCGTCGCGGCGCCGTGGCCGAGAGGTTAGGCAGAGGCCTGCAAAGCCTCGTACACCAGTTCGAATCTGGTCGGCGCCTTTTCGCCGATCGAAGTCCGGCCGCTTCGCGGCCATGACAACCTTCGGATCGGCTTTGTGTGTCTCCGCAAACCTGGGTGTGTCGACGCCGGCAAAGCCGGCATCGGCGTCGATCTCCTTGCTCGAGCCGGCCTGGCGGGCGTCAACGTCTCTCAACTCGCGATCGCGACTTGATGCTCGCGATCGCGACTTGATGCTCGTCGCCGTGGCGCGTCGAGCCGCCCGCTAGCATCAGCTTCCGGGGTCGCTTTCGAGCAGAAGGAGCGAGATGGAGCTTTGCGCGACTATCGACCAGGCCCGGCGACGCTGGGACGTTCTCGAGCACCCGTTCTACGAGCGTTGGGAGTGCGGCGAGCTGACGCGGGAGGAGCTCGCGTTCTATGCCGGCGAGTACCGGCATGCGGTCGTCGCGCTGGCGCGGGCAGCCGCCGCCGCAGGCGACGCTCAGCACGCGCGCGAAGAGGCCGAGCACGTGCCGCTCTGGGACGGGTTCGCTGCCGCGGTCGGGGCGCCGCTCGACCGCGAGCCGACGGCCGAGACCTCGGACTGCGCCGACGCGTGGTCGCCTGCGGAGCGCTTCCAGGCGCTGGCCGTCCTCTACGCGGTCGAGTCGGCCCAGCCGGCGATCTCGCAGACGAAGCTGGCTGGGCTGGTCGCTCACTACGGCTTCGGCGCCGACGACCCCGCCGCCGAGTACTTCCGGCTGCACGCCGAGCGCGATCTCGAGCACGCCAAGGCCGCGCGCGAGGCGCTCGCCGAGGCGCCGCCGGCGCGGCGGGCGGAGCTCGCCGCCGCCGCCGAACGCGCGCTCGAGGCGAACTGGCGGCTGCTCGACGGAGTCGAGCGAGCGGCGTAAGCGATGGCGACAGTCGGGGTGGTCGGGCTCGGCGCGATGGGCGGCCGGATCGCCCGCCGGCTTGCAGACGCGGGCCACGAGCTCGTCGTCTGGAACCGAGATCCCGCCAAGGCCGAGCCGCTCGCCACGGCCGGCGCTGTCGCGGCGTCGAGCCCGGCCGACGTGGCCCGGCGCGTGGAGGTCGCGATCACGATGGTCGCCGACCCGCGGGCGCTCGTCGACGTGACGGAAGGGCAGGAAGGCGTTGTGGCCGGTGTGAGCGAGGGAACGACCGTCATCCAGATGTCGACGGTCGGCCCCGAGTCGATCTCGAGGCTGGCGTCGCTGCTTCCCGACGACGCGTTGCTCGACTCGCCTGTGCTCGGCAGCGTGTCGGAGGTCGAGTCGGGAACGCTGAACGTGTTCGTTGGCGGCCCGCCGGCGGTGGCCGAACGCTGGCAGCCCTTGCTGTCGACGCTCGGCGCGATCCTGCACGTCGGGCCTGTCGGGGCGGGGACGGCGGCGAAGCTCGTCGCCAACACGACGCTCGTCGGCGTGATCGGCGTCCTCGGCGAGGCGCTCGCCCTCGCGGACGGCCTCGGGCTTTCGCGCGAGGCGGCTTTCGACGTGCTCGGCAAGACCGCGCTGGCGGGCCAGGCGGAAAGGCGCCGGTCCGCGATCGATAGCGGCGAGTACCCGCCGCGGTTCGCGCTCTACCTTGCCCGGAAGGACGCGGACCTGATCCTCGAGGCGGCGGCGAGGACCGGCACCGAGCTGCGCCTGACGAACGCTGCGCGGGAGTGGCTGGCCGATGCCGAGGAGGCCGGGCTCGGCGAGGCCGACTACTCGGCTGTGCTCGCGCGCATCCTCGGGAACACGGAAGCGACCCAGGAGGAGAGCTCGGAGAGGTAGCGCGGGTCGATCGCGTGGGGGAGCGGGTACTCGCGGTAGAGGACGTCGGCGCCGGCCTGCTCGAGCTGCTGCTTAGCCCGGCGGCTCCACTCGACCGAGATCACCGGATCGTGGACTCCGTGGCCGATCGCCGTTGGC
>WNGI01002228.1_pt1 | contig 16691 bp, 20 predicted proteins | sample 5400621 | NCBI WGS metagenome assembly WNGI01 (sample SAMN13153374, study PRJNA577476) | soil metagenome | isolation source: 20 cm soil or saprolite under Garry oak tree replicate 1 | place: USA:California | collected 2016-06-15 | reverse complement strand
CTCCCAGGGGTCGCCGGTAGTCTCGCCTCTCCCTTGTAGCCGTTAGCGCTATCTCCGCTAACGCCAAAGTTAGTTGTACCTATGCATCACACAGATGCCAAACCAAACGCGGTGTCGTATACGTGTTACACATAGATTAAGATTTAATTTTTGGACGGGGGTTGCTAACGGTAAAGACCTGAGTCCTTACGTTACAGTTACAAGGGGAGAGGAGAGGAGCTCAGTAGGAGGTGAATGAAATTTCATTTCGTTCAGTGGGGCCCCGGGCCTCTTTTCTTCGTTATCTGATTATTCACTACCTTCTTGCTTTTGCATTCCAGGACTGGGTAAAATGCTTCATGCCGAGATTGGGAGCGCTTACTCCGGTCAGGTGCTCCAGGGTGTTCTCCCGCTGAGTTCAGCGGAGTCAAAGGCAATTGAAACCCGAATTCCAGCCTCATAGTTCTAGCCAACGACGTTCTCGATCATATGGGGAAAGCTTAGCCGATTGGATCATCGGTACCGGCGTTCTTTTGCTTGCCTGCCAAAAGGGACAGAGAGTGTGCCATCAAGCACTGCACTAGGAATTGTTCGTTGAAGGGGACGACGACTACGACGACGTGCTGTACTGCCTTGCCAGCTACTATGCCCAGGGTAGTGGGAAGTACCGTAGTAGTAAACGCTAGGCACTGGGAAGCCGTGTCACCTGCCAGGAAAGCATGACGCCATGAGACCCTCTCCCTCGGTAGCCAATAAAGGCGCATATATGCGTCCGAGCTCCGCCCGCATATTATGAAATATCCCATGAAATAATAGTCACTAGGGACAGAGTAGAAGGTGGAGATAGAAGGAATTATGACGCTCGAAACCTAGAATTACTATATCTTCGACGGCCGTCGTCGCATGAGCGGCGCGCGTTCTCAAGTTATATTTGCTCTCGGGAGGGAAATGATTAATGAAGGTGGGACTCGGACTCGGATTTGGACGCCTGCCAGGACGGGTGCACAGCTGAGCGGCTGCAACGTTGCAAAGACAAAAAAAAAAGTTTACTACGTAGCTCATTACAACAAGCTAAGCTAAAGACGGATCTGAGGCCCTACCTAAGTGCGAGCAGCCAATCGCTAAGATTGTCGTACTACACCGAGTAAACCTCCGCAAGTCATTGGCAACTCACACTGGCTGCCTCACCACCTGAAGCGAAATTTAAAGTCGCTTCGATTCTGCGCCACTCAACTTCCACTATGCAGTGCGTCAGGAGGGTGAAAAAAGCCACAGCCGACGTATGCGGGGATGATAGCCTCCCTTCTTTCCTTCCGGGTGACCGGATCCCCCAGACACACAAGTATCGTTTACGAGATTTTCTATTTAAATTTCATAGTACAGTTAAAGACTAAGCCAAACGGAGGGGATATGTGATCTAAATGTAATTTCAAGTCGCATGTATGGTACACTACATTGATTTAGCCGACAATAAATAACGAACCACACGGTATGAAAAAAATACGAATGGACCGGTGCGAAGGGGGTAGTGAGCAAGGTTGAAATGGTTCAATCCAAGAAGACACAAGGGAATCCAAACGAGCCTTTTGTGATACAGGTTTCCGAGCAGTACACTTGGAGTAAATATTTGACTGGGGAAAAAAGGGAAAGTTCGAGGCAGGCCATAGGTGGTATGTAAGATTTGTGGTATCGCGGCTGCCAATTTGTTAGTGGATCATATCGTTTTCATGACGTTTAAATATGGGTTTGTATTAAATGGGTTCCGACATAATCACGGCGAATTAGCCGCCGGTAGGCCCTTCATGAGGCAACAACGGTAGGTAATGGTGCCTGCAAGGTCAACGCGCCTGAACTAGTTTCCTTGGCGAGCTCGCCGCCGACAGACAAGCCTTGCCATGCTAGTTCCTGCGTTTGCGCTTGTGCGGTTCCTGCGGGGGGAGAATAGTAAGGCGCGTTGACAGGAGGGGAAGGCGACTGCGCGGGAGTAGCAGCTGACGGTGTTTTCAGAGAAGCCACGTCGTTCAGCGAGACATTCGGGAGACGAATGCCACCATCCCGAGGAGGGGATTGAGAGGCGTCGCGAGAAAGAGGGAAAGGGTTGACGTTGGGAGAGTTGTACGAGGTTGCCGAGGCAGAGCTGGTGGAAGAATAGACTGATGCTAATCAGTTTCGTCAGCATTTGGAGTTCTACCGCCTAGATTTGAACGTACCACTATCGTCCCAGTCGCTTGTAGCACTGCCAGATTGCACGGAAGACGAGGACGAGACGGAATCACGCCTGGTCAGGCCGTTGAATTCTCGCGGCTCCTTTTTAACAACGGTGGTTTTTGGCTTTGGGCTTGTCGTGCCCTTGGATTGCTTTCTGGTCTTGTTTCCGGCGCGCAACTCGTCAAAACGAAGCGGACGCGGACGCAAGTGAGTGCGCTCGTAAAGACCACACTTGTTGCAAACAATTTTTCCAGGGTTAAGCGTTGACCTGCGCCACGAAGGTGGCTCGGTCGTGTGACAGTTGAAGCACCGTCGCCGAAGGTATTGGGTTTCCTTGGACGCGGCGTCATCTGTGTGATGCACGGGGTGACCCGTTGGCAGATACGAGACTCCGAGTGTGTGACAGTTTGAAGGCATGCATCTGTAAGACGAAACCATCATGGAGGCAGCGGGAGGGTCTTCCAACTTGATGTTGGCGTTTTCGTCGAAATTGCGGTAGCCGGCATGAGGAGAAGTGTTCATAGGGGGTATAATATGCTCGGAAGGCAATTGCGGTTGTTCCGAAGGTAGCGACGGAAGAGAGTCTGCATAATAAGAGTCTTGACGCGCGTAATGCGCGTGCACGATGGAAGCATCCTGAGACCAAAAAGAACGATATTGGAGCGGCATGGAATGCTCTTGGTCATGTCGGGCAATTGGATAAGTAGCGCGGCGGATGGGATGGTAGTCGTTGGGACGAGTGTGGGTCCAAGAATCATAAGGAGGCTGGTGGTGTTGGGTATGATTGTCCGGGAGTTCGGGTTCGTAGAGTTCCTGGAGGAGGGAGGGACGCGAAGGATGGTAGTCAAAGTTGGGCGAATGATTGTGGTGAGACCAGGTAGGATTTACGGGGACTGCATGGTCATCATGGGAGTCAGTAAAAATATTACGGACAGGGGGGTCAAGATGCTTGTAGACGGGATAATGTATTTCGTCGCGAGGAGAGGGAGTACGTGGGGCAGATGAGTCAGAGTAGGAAGCGTAACCGTCAAAAGCGAGAGAGTCCATGGAGCGACGATGAAAGGGACGGGGCGTTGAATCGAAGCAAATCTGCGTTTTGAACTAAACAATCGACTGCACAGGGTCCATTTTCCATTTCAAGACTCCCTCTATCATCCCACCGGGGTTATCTCTGCCGCGATGACCCCAATCACCCCTCGGACCCTGTACCATTATTCTGGTTTGCCTGCCCCCCAAGATACCGCCTCACCCGTGCACAGCTCCTTGGCCCTGGCATTCCCACGCCCCCCTTCCCACGAGCCCTCTCTCCGCCCTTGCCTTCATTAGCTCTCCGCCATCTCTCACCTGACTATTGCCAGATCTTTCCACCACAATCCAACCCTCCTCCCGGCCTTTATTTAGCGTCGGGGGAGACCGACTTGATACTTCTCTTTTTGGTCAAATTCAATTACAGCACCCGTTTCAGCCTATCCATGTCGGGACTATCCTGCTCTCTCGCCACCCCGCGGCTCCGAATTTTCGTTTTTTTCGTGAACGCATATATGCGCGTCTATTTGCACAGCAGGGCCCGTTGACAGTGACATGGACAGGCAAAGCCAAATCATACTTACTGCCTCGTTGCCAGTGCATTGCCTGACACTTATAATAGACACTTTCGTTATTCGCGTGTGACCGTTTGCCCCGTCTCTCCTACTTGGAAGCTATCACGCAAACTCATTCCTAATCCGAGACGTGGTGGCCCACAATACTCGATGTCCTCCAACATTCATCGTCACAGCCACAGGCGGACACCGCCACCGACGCGCGACACGTTCACACAGACGCTATAAACGTACTCACAATCAAAAATGCCCTCATCGCCGTGTGCTGTAATTATTGCGTCTGTGTATGTCACCAATATAGTGGTGGGCGAAAAGTATAATAATCCAATCGCCTTTACGGCACAAAATAGCGCGAGGGCGGGATTAAGCTAATTACCCATCTATGGCAAAATTTTCTTATGGCGTGCTTCGGCCGGCTTGAACCACATGGCGCCCGATGACTAGTCCAGTTAAGTGACTTTAACCGACACGTGTTATGTGCAATAATGCTAGTGCCTTGAAAAATTATCCACCACAGTCAAATTGGACACCTGACTAGAGCACATTCGTTTTGCATATTACGCTACGGTCTCGTCAAGGTTATTTCAAAAACACGTATCCAAGGGTTGGCGGCTGGACAATCTTCAGGGATGTAGGCTCTGGAACCCCGGCTATTTATCGCCTCCCACGGCTGTCTGCCCACCGCACATGAGATGACATCTAGTGGTGTGCGTAGTAGTACAACTGCTATAGGTCTCTTCTCCAAAAAGAGGCGCCCAGGAAAGAGTCCATCGGAGTGTAACCAAATTTAGATTATACGCCCCCGCCAGCTACAGCGCCGTGTGATGTAAACTTGCATGCATCCCGCGCATGTGGATTTGCCTCCCCTTTTCGTTTTCTGAAGAGAATCCTTTTTTCCACAAACGGAAATGACAAACGTCACACCGTCCACACCCTTGCCTTTCAATAAAGTAACGTCAGTGGGCGGCGCGCGCGCAGTTAGTTCGAACGTTCACGTTCACTTGTCACTGAATTCATTATATTATACACATGTCCCTGGGAGGAATAATGTAATTACAATAACAAAAAAAACACAATGCGACTTCTTTGTGTTTCCATTGCATTATACTGGTAGCACAGCTGTCGGGAAACATCAAGTACATCGTTATCTCGCAAACCGGTGAGAACGGCGGACCTTGCCCCTTGAAGGGCAGAGGCGGAAGAATTTGGTATATGTTAGTCCCACTCATTCAAATAAACTCAGCAGCACAGCAGTGAGCTGTCTCCCGAGACTCCTGTTATAATGAGAGCCTACCTAACGCCAATGACTGGTCTTCTAGCCCAGGGCGTCCATTATGTGATGATATATGGATAATAATGACTCGTAAAGGGAACGCACATATCCTGTTATTGTTGTGCTTCCCCCCACTCTATCTCACCACGGTACCGCAGATATTTGGAGCCACCTGCCTCTTTTAGTCGTTGGAGTAGGTGCTGCGGATGACCACACTCTGTTACAGCTACCATGTCTAGGAATTTGCCGTACGGATTCTGGACCTTGTTATATGAATCGAATAGAATCCTCTTCATCTCAGCTTCACTCGGTGTTGTTGTTGTACATGTTGTGAGGGTTGTGAATGGGCGGTATTCATCCATTTGTCATTATCGCAGGATCGTTCCTCCGCTTCCGCCATCCGATGCCACGGTGTACTTTTTCCGGAGTAGCCGGGAACAAAGCGCGCTCGTTAGCCTGAGTGTGGATGCGGTCTTGTAGCCTGTTTTGGGATTGCGCTTTCGACCGTGCACGTGCTTGGCTCAAGCGTGGACCACTGGCGGGGTGGTGTTGGCAAGACATTTAGAGTTCATAAGCAACGAGCCCAATGGAAGGCCAGTAGATAGCTTGCGAGATTAGGAAGTCGTCTTTTGCAGATAATAGGCCCGGATTTCCGTTGTTTGTTAGAAGTATGGCAATCAAGAAGGTCAAGACCAGTACGTTGCCTTGCCATGCCCCTTCGAACCTACGCATCGGAGTGCGCATGTTATTCGGATCGTAGTGTATTCCATCCGGCCAAGAATGGGCTAAGTAAAGAATTTAGGGTGCTAGGGTGAATGCTAATTAAAGCCCTGCTATAATGGCTCGCTAATAGGTCAGGTTGGAGACCGCCCGGGAAACCGCAAGACCCATACCTAGATAAGTAACTGTTTTCATGTCCGGACACGGCCGTGCGGCAGTGTCGATAACTGAAGTGGGATATGTTACGCATTTGGAGTAGTGTTCGCCACCAGAAGAAACGGGTAGATAACAGGCATACGAGGGCGGGAAGATGAGTGCGGAATTGGTGCGTCGGAGCTCATGTCCGGTCGTTGCGCATATTAATTCTACTACGAAGACAATAGTCTCCGGGCGCCCCTAGGCTCAAACCAGGGAAGTCGGAAGTGGCTGCCAGGTGTTACATGTTGTATTTGCTCCAAGTCAAAAGCAGGGATTCAATTGGCCGGACCGGACCAACGGGGTGTAATGGATTCTTGAAAGAATGTTCCAGCGCCCTGTCCTCGGTCGGATGGCGCCAGGGAGACCCTGAGCCTTGAGGCATGTACTGAATTATTCTCGGGCGTCGCTTCTTGTGCGCCTTGGAATAGAAATTAGAATAGAATACATTCCAATCGTGACACGTAGCGTGTAACAGTGCTAACACTCACGTCATTCCGCCTTCCCTGACCGTCGCGGTTGTGCAGCATGTCGTTTGAACATGCGCTCGTGACAAAAGGTGCGCTGGGTAGTCGCAAATACAGCGCCTAGACGTTCACTAACAATAATATTTCCACAGGACTCATGGTGGGCGCCGCCGTCTCTTCCATACTCGTCGGCTTGTTCGATATAAAGCATTACTTCCATATCCAAGTAAGTCCAATTAGGATCCTCGTGGATAAGGGAGGGCTCTTTTGGTAACTAAACGGTTTAGCTGGTACCCCACATCAGCCGCCATCATCAGGTACTACTTGCACTAAAAAATCCCGTTCCGCGGAGCGCTCAAAAATGTTTCACTTTACAGTATTGGCGACTGCTTCTTCACCACTTGGCGTTCTCCAATTCCACAGATCTTTTTCTCGCGGAGATTCTGTTTTTCAATGTCGGGGTACAAATAGAGAGACAGTTCGGGAGTGTCAAGTATGCGGTACGTGCGTTCCCAGTTTGCTATGTGCAGATCAGTGACGACACTCCTACTACTTCCAGTCATTTGCGATAATCACTATCTTACTAGGGACCATTCTCGAATTCACAGCTTTAATCCTGTTCCACAAATTTGGACTGAATCACATAGCCATGGGCCCATCAATTTTAATTTTCAGCATATTGTACCAGTATTCTCGGATCGTCCCTGCGGCGTACAAATTCCGCATATTTGGCATCCCCCTGAGTAACAAGAACATGCCATATTTGCTCGCGTTGCAGGTAGGCGCACGACTTTTGACCAATTGTTTTGACTCATTCGGACTCATATCCTCACAGCTAGCCATAAGCCGCTTGCCAGGTTCTGCCGCTGTGGCCGTTATTGGTATTTTGGCAGGCCAGCTTTATCGGTCTGACTTGGCAAACCTAAAATCTTACCGCATTTCTCCATCTCTTGTGGATTTCGCTATCCGTTATATTCTTCCTTTTCTCGGGAATGCCCGTCCTCCCCAACGGTCTAATCGTGCTTTGCCTGAGGACAGGCCTTCGTCAAATAGGACCAATTGGCCCCCACCAAATGAAGAGGTCATTACTACTGCGCGGACGGCGCCCACAGGACGTCATTCAGAAGACGAAGCTCCCCGGAGATCGTCTGTCGTCCAACAGTGGGTTGACGAACTCTCAGGGCGCGCTGAACGAGAAAGCGCCGTTCGTGTGGCGACAGAAGAACAAATCAACACAATGGTAGCCATGTTTCCTCAAGTACCGCGGGAGATCATCGTAAACGCGCTACAAGAAAAGTAAGCATCACGCCTAGTCGCAAATCTTAAACACTTTGTTGACGATGAAATCTCATTGATGCAGTCGCACGCCTGAGGAAATCGCTGATTCGTTGCTTGCGGCAAGAGAAGCATCATCATGATGTACAGACATGTGGCAATCTGTAAACTCTGACTGATACTGCCAAATATCCCATCATGCGCCTGATTCCTGCTCATCATCCGCCACCTCGGCCTCCTCTTCTTCCTCAACCTGGAAGGTTCCTGGCGGGACAGCATACAACCGAATCACAGGCTAAAAATAGTGCGGCTTAGCTAGGACAGTGGACAGATCGGCTTTAGCGCACCTTGTTCGGGTCCTTCACTAGAACGTATTTGCCCTCGGGCATTTTTAAGCAGAGATCTGTAACAGTCCTGACAATTCCCCATCCATTCGCGAGTGAGATGTTAAGCTGAGCGGCAAATTCGGTGGGTCGCATTGACGCAGTGCTCAGGATAACATGACGTGTGTTATCGCGAGGGTTAATGCGCGATATGTATCTTTGGGGCTATCAGTGAAAACGAGCTCCGCCTTCCATTTGGCTTAGAAGCACGTACCCAACCTTCATGAGATCCGCTCCAGCCAAAATGCTTTGTACCGCCCATTTGGCTAATTTGCAGCTGTTGTTCTTCATTTCGGTGGCGACGACGGCCCCACGTTGGGAGTCGAGTTTTGTTCTCCAATCAGGTGCCCCACCCGCACCTGGAGCTCGAGTATCGAACTCGTTAAGTGCACGGATGGTGACCAGACCCTGGCCTTCGAGGGGGTTGCCCACGAGGGGAGTAAATGCATCCACCTCAGTCCTTACGCAAAGTTTGATATCCTCGTCTTCTGTTACGCTAAGATCGAACAATCTGTAGCGATAGCCGCACGAAGCCAAAGGATCGGTTTCGTCGGGACCATAGAATGGGTTCGGATGCGGAAATTCGACTGGTGGGGGAGGACCAGCTTCAGAAACAGTTTGGAAGCTGAAGTTTTGGTTGATGTAAGTTGCTTCTAGCGACAGGGAAGTCGCGGAGTTGATAGACGGCTGTTCCTGCGTGGCGTTCTTTTCTGCTGGGTTATTTGTATTTGGCGCGGGAGTGTCTTGTGGAGGGTCACCGGCATTCTCGTTTACTGTGACTGAGTCGAATGGACCGCCATCGCGCTTGTCAAAGAAGAGAGTATTCCCTTCGCGGACGATGACGATGTCCCATGGATACACCGATCTCGTTGCGCACATGAGAGCACTGAGGATGACATCTGTAGTGTACACCGTCGCTACGCCTTTGTTTGCATACTATATACGATATCTCAGTCGAGGCGATTAGTTAATTTTTGAAAATTTACCTGTTGTATAACAGGATCGTCAGAAGTCGTTGTATTATACTTGATGCGATCGGTTGCCTGCAATGGCCGCTCGCTTTTGGTTGTGATGCGGTCGAATGTCTTATCATAAGCAAAGATTCTCCCGTACATATCCCTGACAATAAGATAAGATCCACCAATGGAAAGCAGATCCAAAAGACTCACAGATCTTCAGGTTCATAAACATCTAACCTCAATTTTGACAGACGGACAAAATCAATCTCCTCCTGCATACTCCATTGAGGAGAAATGACAACGGACGATTCGCGGGCACGATTTCCCTAATCAACTATAAGACTGACATGGAAAACACCGCTTCTTTTGAAAGCTCACCTTATCCCAGTCTCTCCATCCACGTCTACCCTGATTCCTTTGATTTATGGCATTTCTGCCAGCAATTCCGCCCCGTCCTCCACGAGCACCTCCCCGCGTGTTATAAGCAGTGCCTCCCCTCGTATTTCCCCTACCTCTGGATCCAGTGGTCCTACGAACAGGTGCAGCCTTGGTATCCACAAGCGAAAACGACGATTCGTCTTCGACGTGGAAATAAGCAAAAGCGCTCGCAGTTCCACTTCCATACGTCGGAGCTCCATCCTTACGACGGGTTAGAACGTTTTGTCTGACGCTCTGGGTAGCTTGCGCTCCTGCGGCAGATTGTCTTGTGTCTGTTGTTGTCTCGTTCCAATCGGCGAAACGACCGAGTTTGTCTGATTTTGAGAAAGGAGCATATGGAATATCTTTGAATTTGAATCCCTCAGGTAGGTTGACTGCAGATGGACCCCATCCGCCATCCGGATTATCGACGATGTTGGGCAGAGAAAAGGAGGCCATTGTAGCCGGTATTGATATGATCTTGCAAAAATTTGAATATATGAAAGCGTGAGAAAGTCAACTCGGTAGTCGACCTCCATGAAGTAAGTCATGTACAGCACGAGTGTGGTTTCCAACTGACGTGCGTTCTTTCACAGTGTCGTTAAAGAAATCAACAAAATTAATGAAAGAGAGCTTCAATTAGGCGCAACTGGAGCTTCATGGCATGACGACTACAAAGATTCAGCCTACCTTTTCATCGGTGGCCTCCATTATGACTTGACAGAAGGAGACGTCATTACAATATTCTCCCAGTGAGTGTCATCAAATACGACAACCGCCAAATTCTGACATTCTACTAGGTACGGGGAAGTTATGGACGTTAATCTTCCTCGAGACAAGGAAACAGGGAAAACCAAGGGCTTTGGGTTTCTGATGTATGAAGATCAACGTTCTACTGTGTTAGCCGTCGACAACCTCAATGGTGCAAAGATTCTAGAGAGAACGTTGCGTGTGGACCACGTGAGACATTATAAGCAACCGAAAGTTAAAGGAGAGGATGGGGAGTGGGTTGAGCCCGAGGACCAAAGTCTCAACGCAAAACCGGAACTCGTTCATGGTCAGTTTTGCTGCAATAATTGACTGAATCGGCGTGCTGACTCTATTGTAGACGAAGGTGAAGCTTCGGATTCCTCGGACAGCTCTGCTATGTCTATTGATCCAGAGGATCCCATGCGCGACTTCCTCCTGGCGAAACGAAAGGAAGAAAAGGCGTTGAAAAAGAAAAAGAAGGCCAAATCGAAAGGAAAACACAAAGATGAGACGCCAGAGGAACGGGCGGCAAGGAAAGCACGCAAAAAGGCCAAGAAAGCGAAAAAGGAACAAAAACTGAAATCGGATGGGGTCAGAGGGGTCGAAGAACTTTTGAAGTCTCTTGATCAGCGCCATTTTGGACCGACGACACATGAGGAACGATCACGAGAAGATGGGGACCGGCGATTACGCTCCCGGGAATGTGCTCCAAGAGGTCATGACAGAAGGCGTTCACGCTCCCGCGACATATCAGTAGAAGGGCGCCATAGGTCCGGCAGTCCAATCTCCGACCAGCGGTCAAAGGTTCAGTATCACCGACGACCCGAGGAACGAGATCGTCCCCCCTATGAGGGTGGTCGGTACGTCCCGCACAGACGCCAAGGCCGCAGTTGGTCCCCAAATTCCGATGACCGAGCCAAGCGACGAAGTCGGACGCCCGAAGAGGGCGATCGTTACAGCAGCTCACGTAGATACTGAGCATGCTCTCCAAGATTAGACACACCGTCTGTTGTGGTATGTGTTTCGTGGATTTTGATTACTCGTTCGTGACATGTTATCATCAAGCAACATTGCAGGAGTCATGTTAATGCAAAACAGGGCCGTTGGATGGAGTACAGCACGCGCAGAGACGTTTCTGGAATGTCATTTTTGACAAAACCTTCTCTGAACGGATATGTCTAGTTATGACAGACATCTTTGTAATCGGATCCTCGCGGGAGTGCCCACATGCGCGCTGAATGTAACTAGGGTAACAGGGGGCATAAAATAGACCACATGGGAATTCATTCGCAGAGGTAGCATAGCAAGCGACGCAGAGTGAAGTGAAAGAACTCCCATCCACGGGAAAGCGAAAGTCGGCGATGCATGAGTTCTATTTCTGCTCGTCTTTAAATGTACAAGGCTCTAAGATATGGGATGACACTATCCAATTCCACGCGTTCGAGAAACGCCGTTCGTTCATGTTTTGAGTATGTTGGGCCCGATCGATTGGTACTGTCGATATAGAGTATAACAAAAGAAGCTCGCCATTGAACCCGAGAAACCTTAGGGCACCGATAAGATGGGAGAGTGGTGTTGTCAAAAACCTTTCTCATGTAAGGCCACTCCTTCTTTACTTACCGCAATTGTCGGATTTGTCCAACGCGGGTAACATATCGGATTAACCTTCGTTGAAAACATCTTTTAACGAATTCTTCGTATATAACGGCGGGAAAGGCCCAAGCAGGACGTCGGAAAAAAGTTGCGGAACATGCAGAGTCCTCACTAGTAATATCACCTGCGGTTTCGTGTTCATACTACTTCACATTGGTCGGCGGAGTCGAGGTTTAATCCAGACTCAGGGTTGGAACAGCCGCAATGCGCCGTTCTGACATCTGCCACGCCGCGGTGATATAAATCCTGTCCTGTCATTACGGACGACGAAGGGGTTATAAAATCAAACCCTGCTGCCGAGTATGCCCGGCGGTATGTCAATAACAGATCCATGTGGTAGTACTCACCCTCGTCATTGAAAGAAGGAGAAAAAAGCTAGGATGGATGGGCTAACCAAGATGGGATATGTATGAAGGGGTAACTGTGAAAAATAAATAAGTTCAAGTTCGAGAACCCACGCATGGAAAGAAATGAACACTTGTTCCTGGCCTGCCGCGGCTGGCATTTCACTGCTTTCCTTCTTGAAGAGCACCCGGAGGTCGATGGATTACTATTGTTAGTTTGGGTTACCCACGCACCGCAAAATGTCACCGCACTCGTACCTCTCTCCTGTCTTAATCCGACCCCGCCGCCCACCAGAAGCGTGTACTTCCGGCAAGTCAAAGCTTCTTTTTACAGCTCAGCGCCGTTTCGGCGGCCCGTCGACTAGTCAGACCGTTTTCCGCTCACAGGAATGAGCACACTTCACCAGAGGCTGAGCCTCACGTAGGCCAAATTATCAATTTTTGAATTCACCGTTCGCTGAATTGTAACACAGATCTAGCATGTGGCATCGACTGCATCACCGGGATACTTCCAATTGCGAGCCTGCAGACCCTGCCAATACAGTTACCGATCGTCTCAATACCCTATTGAACTCGTCTGGTCCTGGATATGTATTACCGCTATGTCCCGGAGAACAATACATGATACAGGCACCCATTATCTTCGCTGCCCCCAATCAAGAAATTAGTACACAAGGGTACCCTGCGGGAGACCAACGTGCAACTCTCGTGGTGGATGGTCCAATTTCAAAGGGGGCAGGTCACACGACGGCAGTCGACGGGACTTGCGATAACTGTTCTGGTGTGGTGTTGCGGAATATCCAGGTATTACTGCTCCGTACAACCCGTAATTGAATGCGTTTTCATACCTTTTTTTGTTCAAGATTAATGGGAATCGCAATGGAACGGCGTCTACCAAAGGAGGTGGTAACATAGAAATGGGCGGCTCAAATTCTAACCAGCTCATCGAATACGTTCATTCGTACAATCCAAGGAGTTGGACTTGCCTCCATGTCGCTGAAGGGACGCTGAACTGTAACAACGTAACTGTCCAGAACAATGATATTGGTCCTTCTGGATCAGATAGTTTTCAAGAGTGGGCAGACGGGATCAGCGTCAGTTGTCGTAACAGCATCGTCAGGAACAATATGGTGCTGAATCCTACGGATGGAGGGATCGTTTTGTTTGGCTCTCCCGGGACTCAGGTTTACAATAATACGATATGGGTACAAAATGTGAGTCCTGAGCGATCTTTTTATGCGTCGTAGCTGAATTGAGCCTTTTCAGCAAACGTTACTAGGAGGCATTAATATGGTGGATTATGAGCCGTTCCTTGGAGATTACACTAGCACAGTCGTTCGGGATAATACCATTCTTGGAGGGTTTGCCACCACTACCGAACAACCAGGAGAAGTCAAGGGTTCTAATCAAGACGACGCTATCATAAAGCAGGTTTTATCTCACTGACCGCATTCATGTTGCTTATAACTACGCTATCCAGGATCGGTATCGCTATTGGCCCTCGTACATGGTTCGGGAACGAGTACGGCAACAATGTGTCGCGGTCAGGCACCGTGATAAACAACAAGCTCTCCGGCGCCTTCAGCTTCGGGATTGCTATCACCTCTGCCCAAAACTTTACGGTTCAGGGCAATACCCTCTTTGGGAATACGAGTTTTATTGGTTCCCGAGGTCCAAATTGCAGCAGTACCGATGTGGTTCCCAATCCTTCACCTTTCGTTGTGGGTACGAATTCGACGCAAGCGTTGAATTTGCAAGCCAGTTTTCAGCATATTACTGATGGCGACTCGCTAACTTGTGTTCTTCCCCCTCCTGGTGGAGACTATTGGCCGTTTGGCGGGAATCCGGGAAATACTTCAGTTCGTACAGGCCCTTCTGGAACCACGGCAGTCGCAATAGCTTTAGGACTCATAATCGGACTCTTGTCAGTTGCTATTATTTCTTGGTATATACGAAGGTGGGCGCTGCGTCGCGGTGACAACCAACGTGCCGCACGGAACCGCGCCAAGGACTCTATCCAGACTTCACATAATTCCTCTATACCCTAAATTTGCACAGTTGGAATATCTAGATACCGTACATCATTGTATTTCGCTAGTTTACATTTTGGACAGGAATGGACAGACATTGGACATTGGACAATAGGGTCGTTGTGATTGCTTAGTCATCGAGTCGGCCCAAAAGCTTCTACGGACTTGCGTCTTCCCTAGTCAGCACCGCCAGTCGCAACCTTTCTTATTGTCGCTGGGCGGTTCATCCAGACTTGGAATCATATACACAGCGAGCTTCACTATGGTGCATGAGAGGAGGTGCGTATTGCGTTGTGCGTTGATGACGTTTTCCTTGCATCTCACACAATGCCAGTTACCTGGGTGTTACACCGCCCATCGCAGTCTCGGAATCAACAGAGCGAGAAAAAGAAGTCACACAGACGCTGATGGAAGAGCTAAGAAGACAAAACTCTTTCGAAGACGAGGTGGAGTCGAGAAAGAGGTGAGTGTTCCTCCCACCAGCAGGCAATGCTTTCCCAAAAAGTTCTTCGCGTAAACACCCCTCGCATGAATTACGTCTTGGAGCTCGTTTGAAATCCAGGGTGAGCGAGTTCAAGCTGTGAAGAGCGATTTTGAATCGAACTCGAGGTCCTTTGGATCGGGAGTGCAGGCCTTGCTTCGCTGACTTGGGGAATAAAGGTCTTTTTACTGATTTATGCCGTCGCACCATCATCACATAGGGAGATTGTGCTTGGCCGCGTAGCTGCTCTGGTCAAAAAATTCGTTCATCAGGTGTCGCTTTCTCGGGGCTTGTCCGAGTCTGCAGCACAGGCGGCTGGCGGCAAAATATATACATTTGGATCGTATCGGTTGGGCGTACATGGTCCAGGGTCAGATATTGATACGCTATGCGTCGTGCCCAAGCATGTGTCCCGGGACGACTTTTTCGAAGCCTTTGAACCTATGTTGAGAGAGTTGGAAGGTGTTACGGAAGTTGCGGTAGGTTGATCTTTTAGCATGCTTGGATGTAGCTCACTGTTTGGGTAGGGTGTACCGGAGGCTTACGTCCCTATTGTCAAGACCAAGATAGAAGGCATTCCTATTGACTTTCTAATGGCGCGGCTCGCGCTTTCCTCAATACCAGATGATTTATCATTACAAGATGACAATCTTCTTCGTAATTTAGATGAACGATGTATACGGAGCTTGAACGGTGAGGAATTTTTGATTGGTAGCCTACGTTTGTTATTTACGAGCTTGGTTCACTAGGTTCTAGAGTGACTGACGAAATACTACGGCTGGTCCCTAATGTGCAGGTTTTCCGTGACGCATTACGATGTATCAAGCTATGGGCACAGCGTACGTAAACCCTACGTGGCATGATGGGAGATGAGCTCACATCGGGGTCCAGGAAGAGCAATATATTCCAATGTGAATGGTTTCCTCGGAGGTGTTGCCTGGGCTATGCTGGTTGCTCGGATATGCCAACTTTATCCGAATGCTATAGCCGGGGCCGTTGTTAGCCGGTTTTTTATCATAATGTATCAATGGTATGTTCTTTATTCTTGTGACGATTCTTTACTGTAGTTGTGTCAGGTCATGGCCTCAGCCCGTCCTTTTGAAGCAAATTGAAGAAGGCCCTCTGCAAGTCCGAGTATGGAACCCCAAGGCTAGTATTTCGTCGTGTATCTCTGCCCAATTCAATTTGAGTCTCCTTAGTTATATCCCGGTGACCGGTCACATCGGATGCCTATCATAACCCCCGCGTATCCTGCAATGTGCGCTACTCACAACGTTACAGCTTCCACACAGATGGTCATGACGGAAGAGTTCAAAAAAGGTTGTATATCATCTTTTTTTCTTGAGAAATCGTTGCTCAAGCTTGTAAAGGTGCCGAGATTGTCGACAGAATCATCGTTGGAACTGCGTCTTGGTCAGAACTCTTCGCCAAGCACGACTTTTTCTTAAAATATAAGTATTATTTGCAAGTAATAGCATCCACCGCGAATCCCGAAACTCAAATCAAGTGGTGCGTCAATCCTTCCTTTAGTCGCTAACATTTTTTGTCAATGTGAGCCGCAGGGCAGGGACGGTGGAGTCCCGAATACGTCAACTAGTGATGAAGCTTGAGTATGTTGACTCATTAACACTGGCACATCCTTTCGTCAAGGGTTTCGATCAAATTTCGTATTGTCTGAACGAAGAGGAGGTTCATGCGATAGCTCAAGGCGAGGTTACTGAAGCCATCGCAGGACGCAAAAAAGAAGATATAGAAGGGAAGGAAGGCGCTTATCCTGTTTACACCTCAACTTTTTACATTGGACTTGCGATTGAACCAAAACAAGGTAGGTGGCGTTATCTGTCTAATTGAAAAATTGGAAACTTATGATTGCAAAGCTGGGTCTTCTGGCCCTAGACGGCTTGATATATCTTATCCCACAACTGAATTCACCAAGTTGGTGAAGATGTGGGAAAA
>WNGI01002226.1_pt1 | contig 16693 bp, 12 predicted proteins | sample 5400621 | NCBI WGS metagenome assembly WNGI01 (sample SAMN13153374, study PRJNA577476) | soil metagenome | isolation source: 20 cm soil or saprolite under Garry oak tree replicate 1 | place: USA:California | collected 2016-06-15 | reverse complement strand
CCGTGGTATGCGCAGCCCGACGACGAGATCGTCGATTACATGAAGCAATACGCCGCCGAGATCGAACGCCGACTGGGAAGCATTCGCGCTCGGCAAATCACGCCCTCCGCGGGCACGGTCTTCCCCAATTTGTCCGTCCACTGGCTCACGCGCACGATTCGCGTGTGGCAGCCGCGCGGGCCGGACAAGATGGAGATCTGGAGCTGGGCGATCGTCGACAAAGCGGCGTCCGCGGAGATTAAAGAACGGATGCGCTTCGTGTCGCAATACCGCTTCAGTCCCACGGGAGTGTTCGAGCAGGATGACATGGATAACTGGGCTCAAGTGACCAGCGCGGCTAAGAGCTTGATAGGCCGGCGTTATCCCGCCAACTATCAGATGACGGGCAACGAGCCGCCAGTAGAACTCGACCTACGCGGGCGGGTGAGAAACCGTTTCAGCGACAACAATCAATTGAGCATGTATATGCACTGGGCCAAGATGCTTCAGGCGAAAAACTGGAGCGAAGTCCTGAGCGCGCAAAATGGATAGCCATCTACGCCATCGGATCGAGGATTTTTATTATCTCGAAGCCGAACTGTTAGACGATCGAAAACTGCGGCAATGGTTGGACCTGCTTGCCGACGATATCCGTTACTGGATGCCGATCCGACATAACACGCTCGAACGGCCTGAAAACATCGGCGACGAGCTGTCGAAGCCCGGCGAAGCTTACTACTTCGACGACGACAAGAAGAGCCTCAAGATCAGAGTCGAACGCGCCTACGCCAAGAATGCCTGGGCCGAAATGCCGCCGTCGCGCACGCGGCATATGATTTCCAACATTCGAATCAAGAAAGACGACGGCAACGAAATCGAGGTTCATTCGAACTTCATCGTCTACCGCACGCGCTTGGAGACCGATCAGGATATGTTCATCGGAGAGCGGCAGGATGTTTTGCGTCGCGTGGACAATGGTTTCAAGATCGTCAAGCGGACGATTATCTTGGATCAGTCGGTTTTGACGGCGAAGAATATCAGCGTGTTTTTGTGAGTGCTTGCGGTTCGATCGGGTTATCGATCTGTTCCACGTAGGAGCGCAATCTATTGCGCTTAGCGTCCATCGGTCCCCCGGATAATGGTTGCGAAGAGGGCGCGATAAATCGCGCCCCTACCAACCGATTACTGTTTTTCATTTGATTGCAGCGCGTCCAACGCCTTTTGCACTAATTTCCTTCGCAGTTCTTTCTCGTCCGCGGGTGGCAGTTTCGCATCGCCGGTGACGTGTACGATGCCAGTTCCTAGAACTACGCGGTTGGATCCGACCATTTTTGCGATCGGCAGCGCGGAAGTGATTTGAACCACCGGGATGCCTGCTTTTTCCAGTTCGGTTGTGATCGCAGCGCCGCTGCGAGTGCTGGTTCCTCACGTCGAGGTGAGAATGATCGCATCGACGCCGTCTCGTTTGGCCTTTTCCGCTATCTCTCGGCCGAGGCGGCGTGTGTTCGACAAAGGGTTGGATCGGCCGCAAGTGGAAATGAATTCATCATGCAGCTTGCCGATGACCCCGTTTTTCTCCATCTCGCGCATGGCGTCGAGGGGTACGAGGCGGTCGGGATCTTCTTGCACGAACCTTGTATCGTAGCCGCCGTGGGAAACTTCGTAGTCTTCCCCGCGTAAATCATCGCTCCCGCCGATGTTGTAAGAACCCCAACGGGTTGCCGCGGTGCCTTCGATCCGGTCGGGATTGCCCTTAGGCACAAGCCCGCCATCCGTGATCAGCATGACTCTCGCTTTCGATAGATTCCTGACCGCGGCCGGCATGGGCACCGGCGCAAACGAGGTCGCCGGCATTTCCGACTCAAAGAGCTCTCCTTTCATCTTTGCCACTAGCATGTCCACCAACCGTGTCGCAGCCCTCTTCTCCACGAGCTGATCGCGCAGCCAACCCCGGCGCAAATAACCTTCTTGGGTGGGCGAACCGATGGGATCGTTGGCTGCAAGTTTTTTACCGAGCGCTGCCATCCTAGCGACCACGTCGCGCAACTTGGTGACGTTGGTGCCCGAGTCGATGATGTAGAGAGCATCGCGGTAAAGATCGACTCCGGGGTTTTCTTCACTCATTGCTGTGACGACGGGAACACCGAGCTCAGTTTGAACCGCGCGGCAAATCGCGCCGGCCGCCATGCCGTAGCGGCCGGCGTCGAAGCATGGGCCGCCAACAACCAGATCCACGCGTGTTTCGCGTAGTTTTTCCAAGATCGCGGCCGTCAGCTCCGCTTGATGCTCGACGGCGAAATTATCGCCGCAGACAAAAGTCAAAATGACGCGGGCATCGCTGCCGAGCAAAGATTCTAACAATTTTCCCGGTCCAACTGCGCCTTCATGAATCTCCAGACCTCGGCCAGCGTGCTCTTCGGCACCGATGCCGCCGAAGAATTGATTTAGATAGTGTGCGATGCGCATTTCGAAATCCTTCCAAATGGTTTTGGGCGACGATTTGAACTACTTGAACGGATTGAACGATTGGAACCCTCGTCGCTTTATTGAAGCCGTTCAATAACTGCTCTTCGTTAGTACACCAGTGCTCGCATTCGCGATGCGCCTTGCTGATTGGTTGCGCCGACGATGTTGGCGGCGTCGATCGTCATGGGACCGGCAAGCAATTCAGTGAATTCCTGCGTCGCTGCGATGACCCGATCGACCCTTGGCACCTGCCATTGAGTGCCGTTGCCGCCGTTGTAGACGATCGCATCGACTTGCGGAACATTGAATAGCAGCGCGGACTCTACGCGTCGGTCTCTCGATACATCAGATACCATCACTGCCGTTCGTATTCCCATGGATTCGAGCAGGCGCGCGGTTTCGGCGAGATCGGCGTGGGGCAAACCGCCGCCGTATTTCGACAGCACCGCGCCGTCGGCTTGCAAGTTCCATTTGACGAGATTGGCGGCGGCGCGGCAATGGCGCTCGCGGTCGAAGTTATCCGAACCGGCAATGGTTGCGACCGTGCCGACGAAGTTGATTTCGCGCGCGTGATGGCGGCGGTAGAGATCGAGAATGATCGGATGGTTTTGATAGAAATAAGTCTCCGTGCCGCCGAACCAGGAATGGAGCGATGGCACAATGGCGCCGTCGAGCCACTCGTCAGGATGGAGCATGACCGGCAGCATGCCGTCCGTGTTGGCGCCGTAGAGAATCGGTTCGTCCACCGCCGGTTTGCGCTGGCGCGAAAAAATTTGCCCGACGTAGGCGACGCGCGGCTGACCTTCTCGCGTTTTACTCGCCGGGGTCACGGGCTCGAAAGTTTGCAGAGTTGCCGGCGTATGATTGAGCGCAAGCCGTGCGAGCGCGACGGCGATTTTAATGCCGGCTACGCGATAAACTTTTTCGACCGCTTGGCGCGCCAATCCAGGTTTGGTGTGCGGGATCACCAGTAGATGCGCGAGCGCAGCGTAGTCGCTTGCTTCTGCCGCCGCGCCGCTCATCTCCAACACTCGCCCGGTAGCGCTACGCGTAAGGTCGGGAGAAATTTCGGCCAGTACGGAAACTGCCGCGCCCTGCAGAACATGTGTAGTTCCGACCCCGGCGGTGATCGGTGCGGCTAAGATACCTGGGAAATCTGAACCGGAGCCCGGTGCTTTCGCGCGCGGTTCGATTACATCGAAGATCGGTCCGGCACGACACGCTTCGCCAGGACGGACGATGTCGAAGTCGATACTGACGATGGAGTCGTCTTCAAGAACAAGGCGGCGCAGCTCGGCGGCGTCAACGATCAGAACCGTTCCTTCAAGACACGCTGAAGCGCCAAACTGCAAATCGGTGATTGGATGCTGCGCCAAGGTCAACTGCATTGATTTTCCCTTTTGCTCACCGCTAGCGGAGTCAAAATTAATTGCGACGGCTGGCGGAATCTTATGCCCTGGCAAAGAAGATTGTCAACGCGGGCCAAAGACAGGATGGGGCCGGTTCAAAGGTTACACGCGTAGGTTTGCCCTACAGATTGACGTGAAAGGGTGATAAAAGCCAATGCAGACTGGCCGACGCCTTATGAATCGCTTTTCGCCAAATCCGAATCTCTCTCATTTGATTCATTGGACCGAGTCTGAAGAAGACGCGTTTCGAAAAGCGCGCGAGCAAGACCGGCCGGTCATGCTCTTCTTGGCCGCGTTTTGGTGCCGCTATTGCCAGCGCATGGATGAAGGGGCGTTCTCGGATCGGGAAAACATGGCATTGCTCAACGCTTACTTTGTTTCGCTGCGGGTGGAAAATGCCAAACGGCCGGACATCGACGCGCGCTACAATCTCAACGGCTGGCCGACGATCGCTTTTTTGACTCCCAACGGGAAACTTCTCGCGGCGGCCAATTATCTTCCGAGCGACGAGTTCAAAGAGTTTTTGCTCAACGTGTACATGGAATATGAGCAACGGAAAGACGAGCTCCGATTGAGCGATGGCATCGAAACGGTAGCTATGCCGGCGATTCAGCGAGCTGAAAGGGCTCTCCCGAGCATTTCCAGTCTCCGACAGATTGCAAATTCAATCCTGGCGCTCGCAGATCCCATGAACGGCGGCTATGGCAATGGGCAAAAATTCATTCACGCCGAGGCAAATGAATTCCTCCTTGCCTGTTACGAAGCGACCAAGGACTCGAGGTGTCTCGATCATGCGCGCTTAACGCTGGAACGAATGCGCGCGGGGCCGGTCTACGATCAAAAAGAAGACGGCTACTTTCGCACCACGACCGGCGCCGACTGGACGCAGCCGCACCGGGAGAAGCTTTTGGCCGAGCAGGCCGGTTTGCTCGGGAATTGCTTGCGTCTGTTTCGCATCACGCAGCGACCCGAGTATGCGCGCATGGCTGAAGAAATAATCGGCTATTTGGACACGAAACTTTTTGACGCATCAAAACCGGCGTTTTTTGGATGCGAGGATTTCCTGCGCCGGGACGAGGACGCGAGGACGGACGAGTTCTTTACCATCATCGACGATTGCGTCTACACCGATGCCAATGCGCAGGCAATCGTCGCATACTTGGAAGCGGGGGCCATTTTAAATCGGCCCGTTCACAAAACCCGGGCGCTGAATGTGCTCGATTTTCTGTGGCGCCGCAATCGGAGCGAGCATTCAGGGATGTTTCATTACTCCGACGATGCGTCGCACGCGCGGGGGCTGTTGAGCGACCAGGCGCGCATGGGAATCGCGCTGGTGCAAGCGTACCGCGCTAGCAACGAAGTTTCCTTTCTCGAGCGCGCGAAAGAGCTAGCGGAGTTTATTCTTTTGCATCTCAGCAATCCTGGCGGTGGTTACTTCGACCGTGGAAAGAGCGCGCTCGAGTTTTTCGGCTCGCGATTATCGTTAATCGATCAGAACGGCACTACTGCTTCGTTCTTCCTGATGCTCGCTGATGTGACGAAGGAGCAGAAGCACCGGGATGGGGCGCTTTCGGCGTTAGCCGCATTTAGCGGGGATTTCGCTGCTTATGGACTTGATGCGGCTCCGTACGGCCAAGCGCTTGGTGAATGGCTGAGCAGAGGATGAAAAATTGGAGTGTTGGAGTGATGGAAGATTGGGAGAATTGAGCAACCAACGCTCCATCACTCCAGTACTCCAACTCTTATCACCCCTTGATCTTCATATCGGCGACGATGATTTCGTTATTCGGATTGCCTTGCCAAATGATATTTCGCGCCAATCCGTAGATCTCCGCGAGCGTGTAGAGCGGCACGACGGGAGCGTCTTCCATCACGATACGCCCGGCCTGCTGGAGAATTCCAACGCGTTTCTTATGATCGCCGGTTTGCTGTTCTTCCTCGATGAGCTTGTCCAATTCCGGATTGCTATAGCCGGTGCGTTTGGTCACGCCGGTGTGAAAATATTGATCGTAAAACGTATCGGCGTCGTAGGCCGATCTGCCGGCGTAGTAGAAAGGCAACTTGCCGCCGTTGACGCCATCTCTACCCCAGTAGATCGGGTACTCTTGCGGCACTAACTCCACTTTGATGCCGCTCTCGGCAAGTTGCCGCGCGATCACCTGGCAGACTTCCTTTCCTTTCAAATGTCGGTCCGGCGCCAGGTAGAGCTTAACCTCCAAACCGTTCGGGTAGCCAGCTTTGGCGAGCAGCTCGCGAGCCTTCTTGGGATCATACGGATAGCGTTTGATCGCCGGGTCGTAGCCGATCATGTTCGAGCTTAGCGGACCGTTCAGCGCATAGCCGTTTCCCTCGAAAATGTGTTTCAGAATGACCGTCGGGTCGACGGAATAGTTGAATGCCTGACGCACGAGCTTGTTGTCGAACGGCTTGTGCGTCACGTTCATCGTCAAGAAATACATGCGATAGCCCTGAACTTTTTCGACGCGCGTGCGCGGGTTCTTTTCCACCCGCTCGATTTCTTCGATCGGCAGATTGCTGATCGCATCCGCTTGGCCTGCCAAGAGTCCGGCAACACGCGCCGATTCTTCTTTGACGGTTTTGACCAACACTTCTTTGATCTCCGGCTTGGCGCGCCAGTACGCGTCGTTGCGCGACAGCACCAAATTGCCTGCGCGCTGCCAACTGACGAGCTTGTAGGGGCCCGTGCCGATTTTATAATTGTCAAGCTCATTACCGTTTTTTTCCGTCGCCGATTGGCTGACGATGAATCGATTGTTCAAGCGTTCGAGCAATACCGCGTTGGGCTGTTTGGTCGTTATGGTCACAGTGTAATCGTCGGGAGCCTCGATACTGGTCACTTCGTTAAAATTGGACGCTTGCAAACTCTTGCGGTCTTTGACCATGCGGTCGAACGAAAACAGCACGTCTTTCGCCGTGAACGGCGAGCCGTCGTGAAAGCGGACGTTCTTGCGCAAGTGAAAGAGCCATTTTCTCCCTTGAAACTCCCACGACTCGGCCAACACGCCGACATATTCGCCGCGCGAATAGTCCATTTCGATCAACGGCTCGATGACGTGCTGCCAAATGCCGCTGATGCCGCCGCCGCTGTAGGCATAAGGGTGAAGCGAATCCAGGCCGACGCCTTGAAACACGACGACGCGATTTTTCGAGGCGGCGAACGCGGTGCCCGTGCGCGCGGCGACGGTCAAGCCGGTGAGCCCTAGAGCAGCGGCGCTTTTCAAAAACTGCCGACGATTTAATTGCGATTCATTCGCGCCCATGGAGACCTCCGTATTCGGTCGAGGCGAGATGCAGTTACAGATTGCTGTCCGCTTATAACTGCACCGCAGGATTACCGTCAAGGTGTTTTGGTGTGATTCAGAGGGCGCGATTCATCGCGCCCCTACTAGTGCACGTGTTCGTCGGGGGCCGGCGCGCGGGGTTTTTCTTTGCGCAAGAGATCGACCTGCGCCATTAATAATTCGCTCTTGCGCCATGCGTCATTTTCCGCGGGCAGCCAGCGCGCCCGAATGTAGCCTTGTTTGTCGATCAGATATTCCACATGGGGTGTATTTAAGACGGGGTTTTCATCGTTGAACGAGCGGGCGAAGAGTTTATAGGTCTCGGTGATTTCGCGGCCGCCTTCGCTCACGATGGCTCCCGGTAACTTGTCGGTGACGTACAACTGATCGATGAGGTTGGGAACGATGATGATCTCGACGCCGGAGGATTTCAGTTGCGGCATAACGGCGTCGAGTTGCTTCAACCGTTCTTCAGTGTCCTGCAGATTGAGCATAACAAGCAGAATGATCTTGGCGCCGCGATGATCCCTCAGCGTTTTCGGTTCCCCGGCACTAGTCCCATAAGCAAAATCCGGCGCCACGAGCCACGGGTTATCGTCGATTATCGACGCCAGCGCGCGGGCTCGCTCGCCGCTCGAAAGCGCGCGCAGGTAATTGATCAAGTCCCAGCGTTCTTCTTCGCTCAGGCTCGCGCCGAATCCCGGCATTGCGGATGATTGCTTGACGCCGTAACTCAACCACCAAAAAAGATCGCCAGCCGTGTGCGCGTTGACGTGGGGCGCAGTGAGATCGGCGGCTTTCGGATTTAGCTCTTGCGCGGCGGGGCCATCGCCGTAGCCGAACGCGCCGTGGCAAGCGACGCAACCGTTTTCTTCATAAAGTCCTTTGCCGTTCGCGACGGAGATCGCGTGATACAGGACAGACGGTCGCTTATAAGTCGTGGGATAGGCATCAATCGAGACCGCGGTATGAACAGCGTCGCCGCCGTAGCCGAGCGCGCCCAAGCCGATTACCATCATTACGATACGCCGGCGTCGGCGCATGAGACCGGCGAACAGCGCGACGGCGCCGACCGTTGCCCAAACCAGGCCGCGTTCGACTTCAGTGCGCGCTTTCGGCGCTTTGTCGAGAAGGCTCCAATCCCAGCGAACGGAAAGCGGCCAATCGGGTTGCACATGGCGCGCCGGCGGCGTCACGTTCATGTGGCCGACGATCAGCAAGATGAACAAGCCGAGCAGCGCTTCGATTATCACATTGCGAGTTAGTTGCTTAAGACGACCGGCTGCCTGTTGGGGCTGCATAGGCGGCGCTTCGACAACTTTCGGCTTGAGCCGTAAAAGATTCACGGCGGCGACACCCAGCAACGGAATCAGGAGAGCGATTTTTAGGAACAACAGATTGCCATAGCGCGTGCCGAGCAAGGCTACGAAACCACCGACCAAATTCCACGCGTTGTAGGCGCCGGTGAGGATAAGAACCGCGACGCTTAGAGCACCGATTCGGGAAAAGCGGCGCGTCGCTTCTCGCGCAACTGCCAGCGCAGTGATGTCATGGTCCCGATTGCATTCACGGAGTAGAACCGCGAGCGGAACGAGTCCGCCCAACCATATGCCGCTTGCCAACAGATGAAGCGCGTCGGCTGAAATCTGCATCGCCAAGGCTGCGCCCTCTGCGGTGGCGGCATGGCCCGAGAGTGATATTGAAATTAGCAGACAAGTGCTCAAGCCGAAGCCGCCCGCGAGAACGAAAAACGAATCGTACTTGATGCGATTTATTTCAGCGTGAAATAGAAGCGCCGGGAGCAAACTGAGCAGAACCATGCGCCCCAACCAAACTTTTCCAAATTGTGTATCAGTCAGTAGAGATACTGGGTCGAGCCGATCGAAGAATGTCTGAGCTGTGGAATCGCTGACGTTGACGACTTGAATACAGAGGCCGAGGATAGCGGCCATACCGAGCACGAATATGCTCCAGACTATGATCTGTCGGTGAAATCTTAAGTTTAGGATATCTCGACCACCGACTCCGATGTCGGCTTCTTCAACGGCGGGGCGAGCAATGAGCAAATTAAAAGCGAAGCTGCCGTTGAGAAGCACAGCAGCCACGACCTGAACAAAGCGAACGACTGCCGATAGCTCTGTCATTGCTTGACGGTGAAGGGAAGCTGATCTTGAACGACATGGCCGTCTACGGACAGGACGCGATATTTGATCAGATAGCGTCCGGCAGGCAGAGTTTTGACCGACGCAGAGAGTTGCTTGGAATCGGCGCCGCTCACCTCGGCTTTGCCGATATCGACAGTTTTGCCTTCAGCATCGCTCACGGTGAATGAAGAGTAGCGCGGTTCTAACCGCTCGTTGAACCAGAGTTGAATCTTCGCGGGCGCGCGAAAGAGCACCGCGCGTTGCGCCGGCACTGACTTGACGAGGTACGCGTGCGCGCAGACGGTCGACGGCGCAAGCAACAAAATAATCAGCAGCACGGCGCACGACTTACACATTAGCGACGAGTAGTTTCCAACGGGTAGCCGCGCTTGACCCAGCCTGCATAGCCTTCGGGCATCACGAAGATATTGCGGTAGCCGCGATACTCCAAAAACACGGCGCGATCCGCAACGTCGTACGGTTTGCAGTCGCAATAAAGTACCACACGGCCGGACTTGGGAATCTCGTTGAAGCGGCTCGCCACTTCGGCGAGCGGGATCGAGCGTGCCCCTGGAATGCGTTTTTCTTGAAAGTCTTTCGCCGGCCTGAGATCGATGAACGTCAGCTTTTCGCCGCCGTCTATCAGCTGTTTCACTTTTTCCAATCGCAAGGTATCGACGGTATCTTCCACGCCATGGCCGGCCAGCGCGACGGCAGGAGGGAAGACACCGAGCAGCAGCAAAACGACGAGCAGCTCGCGTTTAATTCTCCGGCCGCTTTTCATACTTTACGGTCACATTTTTGTTGTCCGCTGTCCATTCCACGGTGCCTTTGGTGCCGGGAGTGTGGCGCATGATCCAGAAACCGCCGCCGGGATCAGACGAACTGGCGAAAACCAGACCGTTCTCGTGGACAAACACGTCGTCGGCGTGACCGGCGTCCGAGTTGACTCGACGAAATACCGGCGGCACGAAATGGCCGACGGCCTTCGGTTGATGCGGATTGGAAATATCGACGGCCCAGAAGCCGGAATTTTCCCAGGCGCTGAAAACGATATTCCCCTTTATCATTCGTTCGACATCGTGGATGCCAAAGCGGCGGCCGGGCCGATCCGGCGGGCAAAACCTGTTCAGGGGCAGGCGGAAAGTGGAAATCTGAACCGGATTCTTCTCGTTGCGGACATCGATGACGTGCATGTAACCGAATGGACAATGTTCGGGACGGACCAATTCGTCGCCGGCGACGATGATATCGGGTCTGCCACCGTGGGATGGAACGACGATACCGATGCTGTGGGTGTTGCCTTCTTCGGGCGGCGACCACTTGATCTGGCTGATCATCGTCGGCTTGCGCACGTCGCTGATATCCAGAATAATCACGCCCTGATCGCGGTAGGCGAGATAGGCGCGGTCTTTGTAGACGGTGACATCGTGCAGAGCGACCCAGATCTTGGGCAAACCTTCACGCAGTCCGCGGTCGGGCTCAACCCAGTTTTCTCCGGGCTTTTCTCCACCGGCGGTCCATTGGCCGGGAAACCACCAGCGCGCAACCTCTTTCGGCTGGGCGGGATTGGTGATGTCGACGATCATCAGAATGTTGTCGTAGTAGCCTTCTTTCGTCGTCGCAATGAACGCAAATTTTCCTTGCTTTGGATCCTCGTGCAGCCAAAATCCATGGACGCCGCGCCGCGGCGCAACATCAGTTTTGAAGAAACCCACTTCGCGCGGCTTGGCGGGATCGGCGATATCGAATAGTCGAATACCGCCGTCCCAGGTCTTGATCTTTTCATCTCGAACCCCGTCCTGATTTATTACGAGTATGTTTCCCAAGACGTCGATGTATTGGCTCTGCACGCTGGGATCGTTTTTGACTTGTGAAATTACTTTTGGCTTGGACGGATCACTGACATCGACAATGCTGAAGCCCTGGTAGTTGGATATGTAAGCATGTTTGCCATCCTTACTGACGCGAAATTCCGTAGCTTGATCCCAGCCGTCGAGATCGGTGTAGGATAGAATTGTGAAATTCTCCATCTCGCCGTAACTGGGCTGGCGCTCCTTGGCTCCGCCGAGAATTTGCGGTTGGCCAAACGCACTGGCGGCGGCAAAAATCGCCATCAAACCCCCCGTACATAAGCGTGAAAAGATTTTTTGTGCGATCACTTGGTCATTCCTCCTAACGACATGGTTCATAGCTTAATTCGGTCCGGCGACTGTGTGCTTCCAATACCTTTGCTGCGGGGTTGCTGTCAATCAGTGAATTCACAAAGCTGGTTCTTTGCACCCTGAAGATCTCCTGTGCGTATTGATGCCGGCGAAAATCGTTAGGAGAGGGTGTGATGAGAGCGCGACAGCAGTTCGATGTCGGTGCCCCCTGGGGTTTTATAGATCGGCGATTCTGTGGTTGAGCGCGCGCGGCAAATGAATGATACTTAGGCTTCCGTGACATCGAGGCAAAAGTGCCGCTCTCTTGTTTTGTGCTAGTGACGCCATAGCTTCATTGGCATTTTGAAACGAACTTGGCGCGAGGCAGGGTTATGTTGAATGTATTTATCGTGCGCCCCTTCGGTACCAAGGATGGAATCGACTTCGACCGAGTCGAGACTGATCTCATTCGTCCCGCCATGGACCGGGCGGGATTGACGGGCGGCACCACGGGGCGGTTCATCCAGCAAGGAAACATCCGCGCCGACATGTTCGAGCAACTGCTTATCGCTGACCTGGTCATCGCCGACATCTCGATTCATAACGCGAATGTATTTTACGAACTAGGCATTCGCCATGCGTTGCGCGACAAACGCACGTTTCTGATCAAATCCACGGCAGACAAGCCGAGTGAAGGCACGTCCCGGGAAACCGACGTGCCATTTGATCTGAAGACCGATCGGTATTTGTCTTATGACGCTAAAAATCTCAGCGGCGCTGTGGATATCCTAGCTGCCGCGCTCAAAACAACGGTGGATTCACAGAAAGCCGATAGTCCGATTTACCAGTTGCTGCCTGGACTGGAGCCGGCGGATCCGGACAAAGTTCTGGTCGTACCGCTGGATTTTCGCGAGGAAGTGGAGCGCGTCGAAGCAGCCAAGAACTGCGGCGATCTGCAGCTTTTGGCGGCGGAGGTCGACGGTTTTGCATGGCGTATCGCTGCTCTTCGTCTCGTCGGCAATGCCCAATTCTGCTTGAAGGACTGGGCCGGCGCAAAGATCACATGGACGGCAGTCCGGGATTGTGACGATATGGACGCGGAAGCAAACATACTTCTGGGCACGATCTTTCAACGGCTCGGCGATCTGGTGAACTCGGATCAAGCCGTCGAACGCGCGCTTCAAAACAGAGAGATTTCCGCGGGTCAACGCGCCGAGATCCGCGCGTTAATGGGACGAAATGCAAAAAATCAATGGGAGCAGAGTTGGGCGAATTTGACGGAAGTGAATGTCGCGCAAAAATCAGCTCTCGCTTCGCCATATCTGGAGCAGTCTTTTGAGCTTTACCGCGCCGGTTTCATCGAAGACCGCAATCATTTTTACTCGGGCCTCAACGCGTTGGCGATGGTCACTATGCTGACGGAGCTGGCGCAGGCGCAAGCGAGCGTCTGGGAGGATAGCTTCGATACTCGGGACGAAGCGGCGCAAAAGCTGCAGAAGCTCAAAGAGCTGCGCAGCGATCTCGCCGCCGGCGTCCGGTTAGCGATCGAGTCGCAGCAAGTGGCTTTGCAGCGTACCGGCAAGAGTGACGCTTGGGTCGAGATCAGTACCGCCGATCTGATCTGCTTGACGTCGAGCAGGCCGAATCGGGTCGGACAGGCGTACAAAAAGGCGCTTTCCAGCGCTTCGGAACAGTCGGGCGACGCAGTGCGACGACAGATGTTGCTTTATCAACGTCTCGGAATCCTCAGAGAAAACATCCAAGCCGCGCTCGAAAACATCGGGCCGGTTGCCGCGCCAGCGCAAAGTCGGGAATCTCCGCCACGCGTGATCTTGTTCACCGGCCATCGCGTGGATGCTCCCGATCGTAAAACGCCGCGCTTTCCCGCAGCCAAGGAGAAGGATGCGCGGGCGATGATTCTCGAAGCCGTGAGGATGGAGAAAGAAAAGGCGCAGGGGAAACTACTCGGAATCTCCGGCGGCGCATCCGGCGGCGACATCCTATTTCACGAAGTCTGTGAGGAACTCGCGATTCCCAGCCAAATGTACCTGGTGTCGCCAAGGAGCGAATACATCAAGACTTCCGTAGCCGACAACGGTTCCGGTTGGGTGGAACGCTTCGATCGGCTCTACGACAAGCTTAAACCGAGAATACTTTCGGACACGGAGCAATTGCCGCGCTGGCTTCGAGCCAAAAAGGACTACGACATATGGCAGCGCGCCAATCTCTGGATTCTGCACAACGCGCTTTATATTTCGCAGGATCATCTGACGCTGATCGCACTTTGGAATGGCGCGGCCGGCGACGCGCCAGGGGGCACGGAAGACATGGTGAAACGGGCGAAAGACCGCGGCGCGACGTTCATCCATCTTGACGCGAGGAAGCTGATTGAATAGGACGGGAAAGGATTTTTCCCTGCGCTCGAAATGACAACATCGGCTTGTCGCACTCCGTAATGAAAATTATTTTTGGATGTGTAGTTTTCTCGCTGGCGCTGGTACGTGTTGCGCATCCGGAACCTCTCGTCATCGGATACTCGGCAGTGAGCTCAGTGTTCTTGCCATTTTGGATCGGTAAGGAGGCGGGGTTTTATAAGAAGGAAGGGCTCGACGCTCAACAGGTTTACATCGCCAGCTCCACGACGATGGCGCAGGCGATGTTTGCTCGCCAAGTGGCAATCTCGACGGTCAATAGCGGCAGTGTAGTCAACAGCACGCTTCAAGGGGGCGATCTGATTCTCATGGGGGCGGTCATGAACGCCGCGGCGTTTTACATCATGACTCGGCCGGAGATCGCCAACGTTCAGGATCTTAAAGGCAAGAAAATCGGCGTCACGCGATTGGGCTCGTCTTCCGACTTCGCGATTCGCGAGTATTTGCAAAAGAACAAACTGCAACCCAACCGCGACGTCAACATTGTTCAAGTCGGCGGCATGCCTGAGCTGGCCGCGGCATTGAATAACGGCTCGATCAGCGCGGCGCCGCTGTCTTCGCCCAGTTCTCATATCGCCGAACAAAAGGGCAACAGAGTCATCGCCAATCTGGCAAACGAAGGCATCTATTTCGTCATCGCAGGGCTGACGACGACGCGGCGCTTTCTGCGTGAGCAGCGCAGCGAAGCTAAAGCTTTTCTGCGCGCTTTCGGCCGGGCGACGCATTTCATGTTTCAACAAAGAGACGAGGCGAAAAAAATTCTGACGAAATACGCCAAGATCGACGACCCTGGGATGCTCGACGGAAGTTTAAAATACGCCCACGATTTCACCGAGAAAATTCCCCTGGTGAAACGCGAAGACGTGCAGGTAGTGCTCGATCAAGAGGCCGCGAAAAATCCGCAAGCCAAAGAGTTCACCGCCGAGCGATTCTACGATAACGATTTGGTGCAAGAGCTGATCAACGAAGGATTCTACAAATCGCTCCGGGGCAAGTGAAAGGGAGAGAACAAACCGCGATGAACTACGCGCCGATCGATGCCGATGGACATGTGATGGAAACCGACGACGAGCTGCGCCGTTATCTGCCCGCGCCGTTTGAAGGACGGCGCGCGCTGACTGCGCTGTTCCCATCGTTGGATGGCTGGCCGCGCAGCACGCGCAAGGCGCCCGACGACACGCCGTGTTTGCAAAAGTGGCGCATGTTTTTGGACGGCTCAGGCGTCGCCGGATCGGTACTCTATCCGACGATGGGATTGGCGATGGCTCACATCAAGGACGTAAAGTGGGCGGCGGTGATGGCGCGCTGCTACAACGATTATCTTTATGGCGAATATCTCGAGAAGGAACCGCAGCGTCTTTGGGGTGTCGCGCTGTTACCCGTTCAAGACATCACGGCGGCGGCGGAAGAATTGGAACGCTGCGTCAAGGATTTGAAAATGGTCGGCGGTGTCATTCCCGCGGCTGGTTTATCGAGAGGGCTCGGCCATCCGATGTACGATCCGCTTTACCAAACCGCGGTGCGTCTGAATGTGCCGTTGGCGGTGCACGGCGGCTCGAGCGCGGGACTTGGTCTCGATCTCTACGATTCGTTCGTTAAGATTCTTGTGATGGAGCACGCCGTCGCGCAGCAAATTCACTTCACGAGCTATCTGCTCGATGGCGCGCCGGTGCGCTTCCCGACATTGAAAATGGCGTTTCTCGAAGCCGGGGTCGGCTGGGTGCCATATTTAATGGAGAGGCTGGACGAGAAATACGAAAAGCTGCCGCAGCAGGCGCCGCTGCTTTCGAAGGAACCCAGCTATTACGTCAAGAATCAGCCGATTTATTTTTCCTGCGAGCTCGAAGAGAAAATCTTGCCCTACGTAGTCGGCCTCGGCCTGGAAAAAAAGATCATGTATCCATCGGATTACCCGCACGAGCGGCCGACGCTCGAAGAGTTCCTGGCGGACATTCCCCGCTTTCGCGCCCGAAAAGATCTGTCAGACGACATTAAAAAGCTCATCCTGCGCGACAATTGCATCGATTTTTATTCGTTAAAGCTTTCGAAGTAATACCTGTCGGCTTTTTTATCGCTCGGTCATGTCTGCGCGACGGTAAACTCGTCCTCCATTTCTGTACGACGTGAACGTGCAGGCTCTAACAAAAATTTGACCGACTCTGGAGGGAACTCTTCAGAGCGGGTAAAGTAGCCACGCAATGAGCCGAAAGCCCGTTCGATGAATCTAGATTCGCATCCAGACAAAAGCAAATCGGGCGCCGCAGTTGTCGGCGAGGAGATTTCGCGCGCTTTTACCGGCACCGGCTTGGTGCTCGATCGGATCAGTTTTCAGATACAACCCGGTGAATTCGTCGCTTTGCTTGGCCCTTCAGGCTCCGGCAAGTCTTCTCTCTTAAGGCTGATCGCTGGACTCGATCGAGCAGATACCGGACGGCTGGCGATCGAAACGATGGACGGCGCGCTTTCGCGCGGTTTTGTTTTTCAAGAACCGACCTTGATGCCCTGGCGCACCGTGTTGCGCAACACCACTTTGCCGTTGGAACTCGAGGGCTGGTCACGCGACAATGCGAAGGCGCGCGCTGAAGAGGAGCTGCGCCGCGTTCGCCTTGCGGGGGTCGGCGCGCGTTATCCCCACGAACTTTCCGGCGGCATGAAGATGCGCACGTCGGTGGCGCGAGCGTTGGCGACGCGGCCGAACCTACTGCTGCTCGACGAGCCCTTTGCCGCCTTGGCCGAGCCGACCCGCCACGGATTGCAAATGCAGCTGCGGGAAATCTGGACCGCGCTGCGCATGACCGTGCTGTTTGTCCCCCATTC